>Ga0207667_10002718_pt1 | contig 21867 bp, 8 predicted proteins | sample KBSCornC52_FD_184301 | JGI IMG/M metagenome (GOLD analysis project Ga0207667, IMG submission 184301) | Corn rhizosphere microbial communities from Kellogg Biological Station, Michigan, USA - KBS Corn C5-2 (SPAdes) (version 2) | ecosystem: Host-associated > Plants > Roots > Rhizosphere > Soil ...
GGGCTCCCAAGCTGCGGTTTACACATATCTCCAACGAGCAGGGCCTGTCCAACAGCACCATCGAGACCATCTTCCAGGACAGCAGGGGATTTATCTGGTTTGGCACCCGGGATGGGCTGAACAGATACGATGGCAGCGACATCGTCGTTTACCGTAACGATCCGTCAGATACCACCAGCCTCAGCGATAATTATATAAGGTGTATCTATGAGGACAAACAGCACAACCTTTGGATAGGGACCATCAATGGGCTCAACAGATTCAACCTGGGGTCCAATAACTTTACCCGGCTGAAACACCGGGACAGGGACAATACCAGCCTGGGTAATAACCTTGTCACCAGCCTGGCGGAGGATGCACAGGGTCATCTATATGTGGGCAGCTTTGGAGGAGGGCTGCAGGGTATCGATCCGGGCACCAATCGGTTCACCACTATCCAGGACCACCTTGCTATCAACTGTCTTTACCAGGACAAGAGCGGCCGGCTTTGGGCAGGCACGCAGACAGGACTTTACAGGTTGGACACTCAGGCCGGCCCCACAAAAAGATCACTCGTCCATATCCCTAACCCGGCGAAGACGAACCTCAGCGGCGACATCATCACCGCCATCCGGGACGACAGACAGGGAAATCTCTGGATCGGCACCGAGGACGACGGCCTCTTCCTCTTCGACCCCATACAACACACCCATATCCGCTATGGCCATTCCGACAAACAGCCGGGCAGCCTGGGCAGCAACCTGATCCGCTGTCTGCTGGTAGATAAAAAAGGACAGCTCTGGGCAGGCGGTATCAACGGCGGTCTCAATCTCTTCGACGCCCCTGCGCGGCTCTTTTTCCATTACGAGAACGAGCCCGGTAATAGCTCCAGCCTTTCTCAGCGGACGATATCCGCCCTCTTCGAGGACCGTCAGGGAAATATCTGGGTCGGCACCCACCGGGGCGGTATCAATATCTATTCACCGGGCATGGAGAAATTCAATCTTTTCCGGCAGGAGTCTTCCCCGTCCAGCCTGGGCTACAACGATGTAAAAGCATTTTGCGAGGACAGGGACGGCAATATCTGGGTAGGTACGGATGGAGGAGGGCTGGATCTCTTTAGCAGGGACAAACGCAGCTTCCGGCATTACAGATACGATCCATTCAGGGACAACAGCATCGGCTCCGACGCCGTGCTCGACGTCATGCAGGATAAAAAGGGCAATATCTGGGTATCTACCTGGGGCGGCGGGCTGGACCTGCTGCACAAGGACGGGACCTTTACCCGATACCAGAACAATCCCGCCGACAGCCATTCCATCAGCTCGAACTTCGTACAAAAGACATTCGAGGATTACGAAGGCCGTCTCTGGGTGGCTACTTATTATGGAGGCCTTAACCTCTTCGATCCCGTAAAAAAGGTATTTACCCGAATGGTCAGCGATCCCACGGGCAAAACCAGTCTCAGAGGCAAGAACATCGTCTCCATCATGGAGGACAGGGAAGGGCATATCTGGATAGGTACGGATGATGGAGGGCTCAACTGTTATCACCAGGCCACGCGTCACTTTACGCATTATTTTGATAAGGGAGAGAAAATGCCCGACCTGCGGGTATTGTTCACCGATAATAAGGGCCGGCTGTGGGTGGGTCAGAAAGGCCTCTATCTCTTTGATCCCGCCAAAGACAGCTTCTCCCTATACACCGACAAAGCGGGCCTTTCTGAGGAATTTATAAAGGGCATCACCGAGGACGAGTCGGGGGCCTTGTGGATAGCCACTTCCAACGGTCTCACCCAATTCAATCCCGACAGCTACAGTTTTAAAAAATACAATACGGGCGATGGACTGCAGGGGCCGGAATTCGAAGCCAATGCCTGTCTGAGAACAAAGGATGGAGAGATGTATTTTGGAGGCATCAATGGGTTCAATTCTTTTTATCCAGCCGGCATCCGGGCCAATCCTTTTGTACCGCCCGTCTATATCACGGGCTTCCAGCTGTTCAATCATAAGGTACGTGTGGGTGAAAAAGGTTCTCCTCTTCGGGAGGACATCAGTCTGACAAAGGAGATCATCCTTTCCTATAAACAATCCACTTTCTCCTTCAGCTTTGCGGCGCTGAATTTTACTTCTCCGGAAAATAACAGCTATGCGTATATGCTGGACGGTGCGGAGAAGAGCTGGAACTATGTGGGCAAGGAAAAGAAATCCGTCTACACCAACCTCGCGCCCGGTGAATATACCTTCCGGGTCAAGGCCTCCAACAACGACGGGGTATGGAATGAGGACGGCGCCTCTATCAGGATCATCATTACGCCTCCTTTCTGGAAAACAGCCTGGTTCACTACCCTGCTGATCCTTCTTGCCCTTGCGGGTCTTTATGCCTTCTATAAGCACCGGACAAAGCTAAAGATCCGCCAGCTGGAGGAGGCTAAAAGACAGGAGATGCATAGAGTCCAGATGCAATTCTTTACCAACATCTCCCATGAGTTCAGAACGCCGCTGTCCCTGATCTTAGGTCCCCTGGAAAAGCTCATGAAAGAAAATGCTGGTTCGGGTGTGAAACACTATTATGATCTCATGCACCGTAACACCCAACGGCTGCTGGACCTTATCAACGAGCTGATGGACTTTGGCAAGCTGGAGAGCGGCGCCCTGAAGCTGGCCGTGATGAAAGGCAATCTCCCCACCTTCCTGGATGAGCTGGCGGAAGAGTTCCGGGACTGGGCGTTACAGAAAGAGATCCATTTCACCGTCAAAAAAGCATCCATGCAGCAGGACACATGGTTCGACAGACAGATACTGGAGAAGATCATCCTCAACCTGCTGCACAACTCCTTTAAATATACCCGCCCCGGTGGCAGCACGCACCTCGAGGTGCTTTCGTCGCTGGAGAATTTTCAACCTTCTTTCGCAGGTGAGCTGATCGTGAAAAATGAATTTCGCGGTAAGACCTACGCTTATATACGGGTGGCGGATACGGGCATCGGCATCTCCCGGGAATCCCTCCCCCATCTTTTCGAGCGCTACTACCGGATCACGGATTCGCATTTAGGCTCCGGCATCGGGCTGGCCTTTGTAAAAAGCCTGGCGCTGCTGCATAAAGGCGATATCTATGTTTATAGCGAAAGGCTGAAAGGCACAGAGATCATCATTGGTATCCCTGTCGACAGGACGGACTACACTACGGAAGAAAGGCGGGAGGCCAATGCTCCCATCACCGGTGTACGGCTGGAGACGCTTACCACGGGAGAGCCGCATGCTTCCTTGGCTAATGCCGCCGAAAACCAGCCCACCGACACCGTATTGTTGGTGGAAGACAACGACGAGCTGCGGCAATTCCTGAAGGACAGTCTCTCCCCGCATTATAAGGTCATCGAAGCAGTCAATGGATTGGAGGGGTTGACAAAGGCCAAAGAGCACCATCCAGGCTTTATCATCAGCGATGTCATTATGCCGGGCATGGACGGGATACAGTTCTGCAAGGCCCTCAAGCAGGACATAGAAACGAGCCATATTCCCGTTCTCATGCTGACGGCACGGACTGCGCTTGCCTCGCAGGTGGAAGGCCTCGACTCGGGAGCGGATTATTATTTCTCCAAGCCCCTCAACATGGAACTTTTGCTGCTCACCGTCCGCAACAGATTTGAACAGGCGGCGCGATTAAAACAACGGTATGCACGCGAGTCGAATATAGAAGCCATGGAGCTGGTGCATTCGGAGAAGGACAAGGAATTTATGACGAGGCTGCTGGAGGTCATCGACACGCAGCTGGTCAATCCCGACTTCGACATCGAATACCTCTGTCAGGAGATGGGGATGAGCCGCACCAGCCTGTATCAAAAGATAAAGAACATCTCACAGCAGTCCATCGGTGACTTCATCCGAACCATCCGCCTGAAGAGGGCGGTCCAGATCATGACACACGAGGATGTGTCCCTCACGGAAGTGATGTACCGCATTGGCATACAGACACAGTCCTATTTTACCAAAGCATTTAAGAAGGAATTTGGCAAAACACCCACCCAGTTCATGCAGGAAATTCGTTCCTTTGACAAATGATCAGCACCATTATCAGACCCGCAGACCGGGCCGACCTTCCCTCGGTATATGCCTTATTCCAGGAATTTGCCGTCTTTCAAAGGACGCCTGAGAAATTACACATTACACTCGAAGAGCTCGTTGCGGATGAGGAGCATTTCAAATGCCTGGTAGCCGTCGTGAACGGGCAGATCGTGGGTTTCGCCACCTGGTTTTTTGCTTATTATTCCTGGACGGGACGTGGTATTTATCTGGATGACCTGTATGTTACGAACAGCCATCGTAAATATGGCATCGGCCGGCAGCTGCTGGATGCCGTCATCGGTCTGGCGCGGGAAAATAACTGCAGGACAGTGCGCTGGCTCGTCTCCCGGTGGAACACCGACGCCATCGAATTTTATAAGAAGATAGGTGCGCACGTGGATGACACGGAAATGACGGCGGTGCTATCCATTTAATCGCCCTCAGGAGCCAGAACAAAGCCGATTTTTTCCTTTTCTTCCAGCAATAAAGGTTCCAGCCCCTCATATACTACCTGCGCCATCTGCACCAGTTCATGCACTTCTTCTCCTTTATCACAGTGGGATATGATCTGCTGCAGGATATTCAGGAGCACCTGGGCTCGCAATACCCTGGCGCCTCTCCTGATCCTGCTGGCCCAGTAACGCGTTCTTTTATGATGCCCTTCCGCGCGTCTCATCTCCTCTATTTGGATGGGTGTGTCGGAAAGAAAGGTATTCACCCTCTCCCATAGATATTGTTTGTCATCCATCTGCCGCAACAGCCCCAGGTCATAGGCCGGGCCGACATTCATGGCGCCGTCCCTGCCTCTTTCGTCCTCGCTGAGCAACGCATTGATCGTCTTGTACAGCTCTTTGAAGTCGAAAGGTTTGGTCATATACTCATCGATGCCCGCATCCAGGCAACGCACCTGCTCTCCTATAAGGGCCGTGGCCGTCATGGCAATGATGGGTGTCTGCAGCTGCATTTCTTCCCGGATGATGTTTGTCGCTCCATATCCATCCACCTCGGGCATCTGCAGGTCCATAATGATCAGGTCATAGCTTGCGTCGTTTCGCAGGAAGTTTACGGCCTCCAGGCCATTACCGGCCAGCTGTACGATCCCGCCCGCCTTGGTCAGCACGTACTCCACCAGCTTCTGGTTGACCTCATTATCTTCCGCCACGAGGAATTTCCATCCTGCCAGCACCTGGCTATGGTCGGACATGCCCGTTGCTACCGCCGCTACAGCTCCGGGCTCTTCGCGCTGGCTGTTGCCATAAGCGATCCTGAAGCTGAACACAGAGCCCTTGCCTTGCTCGCTGGAGAGGGTGATACTGCCACCCTGCAATTGCAACAGCTGTTTACAGATGGCAAGCCCCAATCCTGTTCCCCCATACTTACGGCTGATGTCCAATCCCGCCTGGGAGAAATTGTCAAATATCACCGGTATACGGTCCGCGGGTATGCCGATGCCGGTGTCAGTCACCGTGAACAGCAGCTCCACCTGTTCGGCTGTCCGTTCCTGTAAGCTCACCTTTACTTGTACGGAGCCCTTTTCGGTGAACTTGATGGCATTGCCGATGAGATTGATCAATACCTGGTTCAGCCGGTGGGGGTCCCCTTTCAACAAAGGCGGTATATGAGCGTCTATCTCCAATTGCAGCGTCAGCCCTTTTTTCTCCACGCGATGGTTAAAGACGGCCTTCACATTATCCAGCACATCTTTAAGCCTGAAATCTATCTTTTCTATGGTGAGCTTGCCCGCCTTGATCTTGGAGAAGTCGAGGATATCGTTGATGATTACCAGCAGATTGTCCGCACTGCGTTTGATAATGTCCACAAACTCTTTCTGCGGCTCCAACAGGGAGGTTTCCAGCAGGAGATTGGTCATGCCCTGGATCCCGTTCATGGGAGTGCGGATCTCATGGCTCATATTGGCCAGGAACTGTTCCTGCATACCCTTGGCTTCCTGCGCTTCGCGGGTCGCTTCGATCAGTTGCTGCTGATAGTGGGCTCTGGACCTTTCAAGCTCTATCTTCATACGCTGCTTCTCCGAGATGTCCCGGACGATGCACTGGAAGCCCGCCGGCTGCCCCTTCCTTAGCAGCAGTACGGCAAACTGTTCTACCCATTTTATCTCGCCCGTCTTTGTGATGGTCTTAAAGTTCAGCGTTGACTCCTTTTCGCCGGTCTCCAGCTGATGCAGGTAATGGCGTGAAACCTCCATCAGACAGGACGGCTCTACCAGCATGGAGAAATGTTTGCCCGCCAGCTCCTCGGGTGTATAGCCTGTCAGCTCAAAAGCCTGGGGGTTGGTGAAAGTGATATGCCCCTGTTCGTTGGTGGAAAAGATCACGGCCCCGGCATTCTCGATGAGCATGCGGTATTTCATTTCACTCTGCAGGAGCCTTTTTTCCACCCGCCGCCGAAGAAGCATATCCCTGTTGAGCTGAAGGAGAATAATGACGATGAAGAGGAAGGCCAGCAGGCTGCCTGTGATAAGCATATAGGTGCTGCCCAGCTCGCTGTTCTTGCTGGCGGATTGCCGGATATTGAGCAGATTACGCTCCTCCCGCATCATGGAGCGCAGGGCGCCCTTCATCTGACGGATCATGGCCGCGGCCCGAATGCCCGCCCGCTCATTATCGTATGCCGCCGCCTCGATGACAGCCCAGTTCTTCTCCGACGAATCCAGCCCAATTCGCCCCACCACCCCGGGCCCCAGGTATACAAGGCTGTCCACAAATAGTCCCAGCTGGTGGGTATAGTTTGAAAGTTGATGGAGATGTTCCTGATGAGAAGGATTGTCCTTTATCAGCTCCTTGAGATGCGCGAGATCTTCTTCCAGCAAGCCATGGAACTTCTGCATACCCGGACGTAAGGAATCGCCCCCGCTGATGCCATAACGAAGTGAAAAGGACTCTCCCTCCGCCACCTGGCTGTCGATGCGCTCTATCTGCTCTATCACGGAATAGGTATGATTGATCCAGAAGGCTTCTTCCCGCATGCTCCGCTTGTTGGAATATATAAGCCATCCAACCAGGCAGAGGGAGGTGATAGAAAACAGCAGGAGCCATGCTATCTTTCTTTGAATTTTCGACAATTCACTCAGAATGGTTCTCATAAAAGATGCTGGATTCAATTAAACTAAGCGCTTAACCACTTGTAACATAACGAATAATCCTTGGTAAGATTTTCGCATTGTTATATATAGAACGCCTTTTTGGGAGAATTAGGTATAAACTCTTAGATTCGGTGAAACTACTCCACATGAGATCAACACTGCTTTTGGGGGTCCTCTTCCTATTTCTCCAACTTTCAACCCGACCTCAGAACATACCGACCCCCAAAGAACATTTTGGATTCAACATCGGCGACGACTATCAGCTGGCTACCTATACGCAGACAGAAGCCTATTTCCGCCGGCTGGCAGCCGCCTCGGACAGGGTTCATTTGGTGGAGATAGGCCGCACGGAGGAAGGCCGTCCCCAGCTGATGCTCATCGTCTCATCCCCTAAGAATATCCGGCAGCTGGCGCATTATAAGACCATTTCCCAGCGACTGGCGCATGCTGAAGGGCTCACGGATCAACAGGCTCACGAGCTGGCCGGCCAGGGCAAAGCCGTTGTATGGATCGACGGCGGATTGCATGCTACTGAGACGGTAGGCACCCATCAGCTGATCGAGGCGGCTTACCAGCTGATCAGCCGCAAGGACCCGGAGACCATGCGCATACTGGACAATGTGATCATCCTGCTGACCCACTGCAATCCCGACGGTCAGGAGCTGGTATCCAACTGGTATATGCGGGAACCCCGGCCGGAGAAGCGCTCGCTTGACAATCTTCCGAGACTGTATGAGAAATACGCAGGCCATGACAACAATCGGGATTTCTTCATGCTCAATCTGAAGGAAACACAGAACATAGGCCGTCAGCTTTTCATCGAATGGCTGCCACAGATCATGTATAACCACCACCAGGCCGGGCCCGCCGGCTCCGTACTGGCAGGTCCTCCCTATCGCGATCCTTTTAATTATGTCTTCGATCCGCTGATCATTACCAGCATCGATGCGGTGGGCGCTGCTATGAACAACCGCCTGAATGTGGAAGGCAAGCCAGGCTATACCCAGCGTTCGGGCTCTTCCTTTTCTACCTGGTATAATGGCGGTCTCCGCACGACTACCTATTTCCATAATATCATCGGGCTGCTGACGGAGATTATCGGGAGCCCCACTCCCACTACGGTGCCGCTGGTCCCGGGAAGACTCGTCCCCAGTGGTGCGACACCCAATCCCGTTACACCGCAACCCTGGCATTTCCGGCAATCCATCGACTATTCCGTCTCATTGAACTATGCTGTATTGGACTATGCGGTGCGTAACAGGGACGAGCTGCTGTACAATATCTATAAGATGGGGATGAACTCTATCCAGCGGGGACAAAGAGATAATTGGACCCTGTCACCCCGGCGCATCGCGGCCATCGAACAATTGTATAGCGAGACACGTCGCCGTGCGTCCCGTGAAGATTCTACACACCCAGCGACCGACGAAGGCAACGACACCATTCCCGCCCGGTTCTACGACAGTGTGCTAAAGAACCCTGCATTACGCGATCCACGCGGTTTTATCATTCCTGGCGATCAGCCGGACCGTGCCACGGCGGAAAGGTTCATCGAGGCGCTGCAAAATACGGGCGTCATCGTGCAGACAGCCACCGCTGCATTCACCGTCCAGGGCAAGTCCTATCCTGCCGGCAGCTTTGTTGTAAAGACGGATCAGGCTTTCCGGCCTCATGTGCTGGATATGTTCGAGCCACAGGATCATCCTAACGACTTTCAGTATCCGGGTGGTCCTCCCGTTCCGCCGTATGATGCCGCGGGCTGGACCCTGGCCTATCAGATGGGAATCAAGTTCGATCGTATCCTGGATGGGTTTGATGGTCCTTTCCGTCGGATTCCTTACGGTGAGTACGTGCGTACATATAATGCCATGCCCGAAAAGATCCCATCCCAGGGCTATATACTAGACAGCCGCGCTAACCAGTCTTTTACAGTGGTCAATGATCTGTTGAAGGAGGGCGTCGAAGTGGATCGTATCACCGGGAGTGTCGTCAGCCGGGGGGCCGCCCCCTCCTACGGACAGGGCTCTTTCTTTGTGCCGGCGTCGCAAAAAGCATATCAGGTATTGGACCATCTGGCAACTGCCAGGCGTGTCCTCGTACTTCCTTCGGATGAGCATCCCGCCCATCTCACCCGGATACAACCCGCCCGTGTGGCATTGTGGGATGTATATGGCGGTTCGCTGCCTTCCGGCTGGATACGGTGGCTGACAGAGCAATATCATTTCCCAGTGGAAGTCATTTATGCGAAGGACATCGACAGTGCGGATCTGCATTCAAAATACGATGTGATCATCTTTGTCTCAGGGGCTATCCCCGCCATCACCACACCCGGAGCGGCGTCCCAGAGAGGAAGAGGCTTTGGTTTCCGCCAGCCCAAACCCGACGAGATTCCGGCCGAGTATAGAAGTCATCTGGGGCGTATCACAGCGGAGAGATCTATCCCGCAATTAAAAAAATTCCTGGAGTCAGGCGGCAGCATCGTCACCATCGGCAGCAGCACCAACCTGGCTTATCACCTGGGACTGCCTGTCCATGATGCACTCACTGAGCTGGTGGCTGGTAAAGAGCGCAAGCTGCCGGGCGAAAAGTTCTATGTGCCGGGGAGTGTGCTGCAGGTCAGCGTGGATTCGACACAGCAGGCCGCCTGGGGCATGGGCAGCACGGCGGACGTATATTTCGAGCAGAGTCCCGTGTTCAGTCTGTCGCCTTCTACCTATGCTACAGGCGATGTGAAGCCCATTGCCTGGTTTGCCACGGACAAACCTTTACGCAGCGGCTGGGCCTGGGGCCAGGCGTATTTGAAGAATGGGATTGCCGCCTTTGTGGCGAATGTCGGAAAGGGGAAGCTATATGCGTTCGGACCGGAGATTACCTTTCGCGCCCAGACGCATGGGGTGTTTAAGATGTTGTTTAATGAGATGTACGTGCCTTAGGAATAATATTATATCCAAACAAGGATGAAAAAAGGCGTGCCAATAAGTAAAATTCCCAATAATATAAAAGTCGCCCTCGACATTAACTTATGCTTGACTTTATAGTCTTGATAGACTTTGAAGTATCTTTCCTTTCTGGAATAGAGCCAATATATAAGTCCATAGCAGAATACTGCAAGCAAAACTGAAACATAGTCGAAATTTTCAGGGAGGGTTTTGTGTAGGGCGTGATACCATCCTTCTACTATTAGATTTAACCATCCAGCTATAGTAATCCCAACAACAAATGATGCATATACATTGGCACTGTTCTTTCGTCCTATTGGAAGATTCTCAAAAGACACGGCATAAAAGGCCGCGTAGAAATAGTCAATATATTTCATCTTTTAAATTACTTATTTGCTTTTATGATTGCGTCTGCTATAACAACTTCTGCAGCCCAGAACAGGAGGGCGCCTGGTCCTAGCAAACCAGCACCGACTGCGAGTATTATTCCTCCCGTTCCCAAACCTACAACCGTTTTATAAATTCCATTTGTTATATCCCCCTCTCTGAACTTTTGAGTTCCTTCGCGAATATTTAAATAGGCCCCTATGCCGCTAACGAAGGTTCCCGTTCCTTCCACCATTTCATTTGTTGGAAGATCTTGTATTTCTGTTACCGCGTCATTGAAAAAGAATCCTTTGTCGAGGAATTCCGTTCCGCTAGCAGCCATTCCCATCAAGCCTCCAGATTCAGAGGGTTCTGCGTTTGCAACATCAGGTGATGTCGTCGATTCCTTTGGCGAAATAGTATGCCCACCCATGGTGGTAATTTCTGAATTCCCTCTTTCCCCATTACCAACGCTTGCGCTGCCGTCGCTGTGCAGATGGTAACTTTGAATTACTGTTCCATTGTTATATCCTGACTGGACGCCTAAACTTGGTCCTAGGTGCTCATACCCTGGATGATCTCCCTGCCCATCGAACCATTTATAATTTCCATCCTTATCCTTATACCAATCAGTAGGACCACTTTTTGAAGCATCTCCTGTAAAATTTTGAGGCAATTTGTCATCAGGCGGGCCTTGATTACCATTGTATTCATGATGATGCTCATCCTTAAATAGATGCTTGCGCCAATCACACCCATCGCAAGCTTCCATTGCGCCGCCGTCATTTCCGTCAATACTTGCCATTCCGTCGGGATCAATAAACCGTATCGGATTATCATATGCATAATTATATGGTGACCATCTTCTTGACGTCTCTGTTAATGGATCTATTGTCCACCAGCGTCCTAATTGAGGATCATAGTTCCTGGCTCCAAAATCATATTCCTCTAACCCGCTTCCATCCGAGAACTCTTTATTTTGAAGTTCTTTCCCGTTAAACTTGTACTTATTCTCCTGGTATCCGCTTTTTAACACCTTATCACTAATCCCTGCCATGATGAGTCCAAACGGATAATAATCGGTCGCATCAAGCATCGGTCCCCTTGTGTCAATCACCTGCAAATTATCAAAATAAACATCCATATTACTCTCATTGCTACAATATACATACAAATATCCGCTTTTTGCAATATTGACAGCCACACTGTGGCTTTTGACCGTATCAGCTCCTCTTACCAGATCAAAGCTGCTGCCCGATTTCACCGGGTTAAACTGCTCATCAAATAAAATCCAGTTGATCCCAGCTTTTGGGATACCTGTTATGCTGCTTTTAGCTGTATCAAGAATATATTTCAGGCTGCTGGCATCGGCTGTACTGGTATTGATGGCATTATAAACACTTGTCGCGCTGCCATGTGCCCCAGCAGCCACGGCACTGGTGCCCGTGAAAGCCGAGATTAAACTGGTTAATGCCGCTGAAATCGGATAACTGTTGCTTACCGTCCCATTGCTATGCCAGAAGCTCTTGCCATAGATAGATATCTGATCACCGGTAGCCACTTTTAAGGTAATACCCAAGCCCATCTTGTCCCCCGTCGCGCCGTTTAATTTATAAACAACCGAACTGGTTGCGGTGGTTGTAATATAGGGATCCGTATTGTATGGAGGACTGCCATTATTATTGGCATAGTTATTACCGACCGTATTTCCCCAACTGGCTATCTGCGAAGTACTAATCGTGTCTGCGGTATTGATGCTGTAATAGTTCTTGAGCATGTTCATGGAGCTGCTGTTATTCTCCACGGTTGCCGCAGGGTACACATCGTATTGTTTCTCATCGGTCAATGTCACCCGGATGTTACCCAGGTGGTCTCTTTCGTATAGATCATAGAACATCGTATCGCTCTTGTTGGCTGTCTTCGCTCTTATACGCCCCTCTTCCTGCACAATATATTGCAGGGTATCATTGACATAATTAAACAGCCCCGCATAATCTGTTCGTGTCACCCCGGCCGTATGCATCGTCGTATCACTAACGACCTTTTGTAACTTAGTTCCAGCGGCCGTATATACATATTTTATATAGCCCTTCGCAGTAACTGTAATACTGTCCGGCAAATTAAGGTAGTTGTAATGGATGTTGGAGATATTCTTATTGTTGTCCTTCGTAAGGTTGCCATTGCCATCGTACCAGTAATCCTGGGTGGTGTTGCTGGTAATCTCCGTAAAATCACCAAGATGCACCGCCGTATCGTTGGCCTGATCATAAACATAGTTCAGCCGGTTACTGTTTGTCGTATAGTTATAGAGCAGGCTATCAATCGTATAGGTCTTATTGACCTTTAACCCTCGCTGATTCATGCCAAGGATATTGCCGTTCTGGTCATAACTGATAGAGGAATTAGAAAAGTCTATGCCTGCACTGACATCCCAGAAATTACTGCCGGCATTCTGAGTAAAGTCAGCTTTTGTTAAGCGGTTAATGGGATCGTAACTGAACCCATAGGCCCTTTGCTGCCCATCGCTGTTATTGCGCCATTTGATGCCAGCTATATTGCCATTTACCTGACTGGCGCTAAACCCATAGTCGTAGCTCAACTCCATCCCAAACCAGTTCTGCGCATTATTGACTGCGTTGGCATAGTCTTTATTGATGCCCCGTAGCCAGCCCCTAATATTGTAGCTGTAGCGTAAAGTATCGATGGGGTTGGAAGTATAGGTATAGTCGGTCAGGCTGGTGCGCTGCTGACCTATCTTTTTCAATTGTAATTGTCCCAGTTCATCATATTTATTAACGGCTATACTGTCTTCCTGGCTGTTGCCCACTTTCTTGGTTATAGCAGTTATCCTTCCTGCTGCGTCATAATAATTCTTAGTGAGCACCAGATAGCCCTGCGGATTGGTGCCGCCCTTGCTGTGGCCCTCCAGCACACGCAGGACTCTACCAGTAAAACCATACTGGGTAATGAGGGTATCCTTCCCTCCGGTGTAGTTCGTACTATGTACTTCTATTGGGCGGGCACGGTCATCAAAAAAACTGACGCTGTATAAATACGTGGACGTATTGATCACATTGGTCTTTGCACCTGTTACCATTCCATATGTCATATTGGTGGCAGCCAGGTTTCGCGGATAAGGGAAATTGTTGTCATCGGCCGCATAAAAATAGTTGGTATTGCTGCTGTAGTTGGCGATCATACTGCTGCTGAGGCCGCTTCCGGTTCCACTCACCCAGCTATAGTCATCATAATAGGTCTGGGTCAGCACAGTATAATTGCTTGAGGGGGTAGGATATGTCACGCTGCTGGATGCCAGCCCCTGGTGATAGGTAATGTCTCCTGTAGTCGTCCAGATCCCAGTTACCACTATTCGGTTCAGGGAGTCATAATCGGTATACAGCCATCTCCCTTGAGCCCGAAGGGCGCTGTCCTGTGTCATCACCAGCCTGTCCCGCGCGTCATACACCATCCATACTTCCCCCGCGCCGGGTACTCTTTTAAAGTTCATTCGTTTCCTCGCGTCATACTCATAACTAAAACACAGTTCCCTGGCTATTGTGCTGCTGCGCCAGCTCGTCGCATCAAAAACCCAGCTGTTTGTTTTTAACCAGTCTGTGCCCTTCGGCTGTATTACAAAACGAAGATTATCCAGGTCATCATACACATAGTATGTACAATACCAGCCGGTATGTCCGGTATAAAGGCCGGCACCTGTAGCTGCCTGTACCTTCCTTAGTATCGACTTGCCTTGTAGGTCTTTATATTCCACCACCTGGAATCCTCTTTCGTCAATGGTTACGTTTTTATATAACTTACCATACGGATAATAGCCACTATTAGTAGGTGTAACACCGTTGGTTGAAGCTATTTTCCAGATGACAACGCTATCGCTTACCGAATTGGCTTGATATACCTGGCTAGTACCTACCCCCGAGCCCGCCCAACTATTACCGGCTGCAAATATCGTATCTACACGGCTTAGTGGAGAAGCTTCAAAGACCGTCTGCCCGTAAAAATATTTCTCGCCATTGGCGTCGTTGGTGGGATTATAATATCCTTTTAGAAAGTTGGCTTGCTCTGTAAACGCACTCAATTTAAAATTGCCGTCATTGGTGGTAGAAATATAAGGAAGATAACTATACTGCTCCCTCCCAAAACTATCATAGAGCTTTGGCACGACCATATCATAGCCATTTGGGCTGGCAGCCTTTGCTACGCTCTGTATCAGTCTGCCAAGGCCGTCAAAGTATTGCGTGCTTTGCTTCACTTCCTGGGTAGTCCGGGTAGAAGAGCTCAGACTGGTATCTGAAGCTATTGGCTTTTCCGCCTCCCATGTCCGTATCATATTTGCCGGAGCTACCGTATAGGCCGCCGGAACGGATCTCAATGACCTGGTAGTAGCACTGGGAACGGTCTGGGTATTCGGCTTTACCTGCGCATGGATTGACAAAAACAACAGCATTGCAGCGCATAAAAACGTACAACGTGCCAATGCGTGTCTCTGCACCTTCCTTACCTTTAGAGAAAATATTTTCATGAAAACACTTTTATACTTAATGCCGGACTATTTGCTGACATGATTCAGGACTCGATTACTCCACTTGGCTTCTGGACCGAACACAGCATATAATTCACCTTGCTCGCTAAGAAAAAACATAGTTCCCGCACCTAATACCTCATGATCAAAATGTGTATTCAAATCAGCATGTGTCAGCCAATTAAAAAAGCTGTCCTGTTGATTCCCCGAAGAAGCATGCGTGAAAGTCGGCTGACTAATCACTACCAGATTGCTGTCAAGTATGCTGGCATATCCATTCAATAGCGTATGGCCGCTATCTGTATAATAGCCGTCTTCGTAAGAAGGTACAGCAATAACGGTAAAATTGTTTGTCATTGCATGAGCGATGGAGTCAATCCTTTGCAGGTATAGCCAGTCTACAGAAGTGAGCGAACCAGGCAGGATCACCACCATAAGCCGTTTTCCACCAAAGGACTGCAAGGGCTTTATCTTCCCTTTGGCGGTGACGATGGTAAAATTGTACGCACTAACCTGAGCACGTGCCTGTTCCACAATACAGAAAAAGGCTATGATACAAAAAAGTTTATGCATGGGAAATATATTTATTCTATATAATCTATTGTCACCGTATTGCAACTACTGCTGATCGCCATATTATTAAACGTAGCTGAACTCGCACCATCGATCGAATTGTCACAAACCGCCAGGAAATACTGGGTGGTATTGCCGGTCTTCGAAATAACAACAGTATAACTACCACTTGGTATAGTGCCGAGCGTGCCGCCGGCAGCTGGAATCGTAAAACTATACTGCTGGCTGGTGCTTGTATTGGTAAAAACAGCTGTAAAACCGCTAACGGAAGCGTAATTGACGCTAGTGATGCTGACATTGGAAGAACAGGTGCCATTCGCATTGGCATAAGCTTGCCCATTGCTGTTGACATCATTCTGCGCCTGCTGGTCCGCATCCGACTGGCTGACAATGGACGAGTATGTATTGGCAGGAACAGTGTATGTTATAGAGCTCCCGGTGTATCCGGCACCACAATTATTTCTTGAAAAGGTGCCACTTTTGGCGACGCTATAGTATATTTTCGTACAAGAACCTTTGGAGTTCGCATAATTCTGACCATTAGCTGTAATGTCACTTTGCGCAAGTTGGTTGGCAGCTGCAGCTGTCGCAGCCGTATATTTTCCTTGAGCTACTATATAAAGCACCGAACTTCCCAAATAACCGGACCCACAATTGTTTTTTGTAAATGATTGCGATAGTTCTGCATTATAGTAAATATTATTCTGACACGCAGACTGCTCTCCCGTGTAATTGTAGCATATTTTACTGGCAATATTCTTATCCTGGTCTTTTACAATGGCCAGGCGCTTCAAACCATCATATTGGTAATACCCAATACGGTTGTTTAGATCCGTAATGGTCGTAGGACCTGCAAAGGGATCGTAAGTATAACTGGTCATTTGGGCACTATCGGGGTACAACCGCAGTTCATCGACATAGCCAGAACCAGATACACTGACACTGGTCACCCCCGTGATCCTATACAAATAATTCGTCCAGCTTCCAACGGTTTTTCCGGTCAATGGATAACCGGAAATGGTTCCGGTAATTGTATTAGGGGTCCCTTTAACCCAGGAAGAAAGCCAATAATGTCGGCCGGAGGTTAAGCCGCTTTTGCTGATGCTACCGTTGCTGAAACTATAGCAATAATTACCTGTCGGCGCAGTGCTGTCAGCCGTAGCCAATCCGCTAAAAGTCCATCCGCCGCTTCCATCTGCTTCAAAAGAAGTATAGGCCACATCGGTGACGTTGGCATTTATAACCTCTGCAACAGGGAACAAAGCATAATAGTCCCAAACGTATGATACTGGCTCGTTATTAACCTTTGTCCTGGTTAAGAGCTTGCCATTGGCGTTGTAGCTGTAAGTTTCTTCCAACTGATAACTATTATCAGGAAAATAGGTACTGACCGGGTAACTGACCACATTATTGGCGCCGAAGGTGTTCAGTGGTAGTGTTGCCGCAGTTGCTCTATGGACATATAAGGCCTGCGGGAAGAGCGCCGGGCTGGAAACAGTGCCAAAGTTTTTATATAAACTGATCTTCGAGGCAGTAATGTTGTTGCTTTTGAATGCGGTGGAGCTTATGACAGGATTATAAAATTCTGTTTTGAGTATTTTGGGGGTGGTATCAGTGTTGACCGTGTCTTTCAGATCAAAGGCATAAATGTTGACGGTCGTCAGAGTATCGCCCATGCTGCTGTAGCCAACCGTACGGGTAGTATTGATATGATAAGGGCTTTCCCGGTAAAACTGTTGCACATTTACCACCGAGTCGTTGGTCGTGTTGGAATAAACAACTTCCGTTGTTTTCGACAAAGCCACCATTTTGGGATACTCGCCGTAATATTGGATATAATAGTAATAATGAGACGGAGGTATCAGGTTCCTACCGGCGGTATCAAAGCTCAAGCTGTAAAAATCTATAGGGGAGCTCTGCGTTTCATTGCAGATATTATCCAGGGACTGGCTTAAAAAATCATATCCGGCAATGAGGCCGCTGAATTGTTTGACAGCATACACATTGGCCTTCTTTTTAACCAGTTTTCCAGTATTGGTAAATACCTGTGTTCCCATTTCATAACCATTCAGTAAATTACTTCCTTTACTATGATGAGACAACCAAGCGGGCATATTGCCTAAACCGTTAAAAGCATACGCGGAAAATCCGCTCAGACAGGTCGAGCTTAGAAAACTGGTATCTCCCAGGTTGGCGTCATTATAAAAGGTATGTACCGTATAGCCATTGGAATTACCCAGCGAATCCATAATCGTTTCCGTAACTTGTCCATAGTTGACAACTGCACTGTTTCTCAAATAAGGTGACAGGTTCACATTGGATTGCATGAGATAATCCGTACGGGATGATGTAAAACACAGTGCCTGGCTGATGGGCTGAAGCATCGATGGCGTTATATTCAGATGCCCCGAGGAAGCGCCGTCATTGCCCGTATATGTGTATTGATGGATCAGGGTTGTCTTTCCCGTACTGTCTATTAGTTTGACCTTTTTTATTCGTATACCACCAATAGAATCCAGGTTAAAAGAAATCGGCCACGTGCCTATATCCCCGAAACTTCCATTGTTGTCAAAAAAAGTCTTGGCTTTATGAGGTTCATATTCGAACACGAGTTGTCCCCCCGTCGGATTGGTAATCCTATTCAAAACGCCTAATTGCATATAAGGCCAGGCAGGCTTTCTGGAGGGCAATTTGGCGCAGGAATCGGGGTAAACAGCATAGTCCTTATAATTTTGCTGGGCATTATTATAATAACCCCAGTAATCCTGGGCCATTGGGGTGTAGACAACGGTGTCGCCGGAATAAATCTTCGTGCTCACCGTTGTGTCATAGTATCCGAATTGTGTGGGCGGCAGAATATTCAATTGATCCATGCTCAGCCGTTGGTAGGACAATAATTTCAGCTTACCGGACAGTTGGAAATGATCATAGGTAAACAAATATTTAGTGACCACCGCCCCTGAACTGTTATTATATACAGCAATGGAGTCCAGCCGCGGAACAATATCCAGCTTATTGGCAGAAACTGCAGGAAGTGACCAGCCGACAAAGCTATTGTTATGAAAATTGACATGACAGGTATCTAATCCGGAATAAAAATAGACCGTTTCCTTATTGGTGGTAATAGTAGTCAATACCGATTGAACAGTTGTGGAGGTTATCGAATTGTTACTGGTTATGGTAGCAAGTGAGGCACATAGGGTGGGACTGATATGCTGAATATTTTTTCGTCCTGACCAAACACTGACATGTTTATAGGCGAAGACGACAGAGTCCTTTGAATTAACATCAACTATCTTCGTAAGATCCCATTGGACAGTGGGAGAGAAAAAATTATTCGCACGGCTTCCGGTCACTCCGTTCGCTGATGTTTTCGCATTTGCCCCATAACCAAAATAATACTGCTTACCGTCCGATGTGCTTATAACCCAGGTATCTATATACGGTGCTACCGTTGTGTCATTATTATTGGCGTACGACACATAAGAAATTTTAATGTCGTTGTCAACCGGGTATAACTGGGGAACGCCAGCTGTGTTAAATGAGAATGTCCCGGTATAGCCGGGAATTTTAATGGTAAACTCATCTGGCTGCGGATCCACTAATGTGCTGGTATAGATTTGATCCGAGGTAGGCAAAGCGGGTTTGTTGACATTCGCATTGGTAGAGACGACATCCTGATAAAGCTGTGGCTGGCCGGATAGACCGGCAAATACGCCTATGGCCCCATATCCTCCCCACATATTATTTTGCACAGCCAGCTTGTATAAAGTATTATAGTAGTCATATTTCACCGTGCAGGCGGAACCGAAGTAAGACTGACAGGCCGATTTTGTAGCAGCAGAAGTATCATAGATAATCGCACCGCCGCCTGTTTTATAAGCAACGCCAGTAGAACTTTGGAGGTAGTATTTCTTTTCTTTATTAATATAAATCCCTTCATCCGGGTTGCCGTTGATAGTGCGGGAGATACAACCACCCTCGTTCAGCATCCAACCTAGTCCCACCCAGGTGGGGGATTCGTCAACTTTAATACCCCCGGAATGATACGATAAACTCAAGGGAAGGTCTATCGAACCATATTTTACGTGATACAAGTCAAAGGAAGGAATAGCACCGCCTGTCGATAGTTCGACCGGCACCTGATCCATTTTATCCAATGCTGCGGCAATGGGGCTCTTGGGTATGATTGTCTCATCAAGCCCTATTTGCTGGGCGCGTGAAGCCATGGAAACAATTAAACAAGCTAAAACCAAAGGGTATTTCATATTTGACAGCGGTCTAAATTTATATTTATTACTACAATCCATACCCTATCCGGAACTTCAGCGGCTGGGCCACTGGTCTTTGCTGACCAGCGAGAAAATCATACAGTAGTTGCATATTGCCTTCCTTCTTCCCCATTTTATACTTTTTGGTTATGCCAGCGAGGGCGCTTTTCTGCCATAGGTTCACATTGTTGTGCAATTCCCTGAGACTTTGAAAACTTTGCAGGTAGTTGTACTCCCAGCTCCCGGTGATCCAGATACTACCCCTTGCCTTAATGTCGACGTAGCTCCTGGCGCCGATGCCTTCACTACTGAAATGAATGCACTTCAATGTTCCCATGCCTAATTTATAGCTGGCTCCAAATCCTGCTTCAATCTTGTCATTGAATTTGAACCCTATGGTAAGTGCTAGGTCGGTAATCGACGGCAGGATACTGTGGGCAGGTTCGGCCTGCATATTGAACCCATAATGCAATCGCTTCAGGAAACTCTTGCCATGCTGCCCATCAGGCTTAAAATCCGGCAAGGTCATATCTCCACTATTCCCCCCCACCTGCATCACTTTATCTTTCCGTTGATTAAGTTCTTCCTGCGCCTGCTGCACATATTGTTGTGGAATAGTATTCAGGTTTCCTCCCCCATTGTTGGAGACGCTGGGGGCTCCCATTCTTTGCTGTAACATCGCTGTCACCTGGGCATTAGTTTGCAGGCCTGCCAAAGCTGCGGAGGTGCCATAATTTTCCGGCAAAGGAAATAGTTGGGCGAGGATGCTGTATTTCTGCCAGTACTGCCTGAAGGCGGGCACTTTGGATACAAGGGAAAGTATCACCTCCTTTGTTTTATCGGGGCTATTGATAATATCCCGGTATTGACTTAGTTCCTGTTGATAATAGTAGACTTCTTTGTTGATACCTAATAGCTGCTTATTGAACCCTAATGGGCTTAATTGGGTTTTGAGCAACCGTTCTCTTTGTTTGACGAACTCTTCTATCGCTTCGGCATTGCCCATGCTGGCCTGCAGCTGTTTTAATTGCTGGCTGAGCTGGCGAATTTGCTGCAACTGTGCTACAGGCAGATTGATGCCCTCCTGTTGAAGAAAGCTGAGTGCTGTCTGCATGCTGTCTAGCCCCGGCAGGTATTTTTTGGTGCTGATTTCAAGGCTCTGCTCTTTGGAATTGAGTTTGTTTTGGAGTTGCTGGTATTGCGAGACTGACTGACTAAACAAGCCGGCGGCATTACTGCTGTCTATGGAGGCATCTTTTTGTTGTAAGTTCGCTTCTTTGGCGGCTATTTTTTGGAGCAGCCTGGCTGATCGCTTGTTGACCGTCTCAGTCAGTGAATGGTATCGATCATTTAACTTTCGGAGTGTCTTCGTGGATAAAGAGTGAGGATCGATAATAATAGCGCTACTATCAACTTGCGAGCTCGCTTTTAAACTGTTGAGAGCTAAAAGCAAGCAAATAGCCATTACAGGCATATAATGCCTTAATAAGATTACGGTTGATCCACGGCGCAAGGTAACGTCTTTAAAAGTTATTGCAAATGTTTAACAAAGGGGGCGGTTTGTTATAGAAATGTCAACTTAAAAATAGCTGCCAATTTGATCCCGGCATAACCAGGAATTCAACAAGACGAAAGCACTGCCCTTCATATTTGCTTGAACGGATGATAACGACAATTTCATCTCCATGGAGGGAAATTTACGTAAAGACCATAAATAATAAACGTACGAACTGGTTCAAATAAGAGATCATCGTGTTTACAAGGCTTAGGTTAGGGCTAATCAATACCAGGGTAGGACGGTCAGGTTGGTTAAATGAAGCTATATATATTTTTTTAAATGACAAAGTGTATATGTCAATGAATTCACCGCCGTGTTCATTTTACCAATAAGTGTGTCGATTCAGCAAATAGGCGTGTAGCGATTTGTATATTCTCCCCTTCTATTTTAAGCGAGTTCGCGGCATTGGGGGCCGAAATTATCTTCCGTGCGCTCGGACGCATGGGGTGATCACTTCAAATCCTTATCACTCAATAT
>Ga0207667_10002719_pt1 | contig 21865 bp, 14 predicted proteins | sample KBSCornC52_FD_184301 | JGI IMG/M metagenome (GOLD analysis project Ga0207667, IMG submission 184301) | Corn rhizosphere microbial communities from Kellogg Biological Station, Michigan, USA - KBS Corn C5-2 (SPAdes) (version 2) | ecosystem: Host-associated > Plants > Roots > Rhizosphere > Soil ...
GGCATGCAGCTCGCATGGCCGGCACCGCAGCGCTGATGAGCGCCACGAGCACCGTGCCAACGACGGCGCGAATGAGGAAGCTCAGATTGCCGATGGAGCGCAGCTGCTGTTGTGAGTTCTCCCGGAACGAGGAGGTCTGGGTCTCGTTGGAGGAGTTGGCGAACACCCGATCGATGGTGTCGGACATGGCCGCGGCACGCTGCGGGTCCGAGATGACGGCGTAGAGATTGCGTACCGTGCTCTTGTTGAGCGTTCGCCCTTCATCCAGGTGAGAGCCGTGCGGCCGGGTTTGCGCCAGATACCGGCCCAGACGAGGGGAAGGTACTTCAAGCGGTGCTCTCGATGACTGTCCCGCTCAGTCTACTGGGATGCGCGCGGGAGGTAGCAGTTCGCGCGACAGACCGCCGGTTGTGTCGGATCAACCGTGCGCCGTGCCGCCACCTGGCGGTCCACGGCAATGCCAAGTGGTCCGCCCGGTGCGCACGAAAATGGTCCTTGTCCCTGGCCCGGCGCCGGTCGAGCATGCGCCTGCGTGGCAGGGGGCTGGCATGGGCAATGACGTCGGGCGTCGTGTGTTGGGAGCTGCGGCCTTTGCGTTTGGGGTCATCGGCCTGGTCAGGCATGACTTCGACACCTGGCAGCAGCTCCACTCTCTGTGGCAGACCCCTCTCGGCGCGGGCCTCGTGTGCGTCGCAACGATTGCGGAAATCGCCGGCGGAGCCGCCATTCAGTGGAACAGGAGCGCGCGCCCGGCTGCCCTGGCGCTCGGGATCGTGTATCTGTTCTTCGCGCTGCGCTGGGTACCCGCAATCCTCGCCCACCCCGGGAGCTATGACGGCTGGGGCAATGTGTTCGAGCAACTCTCGCTCGTTTGCGGAGCACTGATCGTCTATGCGTGCGCACCTCCCGTATCTGCCTCGGTGCCGCGGCTCGCGCAGGCAGGTCGCTATCTCTTCGGTGTCTGTGTCATCTCTTTCACGCTCGAGCAGCTGGTCTACCTGGATGCAACGGCGAGCTTCGTGCCGACGTGGATCCCGCCGGGGCCGATGTTCTGGGCGGTCCTCACGACGGTGGCGATGGGTCTGGGCGCCCTCGCCCTGCTCTCCGGGCAGCTCGCGGTGCTGGCTTCCCGACTGCTCACTCTCATGATGGTGGGGTTCGGTCTGCTGATCTGGCTGCCGCGGCTGCTCTCCAATCCTCAGGATTCGATGAACTGGGGCGGCAATGCCCAGAATCTGGCCATTACCGGCGCGTCGTGGATCGTGTCCGACTTCCTCGCGCGCACCGCAGCGACCGTCACGCCCCGGTCTGCGTCGATGCACGACGCCCGGGCGGGCCAGTGATTTCACGGGCGGGGCGCCGTAGACTGCCCCCATGGCACACGACCTCGTTTGCTGGAAATGCGGCACATCGCTGGCCGCCCTGAGCTTGCCGCTGCGCAGACTGGACGAATGTCCGAAGTGCCGTGCCGAGCTGCACGTCTGTCGTATGTGCGTCGACTACGACACGCGCGTCGCCAAACACTGTCGCGAGCCGACGGCCGAGGAAGTCAGCGATAAGACCCACGCGAACTTCTGCGATCACTTCAAGCCGCGGTCGGCGGCGTACGTTCCGCCCAACACGGCGGAAGTCGACAAGGCCAAAGCGGAGCTCGCGAAGCTGTTCGGGAAGTAGGCGGCGGGGGCGGTTGGCGGCGGGGGCGTTGGCGGCGGGAGCGGTTGGCGGCGGAGGCGGTTGGCGGCGGGGGCGGTTGGCAGCGGGGCTCGTGCCGATCGCAGGCCGTTTGGGGCGACGCAGCCGCTAGTGAACGCTGGAGTCGCTCAGGTGTCGCAGCTTGTCCGGGTTGCGCACCACATAGATCGCGATGACCTTGCCGCTCTCGATCTGCAGAGCCGTCGTTTGCAGGGTATCGCCGCCCTCGAGGGTGACGAACCCCGGCAGGCCGTTCACCCATCCAAAGCGCACCCCTTGCGATGGGGACTTCGCAAAGAGGCGTGCCAGTTGCACGTGCAGCTGCATCACCTTGTCCAGACCGACGATCGGCTCTGTCGATGCCGGCTTCTTGCCGCCACCGTCAGCGTAGACGACGACGTCGGACGCCAGCAGCGATTGCAGCTTCTGCATGTCGCCGCTGCGCGATGCGGCGAAGAAGGCATTGGCGATTTCCAGCCCCTGCTCTTTCTGCAGCGGAAATCGCGGCCGCTCCGAGCGCACATGAGCACGCGCGCGGCTGACCAACTGGCGAACCGCTGCAGGCTCCCGCTTGATCGTGGCCGCCACTTCCTCGAAGTCCACGCCGAACACATCGTGCAGGAGGAAGGCCGCGCGCTCCAGCGGCGAGAGCCGCTCGAGCGCCAGCATCAGCGGCAAGGTGATGTCGTCGTCGATGTCCTGGTCCTCGGCCTCGACAATCGGCTCCGGGAGCCACGGCCCGACATAGGTCGCGCGCCGCCGGTGGGCCGATTTCAACAGGTCGAGGGACAGCCGCGTCACCACCCGCCGAAGAAATCCCTCCGCGTCGCGCACACCGTCGCGATCGGTGGCGAGCCAGCGGATGAACGCCTCCTGCACGATATCCTCTGCGTCCGCGACCGACCCTGACATCCGATAGGCGATGCGGGTCAGCCGCGGCCGCAAGTGGTCGAAGCTCGCGGCAGCGGCTTCTTCGGGCGTGGGCGCCATCAGGCCGCCGCGCGCGCCAACTGGGAAAGCAGATCGGGGTTCACGCGGAATCCGACCCCCAGGTGATTGAAGGCATTGATCACAGAGATCACCAGTGTCAGCTTCACTTGCTCCTCGTCCGTGAAGTGCGCCTCGAGCGCTTGATACGCCTCGTCCGGCGCATGGGTTTGCGCAAGGCGCGTGAGGGCTTCCGTCCAGCCCAGTGCCGCCCGTTCACGCTCGCTGTACAGCGAGCCCGTCTCGCGCCAGGCGTTCAGCATGAACACCCGCTCTTCCGTCTCGCCCTGCTTGCGGGCTTCGTGCGTGTGCATCTTCAGGCAGATCGCACAGCCGTTGATCTGCGAGGCCCTGATTTTCACCAGCTCCACCAGCGGCGGCTCGAGCCCTGCCTGGGCGACGGTGTTGCCGAACTGGATCAGCAGCTTCGTCAGCGCCGGAGCGGCCACGTAGGGGTTCACCCGGGGGGTTGCGGTCATGGTCGTGTCTCCTCTTTTGTCACGCATTTCTCAGTGACAGGACGAGACAGGGGGCCCCCTTGTGACAGGCCCCGCTACGGCTTGTGGCGCGGATCCTTCTCTCCGAGCCCGGGGTAGAACAGCGCGCGGTTGGACTCGGACTCGTTGAAAACATGGCGCCGCTTGAACAGCCAGTGGCCGTTGACTTTCGCGAGCTCATCCTCGTAGTGCCCGAAGTACAGGATCTGCACATCGTGCTGCGGGGTGTTGTTGGTGAAGGCGAACCAGTAGGCGATGGTCTTCGCCGTATTGCCGTTCACGTCGATGACGTGATTGATGATCTGGTGGCGGGTGCGCGGCCTGGAGGTGGCCCCCTCGGGGATGCTCACCGGGCGCGCGCCGCCGAAGTTGGACATGGTCTTGCGGATCGCCGCCTTACCGTTCACCACTCCACCCACCCACACGAGCACGCCGTCGGCGGCCCAGGTGCCCATGACAGTCTCGATATCCCCGGCATCCACCGCGACCATGTAGCGGTTGGATAGATTTACGATTTCGGCGCGGTCGTCGGCATAACTCGCCAGCGCACTGCCCGACACGCAGGCCAATAGCGCTGCACTGAGGATCGTCAGGATCTTCTTCATGGAGCTCTCTTTGTCATGGGCGCATCACCGCGCCCGAGTGTGCGCCCGCCGCTATCGGCTGTCGAACTTCGCCGGCGATCGGAGAATGGTTAGCTCACGCATGCGCGGACGGCGTGCGAGTTGTGCGAGGTTGCGCGCACGTGGAGGGTCGTCCGCGACAGCGGCGTCGCCGGGGCGGAGCCCATGGATGGGTCGAGTACTAGGGCTTGCGGACCCGCTCGCTCAGACGCTCGATCAAGCGGCGAAACGGAGTGTTCTTCTGCACCTCGACGCGCAGATGACGCACACCGGATTCGTTCAGCGTCTCGCCCCTGCCCTCGTCGATCTCGAGCTGGCTCGCGCCCAGAATCTCGAGCGTCTCTTCCAACGTCTGCGGGCTACGATGCTCGCGCGCGCGCACTCTGCCGCCGCGCTTGCTGGAAGCGGGCGGCTGCGGCGCGGTAGGACGGGCCGTCGGCTTGGCGCTTTGTGCGGGCCGTCGCGCCGGTACTGCCACGGGCGGTGTCTCATCCGAATCGATGAGCTTGAACTCTTCGACGGGCGCGCGGTGCGTCTTCTTGGGGAAGGCGAGTCCCGAGGCTTTCTGCTCGTCCTCGGAAGCGCGATGACGCTCCTGCGGACTCACGGGCACGACCGCGACGGATGCAAACTCCGAGCGCACGTAGTACGCGACCTGCTTGGCCGAGATGGCATCGGTGAAGAAGCCCAGGCGCAGTCCGTACCACTTGCGTCCGTCGCGACTGCCTTCGACCGTATACAACGTGTAGGCGCTGAAAATCGCCAGCGGCGGCACCTTGTCGAGCTCGACGGGCTGCACGGACCACTGCAACTGCACGGCGAACGAGACCGGGGCGTTCTGCACCACGGCCTCCTTCAGAGCGCGGCGCGTCCCGGTGTCATCGGGCTTCAGCAGGGAGATGCTGCCGGAGGCCCCTTCGTCGTCTGGTTTGACGTCCTCGTCGTCGCGGCGCGTTTCCAGGAAACGCAGCACCTGCGTGTCGGTGAGCGCCGGATCGTCGCTCTGCGGAGTCAGCGCAGGTGCCGGCATCAGTCGAGTCTCGCCGGTCGGCTCGTCGAGCGCAGCGAGCACCTCGCGAACGTTCGAGCTGGGCAGCGCAGCTTTGCCTGCGGCCCTGGAACCGGTGACCGGCTTCGCCGTCGCGGGCTTGGGTGCCGGACGCGCAGGAGCCGCTGCGGCGCGCGCCGCCGGCTGAGCTACGTTGCGGGGAGCTGCCTGCGCCGCAGGGGCCACAGGACGAGGCGCCGCGGGGGGCGGCGCGGTCTTCGAAGACAGCGGAGCATTCTGGGGCGGCGCGGCCTTCGTAGGCAGCGGGGCATTCCGCGTCGGTACGGCGCTCCTGGACACAACGGGCGCTTTTGACGCCACCGGGGCCGCAGGCCTCTGAGCCTGCGCTTTGACCGGAGCTGCCGGTGGGGAGCTGGCACCCCCTGCACGCGCGACTGCGGCTGCATTCGCCGCTGAAGAAACCTGCTGCGGTGACGCGGACCTGTCAGGTGCTGCGGCAGGCGGCCTGACCGCGGGAGCAGACAAAGCTCTTGCCGCAGGCGGTGCGTTCGGCACAGGCTGAGCGGCCTGCGAGCGCTGAAAGGACACGGGCCTGGCAACGGGAATCTCAGGCGCTGCGGGCGCGGCGGCTTGAAGAGTCGGCACGTTGACGGGAGCCGCCGCGCGCGACAGTGCGAGCTGTGCAGTACTGTTGGCAGCAGAAGCCGCAGCGCGACTGGGACCCGGTTGCACGGTGGTGGCCGTCGGAGCGCGCGTCGCAGCGGGTTGTGGAGCCGCTCGTGCAGCTTCCTCCGCGGCAGCGCGTTCGCGCAGCTTCTTGCCGGGGGTCTCACCGGCCCACGCGCCGGGATAGATGTCGCGAACGAGGTTGAGCCACTCCTGGGCCTCTTCGAGGGTCGCGAAGTAGCCCATATGAAGACGGAAGCGCTCGCGGCCGTCCTCGCGCCGCCGGCTCACAAAGAAACTGAATTGCTTCAGCTCAGGGATCTGCGCCTGCTCGAGCGCCATCGGCGTCGTGGAGGAACAGAGATTGAGCACGTACGGTCCCGGCTCGGCAGCGCCGGCAACCGCCGTCCCTGCGTCCCCGGCGCCAGTGCGTGCGACAGCGCCCGATGCCAGTGTTGGCGTTGGTGTCATAAACCTTCCCCGGATCGGCTCATCGTTCACGAAAAGCCCCGGTGTTGAAGGGCGGATTCGTTCGGCCGGCGGGGGAGTGCGAGCGGTCGCGCCAGGTGTGCGATCGTGGCAGCCCCGCCGTCATAGGAATCCGTCCTTTAGACCGGTGGCTTTGCGTCCCCGCCTTTCGACGGGTTTGCCCTTGTCAACGAGCGTCAAGTGTCAAAGCGTCGCGGATTTCAGTCAAGTCCTCAAATCGTGTTTCGACTCTCAAAACGTACAGGGCTCACCCGTAAGGATACCTGCAATATGTTTCATCCGTGTCTCGATGCGGCCACAGATCGTAAAATCGCACCCAGCCGGAGCCTTTGCTGAAAGGCTCGTGACGGCAATGCCGCAGAGCCTCGGCGGGCGGGGACTGACGCCCGAGGCTGCGCTTCAGGAAGACTTCCAGAAGCGGCCGCCCCGCACGAAATGCTTGCGAAAATAGGGGTCCTCGAGCGAAGCATACGAGACCGCCTCGCCGCGCCGCGGGGCATGCACAAAGCGTCCGTCACCAGTGTAGATCCCGACGTGGTTGACGTGGCGCGCGGAAATCCTGAAGAACACGAGATCCCCGGGGCGCAGCTCGCCGCGTGGCACCGGCCTGGCGGCGCGATCCTGATCCCGCGCCGTGCGCGGAATGTCCAGGCCGACGGCTTCATGCGCATAGACGGCCAGCCCGCTGCAGTCAAAGCCGTGCTGATCCGCGCCACCGAATTCGTAGGGCGTACCGACCAGTCTCATGGCGACTCGCGCGATCGCGGCACCCTGCTCGTCCTGCGCATGCAGCGCCGTCGGTAAACGAGGTGTACTGCTGCAAGCTGCGATGAGCAGCAGTGCCGCAGCGCTGATGGCGATCCGCAAACGCTGTCCCCTTGCCCATTGGCGCGTTGGCAGACATCAGCTCCGCCCGAGCTCTAGCCCACGTCGCGCACGTCACCGCTTTCCTGGCCCGCCATTGTGCGGGCCTGCAGCAACTCTGTCACGGCGTGCGCGGAGAGCGGCCGGGCAAGGTAGAACCCCTGCGCGATATCGCAGCAGCGCTCACGCAGGAAATCCAACTGCTCGACGGTCTCGATACCCTCGGCCACCACGCGCTTGCCGAGTGCGTGGGCCATCACGATGATCGTTTCGACCAGCGTCGCGGAGGCAGGGTTCTGCGGCACTTCATCGAGGAAGGTGCGATCGATCTTCACGGTGGCGATCGGATATTGCCGTAGATAGGAGAGCGACGAGTATCCGGTTCCGAAATCATCGAGCGCCAGATGCACGCCGAGTTGCTCCAGGCGCGCCAGGGTTGCGCCGGCGGCTTCATCTGCGAACACGCTTTCGGTCAACTCCAGCTCGAGCCAGTGCGCAGGCAATGCGTACTTGTCGAGCGCTCGCCGCACCAGCTTGGGGAATTCGATGTGCTTGAGCTGCTGAGCCGAAACGTTCAGGGCGATGCGCGGGGGTGCGATATGCGCATCGTGCCAGGTTTTCATCTGCGCACAGGCGGCTTCGAGTACCCAGGCGCCGATATCGATGATGAGGCCGCTCTCCTCGGCGGCCGGCACGAATTCCCCGGGCTGCCGGATACCGTCGCGCGGCGTCTGCCAGCGCAGCAATGCCTCCACTCCGATGAGCTTGCCGGTGGAGACGGAGAATTGCGGCTGGTAGAACAGCGAGAACTCGCGGCGCCGCAGGGCCTTGTGCAGGCCGGTGTCGGTGGCGGGCGCGGGCTTGCCGCTCATATCGAGACCGAAGAAGGTGGTACACCCGCGGCCCAGATCCTTGGCACGATACATCGCCGTATCCGCGTTGCGCATCAGGTCGTCGATCGTCGAGCCGTCGTCGGGGAACAGAGTGATGCCGATGCTCGCGCACACGAAGTGATCGCGGCCGCCGATGTTCACCGGGAGCCGCAAGGATTCGATGATGCGCTCGCCCACCAGGCGCGCTGCGTCCGGATCAGCCACATTGCGCAGGATGACCGTGAACTCATCGCCCCCCAGGCGTGCAACCGTATCGACTTCCTTCACACACGAGCGCAAACGTTGCGCGACGATGGTCAGCATCTGGTCGCCGGCAATGTGTCCGACGGAGTCGTTCACGCGCTTGAAATGATCCAGGTCGATGTAGAGCAACGCGCCCCGGCTGAGGCCGGCGCTGGCGTTGGCGACCTCCTGCGCCAGGCGGTCGCGAAACAGGATGCGATTGGGCAGCGCGGTGAGCGGATCGAAGTGCGCCTGCCTGTACAGTCGCTCGTCGCGTGCACTCTTGGACAGCGCGACCGCGAGGCGCTCCGCGAACTGTGCGCCGTTCTGGGCCAGATGCGGATCGGCGGCGGGCGACTCCCGATAGCCGACGCAAAGGATGGCCTCGATGCGATCGGCCACGCTGACCGGCCACACCCAGAAGAAGTCCGCCCCCACGTCCTTCAGCGGCTTGAGGAAGCTGTGGCGGCCGTCCTCGCACCTTGCGATCGTGAGTCCCTTGCTCTCGGTCGCCAGCGTCGTGAGCATGTCGTCATCGAGCTCCACGCGGTTCACGGGTAGCTCGGACAGGCCATTCGCCGCGATGTACACGCGCCCCCGTCCGGGAGCATCGGAGTCCCGCAGGGTGATCCCGACACAATGACATCGGGTCACGCTCTGCACGCGCGAAAGAATCGCGTCCAGCACCTGCTCGAGCTCCGCGGACCCCAACAGCAGCTTGTCGATCTCCCCGAATGTCTCCAGCGCATGGAACTGCTCGTGCAGGCTGCTCGCACAACGATTGAGCTCCTCGATGAGCTGGCGCGGCTCGTCCGCGCCGCAAGGCAGGATCGGCTCGAAGCGCCGCAGGGCCAGCGAGGGCAGGCTCTCCTGCAACCTGCGCAAGGGCTGGCGATACCTGCGGCCCAGATACACGGTGGTTCCCCAGGTAGCCGCGAGCGCGAGGACGAGCACGAACGGCAGCATCTCCCAGATGGCGCTCGAGCGGGCGACGAGGGGCACATCGCGGCTGAATGCGACGACCGCCCACGGCACGGCAGTGATTCGCTCGTTGACCAGCGGTATGTGAGTGAGCACGCCGTGCCACTCGTTTCCTCCGCCCTGCCATGACAGGGAGCGCACCGCCGCACTGCGCTCACCGGCGAGGGAGATCTGCTCACCGAACATCTTGCCGAAGTCGCTCGGCACACTGCCGATGGCGTGCAGAATCTGCCCATCCGCGTCCACCACGGCCACGTACATCTGCACCGTCGTGGTCGCCGTCTCCTTCCAGATCCAGTCCGGCGCCAGCTCAAAGTACGCCAGCCGCGGGACACCGGCGGCGTTGACGGCGCGCGCCATGAAGATCGAGGTGAGCTGACCGTCGAGAGTGACGGGCATGAGCACCGTCTGCCCCGTCTCCAGCGCCAGCAGCTGTGCGGGGCTGGGACGCAGAGTCGTCTCGCCGCCCGCCAGCAAGCCATCGCGATCCACCACGACCACCGACTTGAAGGCGCGGGAGTTGGCGATCTCCTGCTTCAGCGAGGCGCCGTCATGACCGACGTCGCGGTCGGTCAATGTCTGGACGATGGTTTCGGCCGCGCTGAGCTTGGAGCGAAGAATGACCGAGTAGAGACTGCTCGTGCGCGAGTACCGCTGCTCGAGCGATGCGGAAGATGCGGACGCGACGTAGTAAGAGGCCACCATGGCGAACAGCACGACGGGCACGATGGCGCAAATCGCCAGCGCCACACTCATGGGCGTCGCAACCTTCCCGCGGATGCTCTGCAGCGTTCGCCCAAACGTGGGTGTCTTCGCGCTCGGCGCGCTCATGGGCGTCGTAGCCTTCCCGCCAATGCGGTGCTGCATTGGAGACCGTACCGTTCCCGCCAGTGACTTCGGCGTTGTCATTGCTTCCTGCGAAGAACTTCCCTGCTGCGCAATGTAGCGGCCGCCGCCGCCGGTTCTGTGAGCGGTCCGTCAAAACCTCGAAGCGAATTGTCCAGCTCTCGCTAGAGAAAGGGTACCAACCCGGTCACGATCCGCGCCGGCCGGCGAGCGCTTTGATTCCCGCGTAGGTGTAACGCTGCGGGCCGCGGCGGACGGAGCGGGTCGCTGCGACCATGGCCGCGGCCACCGTCCTGGCGGGAATGCCGCGATACTGGTCTCGGGTGCCGACCAGGAAGGGATTCACCAGGGGCATCGCCAGGCTCGCCGCCAGCTCCAGCGGGCGGGGATGCCTGCGCCACCCCAGCAGCATGCCGGGCTGAAGGATGTCCAGGGCCGGGAAGCCCACGGTGGCGAGGGCGGCTTCCATCTCGCCCTTGGTTCGCAGATAGAAGTTGCGCGACTGCGGGTTGGCGCCCACGGAGGACACCACGATGAAGCGCTGCGCCTGGGCAGCCTTGGCCGCCGCCGCGAAAGACAGGACGTAGTCGAAATCGACTTTGCGGAACTCCTGCTGTGAGCCCGCCTGGCGCAGGGTGGTCCCCAGGCAGCACAGGGCCACGTGGCAGGTGATCCCCTGGAGCTGGGATTGCAGCTTGTCGAACTGCACGATCCGGTTGGCGATACGAGGATGTTCGCGCCCCAGCGGGCGCCGGCTGATCGCAAAGATCCGCCCCACATCGGGAGCCTCGAGCAGGGCTTCCAGCAGGTAGCCACCCACGAAGCCGCTGGCGCCGGCGAGCAATGCCAGTTGCGCGGCGGCAGTGCCTTTGCCGCCGCCGGCGCCCCGGGAGTTCGCTTCGCCCCTGATCATGATCGGAACGCTCCCCTGGCCGGGAGGGTGCTGCGCCCCCCGGGGTGTTGTTTTCAGGAGAGCTTAGGGGGATGGCGAGGCGGCTACAAGGCTTGAGTCTGCAGCGGGGAGCCGCTTGCAGCGAGAACCGCTTTCGCTCATATGGGCTCGTAGCAACTGATACTGATCGTCTGGATCGACTGACCGGGCGCCACGGTGATGTCGCGCCGCACGTCGCGATAGCCGCTGCGAGTGCCGATGACCGTGTATTTGCCCGGCTTCAAGTCTATATCGCGATGCGCGAAGGTGCCGAACTGGCCGATGCTCTGGATGGCCACTTCGGTGGCATTGTCGGAGACCAGTGACAGGCGCACGGGCTTGTCGAAGTCCGGCAGCAGGATCTCCAGGCGCGCGATCTGGGAGCGCAACACCGGACCGGAGCTCATCTGCGATTCGGCAGTCTGCAGCAGCTCCCGCGCCCCTTCGCGTACCGCGGGCGACCCGAGCCTCTCGGGTCGATCGATGAGCGCCTGCAGCCGATTCGAAAGATCCGCCCGCGCTGCCGTGCGCGCCTTGCCTTGCTGCGCGAACTGTAGAGTCGGATCCTGCTGCAGAGCCTTGTCGTACTCCTGCATTGCCTCGCCCCAGCGCTCCTGGGCTTCCAGTCCTGCCGCGCGCTGGCGCAGCTCGGCATAGCCTCTGGCGGTCACGACCGCGCCGACGCGCTTCAGGCCCTCGGCAGCTTCCGCGCCACCGGGCTTGTAGCTGCGAGCTTTCTCGAATGAGTCACGCGCCTCGGTCAACCTTCCCGCGCCCAGCGCGGCAAACCCGGCGCCCACCGCCTTCGCATAGTTGTCATCACCAAAGGCGGCGTTGGCTCGCGCCAGCCCCTGCTTCGCACGCTCGTCGGCGGGATCGAGCGACAGAGCCTGGCTGTAGTCCTGGACTGCTCTTGCGAAGTTACGCGCCCGCTCCGCGTTCTCTCCGTCAGCCAGCAACGGCAGCACGCCACTCAAGCTGCGTACGCGCCGCATGCCGCCCGCAACCCGGATGTCGGTCGGGTCGATCCTTCGCGCCAGGTCAAATGCCTGCGTGGCTTGCTCGCTTTGGCCTGCCGCAAGGGCTTTTTGCCCCGCGTCCAGTTGGGCGGCGAGCGCCTGCGGGATCCGCCTTTCGACTTTGTCGAGCAGCTGGGAAGCGGCACTCAGTCGTACCTGCGCCAGCGACAGATCGCCGGCGTCACGGGCTCCGACTGCTTCCGCGGACAGCATTCGTGCGTCTGAGAACTCACGTCCATCCCAGATTCCGGCGCCGCGCTTGTCGAGCGAGGCCAGCCTGGAGTTGAAACTCGCCTGAGCCGCATTGAAGCTCTGCTGCGCAGTCTCGTTGCCACTCGAAGCGGGGGGCGCTGCGGTCGTGCTCGCCGCCGCGCCTGGTTTGGCCGTTGTGCTCGCCGTCGTGCCTGGCCCGGCCGTCGCCGCATTGCCACTCGCCGGCGCCGCATTGGCAGCGGGAGCCGGAATGCCGCCTCGGACGGTCGAGCCTGACGGGGCAGGCACGGTCGTGTTCGCTACGGACGGAGCTTGCGCTGTACCTGCCTGTACACCGGTCTCCGTGGTGGCGGGGGGTGTAGAAGGCTTCTGCGCCGTGGCGGAGGCGCCGGTGTTGAGGGGGAGGAGATCGGTCAGCTTGATCGGCATGAGCTCCGGCTCGTACCGGGGTCCCCAGTAGAAGACCGCACCCGCGATGCCTGCCAACAACAGGAGCGCGATCCACGGCCAGCGCGTCGGGCGCATGGGTTGGAGCTTGGCTACCCTCGGTACATAGTCGAGTTGGAGATCGTCGAACGCTGACTGCCCGAGTGTGGACCGCGGGACCGCCGGTGGCGGTGTCCAGGCCGGCGACATCGGTGGTGTCGGCGCCGGCGCCATCCGCGGCTCGGTTCTCCTCGACGGGCGCAACGCGTCGAGCAGTGGTTGGTGCCTTGGAGGCTGTGCAGTTGCGCGCGCGGGTCCAGGCGTCGCCGCATGTCGTTCTCGCCACGGCGGAACAGCACTCGATGGCGCCTGACGAACAGACGGGCGCTGCGATGACGTCGCGGCACGCTCCGGCTCCGGCGGGGGGCGCTGCGATGACGTCGCGGCACGCTCCGGCTCCGACGGGGAGCGCTGCGATGACGTCGCGGCACGCTCCGGGTCCGACCCGAGGCGCGACTCATTCCGCGCTACCGGGCGGGCTGCCTCAGGAACGGGACGCGCCGGAGCCTGTGTCCGCGCTCGCGCTGACTCAGGCGACGCCGTACGCGACTCCTCGCGTGCGGCGAGTCTGGACGCGTCGGATAAGGGGCGAGCTGCGGGCTCGCTGCGAGCCGGCTGCGCTGCGCTGGATCGCCCGGGCTCGCGGGGAGTCGGCAGCATTTCGATCCGCAGCGTCGGCAGAATGGCGGTCGCCCCGATGTCCTCATTCCAGAGCACCGACGTGGCATCGGCTGTCGGTGTTGGTTCCGATTCTGCCGGGTGTGCCGGCGTTGACGTCGGTACGAGCCGCGATGCAGGCGCCGATGCCGACGCATGGTCCGATGCGCGCGCGCTCGTTGACCCTGCTGTCGATGCGTACGCGGTCGGCGGCACCGATGCGGTCGCTGACGCTGCTGCCGATGCGGCCGCAGGCGTTGGCGTCGATGTCGATGCAGGCGCAGGCGTGGGCAGCGATGCCGAAGCGGGCGTGGGGCTGTCGGGCGACGGCTCGGAGGGATCGGGAATCGACAACGGCTCGAGGAAAACCGTTTTGTTGGCTTCCTGCTCCTCAGCGAACTCGAAAGCCAGCGTGTCGTTCAGAGAAGATTCGAGCTCATCGATGACTTCGTGCATCGATTTCGGCCGGTCCGCGGGCCGCTTTGCGAGCATGCGCATGACGAGTCCGCTCAGCACAGGAGGAATCTGCCGCATGGGGACGAGCTGGGGGACAGGGTCCTCCATCGCGCGCTTGGCGTCGAAGTGCGGATAGTACGGCGGATAACCTGACAGCAGCTCGTACGCCAGCGCGCCGAGCCCGTAGATGTCATCCGCAGGAGCCGGCGGCTCGCCGCGCAGTTGCGCCGGACTTGCCGTGAACGGTGACAAACCCCGCTTCGCGCTCTCGGGCGGTGTCTCTGTGGCCGCTGCGCCGTCTTCAGGCGCAGCCGTGCTCTCGACGGTTCCTGCGACGCCGAAGTCGGCGAGCTTCACGCGGCCTCGGGAATCGAACAGGATGTTGCCGGGCTTCAGATCCCTGTGAACGACACCGTGCTCGTGCGCGTACTCCAGAGCTTGCGCCACTTCCAGCAGCACGGGCACGATCTCCAGATATCCTGCACCGCGCAGGCGACGAAGATCTCCGCCCGCCGCCAACTCCATGGGCAGCGCGACGGTCTCCTCGTCGCGCTCCGGCGGAAAGACCCTGAGAATGGAAGGGTGACGCAGCCGGCTGGTGATCTCGAATTCCCGCTGCAGCGCCGCCCAAGCGGCTTCATCGTGCGCCACGGAGGGATTGAGAATCTTCAGGGCGATGTCCAGGCCGCGCACTTCGTCGTGTGCGCGCCGCACTTCTCCCTGGCCGCCTGCACCCAGTTTTTCAAGCAGGGTGTAGCGGGTCTCGAGCCTTCGTCCAGTCGCAGGTGGAGAGAGAACTTCTGTCATGACATTCACGCGTACCACGCTCGCTTCAGTGCGCAGGATCCAGGGTTACCGGCGAAGCGGTTTCCGGAGGTAACGCGGGCGCAGCACTGACAGATCCAATGTCTGCCGCTGGCGACGCAGGGCTCAGCGCTCCTGCGACTGCCTGCGTGCCGTTCAGCTCGTGCAGCAGCTTGCGCCATTCGCGTTAGTGTTCCTCGGCGGTTCCGGTCAGGCGCAGCCTGCGCCCTGCCATTGACGACGGCGCCACCTTCAGTCGGAAGGAGTTGAGGGGCTCCTTCCCAGCTTGAGTGTGGACCTTGGCGTCCGAATACCTGTTCAGGCCGGAGAGGATCGCCGCAGTTCCCCGGATGGGCCCCGCGGTATGGACAGCGCCTACGATCGGCGACAATTGTAATCTGCATCGTTGCATTGCCCGGGTGCGAAGACGCTGGCAAAGACCGCCGCTGTGCTCAGGAACGTTTGCACTCGCCCCTGGTTGCGTGTCCGTTGCTCTTTTTCGTTCTCCTAAGCGCGACCTGCGCCCGACGCCCACGGGACTCCAGGACGCTTTCGGTCGAGCCATAGCTGGTTCACAAATCCTTGACCGTAACCTCGAGAGCAAGGTTCGCTCCCGCCGGAGCGCCAAACGGCGCGGCGGCTCAGTCGTCGTTGACGATGGTTTGCGTCTTTACCTGCATACTGTATGGGCGTACAGTCTGGCGATGAGCCGCCAACCTCTGGGACCAAAGGCTTTGAAGGGACGAGGCGCCCTTTCAAATCCCGTGGGACGCTTCGAGCGTACGAACCTCGAGGCGGTACACGACGGGTGGTACACCGAGGCGGAACCCGAGAGCGTTCCCACGACGCTCGAGCCGGATAGAGCGCGCGGCATCATCACCACGAACGATTCGCCAGATATTCCCTTCACGCAATCCATCAACCCGTATAGAGGATGCAGTCACGGATGCACCTACTGTTACGCCCGCCCCAGCCATGCCTACATGGGCCTCTCATCGGGTCTCGATTTCGAGACCCGACTCTTTTTCAAGGCCGATGCGGGCAAGGTGCTGGAGCAGGAGTTGGCCCGGCCCGGGTACGTGTGCAAGCCCATCACGATCGGTGCCAACACCGACCCGTACCAGCCGGACGAGCGGCAGATGAAGGTGACGCGATCCATCCTCGAGGTGTTGACTCGCGCGCGGCACCCCGTATCCCTCATCACCAAAGGCGCGCTCATCCTGCGTGACCTGGATCTGTTGACGGATCTCGCAAAAGACCAGCTCGTCACCGTGGCGGTCAGCATCACGACGCTCGACAACGGGACAAAGCGAGTGATGGAACCCAGAGCCGCCTCGCCGGAAGCAAGGTTGCGAGCAGTCCGCGAGTTGAATGAAGCCGGCGTGCCCACCGGGGTGATGGTCGCCCCGGTGGTGCCGGCAATCACGGACCACGAGATGGAGGCCATACTCGAGGCCGCCTCAGGCGCAGGCGCTCGCTGGGCGGCTTATGTGCTGCTGCGCCTGCCGTACGAGATCAAGGATCTGTTTCGCGAGTGGCTGGCACAGCACTTTCCCGACCGCGCGGCCCATGTGATGTCGCTGATCCAGGATATGCGCGGCGGGCGCGACAACGATCCCAACTTCGGCTCGCGCATGCGTGGCACGGGGCCCATCGCCGAGTTGCTGCGCGCCCGATTCAAGATTGCCTGCAAGCGCCTCAACCTGGGCTCCGGTGGGCGCGAGATCGCAGCGCCCACGCACCTGTTCCGACCGCCCGTGGTAGAGGGCTCACAGTTCCGACTCGATTTCTGAGATGCACTACCGTTGTCTTTGCCGTTGCCTCAGGTGTCATCGAGCCTGCGGCGGAGCCGGATGCACCTGCGCCGGACAGACGCTGTACTGGTGCTGACTTCGGACGCGACACCGGCCAACTCACCGGTGGGATTCCGCAGCATGGCGCCGTTTGAACCTATCCAGCAGCCGCAACTCCGGAAACAATTTCAAATAGGCGGCAATCACCAGCAGAGTCGCAACTCCGCCGATGATCACGGCAGGCACGGGGCCGAACCAGCGCGCGGTGACGCCGGATTCGAATTCGCCGAGCTCGTTCGAAGCGCCGATGAACATCGAGTTGACCGCGCTCACGCGGCCGCGGATCTCGTCGGGAGTCTCCAGCTGAACGAGCACATGCCGAATATAAACGCTGAGCATGTCGCCCGCGCCGAGCACCGCGAGCGCCGGCAACGATAACCAGAACGCGCGCGATACGCCGAAAGTCACCGTGGCTGCTCCGAACGCGACGACGCCTCCGAACATCCACCTTCCCGCATGACGCTCTATCGGATTGAAGGCGAGAAGCATGGCCGTCAACGCGGCCCCCACACCGGGCGCGGTGCGCAGAACACCCAGGCCCGCGGGACCGATGTGCAACACGTCGCTGGCGTAGATCGGCAGAAGAGCGGTCGCGCCGCCGAACAGCACCGCGAACAGGTCGAGAGAGATTGCGCCGAGAACGGCTCGCTTGTGCAGCACGAAGCGGATGCCCTCGAGCAGGTCGGAGGCACTGAAGGCCTTCGCGGGCGCGGCGGCTCGAAACGGCCTGATCATCGAGATCAGCAGCAGGATGATCAGCAACAGCGCCAGGGAGGTCCCATACACCACGGCCGGTCCGAGCAGGTACAGCACTCCACCGAGCGACGGGCCGGCAATGACACCCACCTGCAGCAGCATGGAGTTCATGGCCACCGCGTTCTGAAACGCTTCGGGCGGCACCAGGTTGGGGGTCATGGCTTGCGAAGTCGGCATCCAGAAAGCGCGCGCCGCTCCGGAGAGCGCCATGGCAAAGAACACGGGCCACACGACATGGGCACCGGTGAGCGTGAACCACACGAGGACGCCCACCGCCGCGGCGGCTACGAAGTACGCCGCCACAAGGACGAGACGCCGGTCGGCACGATCGGCAACGTGGCCCGCGGGCAGGACGAGCAGAACGAAGGGTACGAACTGCGCGAGACCGACGAGGCCGAGGTCCAATGGATTGCGTGTGATGGCGTAGACCTGCCAGCCCACGGCGACATCCAGCATCATCCAGCACAGCGTTGCGCAGAAGCGGGCCGCTGCGTACACCGTGTAGTCGCGGTACCGCAGGGCGGCAAGGGGGTTTGACATTCCGTGCGAGCTTAGCAGGCACGCGCGTGGGTAAGCTCGACTGCAAGCGCAGAAGCCTTGGACCGCGTGCGCGGGAGCGCCGGGCCCCGGAAGGCTCGACTGGAAGCGCGCTTTCGACCGCGGCTTCAGTGCACCGGGATCGACCTGAGGAGCCCGTTCAGTACCGACGTCTTGACCGGTTTGACCAGAAACTCGTCGAAACCCGCCAGGCTGGCGCGCTCGCGATCCGCCGGCTGACCGTACCCGGTGAGCGCCACGATCATGCTGGGAGCACCCTGGGGCAGGCTGCGCAGCCTCCGAGCCACCTCATAGCCGTCCATCTCGGGCAACCCGATGTCCAGCAACACCACGTCCGGACTGATCGACGAGGCGACCTCCAGCGCCGCACGAGCGCTGTGGACACTATGGGTCTCGTAGCCATCCAGACCGAGCAGCATCGCGGTGCTGTCGGCAGCATCGACGTTATCGTCGACGATCAGAATGCGCAGGGCGCCCGGCGGTCGCCGGGCGGGAGGCGGGGGGGCCGCAGTCGCACGTGCCAGCGATTGTGAGGCCGGCGTGGGCTCCGGCGCGAAGGGCTCGAAGCTCGCGGCAGCGGCATCCTCGCTGCTGGGCAGCCTTACGATGAACTCTGCCCCCTCCCCAGGTCCTCCGTCGCTGCGGGCTTCTACCGAGCCCCCGTGCATCTCCACGAGCAGCTTCACCAGGGTGAGCCCGATTCCCAGGCCGCCCTGCGATCGGTCCAGAGTCCGCTCGGCCTGCGCAAACAGCTCAAACACCCGCGGCAGCAACGTGGCTGGGATCCCAGCACCGGTGTCGCGAACGCGCAGCACCGCCTGGTTGCCTTCGCGGCGGGCATCGAGCCAGATCTCCCCGCCCTCGTCGGTGTACTTCGCCGCGTTGTTCAGCAGATTCGCGAGCACCTGCGCGAGTCGGGTGAGATCGCCCGGCAGGCGCACCTGAGCTCGCGGCAATTGAACGTGCAGCCGATGATTGCGCGCACGGATGAGCGGACGGCTGGTCTCGACACCGTGCGTGACGATCTCTGCAAGGTCGAGCTCCTCGCGGTGCAGGACGATCTGTCCGCGCACGATCCTCGACACATCGAGCAGGTCATCGACGAGGCGCGCAAGATGGCGCGTCTGGCGGTCGATCACTGCTCGAGCCCATTCGATCTCCGGGTGGCTGGCCGCGTGGATGCGCAGTATCTGTGCGGCGCTGGTGATCGGTGCCAGAGGATTCCGGAGCTCGTGACCGAGCATGGCCAGAAACTCATCCTTGCGCTGATTCACCTCGCGAAGGGCTTCCTCGACGGCGCGGTCGGCGCGGGCCTTCTCGAAGGCCGGCCAGACGATGTCCGCGACGCGTTGCACGAGCGTCACCTCGGACTCGCTCCAGTCGCGCGGCCTCGCTTCCACTACCGACAGCAGCGCGAGCAACGCACCGCCCTGCAGCAGCGGCGCGGAGACGACGGCCCCGACACCCTCCAGGCCGAACCAACGATCATAAAGACTCCCGCAGCGATCGGCGGGAAGCGGAGCGTCGCCAACGGGACTGTCGTCAAGCGCCGAGCGGCTTTGATCGCGCACGTCGCGCATCACGGTCATCTGCCCCAGGCGAGCTCGTGTGGCCAGATTCTCGAACGGCCGCAGAGGCAGGCTGGCGATCTCGATCTGCGACGCATCGCTCGCACGCTGCCGCAACATGACCGCCTCGCCCTGGGATTCATCGAGCTCGGCGAGGCTCACCTCGGCAGCGCCGAGGCGCTCGCGCAACCGGCCCATCGCGGCGCAAAGCAACTCCTGGGGGTTGCCCAGCGGCGCGAGCTCCGTCGACAGCGCCAGCAGGAATGCGCTGCAGTCGTTGGCTTCCTTGGCATCATGGACGTTGGTGGATGTGCCCATCCACCCCGTGAGGGTTCCGTTGCCGCTCCTCACGGGCTGCGCCCGCGTGAGGTGCCAGTGGAAGCGGCCGTCATGGCGCCGCAGGCGGGTCTCGAAACTCAGCGCATCGCCACTGGCGATGGCCCGTTCCCAGGCGGACCGCGCACGCAAGTCGTCCTCCGGATGAGTGGCAGGCCCGCACAGGAATGGGCCCGGCGAGGGCTCGACCGCCGCGCCGAAATACTCGCTCCCACGATGGTTCAGGTAGTCGAGGGTGCCATCCGGGCGACAAACCCACACCAGATGCGGCAGAGCATCTGCCAGCAGCCGGAAATCCGCTGCACTGGCGCCGCTCTCAGGCATCGTATGTGAAGTTCCCCGCCCGGAGAGCTCGGCGTGGGGCTGTGCTTCGCTTCCCATGGGGCCCGCTCTTGGTCATCATCTAATGGCTGCAGGCCACGGCCTGCACGGGGGGCAGTTCAAGCATGAGGGTTCCAAGCAAGCGCCGTGCCGCTCTGTATGTGCTCGCGCTCAGGAGATCGGACGGGCTCCTGGCGGGCGCCATGGCGGGCTGCACCGTCCATCCACCCGCGCCACCGGCTCCTGCACAACCGAGCGCCGCCGATATGAGCTTCGACGAAATTTCAAACCGGTACCTGCACGACATGCTGGCGCTCACGCCTGTTGCGGCTACGGCGCTCGGCGAGCATCGCTATGACGGCATGCTCGATGATGTCAGTGTGGCGGGCAACGAGCGGCGCACGGCGCTCGCACATGAGCTGCTGACGCAGCTCAAAGCGCTCGACCGCAGCAGCCTGTCGCGCGCGCATCAGCTCGATGCACAGCTGCTCACCAACGAGCTCGAGTACCAGATCTGGCGCACCGAGAAGCTGCAGGAATGGCGCTGGAACCCACTCCTTTACACGGACCTGGCCGGCAACAGCGTGTACCTGTTGATGGCGCGCGACTTCGCCCCCCTGCCCGAGCGCCTGCGCAACGTGGGAGCACGCCTCAACGAGCTGCCGCGGCTGCTGGAGCAGGTGCGCGCGGTTCTCGACCCCGCACGCGTACCCAGGATTCATGCCGAGACGGCAATCAAACAAAACACCGGGGCGCTCGAGCTGATCGAGCAACTCGTAGTGCCGCAGCTCGGTAGCCTTCCGGAAGCCGATCGAGTGCAGCTCGAGAGTGCGATTGCCCGTGCGCGCACGGCAATTGCCCAACATCAGCTGTGGCTGGAGAAACGCCTGCTTCCGGCGGCGAAGGGAGATTTCCGGCTCGGCGCCGATCTGTACGACGCGAAGCTGCGGTTCGCGCTCGTCTCGACGCTGTCGCGCCAGGACATTCGCGCGCGTGCGCAATCCGAGCTGGTGGCTGCGCGGGCGCAGATGTACGCGATCGCGCGCAGCGTGCTCGGCGCCCGTCCCGGCGCACCGGCGCTACCGGAGTCACCGGCTCCCGATCAACAGCAGGCGGCCATCGTGGCGGCGCTGCAGCTCGCTTACGCGGATCGCCCCGAGCGCGGCGCCGTGTTCGCTACGGTGCAGGGGGCTTTTGAGGAGGCTCGGCGATTCGTTCTGGCCAAGGACTTCGTCACTCTCTACGATGACCCCATCGATATCATTCCGATGCCGGAGTTCCAGCGCGGCGTGGCGCTCGCCTATTGCGATTCGCCCGGGCCGCTGGATCACGGCCAGAAGACTTTTTTTGCGGTCTCGCCCATCCCCTCCGACTGGAGCGACGCGCAGACGGGCTCGTTCCTGCGCGAATACAACACGAGGTCGATCGATGACCTGACGTTCCACGAGGGGATGCCGGGGCATTACGTGCAGCTCATGCACGCCAACCGCTACGACTCGCCGCTGCGTGCCGTGCTGGCCTCGGGCACGTTCATCGAAGGCTGGGCCGTGTACTCGGAAAGGCTGATGGTCGAGGAGGGGTTCCGCGACGGCGACCCGCTGATGCACCTGATCCAGCTCAAGTGGTACCTGCGCACCATAGCCAATGCCATCCTCGACCAGGCCGTGCACGTGGAGGGCATGTCGCGCGAGGCCGCGATGCGCCTGCTGATGCACGACACCTTCCAGGAGGAGCGCGAAGCTTCCGGCAAGTGGGTGCGGGCGGAGCTGACCTCGACGCAGCTTCCGACTTACTTCGTCGGCGTCCAGGAGCACCTCGCGCTGCGCGATGAAGCGCGGCAGCGTTGGGGGCGCAGCTTCACCCTGAAGCGCTACCACGACACGACGCTCTCCTTCGGATCGCCTCCGGTGCGGTACGTGCGTGAGCTGATGTTCGATCTGCCGATCGATTAGGACCCTCGCGCCAAGGGAGGGTACGCCGGCAAAAAACCACGCTTTTTGCCGGCCGCGTGGACTTGCCGAGGGCCCCAACTCCGCAAAAATTCCCGCGGAGGATCGGCACGCCGGCAAAAAACCACGTTTTTTTGCCGGCCACGTGGACTTGCCGAGGGCCTCAACTCCGCAAAAATTCCCGCGGAG
>Ga0207667_10002722_pt1 | contig 21860 bp, 20 predicted proteins | sample KBSCornC52_FD_184301 | JGI IMG/M metagenome (GOLD analysis project Ga0207667, IMG submission 184301) | Corn rhizosphere microbial communities from Kellogg Biological Station, Michigan, USA - KBS Corn C5-2 (SPAdes) (version 2) | ecosystem: Host-associated > Plants > Roots > Rhizosphere > Soil ...
CGAGGGCCTGCGTATCGGTGTAGCCCAGGTCGCCCGTGAGGTGCGGCGTGACGGACCAGAGCCATGCGGCGCGGCCGGCGTGGCCGTCGAAGTCGAGCTCGCGGAAGCGGTGGTACCGGTTCGTGAACCAGGAGTAGCTCGCCTGGAAGCGCTGCAGGCTCCAGGGCACGTCGAGGCTCGCCCCCAGCGACGTCGTGCTCACCCAGTCGGAGCGCTGGTCGTGGCCGATGGTCGTGCGGGGATCGAGGGAGGGCGAGAGGCGGAAGACGTTGCTGTCGTAGGTAACATTTTCCGCGGCGAAGACTTCCACGCGGTCGTTCAGCAACGCGGCAGCGGGAAGGGGCGCGAGGAGGGCGGCCAAGAGGGGCACCGCGGCCCGGGTGTTCCAGTGTGGCATTCGTCGTCCTGGGAAGGCGAAAACGCCCGAGGATATCGCAAAAGCGCCGCGCGGGCGGGAAGCCGGCGCGGCGCGGGAATTTCCGGATCCGCTCCTACGGGTTGACGATGCGAAGTGCCAGCGCCTTGCCCACCGCCTGCGTGCGGTTCATGACGTTCAGCTTCCGAAGCGTCTTCTGCACGTGGTTCTTCACGGTGAGCGGGCTGATCTCGAGGATCATGCCGATCTCGATGTTGCTCTTGCCGTGGTAGATCCACTGCAGGATCTGCTGCTCGCGCGGCGTGAGGAGCCCGGTCTTGGCGGGCTTGGTCCCGGCGCGATCGAGGGGCCACGTCACCTGGCTGCGTACCCACGCGGCGTGGAGGTACGGCACCACGAGGTCGGCGAGGTACGCCTGCTTCGACGAGAGGGTGCCGGGCCGCGCGGTGAACGCGAAGAAGCTGGTCATGTTGCCCGAGGCGTCGTGCGTCCCGTGGGCGAGCACCTGCGGCACGCCGATCCGCGCGAGCTCCCGGGCGAGCGCACCGCCGGCGTGGGGGCCGCGGTCCGACTCGCAGAGGATCGCCTGGCACCGGTTCTCCTCCCAGAGCTTGATCAGCTGCGGGACGAGCGACACGTCCTGCTGGAAGAGCTCGTTCAGCCGCGCGCAATCCACGGGCGCGGTGGAGAAGCTGTCCACGCGCAGCGGCGTCTGGCGTCCTTCCTGCAGGCCGCAGAGGAGGACCTCGTGCGCGATGAGGCTCTGAAGCGCTCCCTGCACCCAGCTGAAGAGCTGCGGCCGGGTGTGTACGCGCAGGGAAACGTCGATGTTGAGGAGGAGCGCCTCGCGCTCGCTCTCGTTCAGCCGCGCGGGAGCGCTCTCCTGGTTCGCCGCTTCCGGGTGTTCGTGCGCTGTGTCCTCGGCATCGGGCGGGAACGGCCCGTGCGGCGGACGCGGTTCGGGTTGTCTGGATACGAGTCGCATGGGACGCAGTATGGACGGGGATTGTGAAATGCTCGTGAAGTCCTCGAAAGCCGCCGTGTAGGAAGCAGCCGATAGTCCTGTGGAACCAGCGCGACAGCGATCGGCCGTTCGAATTGGCCCGCTACGGTGTGCGCTGTGATGATCGCAACCCAGGACTCCACCCCCCGGCTCGGCCAGGGCCCGCTCGCCCCCGCCGCCCTCGTCCGCATGCTGCTCGAGGCCCTGGTCTCGGTCGGCATGCTCGCGGCCTGCGCCGCCTTCTTCGGCGCGCGCTTCGACGGCCCCTACGTGATCCTCGCCCTCCTCGTCTTCTCGCTCACGTTCCCGGGACACGCGCCGCACGGCACGAGCGCCGGGGCGATCGCGCGGGAGGTCCTCGCCGGCTGGGTGCTGGTGGTGGGCCTCCTCCTCATGCTCGGATGGGCGACCCGCACCATCGGTTCCTTCGATCGGCGGGTGATGGGGGCCTGGATCGCCCTCACCCCCATCGCCCTCTTCGCGGCCCAGGTGGCCACCCCGCTCATCCTCCCCCGGCTCCTTGCCGCCGAGGGGCTGCAGCGGGTGGCCGTGATCGCCGGGGCGGGCCCGCTCGGGCGCAAGCTCGCCGAGCGGATCGCGGCGGCCCCCTTGGCGGGGATCCGCGTCGCGGGCTACTTCGACGATCGCGGCGCCGGGCGGGTGGGCTCGCTCGACGGGGCGCCCGTCCTGGGCTCCCTCGAGCAGCTTCCGGAGTACGCGAAGAAGCAGCGCGTGGACCTCATCTACGTGACGCTCCCCATGGCCTCCCAGCCGCGGATCATGAAGCTCCTCGACGGCCTGCACGACACCACGGCGAGCGTCTATTTCACGCCGGACATCTTCATCTTCGACCTGATCCAGGGCCGCATGGACTCGATCGGCGGGATGCCCGTCCTCGCGGTGTGCGAGACGCCCTTCTCCGGGATGAACGGCGTGGTGAAGCGCGCGAGCGACATCGTGCTGGCGAGCCTCATCCTCCTCCTCATCTCGCCCGTCCTCGCCGCGATCGCGATCGGCGTGAAGATCACCTCGCCGGGGCCCGCGCTCTTCCGCCAGCGCCGCTACGGCCTGGACGGGCGCGAGATCGTGGTCTACAAGTTCCGCTCGATGACGGTGGCCGAGGACGGCGCCGTGGTCCGGCAGGCCACCCGCAACGACGCGCGCGTGACGCCCTTCGGCGCGTTCCTTCGCCGCACGTCGATGGACGAGCTCCCGCAGTTCATCAACGTGCTCCAGGGGCGCATGAGCGTCGTGGGGCCGCGGCCGCACGCCGTCGCCCACAACGAGATGTACCGAAAGCTCATCAAGAGCTACATGATCCGGCACAAGGTCCGCCCGGGCATCACGGGCTGGGCGCAGGTGAACGGCCTGCGCGGAGAGACCGAGACCGTCGAGAAGATGAAGGCGCGCATCGAGTACGACCTCGATTATCTCCGCAACTGGTCCCTCCGGCTCGACCTCGCGATCATCTGGAAGACGATCTTCGTGGTGTTCCGGAAGCCCGAGACGGCTTACTGAGGCCTCGCCCATGGACGTCCATCCCGTGATCCTCGCCGGCGGCTCCGGAACGCGCCTCTGGCCGCTCTCCCGCGAGTCGTTCCCCAAGCAATTCCTTCCGATCCTCGAGGGGCTGAGCCCTTACCAGGCGACCCTGGCCCGCGCCCGTACGATCGGGGGAGCGCAGGCCGCGACCGTCATCACCAACCACGCGCACCGCTTCATCGCCGCGGAGCAGGGACGCGCCTCCGGGCACGCCCCGCGGCGCATCTACGTCGAGCCCTTCGGACGCGGGACCGCCCCGGCCGTCGCCCTCGCCGCGTGCGAGCTCGCGGCCGACGACCCCGAAGCGCTCCTCCTCGTCATGCCCTCGGACCACGACATCGGCGACGTCGCGGCCTTCGCCGCCGCGGTGGAGTCCGGGCGCGCCGCCGCCGCGTGCGGGCGCCTCGTGGTCTTCGGCGTCGAGCCGCGCTGGGCGGAGACGGGCTACGGCTACATCGAGCGCGCGCAGCCGCTCGAGGGCGCCCAGGGTGCCTTCCACGTCGCGAGCTTCGTCGAGAAGCCGGAGCTCGAGATCGCGAGCCGGCTCGCGGCCTCCGGGCGCCACGCGTGGAACAGCGGGATCTTCCTCTTCGGCGCGGGGGCGTTCCTCGCCGAGCTGGAGCGCCTGGAGCCCGAGCTCGCGGCCGCCTGCCGCGCCGCTTCCGCGCGCTGCGCCGACGAGGCGGGGTTCCGGCAGATCGAGCCCGCGTCCTTCGAGCGCTGCCGCGACATCTCGGTCGACCGCGCGGTGCTCGAGCGCACGGACCGGGCGGCGGTCGTTCCCGCCGCGTTCCCGTGGTCGGACATCGGGTGTTGGGACGCACTCTGGGAGCGCGGCGCCAAGGACGGCTCGCGCAATCTCTGCCAGGGCGACGTGCAGCTCCACGGCGCGACCGGGACCTATGTCCATGCGAGCCACCGCCTGGTGGTGGGAATCGGCGTGGAAGACCTCGTGATCGTGGAGACGCCGGATGCGGTCCTCGTCGCGCCGCGCGGCGAGACACAGCGCGTGCGCGAAGCCGTGGAGAAGCTCCGGGCGGCGGGGCGATCCGAGCATCGCACGCACCGCCTCGTGCACCGCCCGTGGGGCCGCTACGAGGACATCGACGCGGGCGAGCGCTTCCGCGTGAAGCGCATCACCGTCGAGCCGGGCCGCAAGCTCTCGCTCCAGTGGCACCACCACCGGGCCGAGCACTGGATCGTCGTGAGCGGGACGGCGCGCGTCACGCGCGGCAAGGAAGTGACGCTCCTCACGGAGAACCAGTCGCTCTACATCCCCGTGGGCGAGGTGCACCGCCTGGAGAACCCGGGCAAGGTCCCCCTGCAGATCATCGAGGTGCAGACGGGAACGTATCTCGGCGAGGACGACATCGTGCGCGTCGAGGACGAGTGGCGCCGCGAGCGGGAAGCCGCGCGATGAGGCCCCCGCTCGCGGTCCCGCCCGCGGTGCGGGCGGTCTGCTTCGTGCTGGTCGCGGCCGCCGCGATCCAGCTCCTCTTCCTGGACGAGCCCGCGTTCGCCGAGCGCATCGTCGAGGCGACCTGGGACAAGGCCGTGCACGCGACCGTCTACGGCGGCATGGCCTTCCTCCTCTGGATCGGGTTCGCGGGACGCCGCGCGTGGCTCATCTGGGCCGCCGTGGCCCTCGTGGGAGCGCTGGACGAGACGCACCAGATCTTCGTCCCGGGCCGCGACCCCGATATCCACGACTTCTACGCCGACGGCCTGGGCGCCGCGGCGGTCCTCCTCTTCCTGCAAGCCGTCACCTCGCCGCGGCCCCTGCCGGGTCCGGCGCGCCTCTTCTCCGGAGACTAGCCATGTGCGGAATCGTGGGCGCCATCGCGCGCCGCAACGTCGTCCCGATCCTGATCGAGGGCCTGAAGCGCCTGGAGTACCGCGGCTACGACTCGGCGGGCATCGCCGTCGTGAACGGGAAGCTCCACCGCCTGCGCAGCACCGGGCGCGTGGCGCAGCTCGGGCGCCTCGTGACCGAGCAGAGCCTCGCGGGCACCATCGGCATCGCCCACACGCGCTGGGCCACCCACGGGGCGCCGTCGGAGGCGAACGCCCACCCGCACGTAAGCGGCGGGATCTCGGTCGTGCACAACGGCATCATCGAGAACCACGAGGAGATGCGCGCGAAGCTGCGCGCCCGGGGCTACGTCTTCCATTCGGAGACGGATTCCGAGGTGATCGCGCACCTCGTGCACTCCTTCCGCCGCGACGGGAACGGGCTCCTCGCCGCCGTGCGGAAGAGCGTCGCGCAGCTCCGCGGGGCCTACGCCATCGCCGTGATCGCGGAAGAGGATCCCACGCGCATGGTGGTCGCCCGCATGGGGGCACCCCTCCTCCTCGGCCTGGGCGAGGACGAGTACTACGCCGCCTCGGACAGCTCCGCGCTCCTTCCGGTCACGCAGAAGATGATCTTCCTCGAGGAGGGCGATTGCGCGGAGGTGAGCCTCGGAGGTGTGCGGATCGTGGAGGCGCGCGGCCGGCGCATCGAGCGCCCCATGCACCGCTCCTCCCTCAACGCCGAGGCAGTGGAGCTGGGCGCCTACCGGCACTACATGCAGAAGGAGATCTTCGAGCAGCCGCGCGCGATCGCCGACACGCTCGAGCTCGCGGTCAAGTCCGCGACGCTCTCGCCGCACCTCTTCGGCACCGAGGCACCCAGGGTCCTGGACGACGTCCGCTCCGTCCTCGTCCTCGCCTGCGGCACGAGCTACCACGCGGGGCTCGTCGCCCGGCACTGGATCGAGTCCCTCGCGGGAATCCCGTGCAACGTGGAGATCGCGAGCGAGTACCGCTACCGCGACTCGGTGCCGGATCCGCACGCGCTCGTGGTCGCCATCTCGCAATCGGGCGAGACCGCGGACACGCTCGCGGCCCTCGAGCACGCGCGCACGCTGGGCCAGCCGCACAGCCTCGCCATCTGCAACGTCGCGGAATCCGCGCTCGTGCGCACGGCGAAGCTGCGCTTCCTCACGCGGGCGGGCCCCGAGATCGGGGTCGCCTCGACCAAGGCCTTCACCACGCAGCTGGCCTCCCTCCTCCTCCTCGCCATGACGATCGCCAAGCGGCGCGGGAAGCTCTCGGCCGGCAGGGAAGCGGAGCTGCTGGGGGCGCTGCGCGAGCTGCCCTCGGTCCTCACCCGGACGCTCGAGGCCGAAGGGGCCGTCACGGACTGGGCCGTCCAGTTCTCGCTCCGGCGCCATGCGCTCTTCCTCGGCCGGGGGATCCACCACCCGATCGCGATGGAAGGCGCGTTGAAGCTGAAGGAGATCTCGTACATCCACGCGGAGGCGTACCCCGCCGGCGAGCTCAAGCACGGGCCGCTGGCACTCGTCGACGCCACGATGCCGGTGATCGCGATCGCGCCGCGCGGGGCGCTCCTCGAGAAGCTGAAGTCGAACCTCCAGGAGGTGCGCGCCCGCGGCGGCGAGCTCTTCGTGATGGCGGACGAGGACGCGCGGATGGCCTCGGGAGAGGCGCTGCACGTGATCCAGATGCCGCCCCATGCGGCGATCGTCTCGCCGATCGTGCACGCGGTGCCGCTGCAGCTCCTCGCCTACCATGCGGCGCTCTGCAAGGGCACGGACGTGGACAAGCCGCGCAACCTCGCGAAGTCGGTCACCGTGGAGTGAGGGATCTCACGCCCTTCGCCAGCGTTCTGCGCTGATCCTCAGAAGGCGCGCGCGGCGCGGGTGCGGCGGATGACGATGAGGCCCAGGAAGCCCAGGGCGAGCACCCAGGCGAAATCGGGCGCGGGGCCGGCCGCCGGCGGCACGCCGGAATCGGCGGCGCCGGCGAGCGGCGTGTCGACCGCGGGGCTCAGGACCGGGGCCTCGGCACCCGTGTAGACGGCAGGCTGGGTGCCGGCGCCGGGTTTGGTCGTCAGGTCCCCGAAAGAGGCATTGGCGGGTATCGGGGTCGCGCACGCCGAAAGGAGCGCCCGCGCATCGCAGTGCTCCGCCCCGACCGTGAGCGGCGCCGCCATGGCGATGGCGACCGTCACGCCCGCGATCCAGCTCCTCATCGTGTCGACTCCCGACGCTGCCGATCCATGCTGAAGGCTATTCGACCGCCGTGAAGGCCCCGTGTCAGGCGGCGGCCCGCACGTAGTCCAGCGGGGGCTGCGCCTGCCGGATCATCGCCGGGATGCGCGTGCCCTCGGCGGACGGGAGGTCGCGGCGGAAGCAGTAGCCCACCCCGCGCACGGTCTCCAGGAGCTCCTTGTGCCCGGTGGGCTCGAGCGCCTGGCGCAGGCGCCGGATGTGCACGTCGACGGTGCGCTCCTCGACGTAGACGTTGTTGCCCCAGATCTCGTCCAGGAGCTGGGCGCGGCTATACACGCGGCCCGGATGCGTCATGAAGAAGCGCAGCATGCGGAACTCGAGCGCGCCCAGCTCGATGTCCTGGCCGTTGCCCACGATGCGGCGCGAGGCGGGATCGAGGCGCAGGCCCGCGATCTCCACGACCATGTCCGCATGCTGGGGCGCACAGCGGCGCAGGACCGCCTTGATGCGCGCGAGGAGCTCCCGCGGCGAGAACGGCTTGATGAGGTAGTCGTCGGCGCCCGCCTCGAGGCCGGTGATCTTGTCGGACTCGCAGCCGCGTCCCGTGAGGAGGATGATCGGCACCGCGATCGTGCGGCGCTCGCAGCGCAGCTTCCGCGCGAAGGACAGGCCCGGCGTGTCGGGCAGCATCCAGTCGAGGAGGATGAGCTGCGGGAGCGTCGAGCTCACCAGCGCCTCCGCCTGGCGGACCGCGCTCGCCCGGAGCACCCGGTAGCCGGCGTTCTGCAGGTTCAGGGTGAGGACTTCCTGCAGCTCGGGATCATCTTCGACGACGAGAATCGTGTTGTCCATGGCGCGGTTCCGTTCCGTTCGGGGGAGTTCGTGGGAACCATCGTAGGGGGAAGCGCCTTTGTCACGAAGTCAGGCATGAAATGATTTGCCTGTCGGATCGCGCCGTAGGAATGTAGTTCGTTTCCTACAGTCGAAAAGGGGTATGGCCACTTTCGCGGCGATTCCACGGCGCGGCGTGCCGTCGCCCTCCGACGACAAGGGCCTGCGTGACAATTCGCGGATCGGCGGTGGGGTCCGCGCGGCCCATGCGCAGCCCGCGGAAGGCAGCTACATCACCGCCCCGAGGTACCACGGCACGAACTCGTCCGCCCCGAAGCCGTGCTTCTCGCTCTTGCTGCGCGCCCCGGAGGCGGTCTCCAGCATCAGCCGGAAGATCTGCTCCCCCGCCTCCTCCACGCCCATCGAGCCGTCGAGGATCCCGCCGCAGTTCACGTCCATGTCGTCCGCCATGCGCTCGTACATCGCCGTGTTGGTGGCGATCTTGAGCGAAGGGGCGGGCTTGCACCCGTAGACCGATCCGCGCCCCGTCGTGAAGCAGATGAGGTTCGCGCCGCCGGCCACCTGGCCCGTCGCGGACACCGGGTCGTAGCCCGGGGTGTCCATGAAGACGAAGCCGTGCTCGCTCACGGGCTCGGCGTACTCGTAGACCGCCATGAGACCGGTGGTGCCTCCCTTGGCGACAGCCCCCAGCGACTTCTCGAGGATCGTCGTGAGCCCGCCCGCCTTGTTGCCCGGCGAGGGATTGTTGTTCATCTCGCCATGGTTGCGGGCCGTGTACTCCTCCCACCAGCGGATTCGCTCGACGATCTTCTCGCCCACCGCGCGCGAGGCGGCGCGCCGCGTGAGAAGGTGCTCGGCGCCGTAGATCTCGGGCGTCTCCGAGAGGATCGCGGTGCCGCCGTTTCGCACCAGGCGATCGACCGCGGCGCCCAGCGCGGGGTTCGCGGTGATGCCGGAGTAGCCGTCCGAGCCGCCGCACTGCAGCCCCACGACGAGATGGCTCGCGGCGACCGCGCGGCGCGAGACGCGATTCGCTTCCGGCAGCATCTCCTTCACGGCCGCCACGCCCGCCGCCACGGCCTTCGCGGTGCCGCCCTCGCCCTGGATCGTGATCGTCCGGAGGAGCGGGCCGCGCGCGAGCCCCTGGGTGAGGAAGAGCGCGTCCATCTGGTTTGCCTCGCAGCCCAGGCCGATCACGAGCGCGCCGGCGAAGTTCGCGTGGCGCGCGTAGCCCGCGAGCGTGCGGCGCAGGACCGCCATCCCCTCCCCGGTCGTGTCCATCCCGCAGCCCGCGGTGTGGGTGAGGGCCACGACGCCGTCCACGTTCGGGAAATCGCGCAGGGCCTCGCCCCGGAACGCCTCGGCCACGTACCTGGACACGGTGGCCGAGCAGTTCACCGTGGCGAGGATGCCGATGTGGTTTCGCGTGGCGACGCGGCCATCCGCACGGACGATCCCCCGGAACGTCGCCGGCTCGCGCGCGTGCTCCGTCGGGCGGTACGCCTCGCCGAACGCGTGGTCCCGCGCGAAGTCGCGCACCTCGAGGTTGTGGACGTGGACGTGCGCGCCGGGCGCGATCGGCCGCGTCGCGAAGCCGATCACCTGGCTGTAGCGGCGCACCGGGCCGCCCGCGGCGATCGCGCGCGTCGCGACCTTGTGGCCGGCGGGAACGCGCTCCCGCACGACCACGCTTTCCTCCAGGAGGTTCGTCCCGGGCTCGAGCTCGCGGCAGGCGATCACCACGTCGTCGGCGGCGTTGAGGCGGATGTAGAGCGGCGTTTCGCGGAGCATGGAGTGTTCCTCGGAGGAGTCCGGACGGGCGTCAGGCCGCGCGCTTGCGCCTCTCCCAGCTCGCGCTGAAGCGCTGCGCCGCCCGGTGCATGTGCCGGCGCATCGCGGCCCGCGCGCCCGCGGCGTCATGGCGCGCGATCGCCCGCACGATGTCGCGATGCTCCCGGATCGCCGTCCCCCAGAGCGCGGGCGTGTCGAAGTGGTGCTCCAGGCGCAGGAAGAGCGGCCCCGTCCGCTGGTCCCACAGCGTGCGGACCACGAGCGCCAACGCGCTGTTGCCGCTCGCCTCCGCGATGCGCAGGTGGAACTGCCGGTCCGCCGCGAGGGGCATGCGCGCCTTCGCGCGGTCCGCCCCCATCTGCGCGAGCGCCTCCTCGATCGCGCGGACCTGCGCGCGGGTGGCCGTCCGCGCCGCGAGCGCCGCGCATTCGGACTCCACGAGCGAGCGGGCGCGGATCAGCTCGAACGGTCCCGAATCCGGCGGCAGCGCCTCGGGGTTCGCCCCCCGCCGGTCGTCCTTCACGTAGACGCCGGAGCCCACGCGCACGTCGACGTAGCCCTCGACCTCGAGCGCGATCAGCGCCTCGCGGACCGAGGGGCGGCTCACGCCCAGCTGCTTCGCGAGATCGCGCTCCGGCGGCAGCCGCGCGCCCGCCGCGTACTCGCCCCGGTCGATGAGGGCCGTGATCTGGTCCGCGATTCTCCGGTAGAGGCGCCGCGCGTCGACGGCTTGGAGGGGCATCTGGTAAAGTGGTCAGGCCAATTCCCGGGGAGCTTTCCACACCCCCCTCCCGCCGTCAAGCAAGTCCCCTTAAAGGAGCCCGCCATGGCCAACCGCCTCCGGGGCAAGCGCGCCCTGGTCACCGCCGCCGGCGCGGGCATGGGCCGCGCCGCCGTCCTGGCTTTCGTCCGCGAAGGCGCCGAGGTCATCGCCACGGACGTGAACGCCGCGTCCCTCGAGCAGTACCGGGGGAACGCCGCGGTGCGCGCGAGCCGGCTCGACGTGACGGATCCGAAGGCGGTCGAGGAGTTCGTCGCCGCGACCGGCGCCGTCGACATCCTCTTCAACTGCGCGGGCTGGGTGCACCAGGGCTCGCTCCTCGAGTGCACGCTCGACGACTGGGACCGCAGCTTCGCCCTGAACGTCCGCAGCATGTTCGTCATGGCGAAGGCGATGGTCCCGCGCATGATCGCGGCGGGCGGCGGAGTCGTCCTCAACATGTCCTCGGTGCTGGGCGCGGGGAAGGCCGCCCCCAACCGCCTCGCGTACGCCTCGAGCAAGGCGGCGGTGCAGGGGCTCACGCGCGCGCTCGCGATCGACCACGTGAAGCAGGGCATCCGGGTGAACTGCGTCTGCCCGGGAACGGTGGACACGCCCTCGCTCGGCGATCGCATCAAGGCCTTCGCGGATCCGGTGCAGGCCCGCAAGGACTTCGTCGCGCGCCAGCCCATGGGCCGGCTCGCCACGGCGGAAGAAATTGCCGAGACCTTCGTCTACCTCGTCTCGGACGAGTCGTCGTTCATGACGGGGCAGGCGGTCTATATCGACGGCGGCATGAGCCTGTAAGATTCGCCCTTTCGTGTTTCACGGAGAAGAAGGATGAGACTCCTGCGCTACGGGCCGCCCGGCCGCGAGAAGCCCGGCCTCGCGGACAAGGACGGCAACATCCGCGACCTCTCCAAGGTCGTGACCCAGATCGACGACGCGATGCTGTCACCGCGCAACCTCGCGCGGCTCGCGCGGGTGAAGCCGGAGACGCTCCCCGTCGTGCGCGGCAACCCGCGCCTGGGCGTGCCTTATGCCGGCATCAGCAAGTTCGTCGCCGTGGGGCTCAACTACAGCGACCACGCGGCCGAATCCGGCATGCCGATCCCCTCGGAGCCGATCCTCTTCATGAAGGCGAGCACGTGCCTTTGCGGCCCGAACGACGACACGATCATGCCGAAGGGGTCCACCAAGCTCGACTGGGAGGTGGAGCTGGGCATCGTGATCGGCACGAAGGCGCAGTACGTCCCGGAATCGAAGGCGCTCGACTGCGTCGCGGGCTACTGCGTCGTGAACGACGTCTCGGAGCGCAACTTCCAGCTCGAGCGCGGCAGCCAGTGGGATCGCGGAAAGGGCTGCGACACCTTCGGCCCGGTGGGCCCGTGGCTCGTGACGACGGACGAAATCACCGACCCGCAGACGCTCGACCTCTGGCTCGACGTGAACGGCGAGAAGCGCCAGCGCGGGAACACGCGGACCATGGTCTTCGGCTGCGCGCACCTGGTCTCGTACGTGAGCCAGTTCATGACGCTCCTCCCCGGGGACATCATCACCACCGGCACGCCGCCGGGCGTGGGGCTGGGCATGAAGCCGCCGCAATACCTCAAGGTGGGCGACGTCGTGACGCTCGGCATCCAGGGCCTGGGCGAGCAGCGGCAGCGGATCGTCGCCTACTCCGGGAAATGACCCGAAACCGGGTCCCCTGACGTCGAAATGGCGATTGCGGACGCTAATCGATGATCCACGTCCGCAAGGAGCGCATGACCGCCTGGGCCGTGGCGTGCCTGGAGAAGGTCGGCGTGCCGCCGCCGGAGGCGAGGCTCGTGGCCGAGTCGCTCGTGCAGACGAGCCTCTGGGGCATCGATTCCCACGGCATCCTCCGCCTCACCCACTACCTGCGCCGGATGACGATCGGCTCGATCCGGCCCGCGGCCGTCCCCGTCGTGACGCGCACCGGCCCCGTCACCGCGCAGGTGCACGGCGAGGACGGCCTCGGCATCGTCCACGCGACCCTCGGCATGGAGACGGCGATCGAGATGGCGCGGGAATCGGGCGTGGGCGTGGTGGGCGTGGGCCACTCGTCGCACTGCGGGGCGATGGGCCTCTACACCCGCATGGCCGCGCGCGGGGGCCTGGTGGGAATCGCGATGACCCATTCGAGCTCCGTAGTCGTGCCCCACGGCGGGCGAAGCAAGTATTTCGGGACGAACCCGATCTCGATCGCGTTCGCCCGGGCGGGCGGCGAGCCGGTGTGCCTGGACATGGCGACGAGCCAGGTCGCGTGGAACAAGGTGCTCAACGCGAGGATCGAGGGCCGCCCGCTCGAAGAAGGCATCGCGGTCGACGCCGAGGGCCGGCCCACGACGGACGCGAACGCGGCGCGCGCCGGGATCCCGCTGGGGGGGCCCGTCTACGGCTACAAGGGCTACGGCCTCGCCTTCATGGTGGACCTCCTCTGCGGGGCGCTCAACGGCATGACCTTCGGGCGCCACATCAACGGCATGTACGACGAGATCGACCGGCCGCGCAAGATCGGCCACTTCCTCATGGCGCTCGACCCCCGCCGGTTCGCCGGCGCAGAGTCGCTCGAGGCGACGGTCGACGCCGTCGTCCGGGACCTGCGCGCGCAGGGCGAGATCCTGCATCCGGGCGAGCCGGAGCTCATCGCCGAGTGCCAGCGCCTGCGGGACGGCATTCCCATCGACGACGAGGCGCTCGCGGACATGCTCGACTGGTCGCGGCGCCTCGCGGTCTTCCCCCTCACGGACAATCCATGAAACCCGAAGTGCTGCTGATGGGCCCGATGTACGCGCCGACGATGCAATCGCTGGAAGAGGCGTTCACCGTGCACCACCTCTCGAAGGCGCCGGACCGCGAGGCGCTCATCGCGTCGGTCGCCGATCGCGTGACCGCCGCGGCGACCACCGCGTTCCGGGGCATGGACGCGGCGACCCTCGCGAAGCTTCCGAAGCTGAGGATCGTGTCCCACTTCGGCGTGGGCGTCGACTCCGTCGACGTCGCGGCGGCGACCGCGCGCGGCGTGAAAGTCACGAACACGCCGGACGTGCTCACCGACGACGTGGCCGACCTCACCCTCGGCCTGCTGCTCGCGACCGTCCGGCGCATCTGCGCGGGCGACCGCTACGTGCGCGCCGGCAAGTGGGCGCAGGCGACCTTCCCCCTGACGGACACGATCCAGGGAAAGACCCTCGGCATCGTCGGCATGGGACGCATCGGGCGCGCGATCGCGCGGCGTGCGGCCGCGTTCAATCTGAAGATCGCCTACCAGGGCCCGAACCGGAAGGCCGACCTCCCCTATCCCTATTTCCCCGATCCTGTGGCGCTCGCGAAGGAGGTCGACTTCCTCGTGGCCGCGTGCCCCGGCGGCGAAGCGACGCGCGGGCTCGTGAGCCGGGCGGTGATCGAGGCGCTGGGGCCGCAGGGCGTCTTCGTGAACATCTCGCGCGGCTCGGTGGCGGACGAGGCGGCGTTGATCGAGGCGCTCCGGGACGGGCGGCTGGGGGGCGCGGGACTCGACGTCTTCGCGACCGAGCCCAGGATCCCGGAAGTGTTCTTCGGCATGGAGAACGTCGTGCTGCAGCCGCACGTGGGGAGCGCGACCCACCCCACCCGCCGCGCGATGGGTCAGCTCGTGGTCGACAACCTCGCGGCTTTCTTCGCCGGAAAGCCGCTCGTCACCCCGTACAACTGACTAGAGGCGCTTCAGCCAGCCCAGTCCCTCGCTCGTCCCGGCGCGGGGGTGGTACTCGCAGCCGATCCAGCCCGCGTATCCCAGCTCGTCCAGGAGCCGGAAGAGGTACGGATAATTCACCTCGCCCGTGTCCGGCTCGTGCCGCTCCGGCACGCCCGCGACCTGCATGTGCGCGACCCCCGCGAGGTGGCGCCGGATCCGCGTGGCGAGGTCGCCTTCCACGATCTGGCAGTGGAAGAGGTCCATCTGCACCTTGAGGTTGGGCTCGCCCGCCTCCGCGCACACCGCGTGCGCCTCCTCCTGGCGGTTGAGGAAGTAGCCCGGGATGTTGCGGGTGTTGATCGGCTCGATCACGAGGGTCACGCCGATCGAGGCCGCCTCGCGCGCCGCCCACGCGAGGTTCGCCACGTAGGCCGCGCGATGCCTCGCGCGATCGTCGCCGGGCGCGACGAGGCCGGCCATCGCGTGCATGCAGCGGTTGCCCAGCACGCGCGCGTACTCGAGCCCGCGCTCGATCGAGCGGCGGAAATCCTGCTCGCGCCCGGGAAGGGATGCCAGCCCGCGCTCGCCCTTCTCCCAGTCGCCGGGCGGCGCGTTGAAGAGCACCTGCTCCAACCCGTGGGCGTCCAGCCTCGCGCGCAGCTGCTGCGCCTCGTGCGCGTAGGGAAAGAGGATCTCCACGCCCCGGAAGCCGTCCTTCGCCGCGGCGGCGAAGCGGTCGAGGAACGGGTGCTCCCCGTACATCGTCGTGAGGTTGGCGGCGAACTTCGGCATGGATGATTTCCTACCAGCGGGCGTTGAAGGCGCGGCGAAGCGCCACGAGCGAGTCCTCGTCGAGCGGCGCAACGTCGCGGCCCGCGAGGAGCCACACGCGCGCCGTCTCCTCCAGCTCCTCCAGCGCGGCCATGGCGGCGGCGGGCGAGTCGTGCCACACGCAGGGCCCGAGCCGATCGAGCATCACGGCGCGGATCGGCGTGCCGCGCGCGGCGGTGCCTTCGATCGCCTGCGCGACGAGGTCGGCTACGGCGGGATCGCCCGGCCTGCGGTACGGGATCAACGGCACGTGGCCCACCTTCATCACGTAGTACGGCGTGATGGGGGGGAGGATGTCCTCCGGCGTCCACGCGCCGGCGAGCGTCGCGGCGACGAGGTGCGTCGAATGGGTGTGGATCACGCAGCCCGCGGACGGATCGCGCTCGTAGATGCGCCGGTGGAGCGCCAGCGTCTTGCTCGCGCGCCCGCCGGAGCGCTGGGCGCCCGCGGCGTCGACCTTCGCGAGCGCCGCGGGATCGAGGAACCCCAGGCACGCGTCCGTCGGCGTGATGAGGAAGCCGTCTTCCAGGCGCGCGCTGATGTTGCCGGCGGTCGAGTGGGCGTAGCCGCGCGCGAAGAGGCTGGCACCCACGCGGCAGATCTCACCCCGCAGGGCCGCCTCATCCATGCCGTGCCCCGGCGCGCGGCGCGTCCGCCTGCAGCATCGCGAGCGAGCGCATGAAGAAGTCCGGGCCGCCGAAGTTGCCGGACTTGAGCGCCACGTGGAGCACGCCGCCCGCCGCGGGCGAGAATGCGCTGCACCACGGGATGCCGGGATCGATCTGCGGGCCGATGCGCAGCCGCTCGATGCCCAGCTCCCGCATCGCGGCGCCCGCCGTCTCTCCGCCCGCGACCACCAGGCGGCGCACGCCCGACTCCACGAGGCCACGCGCGATGCGCGCGAGCGTGCGCTCGACGAGCAGGCCCGCCGCCTCGACGCCCAGGCGCGCCTGCACCTCGCTCACCGCTTCCGGGACCGCGGTGGTGTAGATGAGCACGGGGCCCTCCGCCAGCCGCTCGCGCGCCCAGCGCAGCGCCTTTTCGACCGGCTCCTTGCGCTCGGCCATGGCGAGCGGATCGAGCAAGAGCGCGGCGCCGCCCACGCGCACGAACTCGCTCACCTGGCCGCGCGTCGCGGTGGAGCAGCTCCCGGAGACGATCGCCGAGTAGCCCGCGGCCGGCGGCAGGTGCGAGGCCTTCGGCGTGGGCTCGATCCCGAAATTGGCCGGGAGCGCGATCGCCACGCCCGAGCCCGCGGTCACGAGCGGGAGGTCGCGCAGGGCAGGACCCAGGCGCGCGAGGTCGCCGTCCGAGATCGCATCCACGATCGCCACGCCCACGCGGTCGGCGCGCAGGTCCGCGATGCGCCGCTCGATGGCCGCGGGCCCGGCGTCGATCACGCCATAGTCGATGAGGCCCACCTTGCGCCGCGTCTGCGCCTGCATCACGCGGACCAGGTTCGCATCCGTCATCGGCGTGATCGGGTGGTTGCGCATGCCGGATTCGCTGAGCAGCACGTCGCCCACGAAGAGGTAGCCCTTGAAGATCACGCGCTTGGCTTCCGGGAAGGCGGGGCACGCGATGGTGAAGTCCGTGCCCAGCGCGTCCATCAGCGCCTCCGTCACCGGCCCGATGTTGCCGCGGGGCGTGGAATCGAACGTGGAGCAGTACTTGAAGTAGATCTGCTTCGCGCCCGCCCGCCGCAGCCACTCGAGCGCCGCGAGGGACTGCGCGACCGCCTCCTTCGCGGGACAGGTGCGCGACTTGAGCGCGACCACCACCGCGTCCACGTCGTCCTCGAGCGGCGCCGCGGGGACGCCGATCGTCTGCACGACCCGCATCCCCCCGCGCACGAGGTTGTTCGCGAGGTCCGTGGCCCCGGTGGAATCGTCGGCGATGCAGCCGAGGGAAAGCCCCGCCATCAGCCCGCCTCCGCCTTCGCGGGGAGCTCGATCCCCGGGAAGATCTTGATCACCGCGGCGTCGTCCTCGCGCCCGTGGCCCGCCGCGCTCGCCTGGAGGAACATCTGGTGCGCCGCGGCCGCGAGCGGCAGCGGGAATTTCCGCTCGCGCGCCGTATCGAGCACGAGCCCCAGGTCCTTCACGAAGATGTCCACCGCGGAGAGCGGCGCGTAGTCGCCGGCGAGCACGTGCGCCATCCGGTTCTCGAACATCCAGCTATTGCCCGCGCTGTGGGTGATGACCTCGTAGATCGCGGACGGGGCCACGCCCGCCCGGATGCCGAGCGCCATCGCCTCGGCGGCCGCGGCGATGTGCACGCCGGCGAGGAGCTGGTTCACGATCTTCACGGTGCTCCCCGCGCCCGCGCGCCCGCCCAGCCTGTAGACGCGCGCCGCCATCGATTCCAGCACCGCCTCGCATTTCGCGTACGCCTCCGGGCGCCCGGAGGTCATCATCGTGATCTCGCCCTTGGCGGCCTTCGCGGCGCCGCCGGAGATGGGGGCGTCGAGGTAGAGGATGCCGCGGGCTTCCAGCCTCGCCTCGAGCGCGGCCGACCACGAAGGATCGACGGTCGAGCACATGACGAAGACGCTTCCGGGGCGCAGGGCCTGCGCGGCGCCGTCCGGCCCGAAGAGCACCGCTTCCGTCTGCGCGGCGTTCACCACGACGCAGATCAGCACTTCGCACGCACGGGCGAGCTCCGCGGGGCTGGAACACGCCACGCCGCCCGCGGCGGCGAAGGCCCGCGCCGCCTCCTCGCGCGCATCGTGCACGTGGAGGCGATGGCCCGCCCGCCGCAGGCTCGCCGCCATGCCGGCACCCATGGCTCCCAGGCCCACGAGCCCCACGTCCATCGTCGATCCCCCATCCCGAATGTTCGCCATGCCCATGGTACTTGAGCGCGCGGCTCATTCCTTCACGGCGCCCGTCATCCCGGAGACGTAGTACTCCACGAAGAAGGAATACATGATCGCCACGGGGAGCGAGCCCAGGAGCGCCCCGGCCATGAGCGGCCCCCAATGGTAGACGTCGCCTTCGACCAGCTCCGTCACCACCGCGATGGGGACCGTCTTCACCTCCGAGGACGAGATGAACGTGAGCGCGTAGATGAACTCGTTCCACGAGAGCGTGAACGCGAAGATGCCCGCCGAGATGAGGCCCGGGACCGCGAGCGGCAGGATGATCTTCACGAGGATCTGCCAGCGCGTGGCCCCGTCGATCAGCGCGCATTCCTCCAGCTCGAACGGGATCGAGCGGAAGTAGCCCATGAGGAGCCACGTGCAGAACGGGATGAGGAACGTGGGATAGGTGAGGATCAGCGCCCACCGGGTGTCGAAGAGCCCCAACTTCACCACGATGGCCGCGAGCGGGATGAAGAGGATCGACGGGGGCACGAGGTAGGCCATGAAGATCGCGAGCCCCACCTGCTTCGAGCCCCGGAAGCGCAGGCGCTCGATGGCATAGGCCGCGAAGACGCTCGCCGCGAGCGAGGTGAAGGTCGAGACCACGGAGACCACGACCGTGTTCCACATCCAGCTGGGGTAGTCCGTGTCGACGAGGAGGTGCCGGAAGTGCTCGAGCGTGGGCGCGACCACCCAGAAGGGATTGCCCTCCCGCGAGATGAGCTCCGCGTTCGACTTGATGGAGGTCATCACCATCCAGTAGAAGGGGAAGAGCAGCACGAAGACGAAGACTCCCAGCGGGAGGTAGAGCGTGGCCACCCGGCGCGGGAGCGACTCGAGGTAGGTCATTCCCTCCTGGCTCACCGCCTCCTCGCGGCGCTCGGTCGCGTTCGCCACGCTAGTCCCTCCCGCCCTGCTGCCACTTGCGCCGCTGCAGCCCGAAATAGCTGAAGAGGATCGCCGCGAGGAGGAACGGGATCATCGAGGTCGCGAGCGCGGCGCCCTCGCCCAGCGAGCCGCCGGGGATGGCGCGCTGGAAGGAAAGGGTCGCCATGAGGTGGGTCGCGTTCAACGGCCCCCCGCGCGTGAGCACGTAGATCAGCTGGAAGTCGGTGAAGGTGAAGAGGACGGAGAACGTCATCACCACGGCGATGATGGGCGTGAGGAGGGGCAGCGTCACGAAGCGGAAGCGCTGCCAGGGCGTGGCGCCGTCAAGCGCGGCCGCCTCGTAGAGCGACGGCGAGATGGTCTGCAGGCCCGCGAGGAGGCAGATCGCGACGAACGGGACGCCCCGCCAGATGTTGGCCGCGATGGTCGAGAGCCGCGCGTTCCACGGATCGCCCAGGAAATCGATGTAGCGGTGGATGAGGCCCATCTTCACGAGCGCCCAGCTCACCACGGAGAACTGCGCGTCGTAGATCCACCAGAACGCGATCGCGGAGAGGGCCGTGGGCACGATGAAGGGCAGCAGCACCACCGCGCGGAAGAAGGACTTGAACGGGAGGTTCCGGTTGAGGAGGAGCGCCAGCCACAGGCCCAGCGCGAACTTGAGGACGCTCGCGACCACCGTGTAGAAGAGCGTGTTGAAGAGCGAGAGCTGCGCCACGCTGTCGCCCGCCAGGTACCGGAAGTTCGCGAGCCCGATCCACTGGCCCGCCCGGCCGATCTTCGCGTCCGTGAAGCCCAGCCAGGTGCCCAGCGCGAGCGGATAGGTGAGGAAGACCAGCAGCAACGCCGCCGCGGGCAGCATGAAGAGCAGCCCGAGGAAATGGCGGTTGTTGAGGAGCTTCGTCATGGATCCGTCGTTCCCCCGGAGAGGGGAACCCAGCCGAGGCGCGCGAGCGACCCGCCTGGATTCCCGCCTCCGCGGGAATGACCCTAGAGCTTGTAGTAGCGTTCCGCGCGCTGCTTCGCGCGCTCCGCGGCTTCCTTGGGCGTCTTCGCCCCGGAGACCGCCTCCGCCACCATGTTCACCATGATGAAGTCGGCCATCGTCGCGGCCGACGCGTAGCCCATGGTCCCGGCGTAGCCGTTGGGCAGCATCACCTTCATCGAGTTGCTGTACGGCAGGTTCTTCGGATCCGAGGTCCAGAGCGGGTTCTTCTCGTAGGCCTTGAGCGGATGCGAGACGTAGCCCAGCGCCGCCTGCTGCCACGGCTCGTACTGCTCCTTCTCCATCATGAAGGCGAGGTAGGCCTTCGCGGCGTTCTTGTACTTGGAGTACCGGAACAGCATCATCGGGAAGAAGAGGTTCAGCTCCGTGGGCCTGCCGACGGGCCCGATCGGGAAGTTCGCGTGCCCGATGTCCTGGGCGAGCGCGTTCATCTTCGCGTCCTTCGAGGTCTTGGCCGCGTAGTAGATCGAGATGCCGTTGGCCGTGACGCCGATCTGCTCGTCGAGGAACGCCTTGTTGTTGTTGGGGTCGAGCCACGAGAGCGTGCCCGGGACGAACGTCTGGTAGAGCTGCTTGCCGTACTCGAGCGCCGCGAGGGTCTCGGGGCTGTCGATCACGACGTTGTTCTTGTTGTCGACCATCTTCCCGCCGAACGCCCACACGAGCCAGTGGCACCAGACGTTGCCGTCGCCGGTCGCGTTGCCCAGGGCGAAGCCCGCCTGCGGAAGGCCCTTCGCCTTGAGCGCCTGGCAAAGCTTCAGGAACCCCGCGGTGTCCTTCGGGAACTCGTCGAAGCCCACCTGCTTCAGGTGGCTCAGGCGGTGCACGATCGCGTTGCCGGCGCAGCCCATGGGGACGGCGATCCACTTGCCCTTGTCCGTGCAGTAGTCCTTGCAGACGTCGTACCAGCCGCCGTACTTGCCGCCGAGGTAGTTGCAGACGTCCGTCACGTCGACCAGCTTGTCCGGGTACTGGTGCGCATCCTCGAAGGTCGAGATGATGATGTCCGGACCGCTGCCGACGTTCGCCGCGACCGCCGCCTTCGGCCGCACGTCCTCCCAGCCCTCGCTGTCGACGCGCACCTCGACGCCCGTCTTCCGCGTGAAGAGCTTGGTGTTCTCCAGCCACTTGTCCTCGTCGCCCTGGACGAAGCGCTTCCAGCGCAGCACCCGCAGCTTCGCGCCCTTCTCCGGCGCCCACTTGCCCTGCGCGAGCGCGTTCTCCGACCACGTGGTGCCGCCCACTCCGAGCGATCCCGCCGCGGCCGCCCCCGCCGTCGTCTTCAGGAAATCGCGCCTGGTGTACTTCGACATGGCTCTTCCTCCTTGAGGTTTAACCGACTGGTCTCAACGACTTTCCCGACGCCGCATCGAAGAGATGCGTGCGCTCGTGATCCGGCACGAGGCGAATCGTCTCCCCCGCCTGGAATGGGTGGCGCTCGCGGAAGACCGCGGTCACTTCCGTCTCGCCGATCTTCGCGAACACCTGGGTGTCGGCGCCCGTGGGCTCGACCACGACCACCTCCGCGCCGATGCCTTCGTTCCCCGGGGCGAGCGCCAGGTGCTCCGGGCGCGTCCCGAAGACCACGGGCTGGCCCTCCTCTCCGGCAACGCCGGGCGGAGCCGGGAGCCGGGCGCCGGAGGCGATCTCCACCTCGGTGCGTCCGCCCGCGCGGCGGAGCTTCCCCGGGATGAAGTTCATCGCCGGCGAGCCGATGAATCCCGCGACGAAGAGGTTTTCCGGGTGGTCGTAGAGGTCGAGCGGGCCCCCGCGCTGCTCGACCACGCCGTCGCGCATCACGACGATCTGGTCGGCCATCGTCATCGCCTCGATCTGGTCGTGCGTCACGTACACCGACGTGGTCTTGAGCCTCTGGTGCAGCTCCTTGATCTCGGTGCGCATCGCCACGCGCAGCTTCGCGTCGAGGTTCGAGAGGGGCTCGTCGAAGAGGAAGACCTGCGGGTCGCGCACGATCGCCCGCCCCATGGCGACCCGCTGGCGCTGCCCGCCGGAGAGCTGGCGCGGGTAGCGGTCGAGGAACTCGGCCAGGCCCAGGATCGAGGCCGCCTTCTCCACGCGCGCGTCGATCTCGGCGCGCGGCCGCTTGGCGAGGAGGAGGCTGAAGGCCATGTTGTCGCGCACCTTCATGTGCGGATAGAGCGCGTAGTTCTGGAACACCATCGCGATGTCGCGCTCCTTCGGGAGGACGTCGTTCACGACGCGCCCTCCGAT
>Ga0207667_10002723_pt1 | contig 21859 bp, 19 predicted proteins | sample KBSCornC52_FD_184301 | JGI IMG/M metagenome (GOLD analysis project Ga0207667, IMG submission 184301) | Corn rhizosphere microbial communities from Kellogg Biological Station, Michigan, USA - KBS Corn C5-2 (SPAdes) (version 2) | ecosystem: Host-associated > Plants > Roots > Rhizosphere > Soil ...
TTTAATTGCCCGAGTCGGTGGAATAGGTGGCCTTGCTGCCTGCATCGAACCGCACTTCTCCAGAAATGGCCGTCCTGAGCTCGTTTTCAAGCGCCACGGGATCGACGCCTTCCGACTGCGGGGTGATGTAACGGGTGTCGTAAAACCGGTTGTTGTGGAAGAGTTCGTACTTATTGTGGCTATGCATGTGCGGGCGGTAAGAAGTTCTTTCCTTATCCATGTGCCTCAGTTTAAACGTGTACCATTGATTATGGAAATATTATGCCATTGGGCCACTGCGCAGCCGGATAAGCCCCGCGCGCTATGCGCAACGATAGACCTCCGCCTCGCTGTCGCGAAAGGTCAGTCCGAGCCCCGGCCGGCTGAGATCGGGATAGATCACTCCGTCCCGGGGCACTGCGGCTCCGTCGAAGAGCAGCCGCTCGATCCGCACATGATCATAGAAATATTCCCCAATGGAAAAAAAGGCCAATGCCAGCGCCGCATGCAGATGCGCCGATGGTGCGCAATGCGAGGACAACGGGACATGCCAGGCTTCGCACAAATGTCCGGCCTTGAGAAAGCCCGTAATTCCGCCGCAACGCGTGGCGTCGGCCTGCAGCACATCTACTGCCCGCGCTTCGAGCAGATCGCGGAAATCGGTAAGCGTGTATCCGTACTCACCCGCCACGATCCGCATCCCGCCGCCCAATCGCTGACGGATGAGATGCAACTGCTCGCGAAATTGCGCCGGAACCGGCTCTTCGAGCCAGTCGACCCCATACCGGGAGAACAGTTGCGCCTGATCAAGCGCTTCGCTGACGGTATACGCGCCATTGGCGTCTACAAAAAGCGCCGTCTTCTCGCCGATGGCATCCCTGGCAACGCCCACGCGGGTCCTGTCCGCTTCCATATCCCTGCCCACCTTTATCTTGACCGAACCGATCCCTTGTTCGGCCCATCCCTGCAGTTGCTGCCGGAGCTCGTTGTCCGTATAGGAAGTGAAGCCGCCGCTGCCGTAAATAAGCATGGACTCGTGTTCCTGACCAAGCAAACGGCATAATGGCAATCCCAGCAAGCGGGCCTTCAGATCCCATAGGGCCATATCGACCGCCGATACCGCCATCATTGCGAGACCCGCCTGGCCGTTGTTGCGGATCTGCCGTATCATGGCCGTCTGGATGGCCATGACATCCATAACTGTCCTGTCGATTATCGCAGGCGTGAGAAGCGACTGGATCACGTCGACTATCGCGACATGTCCATACGTATACCCCAGACCGTCCCGGTCCGAAGATCTTACTTTCACTACGATGATCGTAGTTTCCTGCCATTCCAACGTACCATCGGACTCCGGGCGATCGGTCGGTATCGTATAAGCGCTTACCTGCACTTCCGATATACGGTGATCGGTTTTTTTTTCGTTGCCCGGTCTAACCAGCGTGTTCATACATCATTATTTTTTTTTCGCGCCTGATCTTTTTGCGGCCGACTTCCTGGGCGCCGATCTCTTCGAGGACGATTTCCTGGAACCTGACTTCTTCGATGCCGATTTCTTCGACGCCGATTTCTTTTTCAGGACCTTAGCGCCTTCCTTACGGGCTTCCGAGAGGCCGATCGCGATAGCCTGCTTCCGGCTGGTCACTTTCTTGCCGCTGCGCCCGCTCTTCAGCTGCCCGTGTTTTTTTTCATGCATGGCCTTTTTGACCTTGTTCTGCGATTTTTTTGAGTATTTAGCCATAGTCTAAGTGGTTTTATCTATCAGTATACCGGCTCATGAATGACCGGCTCAGGAATGATGAGGCAGGAAATTCTCTATTACTTCCTTGTAGGTCTCCTTGATCATATCCCAGGCATTGACATCGCCCTTCAGGATCGACGAGGTAAAATCCTTCGCCTGTTTGATCGTGATATGCGGGGGCAAAGGCGGTACGTTGGGGTCGCTCACCAGGTCCAGCACGACGGGCCGCTGCGCCGACAACGCTGTTTTCAGGGCCGGGCCGATCTCCTCTTCCTTTTCGACACGGATGCCTTCCAGGCCGAGCAGCTGGGCATAAGCGGCATAATTGATCTCGGGGACGTCCTGCGATGCCTCGAATTTTGGGTCGCCCGACATGACGCGTTGTTCCCAGGTGACCATATTGAGATCCTGGTTGTTCAAGACCACGATCATCAGGCGCGGGTCGGGCCAGCGTTTGTAGTATTTGGCGATCGTGATCAGTTCGTTGATGCCCATCATCTGCATCGCTCCGTCACCGACCATCGCAATGGGCATTCGATCGGGAAAAGCGAATTTTGCGGCGATGGCATAGGGCACGCCCGGACACATGGTGGCCAGATTACCCGATAAGGAGGCCTTCATTCCCTTGCGGATCTTCAGATCCATGGCAAACCAGGTGGCGATCGAGCCCGAGTCGGATGTCAGGATACACCGGTCCGGCAGGAGAGGGGACAGTTCCCAGAAAAAACGTTGGGGGTTGATGGGATTGGCGCTCTTCATGGCGCGGGCTTCCAGGACCTTCCACCATCGGTTGATCTCCGATTCGATCTTCTCCCGCCAGCTGCGGTCCTGTTTCCTGGCCAGCAAGGGCAGCAACGCCCGGAGCGTCCTGCGGCTGTCTCCCTGGAGGTTCACGTCGGTGGGATAGCGAAGCCCCAGCATCCGTCCGTCGATGTCGATCTGCACGGCCCTGACCTTTCCTTCTTTCGGCAGGAATTCGGAATAGGGGAAGCTGGTGCCGACCATCAGCAGGGTGTCGCATTCCATCATCAGATCGTAGCTTGGTTTCGTTCCCAACAGCCCGATGCTGCCGGTCACAAAAGGAAGATCATCCGGCAGGACGGCCTTGCCCAGCAAGGCCTTGGCAACCCCCGCGCCGAGCGCCTCGGCGACCTCGATCACTTCATCGGCTGCACCTGCCGCTCCCGCGCCAACGAGGATAGCGACTTTCTTGCCCTCATTCAAAATATCGGCTGCCAGCTGCAGATCGGAGAACGAGGGAACGATCTCCGGGCGCGTATAGCTGATCCCGGTATGAACGGTTCCATGGAGATGGGGGGGCTCGGCATAATCGAGCTCCTGTACGTCATTGGGAAGGATCACACAGGTTACGGTCCGGTTGGTCCGCGCAATACGGATCGCCCTGTCGATGAGATGACGGGCCTGCGACGGTTCGGTACAGGTATGGACATATTCATGCGCGACGTCCTTATATAAACATTGCAGATCGACCTCCTGCTGATAGTCGCCTCCCATCGACATCCGGGCCTGCTGACCTACTATGGCGACCACCGGCTGATGATCCATCTTTGCGTCGTACAGACCATTCAACAGGTGGATAGCACCCGGCCCCGAAGTGGCCATACATACTCCCACTTCACCGGTGAATTTGGCATGCGCGCAGGCCATAAAGGCAGCCATCTCTTCATGCCGCGTCTGGATGAAATCTATCTTGTCCTTTGCGCGGTTGAGCGCGCCCATGACGCCGTTGATCCCATCCCCCGGATAACCATAGATCCGCCGGATACCCCAGGAGACCAATCGTTCTACAACAAAATCGCTGACTAGCTGACTCATAATGATCGGTTTCCCATAAGCATGCAAAGGCCATACCCATGGGCACGATTCTGGCAGTCGTATGCACATAAGGATGTCAAACCATAAAAATGCCGCGACAAAAAAACAGACCGGTTAGGGACGTGGATCTCAGCGGATCGCCGCGGTCGGGCATGCCCGCGCATGTCTCCCCGATGCTCGCGACGCTGGTCGAGCGGCCACCCGATGAAAAAGGCTGGATCTACGAGGTCAAATGGGACGGCTACCGCGCTATCGCGCATTGCAACCGCTCGAAGGTCGGACTGTTCTCCCGCAACAATAAATCTTTCAACGATAAATTCTATCCTATCCATGGCGCGCTGGCCGGTCTGAAACTTCGGGCCGTCCTCGATGGAGAGATCACTGCCCTGGAGCCTTCCGGCGCCTCCAGCTTCGGTACTCTGCAGGGGTGGCGGAGCGAGGCAGATGGGGAGCTGGTCTATTATGTCTTCGACGTATTGTGGCTCGATGGCCACGATCTCATGAATTGGCCGCTCGCCCGACGCCGCAGCCTGCTGAAAAGCATCCTGCCCCCAAACGGACCTATCCGCGAATCTCCTTCATTCGAAACCTCGGCCGACGAATTCCTGGCTGCGGCAAAGAAGATGCACCTGGAAGGTATCATCGCCAAACGCAGCGACAGCATTTACCGGCCCGGCGACCGCAGCCGCGACTGGCTGAAAATAAAGATCAAGCGGCGCCAGGAAGTAGTCATCGGCGGGTTTACGAAGAACGATGATTCCCCGAAACAGTTCAGCGCCTTGCTCATCGGTGTCTATGAAAAGGGAAAATTACATTACACCGGAAAAGTAGGCACGGGGTTCAACGATCGGCTGCAGGGCGAGTTGATGAAGAAATTCCGGCCGCTGCTCGTCAAACGATCGCCGTTCACCATCACTCCCGACGTGAACGAGCCTTCGCGGTTCAGACCCCATCCGCCGCATGCGGAAGCTTTCTGGCTCAAACCCCGGCTGGTCTGCGAGGTCAATTTCGCCGAGATGACAAGGGACGGTTCGATGCGACATCCTTCCTTCGAAGCGTTGCGTGAAGACAAAGACCCGAAAGACGTGCATGCCGAAATTGCCCGCCCTGTCGAAGGAGTTGACAAAACGGCAAAGCCGAATCGCGAAAAAAGCGGCAGTGGAAAAATCAATGATGGCCCTGTAGTCCTTCAGCCGGCCGAAGCAGGGGGGCGGAGGACCCTGCTGAACCCTACCGAACAGCGACAGGTGCGTATGGTCTGCGGACATGAGCTGACCTTCAACAATCTCGGAAAGATATTCTGGCCCCGCGAAGGATATACCAAACGCGATCTCATCAACTATTACTACCAGGCCGCCTCGTATATCCTTCCCTACCTCCGGCGGCGCCCGCAATCGCTGAACCGTTTCCCGAACGGCATAGAGGGCAAAAGTTTCTATCAGAAAGACGTGACGGCCACAGCGCCCGACTGGATCGGACAATTCCCCTATCATACCAGTACCGGGGAAGACAAGAATTTTGTTGTTCCGGAAGATGAGGCCAGTCTGCTTTGGATGGCAAATCTCGGGGCCATTGAAATGAACCCCTGGAACAGCACGATCGACTCGCCCGACCATCCCGACTGGTGCATCATCGATCTCGATCCTACGGAGAGCAACACCTTCGTACAGGTGATCCGCACCGCCCGGACGACCAAAACAGTCCTCGACGAACTTGACGTTCCCGGCTATCCGAAGACATCCGGCTCGACGGGCATTCATATCTATATCCCCATGGGTGCAAAATATACCTATGACGAATGCCAGGCCTTCGGCAAACTCATCGCGACCATGGTGCACGAACGCCTGCCGCGGATCACCAGCATCGAACGGCTCACCGAACGCCGTAAGGGGCTGATCTATGTCGACTATCTGCAGAACAGGCCGAAGGCTACGCTGGCCGCACCCTATTCAGTACGGCCAAAACCCGGCGCTACCGTCAGCATGCCCCTGCATTGGGAAGAGGTTAAAAACGGCCTCAGCATTTCCCGTTTTACCCTGAAGAATGCGATGGCGCGGATGAAGACCGAGGGGGACCTCTTCAAACCGGTGTTGGGGAAAGGGATCGATCTCCCGAAAATACTGAGCCGATCGGCAGGAGCTCCTCGAATGCGGCGAAAACGTCTTCCAGCGACTGGCTCATTTTCCAGTCGATAGTCTTGTGGATCGAATGATCCAATGCCGCCCACCGGTCCGGTTCCCCGTCCATGCTGATGATCAGCGAAGGGGTCCGCAATGCCGCTGGCATATGCGCTACACCGGTACATTTGGCGATCAGCAGCGCTGAGTCGCGAAGCAGGACTCCCATGGATCCCAGGGTCGTCATGCGGGATGCACACATAGGAGCCGCGTTCTACGCGGAGATGCAATGCACGGAAGGCGCTTTCGTCTTCTTTTGTCAGCGGGAACTCCAGCTCTTCGCCCACGGGCGGCATGCCGAGATGAGCCATCAGCGCCAGGTGTCTTTCGATCTCGTGCAAATGTTCGGGATATTCGAGGAAATCCTGCGACGACATCCGGCATTCCTTGTTATGGAAACCGGCAAGACGAACGGCTCCGAACCGGGACAGCATGCCGTTAACGATCGTACCGTTGCCCTGCATCTGGAGCAACAGATCGAAATGTTCGTCGCGCATGTCGAGCAGGAAAGCGGCGAACTCGCCTTCGTCATATCCCTGTTCGGGGAGCCCGCGGTATCCCGGGAAACGGATCAACCGGTCGAAATGAGACATCGTTCCCAATCTGTCGCCCGCCCCTGGCGGGAATACCTCACCGAGATTGTAGAAGTCTAAAAAAGACGCTATCGTTCCCTGAAATAAAGTTCGAATTTTGCGCCCGATCCGGGAACGCCGGTCGCGCGGATGAACCCGTGGTTGTTTTCCATGATGCGACGGCAGATCGTGAGCCCGATGCCCGTCCCGGAATACTTATCGCGTGTGTGCAGCCGCTCGAACAGATCGAAGATACGTTCTCCCTGATGAGGCGAAAAGCCAATGCCGTTGTCCTGCACCTCGATCTTGTGGAACCGTTCGGAGCCGTAGGCATCCGGCATACCGGGCACCTTCACCCGCGATGAGGAAATGTCCACTTCCACCTGCCGGTCCTCCGTGCGATACTTGAATGAATTGCCAAGGAGATTAATGAACAGCTGCCTCACCTGTACCGGAATCCCCCATACGGTCGGCAATCTGCCGCAATGCACCCTGGCACCGAGCTGCTCGATCATATCCTTGTGAAAAGCGCTGGCATCCGCCACTGTAGCATTCAGGTCGACGGGCTCAAAAGGTGCGTCGGTCCCTGCAACATGGGTATAGGTCAACAGGTCGTCGATCAATTGCTGCATCCTCCTGGCGGCCTCTGCCGAACGCGCCATAAACTTCTTTTGCTGCTCGGGTGATAAGGACTGGCCATTATCCCCTTCGATGGCCGAATAATACAATTGTATCTTCCGCAACGGCTCTTTCATATCGTGCGCGGCGGCATAGGCAAATTGCTGCAGCTCCCTATTTTGCGCTTCCAGCTGGCGGGCATATAATTGAAGCTTGTCCTCCGCCTGTTTGCGTTCGGTCAGATCGCGCGTCATCTTTGAAAAGCCGACCACATTCCCCCCGGGATCATGCAGGGCGGTAATGACGGTGCTGCCCCAAAAAGCCGTGCCGTTTTTGCGGATACGCCAACCCTCACGAACCGCCTTCCCCTCCCGCGCCGCCCTTTCAATCAGTTCCTCCGGCAGACCGGCCTCCCGATCTTCGGGAGTGTAAAATATACTGAAATGGACACCCACGATCTCCTCTTCCGTATACCCCTTGATCTTTTCTGCCCCTTTGTTCCAGTTCCGGATCACACCGTTGCGGTCGAGCATCAGGATAGCGTAGTCCTCCACCTCCCCGATCATCAGATGGTAATGTTCCTCTTCATGAAACGATAAATTATCCATTCCGGAGGGGTTGTCCCGCTTTCTACTCATTTTGTAACAGTACGATTGTTTATCGGCTGGAATTGCCCCGCGGCCTGTCCCGTCGCAGTTCATTCGAGTGGACCAACTAATTAGTAGTCAATATAATGCCCTGGAATGTGTGCAAGAGTTATGCCACCGTCATTTTGGACATTGTATTGGCGCGGATCGCTTATCTTCAGGAGGTGGCCCTTTTTTTGCAAATTTGTTTCAGCCTAACTATTAAATCTGGATAATTGCCTCTAAATGAGTTCAAAACGAGCCTATGTCCTCTTGGCGGATGACGATGCGGACGACTGTGAAATGTTCGCTGACCGCTTCCTGCTTCGCAATCCCGGCGCCGATGTGGAATGCGTGTCCAGCGGTTACGAAGCCCTGTCCTATCTCCGCGATTGTCCTCCGGATCGACTCCCGCAGATGATCGTCATAGATTATAAAATGCCCGGCATCACCGGTGAAGAAGTGCTCCGGGCTCTGCAAAATGACGAGCGGTACCATCGCATCCCCAAAATAATGTGGAGCACTTCCAACAACCAGAAATATATTGACGGAAGCCTGCAAAGCGGCGCCGAGCGATATTTCACCAAACCCCCCGACATGCGCGGGTTCGACACGATGATCGATCAGATCAGCCATCTCTTCCGGAATCCCCCTTCCGGGAACAATTGAAACTAACCTCAAGGAATAACCGTAGCGACCGCCCGACCCTTTTGGCAGAAAAATTGCTATTCATATCCAAAAATGCCCGACCGGCAACTGGATTTTATTGTACTAATTCCTAGTTACAACAATCTGAATGGTTTATGGAGGTCATTGGAGAGTATCGACTATCAGCCATCGCGATTTGGTATCCTGATCGTCGACGATGGCAGTGATGAACCCCTGACCGTTGAGTCTTTAAACCCGCATGTCCCTCCCAAGACCGAGATCGAGATCATCCGTTTGCCCGAGAATGCCGGTATTACCGCGGCGCTCAACAAAGGCATGGAAAGACTGGCGGCCAGGGGCGATTTTCGATTCGTGGCGCGGCTGGACTGTGGCGATATTTGTGCCGCCGACCGGTTCGTAAAACAAGTTGCCTTTTTGAAGGCCCATCCGGAAATCGACCTTTTAGGGACCTGGGTGCGGTTCACAGAAAAGGACGGAAATTTTTCCTACCTCTATAAAGCGCCTATCGGGCAAAAGGCTATCCTTCGGGGGATGCATTTCAGAAACCTGTTCATTCATCCGTCCGTCATGTGGCGGGCCTCGACGTTGACAAAGGTTTCACGGTATCCGTCCGATCTGCCGCATGCGGAAGACTACGGGTTCTTCTTCCTGCTGCTGGAACAGGGGAAGGCGGCCATTTTACCCGAGACGCTCGTTACCTGCGAGCTCAATGCGAACGGTATTTCGGCGAAACACCGGCGGCAGCAACTGAACAGCCGCATGAAGGCGGTGCTCCGCTATCGTCGCAGTACCGCGCTGGGCTTGCTGGGGGCGTTGAAACTTCGGCTCATGCAATTGATACCCTACCGGGTGATCCTCGAAATCCATTCGCTATTAAAACAGCCGTCCTAGCCCCGCATTTATAATCAACAAACCATGAGAATCGTGCATATCGTAGAGCCATTTGCGTCCGGCATCGCCACATTCGTGCGGTCGCTGGTCAGGGGCATGCCGAATGACCGGCATATCATCGTGCATGGCGAACGCGGACAGGTCATGCGATCGGATGCAGTGATCAGGGATTTTCCCAGGCATAATGTCGAGTTCATCCGGTGGCGGTCGGCCCAGCGTTATATCCGGCCTTTAAAGGATCTGCACGCATTCTTCGAGCTGCGGACGATCCTCCGGAAATTAAAGGAACAGGGACCTATCGATGCCGTGCATCTGCATTCGTCGAAGAGCGGATTCCTGGGACGGTTTGCCTGCCGGGTCGCCGGCATCCGCAAGGTGATCTACACGCCGAACGGAGCTCCCTTTTTGTCGGGTTCATGGCTGGCCCGGTCCTTTTTCCAGTTGCTCGAGCGTCTCGCGGCAGCGATCGGCGGTCTGGTAGTATGCTGCAGCCGCAGCGAATGCAGCGCGTACCAGGCTATCGGAATCAACGCGGTTTTTATCAACAATGGAGTATCCATACGGCGGCGCGTTAAAAGGATGTTAAGGTTAAGGACGCTGCGCTTCCGGATCGTGACATGCGGAAGGATCATCGGACAAAAGAACCCTGCGCTTTTCAACGAGATCGCTGCCTACTTCGAAGAGTTCGACGACTTCGAATTCTTGTGGATCGGCGACGGTCCGGACCATCCTCTGCTGCGGTCGAAAAACATAAGATATACCGGCTGGCTCCCCACTCCCGAGACCGAACGGCTGCTGTCGACCGCGGATATTTATATTTCGACTTCCAATTTCGAGGGCATGTCGTTTGCGGTGTTGGAAGCGTTGGCGCTGCACAGGCCAGTACTCCTGAAAGATTGTGTGGGAAACAAGGATATCGTGACCAAGGGGGTGAATGGAGATCTTTTCGACAGCGCCCAGGACGCCATCCTGAAGATACTCCGGTATTACAATAACCGCGAGATGCTACCTATCATGGGCGAACACTCCAAACTCTATTGCGAACGGGAATTCGATGTTCAGCATACTTCTGCCGCATACCGGCATTTATATGCAAGCTAAATGTTCCTAAAACCGCTGTCAGACAAATATGTATCCCACATTTAATGAAAAAGAGGACCGGGAGTCGCTCGACAGGCAGTTGTCGGCAATCAGGACGTACATAGAGAATGAGATCGCCGGCAAAGAGGCGATGATCCTGCGCTTGCAGGAACAGCTCACGCAGATGAGCGGCCTGATCCTCCAAAAGGATGCGCAGCTCGAGCTGTTGCAGGAAAAACTCAGCGAATGCAAACAGAGTGCCGAAGGGCAGCGCCAGCTGATGAACAAGCTGCTAAACGACATCGGCAATTACCAACGAGACATCATGTGGTACAGGAGGACCTACGAGCACAGAAGCCTGCTGGGTATCCTGAAGGATAAATTTATTCGGAAGGCCGGCGGAGGGGCGTCCTGCAATGATTAGCGCGGTCACCGATTTAAAAGCTTGCGAAAGATGCGATATTCCCCCGGGAATAGCCGAGCTTCTCCGTCCATTCGAAAAACAGTTGGCGGGGAAGCGGATATTGACCGCCGGCGGTAGGGCCGGCGCCACGGGCGCCTGCGGGATAGAAGCGCCGCGGAATGACGGCGGCCCGAAATATGATGTCGTCCTGCTCACCGGACTCCTGGAGACGGCTAACGCTCCGCAACTGGTCCTGGCCGGCGCCACAGCCATGCTTGAACGCGGCGGAGCCATTATGATCGCGGTTGAAAACGGTCTCGGCGCGGGAAATATCGGCGCCAGCAGGGGCGGCAGAGCCGGGGCCCGGCTGGGAAAACAACAATTGACGCACCTGATCCGCCACGCCGGCGTTCGCCATTACAGATTTTACTATCCCTTCCCGGATCTTAACGCTCCGTCGGTTTTGCTGAGCGATGATGCATTCGGCGACGAGCAGCTGGATGTCGTCAACCTGATCGAACCAGTCGTCACGGGGCGATCGGAGGCCGGTACAGGCGCGCACTACCTGATCCGTGCGCTGACGGCGAATGGTTTGATGAAAGAACTATGCGATCATTTTTTCATCGTGCTTTCGGACAATGCGGGCTGGTTCCCGGATGAGGGCATACTCGCATGGACCTTCAACCCGGGAAGGCGGGAAACCTTTAAGAAGATGACGACGTTCTATCGCGATGACGATGGTGCGCTCAGGGTCCGGCGCGATCCCTGCGGAACGGATCGTCGGCGCGCCCGAGGTGTTGCTGTGTTGCAGCAATTGCAGGACGAGTACTATCTGCCGGGGCGATTGTATTCGCTCCGGCTTGCCGACATCGTTTGCTCGCCTGGCTGGTCGACGGCGGACGTGGCTGCATGGGCCAGTCCATATGCGGAATTATTAAGAAGCGAGCTAACTCTCATAGACGACGGCGAATGGCTCGAGGGACGTCACCTCGATCTCGTACCGTTCAATTTACTGACAGACGACCGGCGATTGACGGCCATCGATGCGGAGTGGGTAGCAACAGAACCATTGCCCCTGCAATACGTTCTATTTCGCGGCATCTATCACACTCTCGCCCGCATCGGTGATGTAGCACAGCCTGCCGCAGGAACCCCGCTCAACCTGTATGGTCTTTGCCTGGCCGTCGCCGCACAGCTGATCGCGGATACAGGAGGAATGCTGGAAACGTTCCTGACGCTTGAACCGCGCTATTTCGGCGAAGTATTCGGGGGGATCGGCACAGCGCCGGCCGATGCCGACCTCAACGTGTGGAAGGAAAGGGATAATGAGAGAACTTCACCCGGCATCCGGGACAGGCTATTTCCTTTGTTCAACATCGCCCTTCAGGTCTTTATCGAAACCCCGGGCAATCCGTTCAGCGAAGAGACCTCCGTCATCCGGCAAATAGGACTGACGGACCAGCGGAAGATCTATAGTGTCCGGCTGCCCTGGTTTACCGATGAGATCTCCAGGATCCGTATCGATCCTTCGGATCACAACGGACTGCTGCATGTCCATGCGATCCATCTCCGGTGCGAGGGCGAGGAACTGCTCTATTGGACACCGTTCTCGCGCGCGGAGCTGCAGCTCAATGGGGTAATGATCGTTCAGGCGGCGCCTGCCGAGACGACCCCGGTGATGATCCTGCAGAACTTTGACCCTATGCTGATCTTTTCGCTGCCGCAAATGACAAGAAAAAATCCGATGGCGCCCATCGTCCTGGAGATAGAAGTTTCGGCATTGTCGCAGGAGACCTCCCGCGATGTTCTGAACGGCCTCGGGCAGATGTGCGCCATGCTTCCTCAATCATAAAAATCGTATTGTGAAAGTTGCCGTTCATGCCCATATGCATTACACCGATCTGATGGAGCAGGTAGCCGACAATCTCGCCCGGATACCTTTCCCTTATGATCTGATCGTAACGGTGACCGATCCGCAGGCAAAACCCGGCGTGCTGGCTACCATGGCCGACAAAGTGACCCGCGCGCGCACCAGGGCGATGATCGTTCCCAACAAAGGCAGGGATGTAAAGCCATTCTATGACGACGTTGCCGCCTTGCTTTCGGATTACGAGATCATCGGCCATATCCACGGTAAGAAATCCGTCTTCAACAATGGCGCTACGAAAGGGTGGCTCGAGCACCTTCTCCGATGCCTGATGGGCAGCGAGGAGACGGTGCAAAAAATATTCTCGCGGTTCCAGTCCGACCCGCATGCCGGGGTCATCTATCCGGCTGCCTTTTACAAGATGCCCTATTGGGCGAACAGCTGGCTGTCCAACAGGGATTGGGCCGCGCGGTTGCGTGACAGGCTTCACCTGGCTGCGATTCCCGACACCTATTTTTCTTATCCGGTCGGGAACATGTTCTGGGCCCGTCGCGAGGCCATCCGGCCCCTGCTCGAGCTTGGATTGCAGGACGAGGATTTCCCCGAAGAGAATGGCCAGACCGACGGCGAGATCATGCATGCATTGGAAAGGATGACGACGGTCGTCTCGCGGTCGCGGGGATATACCAATTATGTCATCCGCCCGGTATCGGATACCATAACCATAAACGAAGATTCCGACGGCATCGATTTCTCCGCGTATGAGGGCAGTTCGCTGGACTATTTACGGCAAGCCATCAAGCGACCCGAGGTCCGTGTCGTCTCCTTCGATATCTTCGACACGCTGGTGGTCAGACCGCTGAGCGATCCCGCGGACCTGTTCGAACTGATGCAGGCAGAAGTCGAAAAAATGACGGGACAACGTATGGATTTCCGAAATATCCGTTTGGATGCCGATGGATGGCGGCGCCGGCAGCCGGCGGAGGGAAGGGACGTGACGTTCGCGGATATCTATGACCGTATTGCGGAGGTACTCCATTTGAGTACCGACCAACGGGACCGGTTGATGGAGCTCGAGCTGAAGCTGGAAATGCGGTTTATGCGGGCGCGGCCGGCCGTGGTCGACGTCATGAACCACGCATTTGCGCTGGGCAAGCAGGTCATCCTCACCAGCGATATGTACCTCGATAAAGAGGTGGTCGTCCGCCTGCTGGAGAGGCTGGGGATCGTATCCTGGCACCGCATCTATCTTTCATCGGACATCGGCAAACGGAAAGATGCGCGGACCCTGTTCCCGCATATCCTGCAGACGGAAGCGATACAGCCGCAGGAAATGATCCATGTCGGTGACAATGAACACTCCGATATCCAGATCGCGGGTGACCTGGGGATCCTGACTTTCCACGTGATGCGCCCTTTCGATCTTTTCTGTCAAACACCGCTGGGCAGGACCGGTTTTCCGGGTACCGGTTTATCGCTGTTTGCCCGGGTATCGTTCGGATTGATGCTTACCCGCCTGTACAATGATCCATTCCCGCTTGACGCCGCTCCCCCGAACGAGGATCTTCGCACCTTCGGATATTGGTATTTCGGGCCGACGTTACTGGCCTTCACAAAATGGGTCGCCGAACGCAGCGCAGACTATGGAACCGACACCCTTTATTTTCTCGCGCGCGATGGCGATGTCCTGATCCGGATCTACCGTCTGCTGCAAAATTATTTGAAAAGACCTTCGCCGGAGAGCGTCTACCTCGAGGTGTCCAGACGATCTGTCGGGGTACCGTTCATCCAACGGAGGGAACAGTTGGACAAATTGCTGGAACCCGAATATTCCGGCGGTCCGCTGAGCGAACTGATACGCATCCGGCTGGGCCTCGATCTTCATGAACACCCGGAGATCGATCTCCGCGAATTCGGATTTGCCGGCCTGCATTCCGCCGTTTTCATTCCTGCCGATCTCGCCAAAGTAAAACGCCTGTGTTATTATTTGTTCGACCACTTCGGCGATCATTTCCGGGAAGAGAAGGAGGATGCGATAGGCTATCTCTCGGCCAGGGGATTGTTCGGGGAGGGCAACAAGGCCGTGGTTGACATCGGTTATTCGGGAACGATGCAACGTATCCTGAACGAGGCAGGCCTGAACCGCCCGCTGCACGGCTTCTACATGGTCCTTTACAACACGTTCGATTTGCTGATGAAAAACCCGGAGATATGTGCCAAAGGCCTGTTTGGCGATCGTATCGACCCCTGGTTGAAGGACCTGTCGATCGACCGGTACAGTCTTTTTTATGAAATGGTGCTTTCTTCGACACGCGGCCCTGTGACACGCTACCGACGGGATAAGGATGGGGCTTATCAGCCCGTATATGCGCCGGTAAGCGAAGACGAGCGATACAAATTGATGAAACTTCCGCAGATCCACGAAGGCATACTCGACTACTGCCGTGACGTGCTGGGATTGCTGGAAGATACGGATCTCATAACCTGGGAGGACACCCGCTTCCTGCTGACGCCCTTCAAGTGGTTCCTCGAACACCCTACCGCCGCGGACCTGAAGATGCTGGCGGGGTATTCGCTCGATGATGACTATTGCGGTCAGGGCGTTCTTTATTGGGCGCCTCCGCCGGCAGGCGATACGTCGCCGGGAGATAAGCCGGTCGCATCGAAAGATTTCCTTTGGAAAAGATATGTGCCGAATGCCGAATTATGGCGGGGCGCCGGTGTTCCCGCGATCCGGGAAAAATACGCCGGGTTCGCCAACCGCCGCGAGTTCGACATCTTCAACTGGTACCAGGAGCGGTACGAGCGGCTGCCGCGCTGGTTCAAGAAATTGGGGCAGTTGTTCAAGATACTCCGAGGGACCAAACGGGTCCGGATCGTGCTCGAGGACGTGGGTTATGTCCGGAGCCGGCCGACGAAGGCGGAGGAGATCCAGGCCTGGTACGATAAGGAATACGAGATATTGCCCAAATGGTACAAACGATTCGGTGAATTACTCCGTCGCCATATTATATCATAATTATTATTCGCTCGGGGGAGTGGATGAGATGCGGGAGAAGATCGAAGCGCTGAACCGGCCCGATATTCTTTTCCTGTGTTCGCTGCCGGAAAAATTTTCGGATAAGCTGCCCTCCCAGAAGACGGGCGAAAAATTCGTGATCGTTCCCAATTCCGGCAAGGACATCGGCGGCAAACTGGTGTTGATCCAATTGTTGCTGACCCTCTACCCGGATACGCCTTATGCGATCCTGCTGCATGACAAACGCAGCTATCAGAAACACAGCGGGCGATGGGAAAGGGAAGGATTGTTCAGGATCGCCGGCCCCGAACTCTTCCCCGTCATCGAGAAGACGTTTGAACGTGACCGGCAGCTGGGCATCGCCTGTTCGAAAGGATACATCCGCAACGAATACCTGGGTAATGGCCGTTTCGACACGCCGAATTCCAATCTGCTCCATGGGATGCTGCAGAAATATGGTTTTTCCGACGGTGATCTTCGTTTCGTGGCGGGCACGATGTTTTGGATAAGGACATCGATACTCCGGAACTTTTTTACCGCGGAAAGCCCACTGGCCATAAGGGCCACTTTGGAGACAGGGAATGTGCTGGATCATGAAAGGGGAACGGTTACGCATTGCTGGGAACGGATGTTGTCCTGGATGGCGACCGCTTCAGGATATAAAATCAGGGAATTCTGATGCTGAACCGGTTTTATTTTCTGCAAAAGGATCTGCCCGGCAGGGAGCCGGTGAAGCCTGATGGCATCACGATCGCACATCTGACCGATGGCAGCGCGGAAAGCGCGTCGGCAGTACTGGAACATCAATATTCCATGGCCGGCAACTACCCGTTCTGCCTGATGCTCCGGGATGCCCATGACCCGGTGGCCGCGGTAAGACGCTTGCTGCTATTCTTTTTCCATCCCTGCTATGAGACGACCGAAAAAGGAAAACCGCTGTTCCTGTGCGGGTCGCCAGGCGCTAAAGTCCATATTCAAAAATTACTCGATGCGCAGGGTCTGGGGGCAGAAGTTATCCTCACCGGCGACGCCGGGGATTCGGTAGCTACATTGAATGCAAACGACCCTGACCCTGCGGACGACTATTACCGGTATTGCCTGGCGCGTTATTCGCCGGAAGACATTTTTTTGCTCAGCGGCGGGGGGCCTGGCTGGTGGCAGGGCCAGCTTGCGCGGGCAGAGTCCCGGCTTGCGGGGGCGCACGACCGGTTTTACCGGCTGGCATCGGAAAGACTTGCGGCCGGACGGCTGGCCGCTAAAAGGGACAACGAGGTCAGGCGATTGAGCGAGGAACTGCAGATCATGAACCAGCTGCTCGAACTGAGCAGCAAACATGACGAGGTCGACCATATCCTGCGGTTCTATCGTAATGAATACGAGATCCTGCCGCTATGGTATAAGCGGTTCGGACACGTGATCAAGGTCATCCAGGGTAAACGGAGCCTCCGGTCGCTATTCGATAAAAGCGTAAAAAAATACAAAGATTGACGTACTGGCTAATGACGACGGAATATCCACCCGCCCATGGTGGCGGGATCAGCACCTACTGCCGGTGTACGGCCGAAATGTTGTCCGCCCGTGGCATCCCGGTGACCGTCATCGTGCAGGACGACAACATCCCCGATCACGCGGTGGAGCGTCAGCACGAAAATCTGTTCGTTGCCCGTTTCAATCCCGCAAAACGCTGCGTTCCCCGCGAACTCGGCGGAAGCGCGGGTCTCAGTTATGCATTTTATGACATGCTCCGGACGCTGGTCGAACGACTGGGCGTCCCGGATGTCATCGAAAGCCAGGATTACCTGGGCATAGCCTTCTATCTGCAGCAGTTCAGGTTGCTGGGGTATCCGCCGTTCGCGAACGTACCGGTGATGATCACCATGCACGCGCCGGCATTCGTTTATCTGCCCTGCAACCGCGTCCCGATCCACCGCTTCCCCGACTTCTGGACGGGGGAGATGGAAAAGCAAAGCATCCGAGCGGCGGATCAGGTGGTTTCACCGTCGAAATTCCTGGTGGAGGAGGTTGGCCGACACATGGACTATGGTCCCCGGGCGCCGGAGGTGCTGCCATATGCTTATGAACCCTGCGGACAGACGACGTATATCCAGGATGAAAGAACCGCGATACGGCCCAGGATCGTGTATTACGGTAAACTGTCGCCGCAAAAAGGAAGCTTCCGCTTGATGGAGTATTTCCAGGAACTGTGGGACGGCGGTTTTCCGCATCCGCTGCACATTGTCGGCGGCACGGACATCGTCTACCAGCCGGAGGGGCTGACGATGGGACAGGTGTTCACGCGCAGGTATGCCGGCTATATCCGGCGCGGACAGCTGGTGTTTCACGAAAAGATCAGACCCGAACGTCTTGGCGCCGCGCTGGCGGATGCCCATGTCGTCTTACTGCCGAGTATCGTCGACAATCTTCCTTTCGCCTGCCTGGAAACGATGGCTTGCGGCAAGATCGTACTGGCGTCGGTACAGGGGGGCCAGCGCGAGATCATCCAGGACGGAGAGAATGGATTCCTGTTCGATCATGACATCGAAGGGGATTTCGCCAGACAGCTGTCGAGGGTCCTGTCGCTCGGCTATGAAGAAAGAGGGAGGATATCGGCAAATGCCCGGCGGACCCTGGAACGATACAGCTATTCGGCTGTTGCTCCGCAAAAGATAGCGTTGCTCGAACGGTTGGCAGGCCTCCGCCAGCCGCCGTCGGCATTCCCTTTCCTCTGGCAGGAGCCGGTATCGGAGGAGCCCTCGTCGCACGATCCGGTATCGCAGGTGGACAAAACGGGCATCGACGGCCTACTTTCGGTAGTCATCCCCTTCTACAATCTCGGCGCTTACCTGGACGAATGTATCGGCTCGGTCCTGGCGGCCTGCCGGCAACGACTCGAGATCCTGATCGTCAACGACGGATCGACCGGGCAGGAAAGCCTCGAGGCGCTCGACCGCTGGCGCGGGCGCCGGGGGATCACGATCATCGACCAGCCGAACAGGGGTCTCGCGTCGGCACGCAACGCCGGCGCCCGGCGAGCCAACGGACAGTATCTGGCATTCCTCGACGCGGACGACAAGGTGACCTCCGAATACTATACTAAGGCCATCCGGATATTGAAATACTATCCGAACGTGCATTTCGTCGGTTCCTGGGTCCGCTACTTCGGGGGTGGCACGGGCATATGGCCCACCTTCACACCGGCGCCGCCCTATTTACTTGCACATAACCCCGTCAACAGCAGCGGCCTCGTATATAAGACCGCCTCGTTCCTTGCGGCAGGGCTCAACGACCGCCGTCTCGAATATGGGCTGGAAGACTATGACAGCGTCATCGGAATGGTCAGCCGGGGCTTCAATGGAGTAGTGCTACCGGAGCCGTTACATTTTTACCGCGTTCGGGCAGGTTCGATGATCAGGAGGATGAACCGGAATAAACTGTTGTATTCCCATGCCTACATCGCGGAGAAACACCGCGCATATTACCAGCGGTTCGCATCCGACCTCATACAGCTGCTGAACAACAACGGACCGGCCTATTTGTATGAGAACCCAACCAGGGAGATCTTCATCACCGGCAGCATCGACAGACCGGGGGGTTGGCGCAACCGGATCAAAAGACTGGCGCGCAGGAACAAGACGATCCGGCTGCTTCTATTGGCCATTCTAAAAAAAACGGAGCGTTTATGGAAGAGACAATGACGGCCAGGGTAATGGACCCGCATAAAATGGAACGGCTATGGTTGCTTGCGCGGATCGAGTTCAAGCTGCGGTATTACGAGAACAAGCTCGGTCTGTTATGGGCGCTCCTCAAGCCGGTCATGGATATCGTGATCTACTATGTCGTATTCCAGATCATCATCAAACAGAACATCCCTGCGTTCGCTTCCTATCTGTTCATCGGCCTGATCCTGTGGAATTTCTTTGTGGAATCGACCACGGGTACGATCCAGATCCTGAGCACGAAAAAGTACCTCTATGAATACAGCAACATGAACAAGATGGAGATCTACGTCTCGACACTCATGAGCAATACCATCGGCTTCTTCTTCAATTTCGTGATGTTCCTCGTCTTTTACAATTTCATCGAACGGCAGTCCACGGGGCCCTCGTTCTATAATCTTTGGATCGTTCCTATTTTCGTAATCCTGTTCATCCTGTCGCTGGGTTCCTCGCTGATCCTTTCGAATATCTATATTCTCGCTAAAGATATCAGCCAGGTCTGGCAGGTATTCGTCTCTTTTCTGTTCTTTCTGTCGCCGATCTTTTACCGGCTGAGCACATTCAAGGAAAGCCTGCCGAAATTCGACTACGGCAACCCGATTGCCGGTATCATCATCAATGCACGCCGCGTCATGATGGAGCATCGGCCACCCGATTTCCGGTTGCTGGCATGGGATACGCTGTATGCCCTGGTGCTGCTCGGGCTGGGACTCTTTTTGTTAAACAAACTCGGCAGCAAAGCCGCGGAGAAGCTATAACATGGAACAGCATCTCGCTATAAAGGCAACGGACATCAGCAAGACGTTTCACATCTCGGAAGACAGCCACAATACCGTGAAACACCGGCTTTTCAATCTCTTCAATCCGCCGAGGGCCAGAAAAGTGGAAGCGCTGAAGCCGATGAGCTTCGAGATCGCGAAGGGAGAATGCATCGGACTGATCGGACGCAACGGTTGTGGGAAATCTACCCTGGTACGACTGCTGGCCGGTGTATACCCCGCGACTACGGGACGCATCGAGATACAGGGGACGACGCTGCTGATGAACCTGGGCGTCGGCATGAGCCATGAGCTGACGGCACGCGAGAACATCTATGTCTCCAGCTCGGTCCTGGGACTGCGGGTCAGGGAGATCGACTGCATTTTCGACAAGATTGTGGATTTTGCCGAGCTGCGGGAATTCGTCGATACCAAGATCAAATATTTTTCATCCGGAATGGTGGCCCGGCTGGGTTTCTCGATCGCCGTCAATGCGGGCGCGGACATCCTGTTCCTCGACGAAATATTTGCCGTGGGAGACATGAAATTCCAGGAAAAGGCCACGAAGGTGTTCGAATCCAGCTGGATCGCAGGGCGAACCGTCCTGTTGGTCAGTCATACCATGGACACGATCCGACGGTATTGTCACCGGACTGCCTATATGGCGAATGGCAACCTTGTCTTTTTCGGTGAAACGGAAGAGGCGGTCCGGTTATATATCCGGGATAATGGCGAATAAGAGGCGGCGAGCAGGCTCAGCCAGAAACCGAGCAGGATACAGCCCAGCTGACGGTCGAGCCAGGTCTCGGAGAACATCGCCGTGGCGACCGCTGCGATGATGGCGATAGCCAGTACGTCCTTACGTTCGATTGCCATTGTCAATGGCAGGATCACAAAGGCCAGCACAAAAAGAAGGACACCGGGAATGCCCGTGTTGATCAGGACGTCGAGATAGGAATTGTGCGGATCTCTTTTGTGTTTGTCTTGATATGCGAAGGCGAACCCGCGGGCACGGTACTCGGCCAGGAGGACTGCCTCCTTATCGCCGAGCGGGACGCCGGCAAGCCAGTGACGCCGGGCGACGGCAAGCCCGCAGGTCCAGATCGCCAGACGCGTATTGGCGCCGTTCCACTGGTCTTTTGTAACAGGCATATTGTAATGGCTCTCCCTGCCGCGGCTTTGAAAATCGTAGTCGGTGTATTGCAGCTCGCGAAACCGGTGCAGCGTCTTCGGAAAGGCGATGGCGGCGGCCGCATAAAGCACCACGCCTGCGGCGACCCGGGCGAGAAAGCGCAGTTTGTCACCCCTGCTCCGCAGCCGGTAGACCATATAAGCCATACCGACGAGAAACAGGAAGATCAGCGCTGCCCGGCTGGCCAGCAGGTAATGAAAGAAAAGCAGGAACCCCATGCCCATATAGATCGTGACTTTTCCGTTCCGGTTCAACCCGGGCATCCCAAGCGCGTCCACATAACAAAAGATCGCCATCGTCACCATCCAGGCCACATAGCTCGACTGACGATCGATCACTACGGTAAGGCTGTCATCATAGAGCCATTGCGTATCGTGCAGACGCCAGGCCCGGCAGACGGACCAGCCCAGACAGAACAGCGCGGCAAGCGTGGTCACTGCCGCATAAACCAGGAGCATCCGTCTGCGAAACGAAGTGCGGATGAGGATCGAACCGAGCGAAAGCGGAAAAATGGCCAGCGGCGAACGTTTTACCAGCATGGCGAGCGCCTCGTGACGGTCTGCCGACAAGGCGGCGCTAAAGACCTGCAGCGCGCAGAACAGAAGCATCAGCATCAGGGCCGGCCGATGGATCAGGTAGTAGACGCGCGTTCGTAACGAGCCGATAGAAAAACAAAAGAGGAAGATCGCCGCGTTTACGATATTGACCACCACCG
>Ga0207667_10002724_pt1 | contig 21852 bp, 28 predicted proteins | sample KBSCornC52_FD_184301 | JGI IMG/M metagenome (GOLD analysis project Ga0207667, IMG submission 184301) | Corn rhizosphere microbial communities from Kellogg Biological Station, Michigan, USA - KBS Corn C5-2 (SPAdes) (version 2) | ecosystem: Host-associated > Plants > Roots > Rhizosphere > Soil ...
GACCGCTTCAAGCAGCTTATGGCGATCCCGGAAATGCGTTTTGCTGGCGACGTCGTGCAGACTCCATGCGCTGTCGAACATGCCATCCAAACTATACGGCTCACTTAGCCATATGCTTTCTGCAATCTGCTCTTGGCGAAGTTTGACAGAGGGTCCATCAACCAAAAGTTCCTCACTTTGCATCGGCAAACCGCACCATCTCATAGAAACGCTGTTTCATAGCATCTGTGTCCATAGTACCCCTGAACGTTACTGTCACCATGTTGGATGTAGTCTTCTCGACTCCCCGTGCTATGTTGCAGAAGTGCTTGGCCTTGAGCAAGACGGCGATGCCCTTCGGGCTGAGTGTTTCTGCAAGCTCGTCTGCAACCTGCTGTGTAATGCGTTCCTGGTCCTGAAGGCGACGAGCGTAAATATCTACAGCTCGCGACAACTTGCTCAAGCCGACAAGACGGTCGCCGGGTATGTATGCAACATAGGCTTCTCCCCAGAAAGGCAGCAAGTGATGCTCGCATGTAGAAGTAAAGTGTATCTTACCTGATAAGACTATGTCGTTATAGTCATAAGCGTTGTCGAAAGTCTTGACTTCAACTTTGAAATCGCGATTATAACCCTCTAGTAGTTTTGACCAAGACTTAGCAACTCGTGCGGGTGTCTCTCGAAGTCCCTCTCGCTGAGGCGCCTCGTCAAGTTCCTGGACTAATTGTAAAATAAGCGACTCTATACCTTGAGTATTTATGGCCATTATGGAATGTCCCGTACCTTTCTTGAATTTTATGCTGTGCTAAGCTTATACATAAATGCGATCTAAAGCAACGGCGCCGCCAAACGAGCAAGTGATCTTACCGACTCGTATCAGTGTTCGTGGCATAGTTTATCTTAATGGCGAGCTGTTCTGCCAACGCCTTGCGAAGCTGCATTCGAATAATTGGTATCTCCCAGGAGGTAAGATTGAGGATGGCGAGTCGCTGCCAGAAGCCTTAAAACGCGAGCTATGGGAAGAATGTGGCGTACGTGCAGAGGTTGGTCGACTTTTAATCGTGAACCAGTTCTTCGACGGTAAGCAGTATCATCTCGCGTTCTTATTCCACGTACTAAATCCGGAGGCGTTCAAGGAAATTGAACTAGCTAAAACCTCGCACGGTATGGAGGAGATTACTCAAGGATCATTTATTAATCCCGCCACACATGCGGTCGTTCCGTCGATACTGCGAGGCATGGATATTGATTCGTATTTGCAAGGTAAACACCCGGTGCGTATTGAGTGCGAGTTTTAATTTCATTAGTGGTCAGCAGATCAGACTAATACAAGACAATGCTATTGACTGATACGCCAACATAAATATACTGCTAGGATTGTTTTCTTTGCTATAAACTGAAAGCCATGACTATAGACTTTCCGATAGATAGATCAAACTATGGTGAATATTGCCTGACATGTCACAAGCAAGGCACAGTGGCGCGATCGGATGACGGTTCATTCATTTGCAGTGTTTGCCACAGTAGTAACAAACGCATGCTGATCATTGACCCTAAGCTCCGTTGGTATATAGATGACGATAAGCGATATATCCATGAGTCGGCCGGATGTGTCATTGTAAATGAGAAAAGTAAAATCCTCTTATTCGAGCTTATGAAGTTCCCCTATGGATTTACGATTCCTGCGGGGCACGTTGACACCGGTGAAGCCCCGCTTCAATCAGTTATAAGAGAAGTCCAAGAAGAAGTTGGCATGAGTGTTAAGCCAAAGCTCTTAGGCCAAACTATGGTGAATGGCGATAGTTGTCGACGTGGTTCTGATGATCACAAGTGGTCGCTCTTTATAGCAAATGTAGATCCTAGTGAAATCAAAAAGATACATGTTGACCCAAAAGAGGGTAGCCGTCCTGTCTGGATATCTCTAGATCAAGCAGCCCAGACGAGATTGGCATCTGCCATAAAGTTTCTGCTTGGAAAATATAACGATGCGATTAAAGAAGAGCTAGCCTAACATCAGCCCGGAATGAGATCTTCTCTTGCCTACTGATTTTCTTTTGGTTTTACTCGGTACTTTTCGAGCTCTTTATAAAAGTTCCTCATCGATGCGCCCAAGTTCGCGGTACATCAGCTTCATTTTGATGAGCATTTGACGTGCGTATTCTGGGTTGGCATTCTCTGGGTCATTTTTCTCAAGATCGCGTACCATTGCTGCAATATCTTCCTCGGTTGGTATATATCCAGTCATGCTTATAGTATGCGCCCCTGCTTGGCCAACCTTTTCAGGCCTAATCCGTCAACGAGTACGCAATTATTTGCTTTTCCTAATCGCCGGGCGACTGCACTATACGTGCTATTCGTAATAACCATAGCTCGGTCACAGTTGTAGATTTTTAATCCGGTCACTACCTGTCAGACGGCTTCCGTTTTAACCAACCCAGAATAGCGCTTGGCCTGGATGTCTCACCGTACACCGTCTTTTTCTACCACGATGTCTATACCGAAATAGTATCTCTCTGTTAAGATACTTTGCGGTAGCCATTGGCTCGCAAAAGCTTTGCCACATACTGCTCAAATTCTAAGCCGTCCATCACATCGACGTTCTGAAAGTGTGCAAAGTGACTGTTGTCCATAAATCTCCCGGAGAGTTTCAATGGCAGCAAAAATCCAATCACTCCAAGGGATATGAATGCCAAATGTACCAATTGCACCCGATGTACCCAAGCGGCTGCCCCTATCAAGATAATAATGGGGACCACCAGAGCGTTAGGCTGGTGTCGTGAATGTCGTGACATGCTACTACTCCCTGTCGGTCTCTAGGTCGTCAGAAGCACGGTCAATCTGTTCCAAACTCTGAAGAAGAGAGTTCCATGTTTGGCTAACGTGGGTCACCATTTACAGAATTTAGGGCACTAACGTGCTCTTTTTCATACCTTCATTTGGCTAGTTCTCTTATAGAATCGGAACTCTGGAGGAGTTTGATAACTCAGATTTGCCATGAATATGAATAGGTACGGGTATGTGATGATGGTTACAGAATCCCATTCTGCTGGGATATACAGTAAAAACATGAGCAAATCATACTCTGTATCCACCTCTGGTTTCAGCGCCATCCTGGCTAGCGTACTTATATTGGCTGCACTACTTATAGGTGTAGGCGGTACATACTGGGCGTATACGTGGCAACACAATAAGGTGCGCGACCTGTCAGGCAGGACTGATTCCCTCAGTTCCCAGGTAACTAGCCTCAACAAACAAGTAGCCGGCCTGACTGACCAGCTGAACAAAGCATGCCAGGGCACACAGTCACCAGGAAGCAGTTGCGCGGTGTACGCCTATACCTCACCTAAAGGTGTGGTGATCAGAATCTTTTCTCCTGCAAAGAATGCAACCATAGCAAGTCCGATTGCAATCATAGGTGAGGTACCCGGTAATTGGTCGTTTGAAGCTCAGTTTCCGGTGCGTCTCGTGGGAAGTGGAGGTGCCGTAGTGGCCAGTACGACGGCACACGTCCTGGGCAACTGGCAGACGAGCGAACTCGTTCCCTTCTCCGCTCAGCTTACCTTTACTACTGCACTACCCGGGATCGGTCAAGTAGTATTGGCAAAAGACAACCCTTCTGGCCTGCCGGTAAATGACGATACCATTACGGTGCCTGTGAAGTTCTAGCATACCTAGGTCTAACAATATCGAGCCGCACGAAGCGGCCCGATATTGGCTGACGTAACCTCTAGGGTCTAGTGCTCGCCACCCTTTTTGCCCGCTTCGCTCGCCTTCTTGCGGTCGTTTGCGAAATTGCCTGGGTTATTGTTCTTGCCTTGCGATTGACCGCCCTTGCGAGAAATCTCTTCGCGCTGCTGCTTGTCATCTGCTGCCATATGCCCTCCTTTGTTAGTAGGCTCCACTATAACGGCTGGTAATAGTTGGATAAATGAAATACCTTACAGAGTAGAACATCACTAGGGAGCATCGGCGACCGCGTCGATTTCGTATTCGAGCCATTCAACTACTATGAGTGGTCCTGGCCCGAATCGCCGCGGTATACGTTCTGGTTTCATCAGAAGAATGGGCATATGCACGCCTTCGCGCCTGCCATTTTCTTCGTTTACCCCATCGTGATCGTTGTAGTGGCGTCGCTTGCGTACGTCTTCTACGGCGCTAGGCGTTGGAGCCCTTTGTGGACCCTGGCTTATGCCGTCGGAGGGTTGCTGGTGATTGCTTTCGGCGTTAGTCTGCTGACCGTAGTGGTCATGATTGTTACCGCCATCGTCAGTAGGATTGCACGCTTATTCCGCAAGAGTCCGGATCGTGCCGAACAGGCTCGTCTTGGTCAGGAGCAAGAAGCTGCATGACAGCAGGCGACACTTACGAGCTCAATAAGCTCATTACAAATGCTCGCACAAGCCCAAGCCTCCGCTTGCGCTGGAGCGGCATCAAACGAAAAACGTGCCGGCCATACGCCAGCTGGTAGCCAAACCTACGACTAAAGCTTGACGAGAGTAAGCTCCCTCACCTATCCATGGCTGCGTGTGCTGCCGATGTATTTCTCCCTCCCGGGGATGAGATTGTCAACAGCGCCGTAGTTATTTTTATACGCTGTCGATAGGCATAAGGAGCTGTTCGGAGTCGGTACGGATGGCGTTGACTGCGCGGCTGACCGGCCGGATATCCAACTGGCCCTCCGGGTACGGTACAAGCAGACTTTCCAATTTGGTCGGGTCATCGTTGTCGGGTTCGAGCCAATGCTCTTCATCGCTGCGCTTTAGGATGACCGGCATACGGTTGTGGACATATGACATTTGGTCGTTTGCGTCGGTAGTGACGATAGCGTACGTGCCATACTCGGCACCCTCTTTATCCCGCCAGTTGCGGTAGATGCCGGCAAAGGCAAACAATTTGTCCTGGCGCGGCTTGATAAAGTACGGCTGTTTGCCGTCCGGCCGCTCGCGCCACTCGTAGAAGCCGTTGCTCGGCACGAGGCAGCGCGAGGTACGGGCCGCGCGTTTCCAGGTGACCTTGTTGAATAGGCCTTCGGCACGGGCGTTGAATGTCCGATACTTGAAGACATCTCGCTCGTCCTTAGCCCATACGGGCATAAAGCCCCAGCGCATGAGTATGAGGTGGCGGTCGCGGTTCTCGTCCTCGGTAATGATGGGCATCACCTGCTCCGGCGCGACATTGTAGCGTGGCCGGACATCAGTGCGCATCTCGTCGAACTCGTCTTCATCGAACTCGAAGCGGTCCGCCAGCTCCTCCGTTTGGTACAGCGTGTATCGTCCACACATGATGGCAAGTATAGACTTCCGGCAGTAAAAGTGATGTAAAAATACTAACGCTTAGACGCCTGCCAGCAGCCGGCCGAGGATGCCGCCAATAATTGCATAGACAAGGAGGGCGATGAGGGCGGTCCAGTCGAAGACGCTATGCACAACGACGCCTGTGCCGGCGGTAACGGCGTGTTGATTGAAAATACCCTCGAACGGCGCAACGAGCGGTGCGCTCCAGGTGTAGATCCAGTTGACGAACGCGCTCGCGGGGTTGCCGCCGAGCAGTAGGAAGGCAAACCGCAGGCCGACTATGAGTTCAATCAGTCCCAGTATGGCGAAAACAACAGCAGCAAGCATGGCGATACTCCTTATGCTACGTCCTTAAGCATAAGGTGCTACTAAGGTTGCTTGCTATGAACTTTTTTACCGTTTACTCGGAAGATATTCTTCTGGTTCGGGTTCGATACTGAATGGTACAACAGATTAAATACCCTTGCGGGCCATCTCGCATAAAGCTGCGAGTTGTTGGGGGTCTAGTGCTGCAAGTCTTGCTTCAGCAGAACCCGTCTCGCCCGTGTCCTCTGCGTCTGTTTCCGATGATGCGTTTTCGTATGTGCTCATATGCGTCATTGTATGCCTATTCAAGCAAATGACAATCGCACGAAAAAGGTATAATCATTGTTAATGAGGAATGTACTTGTAACTATGGCGATTGTCCTAGTATCCGGAGGGGCGGTTGCAGGCTCCTTTATTCTGGCTCGTCATGTATTGGGCGATAGCTCTATCGGAGCGACAGCGGCCACCTGTACGACCACGGAAGTCGCGCATACGGTAACTATCGAGAACGGCGAGGTGTCGCCGCAACATACTGATGCGGCGCTGTGCGACACGCTGACTATCCTTAGCAAAGACAACCGTATCCGGCTCATGGCGTTCGGTGCTCACGACGACCACCAGCCGTACGATGGTGTTGGCGAGAAAACGCTCGAGCAGAACCAGAGCTTTACCGTCACGCTTGACCAGGCGGGAACATTTACGTTCCACGACCATCTGGACGACAGCGTACAGGGTACGTTTACCGTTGCGATAAAGCCCGCACGGTAGGCTACAATATGGGTGGCATGTAAATGAGGATATTGGTGGATGGACGGAACAAACGGCGAGCGTGTTGATACGCATTTCTCGGGGTTATCTGGCAATGAAATGTACTGCGCGTGGCTGCTCGGCTATCTGCCTGGCAACCTGCTTGTTGGCAACAGCGTATTCTCTATGGGCTTTATCGGCGGTATAGGCTCATCGCTCCGGACATTTGTCGGCGGTGAAATCGCCCAGTATACGAACATGATCGCCGAAGGACGGCGGCTATCGCTCGAGCGGTTCGAGGCCGAATTAGCCCAGAGCGGTGGCGGTGGTGCCAGCGGCGTGACGAGCGAACTTATCTTCCATCCGGGTAATGCTGAGTTCCTAACGGTCGGCTCGACATTGCACTACTCGCGCGATAGCGGCGGCAACCATGCGCCGTTCACGACATCGGCGGACGCACAGGAATTGTTTTGTCAATGGGATGCCGGCTATCAGCCGATAAGCTTTGTCTTCGGCAATGTCGCCTATTCCATCGGTGTGGCACGCGGCATCATGGGCGGCTTGCGCCAATTAGCCCGCGGCGAGATCAAGCAGTACAGTGATATTTTCAACACGACACGCAACCTCGCCCTAGAACGAGTTGAGAAAGAAGCCAAGGCAAAGGGCGCAAACAGCGTTGTCGGCATTCGCACGACAATATTGCCGATCGGGATTTCTGGAGTACAGGAGATGGTGATGATTGGCACGGCATCGCGCAACGATGCGATTAGCCCGCTTGCGCAAGAGGTGGGCGGCATCACTACCAGCGATCTGACGGCTGAGGAGACCTGGAATGTCGCGAAGCTCGGATACGCGCCAATGAAACTCGTGCTCGGCACCAGCGTGTACTCGCTTGGCCTGGCAGGCGGCATCAAAGCCGCATTTCGCAACCTTGTCAAAGGCGAAGTGAAGGAGCTGACGCAAATGATCTACGGCGCGCGTGAGGAATCGCTTAAGAAAGTCCAGGCCCAGGCCGAAGCGATCGGCGCCGACGACGTGCTCGGTATTAGAACGTATATTTACAATCTCGGTAATGGCGTGATCGAGTTCTTGGCGATCGGCACGGCCGTTAAGCGGATGCATGGTATCGAGACGCGCTCGCCCCAGTTGCCGCCGCAAGCCATTATTCGCGACAAAGATACGTTCGTGAACACGGCAGAGTTCTCCTATGGCACGGACTTACAGCGCCCGAATAGTTAATTAAGTTCAAGAGATGCGAACAGATCTCTGATCTGTTCGCACGTGATATTTGTTTGCCAATTGTCGCTATCGATGGTGAGCGGCGCCGATGCTGATATGTCGCATGAACTGGTCGCACAGACGTAGAATCGCGCCGAGATGAGCGGGTCTATCTGAGTGACACTTTCCGGCAGAACTGACTGTCCTTTCGTAAACGATGTGACACCGGTGACAATGACTTCATCGAACGAACTTGCCGTATCTTTGCTTCCCTCGAGGTTGAGGAATGTCAGGAACGGGTACTGGTGTTGGCTAGCCGTCGGTTTGGTGTACGCGAATTGTACCGAGCTCAGTGCCGCGATAGCTTTGTCGGATGCCAGTTCACTAGCGCTTGTGCCGCCCGGCCGGATAGCAACGACGGCCCGCGCCGTTGTCGCGATGCCCTTGGAATTGACGATAGTGACAAGTGGCGTTGTGAGTGTGATGGTTTGGTCGTTCGGGTTATTAGCCGACGGCGGCGTGACGCCCCAATCAGAGGGATATGTGAAGCTAAGGTTGAGATCCTTCCCGTTCGACGTGTACGGTACGCGAGAACTATCTCCGGATGACGTCGCCGTCGGCCCTGGCTGCTGCGAGGATTGTTGGGCGGATTGCTGTGTGACGGCTTGTGACGGTGCCTGCTTCTTGAAGTGGAAGGTGTACACGGCCGCACCACCAACGACAAGCAGTAGAAGCGCGAGTACAATAAGGGCAATGATCCACCAGCGGCGTTTGCGTGACTGTTGAGGATGGGACCCTGAGAAAACTGGCTCCGGCTCGCCTGCATCGGGCGGTAGATCATCCAATGCTTGATAATCCATGCCCTCAGTATACGCCTCCTTATTACTCCTTAAGGCTGTACTCAGGAACGTACGTAAGAATAAAACACCATGAAGAAAGTTGTTCTATCTGTGTTAGTAGCTACAGCGTTCCTGCTGTATAGCATCCACCAGCGGAACGAAGGCTCCGGTGCGGTAGTGCTGCCGCCCACCGCACAAGCCAACGGCTCGAACTCCATGATGCAACAAGGCACCACGAGCGGCAACTCCGGCCAGATGCAGCAAAGTACTGGCACTGGCCATATGTCTGGCTACCGCGACGGGACATACACGGGCAGTGTTGAGGACGCCTTCTACGGTAATGTTCAGGTGCAAGCGACTATCCAAGGTGGCAAGATTGTCCAGGTGACATTCCTGGACCACCCGCAAGACAATCCGACATCCCGCGCTATCAACGCCCAGGCAATGCCCTATTTGCAACAAGAGGCTATTAGTACGCAAAACTCCCAGGTTAATATCATTACCGGGGCGACCGATACGAGCCTGGCGTTCATCCAATCACTGACTACGGCATTGTCGCATGCAAACTGATTCGTACAAGCGGACGCGTATCCTCATGGGCATGCCGGTGTCCATATGCATTGTTGGTGGCCGGTCGGCAGAGCGTGCGATCGAAGCCGTGTATGACTTATTCGAAGCGGTGGACGCTCGTTTCAGCACGTACAAGCCGACCAGTGAAGTGTCGCGTATCAATGACGGTTTACCAAAGCGTGAGTGGAGCGACGAAATGCGCACGGTATTGGCGTTATGCGAGCGGACAAAACGCGAAACCAATGGCTATTTCGACGTCTACTATCAGGGCAAACTCGACCCGTCAGGCTTGGTTAAAGGTTGGGCTATCCGCCGCGCCGCGCAGTTGCTGGAAACGCGCGGGCACCGGAACTTTTACCTTGACGTAGGCGGTGATATCGAAGTACACGGGCATAACGTCGACGGCGAACCATGGCGCGTGGGTATTCGTAATCCTTTTAATCGTGATGAAATTATCAAGGTACTGGCACTCAGTGATAAGGGCATCGCAACGTCGGGCGCTTACATTCGCGGCGATCATATATATAACCCGCTTGTTCCTGGTGCCGTTCCCCGTTCTATCGCAAGTGTGACGGTTATCGGGCCGGATGCGTATGATGCTGACCGTTTCGCGACTGCGGCATACGTCATGGGTATGAAAGGCCCCGGATTCGTTGAGTCAAGGCCGGGACTTGAAGCATATGTTGTAGGCCAAGATGGTATGGCCACGATGACGAGTAACTTCAAGGACTATGTTGCTTAGAAGTTTACTCGCTCGCGTTGACCGTTTTGTTGACGGTATCTCGATGTACCGATTGGTGCTGTACCAGCTTATCGCCCTGTTGGCGGCTGCAGTAATCCTGAGTCTGCTCGGGCGGATCGGCTACGACCCGATGGCGATCGCGTTGTCGGCGCTTTACCTAGTGGTGGTCTGCTGGGTATCCAACAAGGTGTTTGCACGTGTATTCGATGTGCCCGCGAGCGCGGATTCCTCGTATATCACCGCCCTCATTTTGGCGCTCATTATCACGCCCGTCAGTTCGATGCAGAACGCGCTCTACCTGACGGCAGCCGGCGGTCTGGCTATCGCGTCGAAATACCTCATTACGGCTCGGCAAAAGCACATACTCAACCCCGCCGCGATAGCGGTTCTATTGCTCAGTTTGGGCGCAGAAGAAACGGCGAGCTGGTGGGTTGGTAATGTGTGGCTGCTACCACTGGTTATTGTCGGTGGCTTTCTGATAGTGCGGAAGTTGCGCCGCACAGAAATGGTTCTCACGTTCCTTGCGACCGCGTTCGTCGCGACAGTGACTGTCAATGCGCTGGCGGGTAATGATGTGGTAGCGAGCGTGCGCAACCTGGCGCTTCACTCATCACTCTTTTTCCTGGGGACGATCATGCTTACCGAACCGCTGACATTGCCACCTACTCGGACGAGCCGCAGCTGGTATGCTGTACTAATCGGTGCTTTGTTTCCGCCGCAAGTTCACATCTTCAGCCTCTACATGACTCCTGAGTTTGCATTGGTCCTTGGCAACACGTTCTCGTACCTTGTCAGCCCAAAGACAAGGCTGCTGCCGGTGCTGAGGGAAAAGCTGAGCTTGACGCCGCGAATCGTAGACTTTGTATTCGAGTCGAGCCAGGCGTTCCCCTATCGTGCTGGGCAGTATGTCGAAGTCACCCTCGGTGTCCCGCATAACGATAGCCGCGGCAACCGTCGCTATCTGACGCTGGCATCCTCACCGACGGAGGACAACTTACGCTTCGGTGTTAAGTTTTATGAGCATGGTAGTAGTTTTAAGCGCATACTTGCCGGGCTGGACGACAACGAGCCAGTAAGCATTTCGCCGCCTGCCGGCGACTTTACACTGCCATATGATACGAAGGACAAACTAGCATTTATTGCTATCGGCATTGGCGTTACGCCGTTCCGCAGTATGGTCAAATACTTGCTTGACCGTGACGAGCACCGTGACGTTGCATTGATATATTCAGAGACGAAACCGACGGATTTTGTATACACCGACATATTTGAAGCTGCACGTCGGCGCCTAGGCCTAAAGACGATCTATACGGCACAGCAGGCAGGTACGTCGTGGCACGGCGAGCGTGGCTATATTACGGACGACATGGTTACTCGACGCGTGCCTGACTATGCAGAACGGTTGTTCTATATATCAGGACCGCAGCCGTCAGTTGTGGCTATTAGCGACGAGCTGAGGCGTTTAGGCGTACCGCGCCGCCGTATCAAGACTGATTATTTTTCGGGATACTCGTAGTTATTTATATGGATTATGAATCAAGTGCGACCAGGCCGTGGGCGGTGCTCTCCACTTGCGCGCTTTCCGTTATACGCATGAAGACAGCTTTCTGCTGCATTTCGGCGATAGTCCGTGCGCCGCTGTAGCTCATAGCGGAACGTAGGCCCATGGCAAAGGCATTTACCACAGACTCCAGGCTGCCGGTGTACGGGATGAGTCCGCTCGCCCCTTCGACATAGACGTCCATACGGCCGCGGTAGCCTGGGTCATTTTTGGCGCGGTCGGCCTTCGCTGCCGAAGATGCTTCGCCCATGTAGACTTTGTATTTTCGTCCATCCTTGATGATGAGTTCTGACGGCGCTTCGTCGGTACTCGCGAATATCCGTCCAGCCATGATCGCATGTGCGCCAGCGCCAATGGCTTTAGCAAGGTCCGCGGGCAATTTAACACCAGCGTCGGCAATGAGAGTAACGCCGCTTTTACCCAAGCCCTTTACGCCGTCGAGTATGGCGCTGAACTGCGGTACGCCAACCCCGGCACTGATGCGAGTCGTACAGGCTGCCCCTGCTCCAACGCCAAAGATAATAGAGTTCGCGCCCGCTTTTACGAGATCGGCTACGCCTTCCTTGGTTGCCACGGTGCCAACGAGCAGTGGTACGTGCGGATGCGCACGCTTCAACGCACGCGTGGCTTCGATGGCATAGATGCTATGCGCATGCGGTGTATCAATCGACAATGCATCGGCGCCATTATCCACTAATGCTTTAGCCCGTTCGAGATAATCTTTCGTCGCGCCGACGACGCCGATCATTTTTGCCCCGCGTTCATGGATGGCGCGGACCATTGCCGCTTCTTTCTCGATGCTTTGAAACTGGTGGATGCGAGCGACGCCACCGAGCTCCCAGAGCCTGACGGCGAGCTCCACGGATGTCACGGTGTGCATACTTGACGCGACAAGTGGGACGCGTAACACAATGCCCTTCACAATCTCGACCGACGTGTCCACGTCGTTCCGCGAACGCACCTCAGAATATTGCGGCTGGAGGATGACATCGTCATAGGCCAGACCGATAGTATCAACAATTTTTCCCATAGGACCTCTGAAAGTTACGGCGTCATTGTAGCATTTCCACCGGTCAGGGGTAAGTAGGCTGGCCTGTGACATTTCTTACGCACAGCTCCATAGAATCGTGCATTATATAGTGTAGTAGCGAATAAAAGAAAGTCGGGTGATGGCAAAGCCGTATCCTCCTGGCAGGTATTCTTGCCATTACGGTTGAGCTGGAGTGACCTACTTATGACGAAGCCGTCACCGTACTTCAGGAGCAGAATTATGCGCAAAATTTTACTCGTTGAAGACGAGGACCTCTTACGAGAGGCCTATCGGGCTATTCTGGCGAGCGGATCCTACGAGGTGTACGCGGCTACCAACGGTCGTGAAGCGCTCGAGCTGTGCAAGCAGGTAGCGTTCGACCTGGTGCTGCTCGACCTCATGATGCCGGTTATGGACGGTATCAGTTTCTTGGAACGGCGCCTTGGTGAGGCGTGCCTGCCAGCCAAGATCATTATTCTTAGCAACCTTTCCTCGAGCACGGAGCTCGCTCGCGCCATGAGCTTGGGCGCATGCAAAAGTATCCTGAAGGCCGAGTTGTCACCGCGCCAACTTTTGACCGTTGTGCATGGCGAAGTCGAAGTAGCCTGATTCGAGTAGAAAATTGTCTGTACCGGCCGTGTCGTGAGCACGGTTTTTTGGTATGAGAATAATTTTTTACAGTATCTTGCAGATGCGTAAAGTACAGTACTTACCAGGAGGGGAGGAAAACACATATGATGAGCTATCGCACGGTTTTCGGCCTGGGTCTTTTCGTCACTGTACTGAGCCTGGCCGGTTTAGTAATACCCGAACCGTCTACATCGTTCACATCCTTATTGCCCAATGGTAATGACGCTGTCTTCGCGTTACTACTGGGCAGTACGCTGATGGCGCTTGCCTGGGCGGCATATTATTACCGGAGCTACTTGCCGACGATTCTTGGGGCGATCGGCGGGTCACTGGTGGTGCTGGCGGTGGTGGGCATATTCTACCCGATGTATTTTGGCCTGATTGATTCATATATCCGTCCTGCTAATGTCTTGGTCTTGCTGGTAGCTGGTATTAGTTACGGTGTTGTGGCGCTCGAAATAGACCGGACGGCTGCTGAGCTGTCGATGGCGCCAATGCCTGTCAGCAAAGCACGAGCCGCCACGAGGTACCGCACGCATATGCGCGCTATCAGACAAGCATCACTGGATGCCGCTCAGAAAGTGCGCCGGCCACGCCTGGCAACGCAGCGCGTACCGGTGGGCGAACTATCCTAGGTTAGGCTTGTCTAGGGTTGTCGCCGCGCGGCTTGTCATCCCTATCCGGCCGGAAGCGCAGGCGTCGTCTGATCATGTAGAGGCTATTGGCAAGTGAATTGCGGAGTTCATTGATTTCTTCTGGGCTGAAGTCGGACGACAGGTGGTATTTGCCAAACGGATGACGTCGGCCGTTGCTATCCGGCATAGGGGTATGCTTCGTACGGGGCGGAATGTATCTGCTGCAATTCATCTGCTAGCTCCAAAAACGGCGGCGTGTGCTTCTTCAGCGGTGCCACCTATCTGCTAGTGTTGCATAACGTAAGCTGTGGCACCTATGACAGTTTGCACTTCAATTGTGAGACTTTGCTTACAAACTATTCCATTCCCCACCAGTTGGGACTAAGCGGGACCGGGAACATGTGCTTTAAGGCCTCGATGTCCGTAATGGAGATAAGCGGCCCGGTAAAACGGACATATCCCTTCTGCTGCAGGCGTTCGAATTCACGGTTGACGCTTTCACGCGAGGCATTGATGGATGAAGCGATAATCTGTTGTGATAAAGGAACGCGGATGAGGTAGCTGCCATCAGGCTGCTTCTCGCCGAAGCGTTTGGCTAGGAATAAGAGACGGTATGCCAAGCGCTCACTCGCGTATTTGTACTCAAGGTTATCGATCCGATCAATCAGGAGTCCTACATCATCTAATGCCTTATGAAGTAAGCCGTAGCAGAAGAGCCCGTCAGCCTGTGCCTGCCTGAGTACATCCTCACGTGATAACAGGTATAGCTCGCCTGTAGTCAATGCCTGGAAGAAGATCTGTCGATTTATCTTTTCCGTGAGCCAGTTGAGGGGGAAGGCCTCGCCGGGTGCGATAATCGCAAACGTATACTCTTCCCCGCGCTGGTTAATGCCGAATGCGCGGATCAGGCCGCTACTCAGGTAATACACACCCTGCGGTTCATCTTCCCCGCGGATAATATACTGGCCTTTTTGCACGTGGATCTGCCGCCCGCTTTTGAAGCAGGCTTCTACTCTGGCATCAGCTGATTTGGCGAAACCACCGGGTTGCGCTCTCATCGCAGCCCCTCCTATCCGCTCTATTACTACTAACTATACCATCCCGCAGTCGCTGTGCGGTGAAAATGCTGTCATAAAAGAGTAACGGAGCCGGCTATACGTATTTGGTAACCACCTGGTGGGGTGATTTGCCGAAATACTGCTATAGCGCAGCTCCGAAGGGTTCATGGTTCCCTTAATGCCAATGTGATGCCTGCGTATAAAACGCGACGTGTTCCTGATCACATGTCAGGGTAGTTGTTCTTACTCCTCGGGAGTGCCAGTTATTGCGCTGACGAATGCCTTATGGGCGCTTTCATCGTGGCCGTTCTGATCGTTGGCTTGTAAGCCTTGCATCAGATTGCGCAGGTCGACGTGAAGGCCCATGGCATTTGCCATCTCGAGTGCTTGCGCGAACGCTTGCATCGCAGACTGACCAAGCTTATTCTGACCTCCGTCAAATACGATAAGCTTGTCGATGTTTCCATACTGCTGGGCAATTTTCTCGGCAAGAACCGGGAGCATCTCGAACAGCTTCGGGAACAATAGGAGCTGGACAGCGTTAGCGCTGAACAGATTGTAGGTTTCGGCGAGCTCGCGCTGGCCTTGAGCATGAGCGCGGTCGCGTTCGAGCTCTGCTAGTGCAAGAACACGAATGCGTTCCGCATCAGCTTCTGCTTCAGCAATTGTTCGCTGTTTCTGAGCTTCAGCATCTAGGAAAGCCGCTTGTTTTGCTGCCTCTGCGGGCACAACGACTTCGGCCTGCTTTGTCTCGGTGGCTACGCGTGCGGCAGCGTGTGCAACTTCAAGTTGGGCTTGAGCTTTGGCAAGTTCTCCTGCCTGGTCGGCTTTCGCCTTTTCTTCGAGTTGAGCTCCTCTAAGTTGCTCTCGCTTCACTGTGAGCTCATGCTCCGCTTCTGCGATCTGCATGTCGGACGTAGCTTTGGCCTGTGCGGCCGCAGTTTCGGCGATTGCTCGCTTTTCGGTTGCTACTTGCAAAGCTTCGGCTTCGGCGATCTCAGCATCACGCTTCAGCGCGGCACGGCTCGGACGACCGAGTTGCTCGAAAGCACTGGCTCCCGAGGAAGCGTCGGTGATTTTCTGGATAGTCAACGAGGCGAGCTCGACACCCATGGTGGCCAAATCGCTTGCCATGGCTTCGAGAACGGCGAATATCCCTTCAGAGCAAGTAAATCCATAGAACGCTAAATTCACCCTCTTTTGTATACAAGTGCGCTAGTTTGCTACACTACCCTTGTCTTACGCTTTAACATCGCAGCAAAGTAGATGTGCTTAGTTGTGAGCACGGTTTTGCCTTGAATTGGGCACCGTGCAAACAGTTAGGGCAAAACCTTGCTGCGAATGGCGTAAGACACCTGCACGGTGTCCATTTTTAATTTCGGGCACCTGCCATAACGGGTAAGGAGGCCCGAGCGTATGTCAGATGCAAACGGTAAGAAGCCAAAACAACACAAAGCTCTCAAGGTTATCCTCGGTATTGTCGCTGCCTTTGTTCTGCTTATTGTCATCGGCAGCGTGATTGGTAGCTCTAGCTCTCAGACAGCCAACACCTCGTCTACTAGCAACGCAAGCTCGACCAGTTCGAGTGGCAGCGCCGCCTCCTCGGCGACGCCTGGTCTAAATCAGGCAGCGCAGGACGGCAAGTTCCAGTTCACGGTTACTAGTTTTGCATGTGGTCAGTCGCAACTCGAGAACGGCAATGAGTTCGAGGCAGCAACCGCACAAGGTCAGTTTTGCGTCATGAAGCTAAACGTAACGAATATTGGTACGGAGGCGCAACAGTTCGATGCCTCATCACAGTATGTTTATACGGCCGACGGCAAGCAGCTGTCGTACTCAAGCGATGGCACAACAGCAGCCAATACCAGTGGCAACAACTGCTACGTATACCAGACGATCAACCCCGGCAACAATCTGAGCTGCAACGTCGCCTTCGATGTGCCGTCTGGCGTCACACCCACTTATGCGATGCTTCACGATTCGAGCTTTAGCGGCGGCGTGAAGATCAACCTGCAATAATTCCTATCCTAGAGGCTAATAACTCAGTCGAGACTGGGTTATTTTGCTGAGTTCTCGATGCAGTAAGAGCAGGTATGTACACTTGTATACATGACACACAAACCTGCCCGAAGTCTTTTGCCCAAAATCAATCCTAAGCTGCCAAAGGCAGTACGGACTGAAGCTCAACTTATATTTTACAAACGGCTAGTTCAAGTCACTGCATGGAGCTTGAGATATGACTATGGGCTTACGGTTGACCAAGAAGGTCGTAACCAGAATGATGACGAACACGATAGATGGGCCTGGGAAGATGTATCTTTTCAGGTTCGATACCAAGTCTTAATGAAGCTATCGAACATAGGGTCGTTCTACCGCTGGCAGCCCTACTTGCAAGAGTTCCTATTTTATAACACGGTGGGCTACAGGCAGGTTCCGTTTGGTAATATCCCCAGCCAAAATCCTGGCTACAGTATTGAGGAGGATGGTGATCTGATTGGTAAGTTCATAAATATTAAGATCTACACCCAGCAGGCGGATGCGAGTTGGCGTAAGATCCAGACCGCTGTTAATAAAAAACTACGGACATATGAGCGTAAATGGGAATGGAATGGTGCTAACCTCGAGCTGATTTATCAGATAGCTAATCTGCGCCGAATAGACCCGAAACTGAGTAGTTCTGATATTGCAGGCCGGATCACGCTCAGCTTTCCTGAACTTGCGACTAAAAAGACTGGATACAATGACGGTGACATCAAGAACCTGCTCCGAAACGCTCGTAAGTTAGGCTTCTAGCGGTAAAGAAAAATCTCATAATCCTTTATCCAAACCAATTATCGAATCTGTCATTGTGTACGCATCACTAGTAAACAAGGATACATATGCAAAACATGACACTCGAACGAGACAGAACGGCTCGTGTGAGCGGCGCGGATCACTACACGCTCAAACTTATGAGCTTAAATACCGGCAAAAGCGTTAAGGAGCTAATCAACCAAGCTGTCGGGTTGCTCATTAAGCAAAATCCTGGATTCCATCAACACAGCGTAAAGCACTAAACCACACTCATGGGGATGTAGCTTAGTGTGGTCTAAAGCATACGCGTCAGAAACGTAGATCGCCGGTCCAAATCCGGTCATCTCCACCAAGTTGGCTAAATGCAAAACACAGGCTCTTGCCAAGCCTGTGTGCGTCAGAAACGTAGATCCATTTTACCATACGTTTCAGCCAAGGACTACCCGCTCACATGGTGTGAGGTGATCAAATATGTCTCAAAGTACTTGTCATACGAGGAATAACTACTTCTTGACTGTTGTACTTTTCAAGCGTACAATAAAGCTCAAGATGCGTTACACGTTTAAGCAGTTCAAGGAAGAATATCCTGATGATGACGCATGCCTCGAGGCTGTCTTCCAGGATCGTTTTGGGGACCTGAAATTCTGTCCCTCCTGTGGAGATGAGACGAAGTTTTACCGCGTGAAGAAGCGCCAGTGCTACGCCTGCGAGTGGTGCAGTTATCAACTATTCCCCCTGGCTGATAGTATCTTCCGCAAAACGACCACACCGCTCTACCTCTGGTTTGAAGCTATCTATCACGTCTCCATTGCAAAGAACGGCATCTCGGCACAGGAATTAGCTCGTTATCTTGGTGTTACTTATAAAACAGCCTGGCGGATGCATAAACAGATCAGATTGCTCATGCAGCAGGACGGCTACCAGCTAGAAGGCACTGTTGAGGCCGATGAGACCTATATCGGTGGTAAATCAACGATGAAGAAATGGCATACTGACAAAACGCCGGTGATCGGTGTCGTCGAGAAAGGCGGCATGGCAAAAGCTGTTGTAGCACATGGCGGCGTGAATGCGACGATTGCTTTACCGTTCCTACGCGCAACGGTCAAACAAGGCTCAACGATTCATACCGACGAGAGCCGTATTTATTCACGGGTGAAGCGGGATTTTACCCATGAGTTCGTCAACCACGCTAAAGAAGAGTACGTAAGAGCTGGCATTACCACGAACTCTATTGAGGGTTTTTGGGGTCAGATGAAGAACTCAATCCGTGGGACTCATCACGCGGTTTCTCCGAAGTATCTCCAGACTTACGTGAACCAGTTTGTTTTCCTTTATAACTATCGGGGTGTCGCTGTGGGTCCTGTTCTTTTGGAAAAGGCGTTGAAGCGCGTTGTATAAGGCGTTTAAATAGCTTCTTGCTCATACTCTTAATTATACCGAGACGGCAGATCTACATTACCCAATAGATCACATTACCGCATCTGACCCATGTGGTAGTCACTGCGCCATATGCAGAGAGCGCCTTGCGGCCAAAACGTCGAGCGGGCTCTACGCCATCGCGCAGGAAGACTTCCTCTTGCTGCGCCTCCGAGAGTCTGTAGAAACGAATGTGTACTAATGGCATAGGGGCAAGTATACTCTTTATTCATTCCTTAGCTTACTTGCTCTGAAGGGATAGTCGCCTCGAGAACTTTGTCCTGAAGGTCGTCGCGCTTCGTGTTGAGGTCTTCTAGCTTCAAATCGGCAGCAGCATTGCGGAGATATCCCGCCACGAGCTCCTTGACTTGAGCTTGAAGACGCTCACGCGCTCCTGCGGCCATCCACAGACGTGCAATGGCTCTATGGGCCTCATCGGTGGTCCCGAATTTTACTTGGACCTGAAGGTCCATCTTCAATAGGATGAAATCAGATGTCGGGATGTCGTCAAGCAGAGTTTCGAAGCCGAATGGCTCGATCGATATCCTGTGGCACTCCATGAGGCCTGGAATTCGTAGAGCACCTTTGCCGGTGACGATCTTGTTCCCGAATGGGCCGGTGAATACGCCAAGCTCACTCGTTGGAATGACGACGTAGCAGAGCTTGATCAGGGCAGGTATGCCGCCCACGATTGCTACTGCAACCAAAACGACGATCACGATTAAAGCGGCCATTCGATTACCTCTTCCGTTGGGTCGATTACGACCAAAGCGTGCGTGTCGGTAACATCGATAATGAGCACATGAGTACCTCGCGGCATAGATGTGCCATCCATCGATTTGGCGGGCTTTTGAACAAGATTCGGTGGCGTGCACCTATCACGGAATGTGACCTGTCCAAAGCCATCACCATTGATTCGGAGGGTGAGTTGTCCTTGTAGCCCGATATAGCTATCGCGGCTTTGTGGGGAAACTCGTCCTCTTACGTTGCCTTTCAGGAACACTCTCATGACCCTGACTAGCAGTACGTGCCAAGGCACATTCTCCTCACCTCCTTTAAGGTGAACAACTGAATTGTCAACGAACGTTCAAAGGTCGGGGATTTCCTCCTTCACTAAGAAGTTTGACAGATAGATATTATATACTATCGTGGCAAATATTTCAACGTTCGGCGATGCTAGGCCAAACATATCTTTGAAATGTAGTAATAAATGTTTGTTTGTTGCGGACCGCGGGCGAATCGTATATAAACAAATCTATCGAGTGGGTCTAACAAGGAGGGTTATATATAGCAATGAGTCAGGCTGTGCGTATTTATATCCAAAAATGGAGGCGACTGGCGCAAGCCGGTGCACTAGCGTTTGCTATAGTTGTGCCTGGTCTCGGGTTCGCACTCTTATCGCAGGCGCATGCCGCCGCAACGATTTCTTTTGTCAAGGAGGTGGGCTCGGTACAGTATGTCAATGATGCGATGGTCTCGAGCGTATCTGTTCCTGTTCCTGCTGGCGGTGTTGCAGCCGGAGACACACTTATCCTGATGGCTGGTAACTCGGGCAACGACCAAACGCATGTCATCAAAGCGACCGACAGTCGTGGCAACAGCTACACGGTGGATAGCAACATCAGCCAGGTGTCGTACTTCGAGAACACGAGTGTTGTTTCGGGCTACGTGTCGACAGCGCTGCAGTCTGGTGACAATATCACCGTGACGTTCAACGACACGGCGTCGATCATCGAGGTACTCGCGACTGAGTGGAGCGGTATCGCCAGCACCGGTCGCGTAGATGCAGCCCATACAAACATTGCGACTGCTTCTAACCTTACAACTGGTAATGTTAAGACAACGCAGGCCAACGACTTGCTAATCGGTTCGTTCATGGGCAACGGTAACGTAGTCTTTACGTCCGGTAGCGGCACCACGCCGTTTGCTACACAGTTGTATAACCACCTTGGTAGCGTCTATCGTAACCAGTGGCAGGAGTACAGCATAACGGGCAATCCTGGTAACTACAGCGCAACTGGTACAACGAAGCCATCATCGGGGTACGCTGCGGTAGGTGTTGCCTACAAGGCTGCCACGACTCCGCCCGACACAATGCCACCGACTATGCCGACGAATCTAGCGGTGACTAACAGCACGATGGCATCTGTATCGCTTAACTGGACGGCTTCTACCGACAACATCGGCGTGACGGGCTATGACCTCTACTTAAGTGGTGTCCCTACGGGCACAACCACCAATACAAGCGCTACATTTAATGGCCTTACTTGCGGCACGCAGTACGGTTTCGGTGTTGACGCGTATGATGCAGCCGGTAACAAATCAACGATTACTTCGCTCAATGCTTCAACTGCGGCTTGCGATACCATTCCTCCGACAGTAGCGATGACCGCTCCGGCTAATAATTCGACTGTAAGCGGCTCATCGGTAACACTCTCGGCAAACGCCAGCGATAATATTGGCGTGACGGGCGTGCAGTTCCAGCTTGATGGGACGAACTTGGGCGCAGCACTTACAGCGGCGCCATACGGCATGAATTGGGATACGACCATCGTGTCGAACGGCCAGCATACGCTGACAGCCGTTGCTCGTGATGCCGCCGGCAACACGGCAACATCGTCTGCGGTAACAGTGACGGTCAGCAACGTTGACGCAACACCTCCGACAGTCAACCTGACGGCTCCGGTGAGCGGTGCGTACGTGCATGGCACAGCAGTAGCGCTTTCTGCTAATGCTAGTGACAACGTCGCTGTCGCGAAGGTGCAATTCCAGATAGACGGGTCGAATATCGGTACTGCCGATACTACAGCCCCCTACACTGCTTCCTGGAATACTACCAGCGTAACCGATGGCCAGCATGTCGTTATGGCAATTGCTACCGATACATCCGGCAATGCTACTTCAGCAAGCGAGACAGTTACCGTAGACAACACCGCTCCGACAGTTGCTATGACAGCCCCAACCAGTGGCGCTAATGTCACCGGCTCGCAGTCTGTTGCTGCAACCGCCAGCGATAATATTGGTGTGACGGGCG
>Ga0207667_10002729_pt1 | contig 21826 bp, 19 predicted proteins | sample KBSCornC52_FD_184301 | JGI IMG/M metagenome (GOLD analysis project Ga0207667, IMG submission 184301) | Corn rhizosphere microbial communities from Kellogg Biological Station, Michigan, USA - KBS Corn C5-2 (SPAdes) (version 2) | ecosystem: Host-associated > Plants > Roots > Rhizosphere > Soil ...
GCAGAAATACGGCGGCTCGTCCGTCGCGGACGCCGAGAGCATCAAGCGCGTGGCGAAGCGCATCGTCGAAACCCGCAAGGCGGGCAACGAGGTGGTCGTCGCCGTGAGCGCGATGGGCGACACCACCGACGAACTGCTCGACCTGGCGCACGAGGTGACGCCGCTGCCCGACCCGCGCGAGCTCGACATGCTGCTCACGACGGGGGAGCGCATCTCGATGGCCCTGCTCGCGATGGCGATCAAGAGCATGGGCGTCGAAGCTCGGTCGTACACCGGCAGCCAGGCCGGCATGATGACGGATGCCCGGCACGGCTCCGCCCGGATCGTCGACGTGACTCCGGTGCGGCTCCGTGAGGCGCTCGACGAGGGCGCGATCGTGATCGTCGCCGGATTCCAGGGCTTCAACCGCGATTCCAAAGACATCACGACCCTGGGCCGCGGCGGATCCGACACCACGGCCGTCGCGCTCGCCGCGGCTCTCGGGGCTGACGTCTGCGAGATCTACACCGATGTCGACGGCGTGTACTCGGCCGATCCGCGGATCGTGCCGCGCGCCCGCAAGATCCCGCGGATCACCAGCGAAGAGATGCTCGAGCTCGCCGCCGCCGGAGCCAAGGTGCTCTACATCCGTGCGGTCGAGTACGCCCGGCGGCACGGGGTCGTTCTGCATGTGCGCTCGTCGTTCAACAACAACGAAGGAACCTGGGTCGTCGCCGATACCGACTCCGGGGCGTCAACGGGCTCCAGCGGAGTCCACAAGGAGGGCACTGCCATGGAAGAGCCGATCATCACCGGAGTCGCCGGCGACCTGAACGAGGCGAAGATCACCGTGGTCGGGGTGCCCGATGTGCCCGGCAAGGCCGCGGATATCTTCGCGATCGTCGCCAAGACCGGCGCCAACATCGACATGATCGTGCAGAACGTGTCGGGCGCGGCCACCGGGCTCACCGACATCTCCTTCACCCTTCCCAAGGGCGAGGGCGAGAAGGTGCTGACCGCTTTGCGCGCGACGCAGTCAGAGGTCGGTTTCGACTCACTGCAGTACGACGACCAGATCGGCAAGCTCGCGGTGGTCGGCGCGGGAATGCGCACCAGCGCGGGTGTGTCGGCGCAGCTGTTCCGGGCCTTGTCGGATGCCGGCATCAACATCGAGATGATCTCGACCAGCGAGATCCGCATCTCGGTCGTCACCCGCGCCGACACCCTGCACGAGGCCATGCGCGTGGTGCACACCGCCTTCGGACTCGACGCGGACGACGTCGCGATGGTGCACGGCGGCACCGGGCGCTAGTGGACTCGTAGGAGGAGCACGAGCAGCACGCTGCTTCCGTTCAGCACGACATGGGCGACGATCGCCGGCCCGAGGCGACCGGTGGCGATCGTGATCACCCCGTGAAACACTCCCGCGGTCAACGTGAACAGACCCAGCGTGATGAGCAGGATCGGATCGCCGATCGCCTCGTAGAGGTGGGCCGCCGCGAACAGCAGCGAACTCACCGCGACGGCGAGGACGGCGGCCCAGCCGCGCACCCTCGGCGTCGCGGGCTGGGGTCGCGGTGAGCTGCGTCGACCACGCAGGATCGCCCAGCGGACCGCCCGGAGGACCAGTCCGCGGAAGATCAGCTCCTCGACGACGGGCGCGATCAGCGCGGCGACGACGATGCCGTTCAGGATGATCCACAGCGGATCCGTGCCGAGGTCGACGTTGCTGCGGGTCGGCGCCTTTCCCGCGATGGCGACGACCGCGAGGGCCTCGATCAGCGTGAGGATCCGCACCAGAATGCCGATGCCCAGTCCGATCGCCAGATCGACCGGGCGGATCCGCAACCCGAAGTCGGCGGCCAGGCTCGTGAGCCCGCGGCGCCGGCTGATCACGACCAGCGCGGCGAACAGGATCCCGTACGCCAGCAGGCCGAAGGTCAGCTCGAACGGCTGTCGGCGTGCCGGCAGGTGCAGCAGCAGGTAGCCGATTCCGAGCAGCACGGTGACCACGAACAGTGCGAGCACCACGGCGGCATCCGGCAGGCCCCAGCGCACGCCGGCCGGCGGCTGCTCAGGCGGTCGCCGCGGCGCGGGAACGTAGGGCGGCGGCAGGGGCGGCGGCACGCTCACGGGTTCACCGTATCGCCCGTGATCGGCGCCGCCTGACCACTCGCCGGTACGCTTCTGCTATGAACAGCACGCCCGGCATCCGAATCGGCGTCGTCGGCGCCACCGGACAGGTCGGCGCCGTGGTGCGCCGCCTCCTCGATGAGCGCGACCTGCCGATCGCCGAGATCCGCTTCTTCGCCAGCGCACGCAGTGCAGGCACGACACTTCCGTTCCGTGGCGAGCAGATCACCGTCGAAGACGCGAGCACAGCCGATCCCACCGGCCTCGATCTCGCGATCTTCTCGGCAGGCGCGACCATGTCGAAGGTGCAGGCGCCGCGCTTCGCCGCCGCCGGCGTGCTCGTCATCGACAACTCGAGCGCTTGGCGCATGGACCCCGACGTTCCGCTGGTCGTGAGCGAGGTCAACCCGCACGCGATCGACCAGGCACGCGGGGCGACGGGCAAGGGCATCATCGCCAACCCGAACTGCACGACCATGGCCGCGATGCCGGTGCTCAAGGTGCTCGACGCCGAAGCGGGCCTGACGCGCCTGATCGTGAGCACCTACCAGGCCGTGTCGGGCGCCGGTCTGGCCGGCGGCGAAGAGCTGCTCGAGCAGGCGTCGTCCGCGGTGGGTCAGAACGCGATCGGCCTGGTGCACGACGGGCACGCCGTGACCATGCCCGAGCCCCACAAGTTCGCGAAGAACATCGCCTTCAACGTGCTGCCGCTCGCCGGCTCGATCGTCGACGACGGGCTGAACGAGACCGACGAAGAGAAGAAGCTGCGCAACGAGAGCCGGAAGATCCTCGAGCTGCCCGAGCTGCTGGTCAGCGGCACCTGCGTGCGCGTCCCGGTCTTCACCGGGCACTCGCTCAGCATCAACGCCGAGTTCGCGACGGCGATCACGCCTGAACGGGCGACCGAATTGCTGCGGGATGCCGCAGGCGTCCAGCTGATGGACGTTCCGACCCCGCTCGACGCGGCCGGCGTCGACCCGAGCCTGGTCGGGCGCATCCGCCACGACGAAGGGGTGCCCGGCAATCGCGGTCTCGCGCTCTTCATCTCGAACGACAACCTGCGCAAGGGCGCGGCGCTGAACGCCGTGCAGATCGCCGAGCTCGTCGCGGCGAAGCTCGGCTCCGAGCAACCGGTCGGCTGACGCGAACGCCTCGGCGTCCGGCTCCGAACTCCGCATATGGGGTTTCGTGGCCTGGTGTGCGTGGCGATCGTCGTCGTGCTGGGCGCGGGCTTGCTCACCGCCTGCGCATCCGAGCCGGAGTCGGCGACATCCACGTCGAGGGAGGGCCCGGTGAGTCCGTTGCCTGCTGACGCCCCGGTCGTCGCGTTCTACGGCGACTCGTACACGCTGGGCACCGGGGCGAGCGACGAGGCGAAGCGCTGGTCGACGATCATCTGCGCCCAGCGCGGCTGGAACGAATACAACCCGAGCGTCAACGGACTCGGATTCGTCCGCAACCGAGCCGCGTACGGGGTCGACGAGCCCGCTCTGATCGTGGCGCAGCATCCCGACATCGTGTTCATCACGATGGGACTCAACGACAACTTCAGCTACCCGCAGCTCGCGCCGCAGATCCACCGGGCGATCATCGGCGATCTGGCCGGTCTCAAGAAGCAGCTGCCCGACGCCCGGTTCATCGTGGTCGAGCCGTTCTGGTACACCGACGAGCGGCCGGCATCGCTGGCGGTCATCAGCCGATGGGTCCGCGATGAGGCGAAGGCGATCGGTGCCGACTACATCCCGGGGGCCTCGCACTGGATCGAGCATCACCCCGAGTGGATGGCCTCCGACGGCCTGCACCCCAACGACGCCGGTTACGCGCACCTGGCTGTCGAAATGGATGCCGCGTTGACCCGGCTCGGACTCTAAAGAACCGCACTTCTTGCCCCCGCTGCGTGCGCGCGGGCCCGGCGGCCCGATTGGCCCCCGCTTAGACTGGAGCACGTGTCCGAACCCGTCGATGTCGCCCTGATCGGCGGCGGAATCATGAGCGCGACGCTGGGGGCATTGCTCCACGAGTTGGAGCCCACCTGGTCGATCACGATCCTGGAGCGCCTGGGAGACGTCGCCCTCGAGAGCTCGAGCCCGTGGAACAACGCCGGCACCGGGCATTCGGCCCTGTGCGAGCTCAACTACACGCCCGAGAAGCCCGACGGAACCATCGACATCACCCAGGCGGTGAAGGTCAACGAGCAGTTCCAGGTCACCCGTCAGTTCTGGTCCTTCCTGGTGAGCGAGGGGATGCTGCCCGAGCCCGACCACTTCATCAATCCGGTTCCGCACATGAGCTTCGTGTGGGGGCAGGAGAACGTCGACTACCTGCGTCGCCGGTTCGAGGCGCTCGAAGACCATCCACTCTTCTCCGGGATGGAGTTCAGCGACGACGCCGCCGTGATCCGCGGCTGGGCGCCTCTGCTGATCCCCGGCCGCCGCAAGGACGAGCCGATCGCCGCCACGCGCATCACCGCGGGCACCGACGTCGACTTCGGCTCGTTGACCCGGTTGCTGCTCAACGGCCTGGTGGAATCGGGTGCCCAGCTGAAGCTGGAGCACCGGGTCACCAGTCTGCGCAAGAAGCGCGACGGATTGTGGCACCTCGGCATCCGCCATGACGTCGGCGGCACCCCGCTCGAACTCACGGCCCGCTTCGTGTTCGTCGGCGCGGGCGGTGCCGCCCTGCAGCTGCTGCAGAAGTCGGGCATCCGCGAGATCCGCGGCTATGGCGGTTTCCCGATCAGCGGTGAGTTCCTGCGCACCGACGATCCGGCGCTGGTCGCCCAGCACCGCGCCAAGGTGTACGGCAAGGCGGCGGTCGGCTCGCCGCCGATGTCGGTTCCGCACCTCGACACCCGCGTGGTCGATGGCCGGGCCAGCCTGCTCTTCGGCCCCTATGCCGGCTTCTCGCCCAAGTTCATGAAGACGGGTTCCTGGTGGGACCTCGTCGGCTCGATCCGCTGGCACAACCTGGGCACCATGATCGGCGCCGGTCTGACCAACCTCTCGCTGGTCTGGTACCTGATCGGGCAGTTGCTGGCCAGTTCGAACGCCAAGCACCGGGCGCTCCAGCAGTTCGCTCCGCGCGCCAAGAAGGGCGACTGGCACCTGATCACGGCCGGCCAGCGGGTGCAGATCATGAAACGGGATGCCCAGGGCAAGCCGGTCATCCAGTTCGGCACCGAGGTGGTCTCGTCGGCCGATGGTTCGATCGCCGGCCTGCTCGGCGCCTCGCCGGGAGCCTCGACGGCCGTCCCGATCATGCTGGACGTGCTCGCCAAATGCTTCCCCGACCGCATGGCCGGCTGGACGCCGCAGATCGAGAAGATGATCCCGAGCTACGGCTCGTCGCTGTCGAACAACAAGGCGACCGCGAAGAAGATCCTCGTGGCCACCGCCCAGGAACTCGAACTGGCGGTCTGAGCTCTGTCGTCGAGCGCGCAGCACGCACCGCGAGTGACGGCTACCGAGGCTTCTGCGGGTAGATCGTCTCGCCGCGCACCAGCATGGCCACGTACTCGTCGACCTTGCGCGCACGGGTCTCGGCCTTCTTGACGTTGCCCAGGCGGAACAGGATCGCGAAGCGGTTCTGCGCGGACAGCGTCTCGAAGAACGCGGCGGCGCGCGGCTCCGCGTCGAGAGCGGTGCGCAGCTCGGTCGGGACCTCGATCGTCTTCGAACCCGCGTAGGCGGCATCCCACCGGCCGTCGGCCTTCGCCCGCTCGACCTCGGCCAGGCCGGGTGGCAGCATGCGGCCCGCCTCGATCAGCGCCAGCGCCTTGTCGCGATTGATGCGCGACCAGATGCTGCGGGCACGCCTCGGCCCGAACCCCTGCAAGAAGTAGTGGTCGTCGAGCGACCACTTCTGCCCGTCGATCCACCCGACGCAGAGCGCCTCGTCGATCGCCTCGGCGTAGCTGACGCTGGTGTGATCGCCGCCCTTCTTGGCGATCGCCAGCCGGATGCCGTCGCTGTCGGCCGCGTGGGCGGCGAGCCAGCGCCGCCATTCGTCGGCGTCGGCGCAGTGCACGATCGGCTTGTCGGCCATGAAGGAAATGCTACCCGGCTTGACGGACATTCGAACATGTGTTCTATTGAGAGGATGAGGTGGAGCGGGCAGGAGATCGAGGTCGAGCAGGGCGACGCGCTGCCGGGCCTGGTCAAACTCAGCTCGCTGGTGCGCTCGGTGCAGACTCCCGAGTTCGCCGGCATCACCTTTCACGAGGTGCTCGCCAAGAGCGCCCTGAACCACGTGCCGGGCAACGTCGGGGCACTGCCGTTCGGCTGGACGATCAACCCGTACCGGGGATGCAGCCATGGCTGTTTCTACTGCTTCGCCCGCAACACCCACACCTATCTCGACCTCGACGCCGGCAAGGACTTCGACTCGCAGATCATCGTCAAGGTCAATGTGGCCGAGGTGCTCGAGAAGGAGCTGGCCAAGCCGAGCTGGGGGCATCATCCGGTCGCGCTGGGCACCAACACCGATCCCTACCAACGGGCTGAGGGTCGCTACCGACTGATGCCGGGGATCATCGCAGCGCTCGCGGCATCCGGCACGCCGTTCAGCATCCTGACGAAAGGGAGCTTACTGAGGCGCGACCTGCCGCTGCTGCAGCAGGCCGCAGAGCAGGTTCCCGTCGACCTGTCGATGTCGATCGCGGTCTACGACGACGAGCTGCAGCAGTCGGTCGAGCCGGGTACGCCCAGCACGGCGGCCCGCCTGGCCACGGTGCGGGCCGCGCGCGAGGCCGGCCTGCCCTGCGCGGTGTTCCTCATGCCGGTGCTGCCCTACCTCACCGACTCCGTCGCGCACCTCGACCGCGCGCTCGAGGCGATCGCGGATGCCGGCGCTACCTCGGTCGCCTACTCCGCCCTGCATCTGCGGCCCGGCGCGCGCGAGTGGTACCTGGCCTGGATCGCGCGCGAGCATCCCGACCTGGTCGCCCGGTACGCCGAGATGTACCGTGGCGGCTCCTATGCCCCGAAGGAGTACCGCCGCTGGCTCGCGGCTCGAGTGCAGCCGCTGCTGCGCAGGCACGGGCTCGACCGGCCGACTCCGCTCGACCCGGCAACCGGGGTGGTGCGGGCACGGACGAGCGCGAGCGCGGCCGGCGCGATCCTCGATGCCACCTCCGCGCGGGCGATTCCACCCCTGATCGCGGCCGAACTGAGCCCCGCGGCCGCTGCCGCGCTCCAGCCGACCCTGTTCTGAGTCCCGGTGCTGACCGGCCATTTCGACGCGCCAGCCTCCCGGCTGGGATGTACCCCATCCGCCTAAACTTGGCCCATGAGCGTCACTGACCACCCCGCGACATCCACGTCGTGGACCCCCGGTGCGGACCAGGACCAACATCACGGGCCGACCCCGCCAACCCGAGTTCGTCTTGCCCTGCTCGACGACCACGAGGTGCTTCTCGACAGCCTCAGCAGCTGGATCGGCCAGCACGCCCGCGACTTCGACGTCGTTCTCTCTGCCGCGACCTGGCTGCAACTCGTGCACAGCCCGGCGTTCCCCACCGAGCTCGTGTTCATCGACTTCCAGCTGAAAGAGGCGGTATCGATCGAGGCGCGCGTGCGCACCTGCCGCGCGGCGGGTGCGAAGGTGATCGTGCTGTCGAGCGTCGACACCGACGAGGCTCGCGACCGCGCGCTCGCGGCGGGCGCGGCCGAGTTCCTGTCCAAGTCGGTGCCGATGGCGCAGGTGATGGATGCCGCGCGCCGCGTGATGGGGATGGCCAGCGATGGTGCGCACCCGCATCCCTGGCGTCCGCTCCCGCTCGGAGCCAGCCCGCAGATCCGCCCCAAGCTGAGCCACGGCGAGGAGGAGGCGTTCAAGCTCTACGTCTCGGGCTTCAGCACGACCGAGGTCGCCTCGCACATGAACGTGCAGTACGAGACCGCCAAGACCTACCTGCGGCGCGTCCGCGAGAAGTACGCCAAGGTCGGTCGGCCGGCCAGCAAGAAGGCGGATCTGATCCGGCGTGCGGCCGAAGACGGGTTCCTCGAGTGAGCCTGATCGGGAGCTGCTGAGTGGCGAAGCTGTATTTCCGTTACGGGGCGATGAACAGCGGTAAGAGCACCGCGCTGCTGCAGGCCGCGTACAACTACGAGGAACGCGACCAGCGCGTCCTGCTGGCCAAGCCCGCGATCGATTCGCGCGGCGACAACTCGATCGTGTCGCGGCTCGGAGCCACACGCGCCGTCGACTTCACGATCGCGCCCGAGGAGGACGTGCTTGCGCGGTTCATGCGGGAGCGCGCCCGGGTGATCCGCGAGTCGTCGAAAGACGTCAGCTGCTTCCTGGTAGACGAGGCGCAGTTCCTCAGCGAGTCCCAGGTCGACGATCTGCTGCGCATCGCAATCGAAGAGGACGTGCCGGTGCTGGCGTACGGAATCCGCACCGACTTCCAGACCGTCGCGTTCCCCGGAAGTCGGCGGCTGCTCGAGATCGCGCACTCGCTGGAGGAGCTCAAGACGATCTGCCGGTGTGGCCGCAAGGCGATGTTCAACGCGCGCAAGGTCGATGGGGTGTTCGTGTTCGACGGCGACCAGGTCGCGATCGACGGGGCGCGCGAGGTGAGCTACGAGCCGCTGTGCGGCGCCTGCTACCTCGAAGAAAGCGGCGGGGTGCTCAACCGCGGTCGTCGTCCGCGGCTCGACTTCAGCTACGGGACAGCGCCGGACGCCGACTTCAGCTGAGCGGCGGCTCCTCATCCCGCTCGCCCGGATGCCGGCGCAGCAGGGCTCCCGGATGCCGGATGGTCTCGGCGGCGGTCGACATGGCGACGTCGAGAACGCTCGGCCAGTCGATCGACGTGCCCGGCTCGGCCCGGGCGAGGGCGGCGAGTGCCACCGCGAATGTGGCGTCGCCCGCTCCCATGGTGTCGACGATCGGGCGCGGGTCGTGCACGATCCCGCGTGCGTCGACCGAGCTGCGCGTGTGAAGCGAGGCGCCGCGTGCTCCGGTCGTGGCCAGGACGGCGAGCGACACCAGCGACAGGTACCGATCGATCACCAGGTCGAGCGGCAGCCCGTAGAGCAGGTGCGCATCCTCGTCGGACAACTTGATGAGAGCCGCGGTCGCAGCGACACGCTCGAGTCCGGCCCGGAAGGCGTCGCGATCCACGATCATGCCGCTGCGGGGGTTGGGATCGACCGCCACCAGGGCGCCCGACCGACCGATCAGTCCGATCAGTTCGTCGACCTGATCGTCGCGATCGAAGGGGAAACCGCTGATGGCGACCACTCCGGCCGTCGCCACCAGCGCGGCCACGGGCGGATCGACGCGGATGCGGCGCTCCACGCTCGCCCGGGTGAAGCGATACGTGGGCTCGCCTCCGCTGCGGCCCGAGATCGCGCGTCCGGTGCCGCGTGGTCCGATGGTCGCCAGGAGGGGAACGCCCCAGTCATCCAGGTAGGCGCGGATCCGGCGCCCGTCGGCGTCGTCGCCGATCATGCCGACCAAGGTCGAGGGCACCCCGAGAACCGCGAGGCCGACCGCCACGTTCAACGCCGAGCCGCCGGGAACGGAATGGGACTCCCGCTCATCGACCAATTCGTCGATGAGCACGTCGCCGATCACCACGACCCCGGTCACGACCCGGCTCCCGGGCGGATCTCGCCGGAGCCCCGGGCGATGAGCCGGCTCGGCACGACGAGAAGCTGCGGTTCGCCGCGGTCGCCATCCAGTCGGGCGAAGGCGCGCTCCGCGGCGAGCCGGCCGATCCGGTAGGGGTCCTGAGCGAGCACCGTGATCCCGGGCTCGAGCATGTCGGCGAGCGAGATGTCGTCGAATCCGATCAGGGCGACCTGGTGCTGCAGGCCGCGATCGCGCAGGGCTCGGATCGCTCCGATCGTCACCAGGTTCTGCGCCGTGAACAGCGCGGTCGGTGGGTTCGGCGAGTCGAGCAGCCGGCCGACCGACACCGCGGCTCCGGCCTCGTCGCGTTGATCTTCGATCGTCGGTACCGCGCTGGTATCGATTCCGGCTTCGGCGAGCGCGGCGTGGAATCCGCGTTTGCGCTCCTGCGCGGTCCAGAGCTGGGCATCGTCGCCCAGGTAGGCGATGCGTCGATGACCGTGCTCGAGAAGGTGCCGCGCCGCGGTGCCCGCCGCCTCGAAGTTGTCGGTGACGATCGTGTCCGCGGCGATGCCGGTCGGCATGCGGTCGACGAACACGAGAACCGTGCCCCGCTCCTGCTCCTTGACCAGATGACTCTGATTGCGCTTCACGGTGGTCAGGATCAGCGCGTCCACCCGACGGCCGAGCATCTCGGAGATGATCCGGGTCTCCTGCTTGGGGTCTTCGTCGAGGCTCGACGCGAAGACCGCTGTCGCGCGGGTCGCCGCCACATCCTCGACGCCGCGGTTCACCGCCGCCGAGAACGGGTTGGCGACGCTGCCGACGATCAATCCGATGGTGCGCGCCCTGCGGTCCGCGCGTTTGAGATCGCCCGCGTACAAGTTCAGCCGGTAGTCGAGGCGGGCGGCCGCATCCATCACGCGCTTGATCGTGGCAGCCGACACATTGGGCTCGTCATTGAGAACCCTCGAGACGGTCTTGAGCCCGACGCCCGCCAGCGCCGCGACATCGCGCATGGTGGCGTGCGGACGTCGTCCGGGCTCGTCCTGCGATTCAGACATCGGTGTCACTGCTGGTTTCCATTCTGGGGCGGCACTTGACTATAGCGGGACTGCTCGGCTATACCTAGCAGATGACACCGGTGTCAATCGGTGCTCCTCCACCCCACCCAAGAGGGAGATTCGATGTTGAATCCCAGCATGACTCGTCACCGGCTCCGCGGCATCCTCGCCGTCGCAGCCGTTGCATCACTCGCCGCGGTCGGCCTGGCCGGCTGTTCGGGAACGTCCGGCGGGGCCGCCAATGGCCCGATCGGCGTGGCACTGATCGTCAAGACCACGACCAACCCCTACTTCGTCGCGATGGAGGACGCCGCCAAAGCGGACGCCGCCAAAGCCGGAGTGAAGCTCACGCTGGCCGCCGGGAAGAAGGACGGCGACGCCGCAACCCAGATCCAGGCCATCGAGGACTCGATCTCGCGCGGTGACCGCGGCATCCTGATCACGCCCACCGATTCGACCGTGAACAGCGCGATCGCCAAGGCGCGCAAGGCCGGGCTGTACGTGATCGCGCTCGACACCGCTCCCGACCCGGCCAACACGGTCGACATCACCTTCGCGACCGACAACTTCGCCGCGGGCGAGGCCATCGGCAAGTGGGCTGCCGCCCAGCTGGATGGCAAGGCGGCCGTGATCGGCCTGGTGGACCTGTTCAGCAACCAGGTCGCATCCGTCGACTACGACCGCGACCAGGGCTTCCTGACCGGGATGGGGATTCCCACGAAGGACAAGACCAAGAACGGCGACGAAGACCCGACCGGCAGCTACACCGGTGGCAAGGGCGGCGACTACACGATCGTCGGCAACCAGCCGTCGAACGGCGATGAGGCCGATGGCCGCACCGCGATGGAGACCCTGTTGTCGAAGAACCCGAACATCAACCTGGTCTACGCCATCAACGAGCCTGCGGCGTATGGTGCCTACCAGGCGCTCAAGGCCGCGGGCACCGAGAAGTCGACCATCCTGGTCGCGATCGACGGAGGGTGCACCGGCGTCGATCAGGTCTCGAAGGGAATCATCGGCGCGACGAGCCAGCAGTATCCGTCGAAGATGGCTTCGCTCGGAATCGACGCCATCGTGAAGCTCGCCAAGACCGGCAAGAAGCCGAGCGTCTCCGACGGTCTGGACTTCTTCAACACCGGATCTCAGCTCATCACCGACAAGCCCGTCACCGGGCTGCCCAGCATCTCGAGCGCCGACGGCGCCAAGATCTGCTGGGGCAAGTAGTCCGGCGAACTCCACCTGAAGCACCGGTCGGGCGCTCGAAGAATCGGGCGCCCGACCGGTGCCGATCACCATGAAGAAGGATCTCGTGAGCGCAGACCGCGCCAAGGCCGCCGCGGCGGCACCATCCGCACCCGACCTCGCCGCCGAGTTCCTCGACCGCAGGACTCCGCTCGCCCGGGTGCGAAACCTCCTCCACCGCTACCCGGCGTTGAGCCCGGGGATCGTCCTGGTCGTGGCGGTCGTCGTCTTCGGGGTCATCAGTCCCCGTTTCTTCTTCGTCAACAACCTGTCGCTGATCACGCAGCAGGTCGCGGTCGTCGGAACACTGGCCATCGGTCAGACGCTGATCATCCTGACCGCCGGCATCGACCTCTCGGTCGGCGCCATCATGGTGCTCGCATCGATGGTCGTCGCGCAGACCGCGAGCCACAATCATGTGCCGGCCGTCCTGTCGCTGCTTCTGGGCTTGCTCGTCGGTCTGGGCGCCGGAGCCGTCAACGGCCTGCTGGTGACCCGGCTGAAGTTGCCGCCGTTCATCGTCACCCTCGGCACTCTCAACATCTTCATCGCGCTGACCCTGCTTTACTCGAACAGCGCCTCGGTCATCGGCCAGGACATCCCCGCTCTGATCACGGCGACCGGCGCCACGTTCCCCGTGTTCGGCGTCGGGGTCACCTATGGCGTGGTGCTCATGCTGGTGCTCTACGTGATCATGGCGTTCGTGCTGGGGCGCACCGCGTGGGGCAAGCACGTCTACGCGGTCGGCGACGACAAGGAGGCCGCCCGGCTGACCGGCATCAGCGTGAACCGCGTGCTGGTCAGCGTGTATGTGGTTGCCGGCGCGATCCTCGCGGTCGGTGCCTGGATCCAGATCGGACGAGCGGATGCCGCCAGCCCGAACGCGGGCGCCGACCTCAACCTCGACTCCATCACGGCGGTCGTGATCGGCGGGACCAGCCTGTTCGGCGGCAGGGGGACGCTGTGGGGCTCGTTGCTCGGCGCCCTGATCGTCGGGGTGTTCCGCAACGGCCTCGCTCTGGCCGGGCTGGACGTTCTGTATCAAACCCTCGCGGTGGGTGTGCTCATCATCGTCGCCGTCTCGCTCGACCAGTGGATCAGGAAGGTGCGCTCGTGACCATCTCAGAGGATCGCCGCCCGACCTCGACGCTGCCCTTCACCCAACCCGTTCTGAAGGCGACCGGCCTGGTGAAGACCTACGGCCGGGTGGTCGGCCTCGACGGGGTCGACCTCGAGTTGTACCAGGGCGAGGTGCTCGCGGTCATCGGCGACAATGGTGCGGGCAAGTCCACGCTCATCAAATGCCTGACCGGGGCTGAGATCCCGGACAGCGGCGAGATCGCCTTGAACGGCAAGCAGGTGCAGTTCCGCCGTCCGCAGGATGCCAAGCACCATGGGATCGAGACGGTGTACCAGGGGCTGGCCGTGTCGCCCGCGCTCGACATCGCGTCGAACCTGTACCTGGGGCGCGAGCTCAGGCGGCGGGGGATCGCGGGCAGTGTGTTCCGAGTGCTCGACACCAAGTTGATGCGCGCGAACGCCAAGGCCGAACTGGACCGGCTGGGCATCTCGACGCTGCAAGACGTCACCGTCGCGATCGAGAATCTGTCGGGCGGTCAGCGTCAGGCGGTCGCGGTGGCGCGCGCGGCGGCCTTCGGCTCGAAGGTCGTCGTGCTCGACGAGCCGACCGCGGCACTCGGCGTCCGCGAGACCAATCAGGTGCTCGAGCTCATCGTGCGGCTCCGCGACGAGGGGATCCCGGTCATCCTGGTCAGCCACAACATGCCGAATGTCTTCGATGTCGCCGACCGGATCCACATCCAACGGCTCGGCAAGCGGGCCGCCGTGATCACCCCGAAGACGCATTCCATGACCGAGGCCGTCGCCATCATGACGGGCGCCGCGAGCGCATGAGCCCGAAGCACCTCATCGCCGAGTTCACCGCGCGTGGAGGTTCCGAGGCTCGGGTCGCCGAACTCGTCGCGGGCTACGCGGCCGAGGTCCGTGCCGAGTCGGGATGCCTGGCGTTCGACCCGTTCACCCGCGAGGATGACGCACGCCGCTGGGTGGTGATCGAGGCGTATCGCGACGAGGCGGCCTTCCAGGCTCACATCACCTCCGAGCACAATCGGGTGTTCAACGCGGCGCTCGCCGAGCACGTCGAGGGCGGGGCGTCGTCGCTGTTCTGGCTCACGCCGACAGCTGCCGGGCGGTCGGTCGGGGCTCCCAGCGCTCCTTGAGCCGGCCGAACGGCCGTTCGACCAGGAAGTGGCTGAGCCCCGCGGCGACCAGGGCGAGCGCGATCGCCACCACGCGGGCGAGGGGGCCGCTCAGCGTCATCAGCACCAGGTCGAGCACCACGACGTGCCAGAGGTAGAGCGAATACGACATGTTGCGTCCGAACCAGGCCACCGGACGCCACGACAGCGCGCGCGAGACGAATGATCGCCGCGCCGCGGTGCCGGCGATGAAGCAGGCGGTGGCCAGTCCGACCGCCGGGAGCACCAGGCCGAACACCGCGGGCAGCTGCTTCCAGTCCGCCGTGATCGTGAACTGAATGGCGAGGATGCCCGCCAACCCGGTCACGGCGAGCACGGTTCCGAGGCGGCCGGCGAGCGCTCGCCGCATGCGCTCGCCCGAGAGGCCGAGCGCGAGAATGCAGCCCATCAGCAGGGGGGCGACGTTGAAGACCGGGTTGAAGTAGATGTCGGGTGTTGCCGACCCGCCACGGTCGTCGTACAGCAGCCAGCCGGCGGCGCTGGAAGCCACGACAAGCACGGCCAGCGCGCCGATCACGAGCCCGGTGCGGGCGCGCTTCGAGAGCAGCAGGAACAGGATGGGCGGCCAGATCAGGTAGAACTGCTCCTCGGTCGCCAGGCTCCAGGTCGGCGAGAACACCCCCTGAGACACGCGCGCCAGGCTGCGCGCGAGATTGCCGGTGTAGCTGAGCGCGAGCAGTGCGGCGCTCTGCGGAGCCAGAGTCGCGCCGCCGTCGTTGCCCAGCAGCACCCAGAGGGTCACCCCGACCAGCACCATGACCAGCAGGGCGGGGTAGAGCCGCAGCAGGCGGCGCAGCCAGAACGCGCCCAGCCGGATCCGCCCGGTGGCGCGGTGCTCGCGGATCAGGATCGAGGTGATCAGGTAGCCCGAGAGCACGAAGAACACGTTCACCCCGATGAAACCGCCGCCGAAGCCCGGCACATGGAAGTGGTAGAGCACCACGAATGCGACGGCGAGCGTGCGCATCCCGTCCAGCGGCTGACTGCGGCGCAGCCGCGGATCGAGGCCCGGGGGTTCATCCCCTGACGCGCCGAGCGCGGAGGGCCGGTGAGCGGGGCGGGGGAGCACGGCAGAGAAAGACATCTTCTTCCACCCTGCGCGGTCGCGTGCGCAGTTGACCGATCCCCAAGGCTCCTCTGACCGGATTGCCACCGGACCCTCAGCAACGGGCGAGTCCTCAGCCATCTCGCGGCCAGGGTTTGCGACCATGGGGGATGCCGCGCCCCGCCCGTCGCTCGGATCGCACCGCCGCCGATCGGCCTCGACCGCTCGCCCGTCACGGGCGGCTGCGGCGGTCGCGCGCGGTCGGAGCCGTGTTCCGCACGATCGCGATCGCCCTGGCAGTCGTCCTGGTGAGCACGGTGGCAGTCGCCGGAATCGCCGTCACACGTCTCACCAGCTCGATCCAGTCGGGCGTGCACCTGAGCCACGTCAACGGGGCAACGGCGCCCCCCGGGATCGCCGCCATCTCGGGCGGGGTCAACCTGCTGCTGGTCGGCACCGACACCCGCACCGGCCAGGGCGGAGAGTTCAGCAGCAAGGATCAGCTGGCCGGCAGTTCCGGCGCCGGCAACAACGACGTGACGATCCTGCTGCACATCGCGCAGGACCACCGCAGCGCGATGGTGGTGAGCTTTCCGCGCGACCTCATCCTGAATCTGCCGCCGTGCCCGTCGCCGAACGGCGGCTACTACCCGGCATCGAGCAACCGGATGCTCAACGCCACCCTGTCGCGCGGCGGCCTGGCGTGCCCGGTGCTGACCATCGAGAAGCTGACCGGGATCACCATCCCGTACGCCGCATCCATCAGCTTCGACGGCGTGGCGGCCATGTCGAACGCGGTCGGCGGAGTCACCGTCTGCGTCGCCCACTCGATCAAAGATCCTTACACCGGCAGCTTTCTGTCGGCGGGCGACCACACCCTCCAGGGCGGCGACGCGCTGGCCTTCGTGCGCAGCCGGCACGGCGTCGGCGATGGCAGCGACCTCGGCCGGATCAGCAACCAGGAGGTCTTCCTGTCGGCCCTTGCCCGCAAGATCGAGAGCGACGGGGTGCTCAAGAACCCGCTCGAGCTGTACTCCCTGGCGTCGGCGGCCGCGCACAACATGCAGCTCTCCGACTCGCTGAGCGGGCTCGACACGATGGTGAGCCTCGCCCTCGCCTTGAAAGGTGTGCCGCTCGAGAACATCGTGATGATCCAATACCCGAGCGGCAGCAGCGCGGCGTTCCCGAACCGTGTGGTGCCGGTTCCGGGCCTGGATGCCGCGGTCAACAACGCGCTCGTCAACGACCTCGCGGTACAGCTCACCGGCAAGCCCGGGCGCGGAGCCGTGCTCTCGACCGCGCCGCCGGTCGCCCCGACGCCGACTCCGACCGCGACCACGGGCGGCAAGCCGGTGCAGGCCAAGGAGAAGGGCGGCATCGTCCGGACGCCACCGCCGGTGGCGAACCTCACCACGCTTCCCGCCGCGATCACCGGGCAGAACGCAGCGCAGCAGACCTGCTCGAACGGGAGCAGCAAGTAGCTCGCCGTCGGGCCATGGCCCTGGCCGCTCCGATTCTGCCCGCAGCGAAAGTGCACCTGCGCGGCCCGGCCGCGTTCGCTAATGGTGGCTATGGATGATGCCAACGCGCTCGACGCCTATTCGCGCACGGTCGTGGCGGTCGCGGAGCGAGTGCTGCCGAGCGTCGCGAGCATTCACGTGGAATCCGCCCGCGGAGGCGGGTCCGGCAGCGCGAGCGTGATCAGCGATGACGGCTTGCTGCTGACCAGCGCTCACGTGGTGCGGAACGCCCGCTCGTGCGAGGCCGTCTTCGCCGACGGAACGGTCGTCGACGCCCGGATCGTCGGGAGCGATCCGCTGTCCGACCTGGCCGTGCTCCGGGCGCGCGGGGCGACTCCGCCCGCGCTCGAACTCGGAGACGCCGCGACGCTGGTGGTCGGGCAGCTCGTCGTGGCACTCGGGAATCCACTCGGCCTGGCCGGAAGCGTCACGGCCGGCATCGTGTCGGCGCTCGGCCGCTCGCTGCCGACCACGAACGGCCGCATCGTCGACGAGGTGATCCAGACCGACGCCGCCCTCAACCCCGGCAACAGCGGCGGCGTCCTCGCCGACCACGCCGGACGCATGGTCGGGGTGAACACCGCGGTCGCCGGGGTCGGCGTCGGGCTCGCGGTTCCGATCAACACCACGACGCGCGAGATCATCGAGGCCCTGACCACGGCGGGCCGGGTCCGCCGGGCGTGGCTGGGTATCGCGGGAGCCGAGATCCGACTGGCGCCGGCCCTGGTGGCGAAGATCGGCTCGGCGACCGGCTTCCAGGTCACGGACGTCTCACCCGCCAGCCCCGCGGCCCTGGCCGGACTGCGCCGGGGCGACGTCGTCGTATCGCTCGACCATCGGCCGGTGGTCACCGTGACGGCCGTGCAGAAGCTGATGGTCGAGGGAGCGATCGACCGCCCGATCGAGATCACCGTCTGGCGCAACGGCGCTCTCGTGGACGTGATCGCCACCCCGCGCGAATTGTCCGACTGAAACTGGTCGCGCTGGCCGCGTGCGGTTCCGAATCACTCGGCTGACCGAGCGGATATGTCCTTGAATGAGTCGGGGTAACAGGATTTGAACCTGCGGCCTCGTCGTCCCGAACGACGCGCGCTACCAAACTGCGCCATACCCCGTGGTCGCCCGACGCGCACGTGAGGCGGCAACCTGTCTATCGTAGCCCACCGCGTCCGGCGCGCGACGCCCAGCGCGGGGCCAGCTACACCTCGCCCGCGACGAGCGTCAGCACGACCGCCTCGGGCGGGCAGGCGAAGCGAACCGGCGCGTAGATCGAGGTGCCGAGTCCTGCCGAGACCTCGAGGAAGGCGCTGGCGTGGGCGGTGCGCCACACGCTCAGCCCTTGCGCCTGATCCCGCGGGATGTCGCAGTTGGTCACCAGAGCCGGCAGGCCCGGGATGCGCACCTGGCCGCCATGCGTGTGCCCGGCGAAGATCACATCGGCGCCCTGATTGACGAAGCTGTTCAGCACCCGCTGGTACGGAGCGTGGGTGACGCCGATCCCGAGCACCTGCTCGTCGGTGCCAGCTGACCACTCGACGTTCTCACGCATGTCGTCGATCGCGCGGGGCAGAGCGGCCAGTTTGTCCCAGCCGCGATGCGCGTCGCCGGTGCCGTAGAACTCGATGCGCGTGCCGCGGATCTCCATGGCCCGGGCGTGGTTGTTGAGATCGAGCCACCCCAGCTCGTCTTCGAAGAACAACTCGAGCGCGACCGTGTCGAGGCGCTCCACGTCCTCCGTGTGCCGGCGTGATGGGCCGCCGAAGTAGGAGAACGGATTCTTGAACATCGGTCCGACGTAATCGTTGGAGCCGTGGACGAAAACGCCTGCCACGCCTTCGAAGGGCTCGAGCGCCTCCTTGACCCCGATCAGTCCCTCGGAGTGACCCAGGTTGTCGCCGGTGTCGACGATCAGGTCGGGTTCGTAGCGCACCAGCGATCGGATGAAGGCCTGCTTCTCCTCCTGCCACGGAGCCATGTGCAGGTCGCTCAGGTGCAGCACGGTGAGCGGGCGGGCTCCCCGCGGCAGCACGGGCAGCAGTTCATGGCGCACCGTGAATCGGTTGCGCTCGACCAGCACTCCCCAGGCCAGCGCGCCGAGACCCGCGACAGCAGCGCCGGCCAGCACCGCGCTGGCGGTGCGACTCGACGTGCTCATGTCGACGCGCTCATCACGGCGCCCTCACGGCGTTCCTCGTCACCGGGTCATGGACAGGTCGCTTGCCGCACCGTCAGCGTGACCGGGGTGTTCTTTCCGACCACGGAGCCGGCCGACGGCACCTGGGCGACGATCTTGCCGATGGAACTCGGTGGATCGCCGACTGCGGCCGCCTGGCAGGCCTCGGCGATATTCGTGAAGCCCGCATTGTGGAAGTCGGACTGCCCCTGCGGGTAGCCTTCGCCGATCACGTTCGGAGCGGTCACGCCCTGTCCGTTGCTGGTGTAAACCGTCACGGTCGTCCCGCGAGGAACGGTTGAACCCTCACCCGGGTCGAGAGCCGCGACCCGCCCGATGGGCAGATCCGAGTCGATCGCGCCGCCGTCGGCGTAGGTCAACTCACTGACGGTGATGGCCTGCTGGGCGGCTTCGACCGTGCCGCCGATCAGTCCGGTCGGGACGGTCGCCGGGCTGCCGGTGAGGAACTGCGCGCCGGGCGAGGGGAATCCTGCGCCGCCGCCATACGAGCCATAGGCATCGTTGGCCGCGGCGATCGGCTTGAAGATGTAGTGGCGGAGCACCGAGGCCTGGATGTGATTGACGTAGACCTTACGTAGGGCCTGCTTGCCCGAGACGTTTCCGACCCACACGGCGGTCGACGTCTGGTGCGAGGACGCCACCGTCCAGGTGTGCACCGAGGCGTCGGTGGTCCCGGTCTTGCCGATGTACGCCGTGCCGTCGTGGGGGTTGGAGGTCGATGCCGTCCCGTTGCCGACCATGACGCCGGCCATCGCGTAGGCGGCGGCGTCGGCGACATCCGGCGGCACCTGGTCGGACTGCCCGCAGTTCGCGTTCTCGCCCGTGATGGTGTCACCCGCGGGGCTGATCATCTTGTCGATCATCGTCGGGTGGCAGTAGTACCCGTGGTCGGCGATGGCCGCGAATGCGGCGGCTTGAGTGAGGGGAGCAATGGTGTTGTCGCACCCACCGATGACGCAGGAGGGATTGGTGAGCAGGTCTGAGCCATCCTGTTTGCCGTCGGCCCGATGCACGCCCAGCGAGATCGCGATCTTCTGGGTGTCGCACTGATCGACCTTGGTGCCCATCTGCAAGAAGATCGCGTTCACCGAGCGGGCGGTCGCGTGCATGATCGTGTACGGCCCCTGCTCGTTCTCGTCGTTCTTGAACTTGTAGTCGGGTCCGCCCCAGCCGCCTTGGGCATCCGCGCAACTGTCCGCGAACGCGGCCAGCGGGATCTGCCGCACGCCGGCGTCGAAGGTCTCATTCAGCCCGTGGCCCGACTTGAGGAAGTTGAGCAGGGTGTACGGCTTGTACGTCGATCCGGGCTGGAATCCGATCGAGCCACCGTAGATCTTGTCGTCGGCGAAGTTCACCGAGGTGGTGCTGGGCTGGATGTTCTTCGGGTCGTTGTTGTAGTTCTTGTTCTGCGCCATCACGATGATCCGGCCCGTGCCGACTTCGGTGGTGACCGCGGCTGCGCCGAGTGCGGAGAAGGGGGCGTAATCCGGCGGCGCGTATTGCTTGACGATGGTGTTCGCGTTGTCCTGCAACGACGGCACGATCGAGACGAAGACCTTGTATCCGCCCGCGTTCCACTTGGCGACCGCCTCCGCCTTGTTCGAGCCGAGGCCCTTGACGTTGTAATTGAGGATGCGGTTGACGGTGTCATCGCAGACGAACTGATACCCGGGGGCCGCGTTCAGGCAGCCCTGGGTGGGCTTGGACAGGTGCACGAATTTGCTGTCCACCTTGATGGCCTTCGCCGACTCCCACTGCGCCTGGGTGATGTAGTGCTCGGTGTACATGAAGTCGAGGATGACGTTGCGGCGGGCCTGGTTGGCCGCGTAGTTCTTGGGGCTGAAGAGTCCGTTGTGAACGGGGTTCTGCACGATCGCGATGAGGCTGGCCGCCTGAGCGACGGTCAGCTTGTCGGCGGTCGTGCTGAAGTACTCCTGAGCGGCTGCCTGGACACCGTAGGTGTTGCCCCCCATGCCGACGATGTTCAGATACGCGGCCAGGATGGTCTGCTTGGTGTACTTCTTCTCCAGTCCGATCGCGTACTTCATCTCTTGCAGCTTGCGCCCGAGGTCGGGGTAGGTCGCCGCGTCGATGTCCTTGGCGCGCTGCTTGTCGCTGACCGGCGTGCCATCGGGGTTGGTCTCGTTGAACGCCTGCTGCACGCGGATGTTGCGCACCAACTGCATGGTGATCGTCGACGCACCGCTGCCCGAGGTCCCGGTCGCGTTGCCGACGGCCGCACGCACCACCGACGGGATGTCGATGCCGCCGTGATCGTAGAAGCGCCGGTCTTCGCCCGCGACCGCGGCGTTCTTCAGGTTGTTGCTCATCTGGTCGAGCGACACCTCTTCGCGGTTCTGCTCGTACACCGACGCGATGTGGAAGATGGAGCCATCGGGGTTCATGGCCAGGATCTCGTTCTGCTGATGCTGTGCATCGATGGTCATGTATTCGGGCAGCGACTCGAAGATGCCGATGGTGTTGTTGGCCGTGATGCCGGTCACCGCGAGCGCGGGCGCGATCATGACGGTCACCAGCAGCCCGGCGAGGGCACTGAATCCGAGGGTGCCGAGCACAGCTGCGAACAGACTGCTGGCCGTCTTTTTCTGAGCGGGCATAGGCTACAGGCTACGTTATGCCTCCCCGAAGCAACCTGAACGGATGCCCGCAATGCCCACTTGGGAGTATCTGACCACCCCCCTGATGATCCACAACACCGCGGCGATCCTGAACAACTGGGGCGCGCAGGGCTGGGAGCTGGTGCAGGTCGTCACCGGCCCGGAGGGCGGCCT
>Ga0207667_10002730_pt1 | contig 21816 bp, 22 predicted proteins | sample KBSCornC52_FD_184301 | JGI IMG/M metagenome (GOLD analysis project Ga0207667, IMG submission 184301) | Corn rhizosphere microbial communities from Kellogg Biological Station, Michigan, USA - KBS Corn C5-2 (SPAdes) (version 2) | ecosystem: Host-associated > Plants > Roots > Rhizosphere > Soil ...
GCATCGGTCAGATGGGCGGCAAGTTAGGCCGCACCGGCGGTTTTTACGCCGACCGCGAACTGGCTCGCGAAGCCGGCCGCAAGGGTGGCCGCATCAGCCGCCGCGGTTCTCGCAAAAGCGCCTAAAGCAACGCAACGCCCGACAAAAAGCAGGCAAAGCCTGCCTTTTGCTCGGGCTTTTTGCGTATTTCGGCGTCAGAAACTGCGGTACTCCTTCGGACTATTATCATATACACCTCAGTCCGTTCCTCGTTTCTTCCTTGAACTACGCTAAAATGCGTTGCTTTAGGCTGTTGTTGCAAACCATCGTTTAGGAGGTCTTCAGCCTATAGGGGCGGGCAAAGCGGCGCGCCGAAACCTGCCACTCCGTGCCGCAGTTAAAACATTTATAAGTGCTAGGGCTGGTCTGCAGGACATGCATCTCGCAGGTCGGACATTTACTGCGGCGGTGCAGCCAGTCGCGGTAAGTATCCAGGCAGTCCTGGATATGGTCGCCATCCAGCTTGATTTTATACTTGCAGCCGATCTTCGCGGCCAGCCGCCAGGCCTCAGCTTCCATTTTCAAAAGCTCGAAGTCGCTTTGATAATTATTGTGATCGAGCATGGCATGGGCCAGCTCGTGCAGCAAGCCGTAGCGCAGCTCTTCGGCTGACTCCGAGTCGTTATACGTGATGGTTCTAGTGCGCGGCGACCAGTGCTCCTGGGTGCCCGGCTGGAATTTGAACTGGGGATAATCGCGAGCAATTTGAGCAATAAAGTTATTCAATATTCTGCTTGATGTAGTCATAGCATCCATAAATTACCGCCTCTTCCGGGCGTTGGGCTCGCAACAGGGGCGGAACCGGCACTAAAGGGTTGTTGATTTTAGCTAATTCCGCCTCCAAATAGGGTTTGAATTTATCAAAATGGCCGCCCACGCCGCCGCCAACCACGACGGCGTCGGGCTGGATAGTGGCCAGCAGATTCTCGAAGCCAGGCACCAGATTTTTGACGTATGCCTGCCAAATCTGCGGGTCATTGATTTCGGATGCCAACTGGCCGTATTTTTCGTGCAGAGCCTTGCCGGAAGCGAAGGTCTCCCAGTGCGTCTGCTGGCCGTCGTGTTCGAAAATCATGGCTCCGGGCTCAAAATTCACGAAGTCCGGATCGAGCCGGCCGGCCGTAACCACGCCGCCGCCGATGCCGGTGCTGATAGTCAGATAAAGCACCTTCTGGTAGCGGCCGTCCAGCAGTAGCGCTTCGCTGAGGCCGGCTAATTTAGCGTCGTTATGGATTAAGACTTTCTTGCCCTGCAGGAGCCGCTGTAGGTCGTCACGGATCGGCAGATCATGCCAGGGCAGGTTGCCGAAACCGACACCGATCCCTTTATCTAAGTCGATGCGGCCCGGGAAAGCCGCGCAGCAGCGACTGATATTGAACTCACCAAGCTCATCAACACCGGCCGCCAAGTCGGATTTGAACTGTTCGTAGTCGTGGCTGGTGGCGATCTTTTTCTCGCGGACGATCTCGCCGGCCGCCGAAAACACGGCGAATAGGGTCTTCGTACCACCCACGTCAATCGCCAGATATTGCTCGCTCCCCATTTGTTAATAATTCTAGCACGCAAGCGGCCGGGGCATTTACAGATATTGATTTACCCCTTATAATAATAGGTAATCTACGAGTGCCTGTGCTTTATATGTCTCGGGACCATCCCGGGCCGTCTTAACCAAGCTCTCTTAGAAATACTTATAAGAAGGGAACAATTTTAAATTGGCTAAATCAACAACTTTAACGATGGATGATCTGCTGGCCGCCAGCGACCTCAAGCAGCTCAAGACCGGAGACATGGTCGAAGGCGTAGTGTCGTCCGTAAAAAAACACGAGGTCTGGGTAGACTTGGGACCTAACGGTCTGGGTGTGATTTTCCGCCGCGAAGTCGGCTCTAACACCTTGACAGAAGGCGAAACCATCAGTGCCAGTGTCGTCGATCCGGAACTGGACGAAGGCTACGCGCTGCTCTCCATGAAGCGAGCAGTCAAAGACCGCGGCTGGGGCGAACTGCAGAGGATGTTCGAAGCCCAGGAGATCGTCGAAGTCAGTCCTTATGACGCCAACCGGGGCGGACTGCTGATAGAACTGGAAGGCATCCGCGGCTTCCTACCGGTATCCCAACTATCCGCCGAGCATTATCCGCGGGTATCAGATAGCGACAAGGACGAGATCCTGACCAAGCTCAACAGCCTGGTCAACAAGACACTGCGCGTCCGGATCCTGGACGTGTCGCGTAAAGACAACAAGCTGATCTTTTCAGAGAAAGAAGCCGTCCGTGACGACATGGCTTCACGGCTGGCCGAACTGAAGGTCGGCGACGTCGTGGAAGGCGTGGTCACCGGAGTTATCGACTTCGGCGCCTTCATCAATGTGGACGGCATCGAAGGCCTGATCCATATCAGCGAGATATCCTGGGAGCGAGTCGAAGATCCGCGCAAATACATCAAGGTCGGCGACCGCGTCAAAGCCAAGATCATCGCCATCGATAAGGACCGGCTGAGCCTGTCCGTCAAGCAGATGAGCGAAGACCCCTGGCTGAGCGAAGTCAAACAGTTCAAAAAAGGTGACTTGGTAGAGGGTAAGATCACCCGCATCACGCCGTTCGGCGCCTTCGTGCAGCTGTCGCCCAGCGTCGAGGCTCTGGTGCACGTTTCCGAGATGAGCGACGACGAGAGCGTCGACCCCGAAGCCGTGTTCAAGCTCAACGAGACCAAGAAATTCAAAGTTATCGATGTCGACACCGACAACCGCAAGATCGCACTGTCCCTAAAAGACGTTAAATAAGAAAATGAAAGGAGCGGCTATATGGCAAGAACCATCGAAATTGACGACCAAGTCACCGTCGGCGCCTTGGCCGAACTCCTTTCCATCCCTGTCTCGCAGTTAATCGGCGAACTGTTCAAAAACGGCGTCCCGGCGACGGTCAACGAGAAGATAGATTTTGATACCGCTCAGATAATCATTGGCGAGATGCCCGATTTAGAGGTGGAGCTGGCCCATAAGGAACACGCGCCGGCCGCGCCGCGCGTTAAGCGCGAAGCTTCGGCCAATGCTGAGTCGCGGCCGCCGGTCGTAGCTATGATGGGCCACGTCGACCACGGCAAGACGACGCTTTTGGACGCCATCCGCGGCGGCTCGACCGCGGGAGGCGAGGCCGGCGGCATCACCCAGCACCTGGCGGCTTATCAGGTGGAGCATAACGGCCGGCTTATAACATTTTTGGATACGCCCGGCCACGAGGCCTTCGCTGCCCTGCGCGAACACGGCGCCCGCCTGACGGACCTGGTCATCTTGGTCGTGGCCGCCGACGATGGCATCAAACCCCAGACCATCGAAGCCATCCGTTTCGCCCGCCAGGCCGGCGTGCGCATGATAGTGGCCGCCAACAAGATGGATAAGGCCACCGAGGCCCAGCTGAACGTACTGAAAGGCCAGTTAGCCGAACAGGAACTGGTGCCCGAAGATTACGGCGGCGATACAATCGTCATGCCGGTGTCAGCTAAAGAAGGTACCGGTATCAGCGAACTGCTGGACATTGTCCTGCTGGTATCCGACGTCGAAGAACATAAGGCCGACAAGAATGTGCCGGCCACCGGCCTGGTCATCGAGGCTCACATGGAAACCGGCCGCGGCCCGGTAGCCGAAGCCCTGGTAGAGCAGGGCACGCTGCACGCCGGCGACTTCGTTGTCTTGGGCGGTACTTACGGCAAGGTCCGCAACCTGGAAACCACTGACGGCAAACCCATCAAAGACGCCGGCCCTTCGACGCCGGTCAATATCACCGGCCTAAAGAGTCTGCCGGAATTCGGTGACGAATTCCAGGCCGTCAAGAACGAGAAAGAAGCCCGAGCTATGGCCGCCGCGACCGCCACCGGCCGCCGGGCGGACGGCAATGCGGCGGCTACCAGCGGCTCCGAACTGCTGCGCATCATCAGCCGCAGCAATAAACTCCAGGAATTCAACGTGGTCATCAAGGCCGACGTCCAGGGCTCAATCACCTCTGTTATCGACAGCCTGAAGACTTTGGATAACGAAGAAGTCGCCGTGCGTGTAGTCAGTTCCGGCGTCGGTGTCATCAACGAAAGCGACGTCCATACCGCCCATTCCGCCGGCGCGGTGATTTACGGCTTCCATACCAGCCTGCCGCCGCACGTCAAACGCTTGGCCGGCCGCGACAAAGTACCGGTCCGCCTGTTCACCGTGATTTATGAACTTATTGACGACGTCAAAAAAGAGCTGGAAGGCCGTCTGGCGCCGGAAGTCATTGAAGAGCAGCTGGGCACGCTGCAGGTCAAAGGTATCTTTAAGATCACCAAGACCGAGGTCATCTGCGGCGGCCAGGTCACCAAAGGCACCTTGCACGCGCCGTCACTCTGCCGGCTGGTCCGCGATAAAGAAGTCATCGCCGATAACCTGCAGGTCACTAAACTGCAGCGCGGCCCGACCGAAGTGACCGAAGTGCCCGAAGGCGAGATGTGCGGCCTGAGTTTTAGTAGTGACAGCCGGGTGGAAGTCTTGGAAAACGACCGCATCGAACTGTTCTCCCGCCAGACCAAAGTCCGCACGCTCTAAAGCGACATGTAAAACGTTTCACTGACCGTTTTTCACAAAAGTCTTACTTTAGCAGGTAGTTAAAGTGAGGTGTATAAGATGGCAGACGTCGCTGAAACCGTCCGTTTCGTGGACGAGGAAAGAGATAAACTCCCGGAAGAACTCGCCGGGTTCGTAGGTCTTGGATTTGATGATAATAACCGGCTTGTCGGTTTAGAAGAAAGCGGAGGGACGAAGCAGATCCGCAACGTCGGGCAGGCGCTGCTGCATTTCGCGGTCCAAGCCGGAGTAGCCGAAGAGGCGCCGCCGGCCGAGGATATCCCGGCGGAGATGCGGGCGGCCTTTGAAGCTCTGATAATAGAAAGACTGGAACCACTGAACGATCGTATCCAACGCCTGGAAAAGGACAAAGCCGGTTTGGAGGAAACCGTCCACAGATTGGAGAGGGAAAAGAAAGAGCTGGAAGACCGAATCACCGAACTGACCAAGGAGCCGCCCGAAGAGGAAGAAGTCGCCGGCTTCAAAAAAGATGACGCGGTCGGCATCAGAAACGGCGACAAGTATATCGTGGGTTTCAGCGTGGCCGGCTTTACCGAACCGGACGCCGCCGGCAAGCGGGACATCCGGATCAGAGACGCCGACGGCAAAGAGCATAGCGTCGATCCATCGGTACTTAAAAAACGCGGAGAGATAAGAGATGGGGAGATTCAAAACGTGCCGCCGCTCGTGCGCCAGAAAGTCGATTATCGGGAGCCGGTAAGCGTCCGGCTGAGACGGCGCCTAAGCGGCGAGCCGGAACCGGCGGAATACTACCAAGACGAGGAAGGCAGGCACTACTATCTGGTGGATGACGAGCCCGTCTATGTGGACGAGAGACGGGATGCCGCGGGAGCGGTAGTGCTGGCCGTCGGCGCCGCCGCCCTCGGCGGGCTTATCGGCTATACTTTAGCCAATAAATCCGGCGGTCATAACTATTCCAGCGATTTCAGCGAGATAATCAACCAAAACAGCGGCTTAAAGCAGCAGGTCCACGACCTGAGCCTGCAGAACGCCCATGAGCTCCGGGCCCTACACGGCCTGCACTCCGAAATAGCCCGCGACCACACCCAGGAGATGAAGAAAATAGGCGAGCTGCAAAAAGAAATCAATGGCGGAAGCGGCGGATTCAAAGAACATATCCAGAATAGCGGCGCTTACTGGGGCATGAGGTACCCCTGGGACTGGGCGGCGAACAAGGTCGGCGCTTACCGGGCCGAAGGCTGGCTGCACACCTTAGCTTCCAAAGCCGCGGCCCACGGCCATCATATCCGCTGGTTCACTAATTCCGCCGGTAAGGAAATCCTCCAGGTCGACGGCCGGACCGACACCAGCTATGTGGTGAAGGCTATAAGCGGCAGCTGAAACATTAGCGGTCATTGACTTTTAAGGCACTGGTGTTAGCATAGGGTTAGTAATAAAAAAATAAAAACTACAGAATATGGGCGAAACTCTCGCAGATCCTCCAGTCGAATCGGCTCCTCCGGCTCCCGGCGGTGTAGTCTTAGATAAAGTAGAGTGGGATTATTCACATCTGAAGCCGGAGCCGGGATTCATGGTGGAAGCGCCGGCCACGCCGGAAGTTACCGTCCCCGAAACCATCCCTGTCCCAGTCGCTGCAGCAGCACCGGTCGCCGAGGCTCCAGAAGAAACAGAGGAGCCCGCGGCTATCTTAGAAGATGCCGCCGGCAACCAATGGCGGGATCTGGGCAAGACCGAAACCGGCATGCGGAAAATAGAAAACCTCGATAGGAGCCATACGAAATTCATAACCGAAGAAAGCTTCGCCGCTCTTTTGCCGGCCGGCCAAGAAGGGGAATCGACGGCGGCCGCCGGGCCGCCATTCCCGGAAACCGCCCCGGATCCGGAAAAAGAGCAGCTGCTCCAGCAGCTGCAGTTGCTTAGCGAGCGGGTAGTCAAGCTGGAAAACCTCCAAGAGGAAAAGGAATCGCCTTATCAAGTGAAGGTCGGCGGCTTGGTACCGATATTTTCGTGGTCGAAAAAAGATTACGAATCCGCCCGCATAATCGAAGAAGGCGAAAGGAACGGCGAATCGTTTTATAAGGTAATCACCGCCGAAGGGCAGACCAAGACATTCTTCAAAGACGAGGTGGAATATTGGTTCTCGCACAGTACCGAACCGGAGACCGTGCCGGCCACGGCGGAGGATGCCAAGAAGAGGTTCAGCGCTAAATTCCGTGCCGTCCGCGGCGAGCTGATGCGCCTAGGCCGCCAAACCGGAGTCACCCTGTCGGAAAAAGCCGCTCCCCAGATAGATAAAGCCAAAGAGGTACTGCAGCCGACGGTAGACGATATGAAAATGCGGGTCGGCTACGTAGCCGGCTCAGCCAAAGAGGCGTTAGCAACCACGCTGCTCACGGGGCAGGTACTCGCCGAGAAAGCCGGCGCAACCGCCAAAGAGGGTCTGGTTAGCGGGATATTGGCCGGTCAGGTAGCCGGCGAAACAGTCGGCGGCGCCGCCAAAGAGGCTTTGGTCGGTTCGGTCCTAACTGGCCAGGTAGTCGGCGAAAAGATCGACGAAAAAGCCAAAGCTTACAGACGGCGGTTGCTCGGCCAAGCCGCCGGCTACGCAGCCGTGTTCAGCGTCTGGTTCTTAGGTCCGTCGGCGGTAGCGGCCGAGACTGACATTAATGATGGCGCTCAAAAAATCGAGTTACCACCGGTCACAGTCGTATAATATTTGGTGAACCAAGCCAACTTAGTTAAAATTCAAGCATAAGGAAAAACCGCCATGTTTCAACTGGACGACAATCTGCTACGCGAACTGGGCCTGGGCGACCTACCGGCCGCCGAAAAGAACAAGATGCTGGCCCATATCTACGAGACGCTGGAACTGCGCGTCGGCATGAAGCTGGCCGAACAGATGACCGACGCCCAGTTAGATGAATTCGAAGGCTTTATAGATCGTAACGACGAAGCTGGCGCTCTAAAGTGGCTGGAGACCAACTTCCCGCATTATAAAGAAGTCGTCGCCGAAGAATTGGAAAAACTCAAAAGCGAAATCAAAGAGCAGGCGCCGGCCATCATGCAGGCCACGCTGGCTGATGGCGGGGGCTCCGAGCCGCCCGCCGAACCGCCGGCTACTTCCGATAGCCCAGCATAAAATCGGCGCCGCTCATCGTCCGGCCGCTGGGAGCGGTAAGTTCCAGAATCTCCAGATAACCGGGCTGGCATTTTATGACTAAAATACCGTCTTGCGCCGATTCGGCGACCCTGGCTTTGGTTATGACCACGTCGCGGCCATGTATCCGGGCCCGCGTCTTAGGAAAACCCAGATATGCCCGCACCTTGCGCTCGATATCCTCGGCCGGTTCGCTGAAATCAATGTGTCCGTCGGCTTTGGTCAGCAGGCGCGAATAGGTGGCCTCGGTCTCGTCCTGGACCTTGGGTTCCAGCCGGCCGCTTAATATGTCCTCCAGGTTCTCAATCAGCAGCCGGGCGCCCTCTTGCTGTAGTTTTTCAGCCAGCTGATATTTGGTTTCGGTACCGTCCAGCGGAACTTTCTTCTGGGCATAGACCGGCCCGGCATCCATTTCGGATACCAGCTTCATCAGCGAGACGCCGGTTTCCTCCAAGCCGTTCAATATCGCGGTTTCCACAGGGGTGGAGCCGCGCAGTTTGGGTAGCAGGGAAGGGTGGACGTTGATGATGCCTTTAGGGAACAAGTCCAGGATTTCCTGCGGGATGATCCGGCCGAAGGCCACTAAGACCGCCGCTTCGGCCCGGTACTTTTCGAGTTTTGACAGCAAATCGTCTTTGCCGCCGGGTAGTATCACCGGGATGTGATAAGCGTGGGCCACCGGGCCGATCTCCAAGTCGCGCTTTTGCCGCGAAACCACCTCTTTATGGCTGGTGATGACCGCCTCTATTTCGTAGCCGGCCTCTACCAAGGCTCTCAGAGTCGGCGCGCTGGTCGTGGTCGCCGTCGCCAGCCGCTCATTGCCAAAGAATACCAGTTTAGCTTTCGAAGACACCGGATTTCTCGACTTCCTCATAAGCCAACGGCTCTAACTTACCCTTGTCGGTCAATCTGTAAAAAGCGTCCTTATGGTCCTTGAGATGGTCGACGAACATAATGCCGTTGGTATGATCGATCTCATGCTGGAAAATGCGGGCCAAGAAGCCCTCGGCTTTGACGCGCACCGGCCGGCCGGTCTCGTCCAGCGCCCGGATGCGGACTTTGTCGTAGCGCGGCACCTTGCCGTAAACGTCGCTGACGCTCAGACAGCCTTCGTAATCTTCTTTTAACTCGCCCTCGGCTTTGACGATCTCGGGATTTATAAAAATACTGAACGTCTTATCGGCTTTATTTTCGAAATCGTTGCGGACGATAATGATCCGGTAGGGTTTATCTATCTGGATGGCGGCCAGGGCGACGCCGACCTCGTGTTCGCGCGATTCCTCCCAGTCCACCGTGGCCTCGACCATCTCTTTGATGATGCTCAAAGCTTCCGGAGTGATGACCGGCAGTCGCCGGGATTTTTGGCGCAGGCGGCTATTGGGCAGAGCGATGATATTATCTTTAGCGGACATCTGAAATAGTATAACCTACCTCTGTTATTTCGCCTATAGTAAGTCGGCGGGATCCAGATCTATCTGCCAGTCGGCGGGCACGATCTTGGCCAGCGCCAGCAGGTGGTCGCGGTCCTTGCTTTTTAAGACCAGCTGATAGTAAAAATACTTGCCGCGGCGGGCATAGAACGACGGCGTCGGGCCGATGACTTCGACCGACAGGCCCCGGGCGATAAGTTCGTCTTTGAGTTTTTGCGAGGCATTTTGGACGCCGTTGATGGTCGCCCGCCGGACAGTCAGCTTCATAAGGTAGCTGAATGGCGGGAACCTGAAAGCCTGGCGTTCCTTGAGTGTGTGCTCATAGAATAGCCGATAATCGCGGCTGACAGCCGCTCGGATCACTACGCTGTCGGGCTCGTAAGTCTGGACCACCACCCGGCCTTTGGAGTGGCCGCGGCCGACCCGGCCGATGATCTGGTAAAGCAGCTGGAAAGTCCGCTCTTCGGCGGTGAAATCGGGCAGTGTCAGCGATGATTCGGCCGATACCACCGCCACCAGTCCCAGCTTCGGCAGGTCCAGGCCTTTGGCCAGCAGCTGCGTGCCGACCAAGATATCGATCTTGCCGCTCAGCAGGTCCTGGTAGACCTCGTTTAAAGTCTCATCGGCCTTATTGTCGCTGTCAAAACGGGCCACCGCCCGGTCCGGGAACAGCTTTTCGACCTGGTCGGCCAAAGCCTTGGTGCCGATCGTCTTATATATGATGTCGGTGTTGTCGCAGTTCGGACACTGCACCGGCGGCCGGTGGGCGAAGCCGCAGATGTGGCACTTGGCCAGGTGCTCATCGGCGTGATAGACCAGCGACACGTCGCAGTTGGGGCATAAGTCGCGCCAGCCGCAGTTATCACACAGGATGACCCGCGCCGAGCCGCGCCGGTTAAGATAAACGACCACCTGTTTCTTGGCCGCCAGCGTGGCGCCGATGGCTTCGATCATCTTCTTTGATAAGTAATAGTTGGAGCCGAAGTTAGACCGGTCTTTCAAATCGATGACTTCGATGCCGACGTCGCCCTCGGTGCTGCCCATGGCCATCTCGGTCATCCGGACCACCGCCGCCCGCTCATCGGCCACGTAATAATCGGCGACGTTGGGCGTGGCCGTGCCATACACCACTTTGGCGGCCGTCAGCGCGCCCAGCTGGCTGGCCGCCCGAAGGGCGCTGTAGCGCGGCGTCTGCTCCTGTTTATAGGCCGGTTCGTGGGCTTCATCGACGACTATCAGGCCGACGCTGGACAGCGGCGAGAACAAGGCCGAGCGCGGTCCGATGATCAGCTGCGGCTGGCCGGCTTCCAGGCATCTCAGCCACAGCTGTTTACGCTTGGCCGCGCTCAACTGCGAGTGCATGACTATCGGCTTGACTTGCAGATAAGCCTGGGCCGCCGCCGCTAGCTGGCTAGTCAGCGAGATTTCCGGCGTCAGCAGGATAGCCGACTTGCCGGCCGCCATGGTCTCTTTCGCCAGCTCCAGGTAAACCCTGGTCTTGCCAGTGCCGGTCTCGCCGTGCAGCAGAACGGTGGTGCTGGGGCTTTGCCTTATCTCCACCAAGGCCCGTTTCTGATCGGCCGTCAGCGGCGCGTGCATCTGCAGCTGGATCTCCTGAGGCGCCGGGCCGGCATTGGATAAGGAATCAGTCTTGATGCTTCTGATGGCCGGCTTGCTGGGCGCGAACTGCCGTAAAGCTTCGCTTAGATTGATCGCGTAATAAGCCTCCATCCACTGGGCCAGCTGCAGGCAGTGGTAGGGGAGAGGGCGGGCGCTGACTAAGCTTTTGACCGGCTTGACGGTGAAGCCCGGTTTGCCGGTCTCGCCCAAGACGAAGCCGGTGGCCGTGCGGGCCCTCAGCGGTACGCTGACCACGCTTAAGACCTCCAGCGCGTCCTCCGAAGAGTAAGTCAGCGGGGCGCCGCTTTTGTACTTCGTATCGGCCAAAAGCACCTCGTAATACCTCATCATCTATATTGTACCCCGTAAATAAAGGTTGCTTTTCGAAGCGGACATTTTATTGCAAATGTTGTGGACTTTTGTATATACTATTCGTAGTAAGGGAAACAACAAAGGGGCTTATGCTTGACACATTCATCACGTCCAGAGTTCGCCGCAAAATCATCGTGGTTTACGCGAAGTATCCGGATTTCAAGACCCACGTAAGGGGTTTAGCCAAGCTTATTAAAGAAGACGCCGGCAATATCCAGCGCGAACTGAAGCGCCTGGAAAAGATTGGTTTTCTAATCAGCGAGCGCCAAAGCAATACTAAGATTTACTACACTAACAAGCAGTTTCCCATCTTCAAAGAACTGCAGAGCATCGTGCTTAAATCGCAGCGGGTGGCCGCCAACAAGCGGGCCCAGGCCAACCAGCCGCCTCGTCCTCCGCAGCAATAAGCCTTCCAAAAAACAGGTTAATACGGTACAATAACACCTATGATTCAAGTTACACGCAAAGATTCCAAAGAATCGGTGGAGAACCTGCTGCGTCGTTTTAACCGCAAGGTCCAGCAATCCGGCGTTTTGGCGACCGCCAAATCCGGCCAGTATTTCGAGCGTCCCGAAAGCCGCCGCGACCGCCGCTTAAAGGCCATCGTCCGCCGCGAGCGCAAAGCCGATAAGATTAAGAAGCTCAAGCTAGGAAGATAGCCGGATGCAGCAACAGATAGAAAAAGACCTCAAAGAGGCCATGTTAGCTGGTGATAAAGCTAAAGCTGAAACTCTGCGGGGCATCAAAAGCGCCTTATTGAATGAAGCCATCAGCGCCGGCGCCCGCGACAGCGGCTTATCTGACGAACAGATCCAGAAAATCCTGGTCCGCGAATCCAAGAAACGCCAGGAAGCCGCCGATTTATACAAGCAGGGCGGAGCCGTCGACCGCGCCGCTAAAGAGTTATCCGAAAAAGCCGTCATCGATTCGTATCTGCCGGAACAGATGAGCGAAGACGAAGTGGCCAAGATAGTCGACGAAGAAATCGCCAAAGTGGACGGGGCTTCGATGCAGAACATGGGCCAGATCATCGGCGCCGTGCGCGGCCGGACCGCCGGCCAGGCCGACGGCGCCTTGATAGCCCGACTGGCAAAGGAAAAACTGAGCCAATGATCATATTCATGGGCCTGGCCGGCTCCGGCAAAAGCACCACGGGCCAGCTGCTGGCCGCCCATCTGCGTTGTCCGTGGGTCTCTACCGGTAATCTGCTGCGCCAAAGCATGGACGCCGACACCCAGAAGCAGATGCTGCGCGGTGAGATAATCAGCGACGATCACGCCCTGGCCGTATTGGACGAGGAGTTCCGCCGTATTGGCGCCGACTCGCGCCAATTTATCTTAGACGGCACGCCGCGCACCATGCGCCAGGCCAAATGGCTGGCCGAAAAAGACCAAGCCGGCGAATTAAAAATAACCGGAATAATCCATCTTAATATCCACCAGTCCAAGGCCAAAGACCGCCTGCTGGCCCGCCAGCGCCCCGATGACCACGACCAGGCTATCGCCGAGCGCTTCCGCGAGTACGACGAAGCCATCGTGCCGATCATCGATTATCTGACAAAAGAGGGCTACAAGGTCCACGAGATCAACGCCGACCAGCCGCCGCACCAGGTCGAAGCCGACATAGAGAAAGCATTGGGGGTCTAAGATGCGAGCCAAAACACCGGCCGACCTGAAGAGCATGCGCGAGGGCGGCAAACTGCTGGCCAAGATACTGAAAGACTTATCGGGCAAGGTGGAAGCCGGCGTCACGCCCAAGGACCTGGCCGCCGATGCCGCCCAGCAGATTGAAAAATATAACATGCAGCCGGTGGTCTTAGGCTACGAAGGCTTCCCGGACGTCATCTGTATCTCCGTTAACAACGCCATCGTCCACGGCGTTCCCGGCAACCAGCCGATCCGCCAGGGCGATTTGGTCAAACTGGACCTGACACTCGGCTATAAAGGCATGATCAACGATTCGGCGGTTTCCGTCATCGCCGGCGGCCATGGTTCGGCCGGCGTCCAGCGCCTGCTGGACGGCACTAAAGCCGCTCTGAACGCCGGCATCGCCGCCGTCAAAGGCGAGGGCACGCGGGTCGGCGACATCAGCCAGGCCGTTCAAGACGTCCTGGAGAAAGAATATAAGCTCGGCGTCATCCGCGAACTCGTCGGCCACGGGGTCGGCTACCAGATACACGAAGCCCCCAATATCCCTAACTACGGCGTGGCCGGCACCGGCCCGACCTTGCACGCCGGCATGACCATCGCCATCGAGCCGATGGCCTCTCTCGGCGATTGGCACATCGCCGTCGCCAAAGACAAGAACACCATTATCATGAAAGACGGCAGCTTGGGCGCCCATTTCGAGCACACGGTCCTAGTCACCGAAGACGGCTGCGAAATCCTAACGCTGCCTTAGAGTAAGCGAAGCCCTTCAAACGCGAGCGCACGTTGACTTTTTAACATAAGTGTGATAAGGTATTAGCTAAGTTCTCAAAAATAAAAACCTCAAAAGGAACAAAAATGCTTTTAGAAAAGACCCCAGTTACGGAAGCTTCACAAATCGCCGATCGCGCGGTCGGGGAATATGTGCTCCACAAGGTCGTCGCCGACAGTACCGAGTCCGCTCTCGCCAGAGGCGATATCGAATTAGCCAAAATCAGACAGGCCAGGGGAGATAAACACCTGCGGGACGCCCACGCTTGGCAGCTGGAAAATCAGGGCATACTTGAAGCTCAAGCCAGGGGAGAGATGGAAGCTGCACCTCATTGATTCCGCTGCGCGCTATGGTTTTGAGCCGCCCTCCGGGCGGTTTTTGTTATATTGCTTGTTTTTACCTCTAGCGGTATAGTTAGAGGGATACTTTATAATAAAAACAATGCTAAAAAAAGAAGTTATCCGGAAGATAGCCCGACAAAATGTATTCCATTTTGCCGGCGCGATAAGGAACCGCGAAGGGGTTCCTTATAAGGCGGAGCGGTAGCGGAGCCGTCAAAATGTCTGAACAGCAACTTCAATATTTCATAGGCCTGGATATAGGCACGACCGCTGTTAGATGCGTGGTCGGCGAGCTGGCCGGCGATGCCCAGATACCGACGGTTATCGGCTTTTCCAGCGCTCCCAACAGCGGTATGCGTAAGGGTAATGTCGCCCACATTGAAGAAGTCGCTCAGGCCGTGGTAAACGCCGTACAAGAGGCCGAACGGATGAGCGGCCGGGAAATCCGCCACGCTACGGTGAACGTCAACGGTTCGCATGTTGAAGGCGTCAATTCTAAGGGCGTAGTGGCCATCAGTTCGGCCGACCGGATCATCGGCGTCGAGGACCGGATGCGCGTCGAGGAAGCCGCTACCGTGGTCCAGCTGCCTGCTAACAAAGAGATCATTCAGGTCTTCGCTAAGAATTACAGGTTAGACGGGCAGGAGAACATCAAGGACCCCGTCGGCATGCACGGCGTCCGTCTGGAAGTCGACACCCATATATTAGTAGCCAGCACTCCGGCATTGAAGAGTTTGGAACAAGTCCTGCATCGGGCCGAACTGCAAACCAGCCACCGTACGGTAACCTCTCTGGCAGCCGGCGAGGCGGTCTTGGACCGCCAGATGAAAGACAGCGGCGTCTGCGTCTTAGACATCGGCGCGGCTACTACCAACCTGTTAGTAATTGAAGACGGAGAAGTGGAGCACATCGCCGTCATCCCGATGGGCGGCACCCATATCACCAATGACCTGGCTATCGGCTTAAAGACCGAACTGAACATCGCCGAACTGATCAAAGTCAAGCACGCCACCTTAGCCAAGGGCGTCAGTGGCGAGACCAGCTTCGTGGTCAAGGGCGAGGAGCTGCGGTTCGACCGCGAGATGATGCGCCTGATCATCGAGGCCAGAGTGGAAGAGATCCTGGAATTCGCCGACCACGAGCTGAAGAGAATCCGCAAATCCCGCAAGCTGCCCGGCGGCGTAGTGCTGACTGGCGGCACCAGCAAGCTGCCCGGCCTGGCGGACTTCGCCAAAGAAACCATGGAACTGCCGGCTCGGGTGGGCGCCTGGAAGCACATCAAGCGGGTCGTAGACGGCATGGACGAGCACGAATTCGCGCCGGCCGTGGGCTTGATGCTGCTGGATATGTACCTTGGTCCGGCTGCTGAAGTCAGCTACGTGGAGCAGAATCATGGCGTATTATCATCTGTTAATACATCATTGAACACAATTATTAGTCGATTTAAGAAGCGCGGCTAGTCCCAGCCTAAGCCGGCAGCAATCATTTTAGTCGGGCCAGCCGGCTGAAAATCCACAAATTAATTCTGAGTATTAATTGCATTCAATATTTAAAGCCCATATAATTGGAAGTACTAGTTAATGGAGTCTTATTAAATGCCCAAAGTTGATCCGGCCGTTGAAACCTTCGCCCGTATAAAAGTAGTCGGAGTCGGCGGCGCCGGCGGCGCGGCCGTCAACCGGATGGTGGATGCCGGTATAACGGGGGTAGACTTCGTGGCGATCAACACTGACGCCCAGGCGCTCCATCACTCTAAGGCCACTCACAAAGTCCATATCGGCAATGAGGCCACTCGCGGCCTGGGCGCGGGCGCCGATCCGGCCGTAGGCACCAAAGCCGCCGAAGAATCCGCCGAGGACATCAAAAAAGCCGTCACCGGTTCGGATATGATATTCGTGACCTTCGGCGGCGGGGGCGGCACCGGCAGCGGCGCCGGTCCGCTGGTCGCTAAAGCCGCCAAAGAAGCCGGCGCCCTGGTCATCGGTTTCGTTACCAAACCGTTCGCTTTCGAAGGCGAAAAGCGCCGCCGCAACGCCGACGCTTCCATCGAACGGCTGCGCGGCAACGTTGATACGCTCATCACCGTGCCCAACGACCGTCTGCTGCAGACCATCGACCGCCGCACCCCCTTATTAGAAGCCTTCAAAGTGGCCGACGACGTCTTGCGCCAGGGAGTGCAGGGTATTTCGGATCTGATTACCGTCCACGGTTTAGTCAATCTGGACTTCGCCGACGTCAAAACCGTCATGGCTAACGCCGGCTCCGCCCTGATGGGCATCGGCCGGGCCAGCGGCGACAACCGGGCCATGGACGCCGCCCAGCAGGCCATATCGAGCCCGCTGCTGGAAGTTTCCATCGACGGCGCCCGCGGTATTTTGTTCAACGTAATTGGCGGCTTGGATATGAGTATGCACGAGATCAACACCGTCGCCGAAACCATCACTACCGCCGCCGACCCCGAAGCCAACATCATCTTCGGCGCCACCATCAATCCGGACCTGGAGGGGGAGATCATCGTCACCGTGGTGGCTACCGGTTTTGACGACAGCTACTTCGCTACTCGCGACAATAAGACCGCCGACCTGATCCGCCGGGCCCAAGAAGAGCCGGCCACCGAAAACAAGATAGATTCCGAAACCCTTAAGGACCTGGACATCGACCTCAAGGACGACACTCTTCCGGCCGAGGATTTCCATAGCGACGAGACGCCTAATATCTGGGCTCTGCCGGACGAAGAGAACACCGCCGGCGCCGAGCCGACCGAGGACGAACTGGAACGGCCATCCTTCTTGCGTCGCCTGCGCGGCCGCAAGCCGGCCGACGACCAGCCGGCCGACGATGATTCTGCCGACAGCGACGAACCGGACTATCCCTTCGCCCACGACGATGGCTCGGATGACGATTCGGACAACGCGGCCGACGATGATTCCGCCGACGAAGACGACCAAAAACCGGATGATAAAAAAGCCGGCAAAGCCTCCAAATCGGGTAAGAAGTAGTCCGCTAAAAAGGGTAAAAGTCTTGTCAAAACTACACCAGATTTCCGCTTGCTATAGCGCTATGAGTGGGGGTAATATAAAGTTTACGAACGCTACATATAGTGGCCGTACATTAAACAAAAAGTTGTTTTAAGGGGTAAAGATGAAGTGTCAACGCTGTGGATCATTAGACAATAAGGTAGTGGAATCAAGAGACGTCGCCGACAACGACGCTATTCGCCGCCGCCGCGAATGTTTGAACTGCGGCTACCGCTTCACGACTTACGAGCGCCTGGAACGGCCCAGCCTGGTGGTCATTAAGCGTAACGGCAACCGCCAGCTGTTCAGCCGCGAGAAGCTCTTACAGGGCCTGCAGCACGCTACCGAGAAGACTTCCGTCACCAACCTGCAGCTGGAAAGCTTCGTGGCCCAGATAGAACGCGACCTTTACGGCCGCGGCGAACCGGAAGTATCCAGCACCGACATCGGCGAACTGGTCATGGCCGGGCTGCCCAAGCTCAACGAAGTCGCCTACGTGCGCTTCGCCAGCGTCTATCGCAAGTTCCGCGATATCAGCAGCTTTGAGCGCGAACTGTCGCGCATCCGCGAGAGCAAAGAAGTCCGTCCGACACCCAAAAAACAACCCGCCAAATAAATCAAGCGACCATTTGTTGCCTTAAGGTATTTATCGGGTTTATCATGATAGATACCGAATGGGAGCAAAGGGTGGTGTTTTGCCGGCCGTGAGAGACGGCAATCCATCATGAAGCTCAAGCAAATAAAAAATCCAAAAACAATAAAAAGAAAGTAAGAGAGGGGTTAGAATCATGGCGCAAGCTACCAAACAAAATGTCAGACGGGTATTCACCAAGCCCAAAACCAAGGCTTATGATGCTTTGAATTGGGTGAAGCGCGACAGCGCCATCGTCAACCCGATGACCGGCAAAGCCGTTTTCGAACAAAAAGGTGTGGAGTTCCCGGACAGCTGGAGCTTGAACGCCATCAACATCGTCGCTCAAAAGTATTTTTCGGGCACGCCCGGCACTCCGGAGCGCGAGGATTCACTCAAGAAACTTATCAACCGGGTGGCCGACACCATCACCCGCACCGGACTGCAGGAAGGCTATTTCGTATCCGAGGCCGAAGCCGAGGATTTCCGCGAAGAACTCAAATTCATCTTAGCCACCCAGCGGGCGGCTTTTAATTCACCGGTCTGGTTCAATATCGGCGTCAAAGAGCGTAGCCAGCAGGCCAGCGCCTGCTTCATTTTGGCCGTCGAAGACACCATGCCGGCCATTTTGAACTGGTACGCCGAAGAGGGCATGATATTCAAGGGCGGATCGGGCAGCGGCATCAACGTTTCGTCCTTGCGCTCCAGCAAGGAGGCCTTGGGCAAATCCGCCGGTACCGCCAGCGGGCCTTTGAGCTTCATGCGCGGCGCCGACGCGTCCGCCGGGGCCATCAAGTCCGGGGGCAAGACCCGCCGGGCCGCCAAGATGGTGATTATGAATGTCGATCATCCCGACGTGGAAGATTTCATCTGGTGCAAGGCGCTCGAGGAGCGCAAAGCCCGGGTGCTGGAACAAGCCGGATTCGACATGAGCTTAGACGGCAAGGACAGCCACAGCGTCCAGTACCAGAACGCCAACAACTCGGTGCGCGTCACCGACGACTTCATGAAGGCCGTGCAGAACGATGATGACTGGGACCTAAAAGCCGTCACTACCGGCAAAACCGTCGAGACGGTCAAAGCCCGCGACATCTTCCGCCAGATCGCCGAAGCCGCCTGGGAGTGCGCCGACCCCGGCATGCAGTTCGACACCACTATCAACCGCTGGCATACTACCCCCAATGCCGGCCGCATAGAGGGCAGCAACCCCTGCAGCGAATACATGCATCTTAATAACTCGGCCTGCAACTTATCGTCCATCAACCTGCTTGAGTACTTAAATGACGATTTCAGCTTCGACGTCGACGCTTTCCGCCACACCGTGGAAATCATGTTCACCGCCCAGGAAATCTTAGTCGGCTACAGCGAATACCCGACCAAGAACATCACCAAGACCGCCCGGGCTTACCGCGAGCTGGGACTGGGCTACGCCAATTTAGGCGCGCTATTGATGGCCCAGGGCCTGCCGTACGACAGCGACGAAGGGCGCGCCCAAGCGGCCGCCATCACCGCTCTGATGACCGGTCACGCCTACGCCACCAGCGCCCGTATCGCCAAGGTCGTGGGGCCGTTCGCCGGCTACCACAAGGACCGCGAAGGCATGAACAAGGTGCTACGTATGCACCGCGACGAAGTCAAAAAGATCGACCCGTCGATGGTCAGCGAAGAATTGCTATCCGCCGCGGCCGCATCTTGGGACGAAGCCGTGGAGCTGGGCGAACGCTACGGCGTCCGTAACTCCCAGGCTACTCTACTGGCGCCGACCGGCACCATCGGTCTGATGATGGACTGCGATACCACCGGCATCGAACCGGACCTCGGTCTGACCAAGGTCAAGAAACTGGTCGGTGGCGGCACGATGTTCATCGTCAACCAGACCGTACCGCGGGCCCTTAAAGCGCTCGGCTATAACCGCGCCCAGGTGGAAGACATCGTCAATTACATCGATCTGGAAAAGACCATCATTGGCGCCCCACACCTCAAAGACGAGCACCTGCCGGTCTTCTCGTGCAGCATGGGCGACAATGCCATCCACTACATGGGCCACGTCAAGATGATGAGCGCCGTCCAGCCGTTCTTGTCCGGCGCCATCTCTAAGACCGTCAACATGCCCGAAGAAGTCACCGTCGAAGAAGTCGAACAGCTGCACACCGAAGCCTGGAAATTGGGCCTAAAGGCCGTCGCCATCTATCGCGACAACTGCAAAGTCGCCCAGCCGTTATCCATGGCCAAGAAAGAGGTCAAGGAAGAAGATTCGCCCGCCGTGAACGCCACCGTGGCCGAAACGCCCGACCAAGTCATGGCCATTGCCGCCGAACATATGGCGCCCCAAGGCGTCCAGGCCGGCCGCCAGCTCGGCGCCCGCGAACAATTGCCCCGGGTCCGAAATTCCAAGACCTTCCGCTTTACGCTTTCCGGCACCCGCGGCTACTTTACCGTCGGCCAGTACGATGACGGCCGGCCCGGTGAACTGTTCATCAGCATCAGCAAGCAGGGCTCGACCCTGCGCGGCGTGATGGACGCCTTTGCCACATCGGTCAGCTTCGCGCTGCAGTACGGCGTGCCGCTCAAAAAACTGGTCCGCTCCTTTACGCACACCAGTTTCGCGCCGGCCGGCGTCACCGACGATCCGGATATCCGGACCGCCAGCTCGATCATCGACTACATCTTCAAGCGCCTAGGCAAGACTTACCTGAGCTTTGACGACCAGCTGGAAGTCGGTCTGGCCACTTTAGATGATATTCCTGCCGGCCAGGCTAGCTTACTGGACGCCGTGGAAGTCGCCGAAGAGATCGCCGTTGCCGAACAGAGCATCGCCAGCGAATCGACCGCTGAGACCACGGCCGCGGCCGACATAATCACGGCCAGCACCGGCCCTTCAGCAGATGAACCGGTCGAGGCCAAGAAGACCGAAACCCGCCAGGACGATAACGCGCCGCTGTGCTATAACTGCGGCAACCAGACTCAGAGGGCAGGGACGTGCTACGTCTGCACCGCCTGCGGTTCCACTACCGGCTGCAGTTAACATCGCTCGCCTGAGGTCTCCAAACAGGCCGCTCACGCGCGGGCGGTCGTCTGCCTGAGCTGCGAAAGAATTATCGCATCTCCGCAGCCGACCAGTCCGGCTCCGCTTGGGTCAAGTTAAGCCTGTTTGGAGCCTCAGGCTCGCTCAGCCATACCTGCGAGACCTTCTCGAGAAGCAAAGCGCCTCGCTTAACCCGAGGAAGGAGTTGACTTTTTAAGGTGTTTATGCTAATGTAAGAGTAAGTTAATCAAAAACAAAAAATGCCAACTTTAGAAGCTCCAGCGCCTCCAACCGAAACCGAAGTAAGATATACTGGCCCCGTAGCCCGGCCGGACGGCACCTTGCCTAATGCGGTAGACATGGTCCGCGGTCTAAACGAAGTCTTTTCTACCGGCGAGGAAGGCGAAGTCTCGTTCGTAAGGGGCATGCTCCGCTGTCTGGGCCACTGCGCCATCGGCACTCCCGAAGACGAACTGCCGGATGACGCGGATATCCCTCCTGTTAACCCCTGGAAACTTATGGTCTTCGTATCCAAAGCCGCAGTCAGTAAGGATCGCCGCCGCGAAATGATGAGCCGGGTCAAAGAAGGCATGAGTATCGGCGATGGCCTGGGCCTGCTGGCTGTCCTGAGTATTTATGACGCCGGAAAGCATTCCGGCATGTCTAAGGACGAAGCCCGCTCCAATGCCTGGGGCTGGTATGGTATGTCCGACGGAAATAATAAGAAATAATTTATCTAAAAGTTATGAAAAAGCGCCGCGGGCGGCAAGGCTGGTTAAAGCCGCGCCCATGGCGCTGGGGCGGGGAGTCATCGGTGCTCCCGCCCCTTGATGAATTGCTCACCGGCCAGGGAAGTAGTCCTGGTCATTACGGCCGGCGATCATGAAGACGATCATGGTAGTCACCCAGATCGCCCCCAGAACGATGCCCGGCACCAGGACCCAGATGATCCTGTGTCCGAGGTAGATCATCGGACCCCAGATGACCCAGCCGAGCACCAAGTACATCCCGAAGTAGTCGACAGCGTCAAAATCCCTCAGTGGCTTCTTGTCTTCCATCGAGTTCCTTCCGGCTAGCGCTTTTTACGGCGCTTGCGCTTGGCTTTCTTGTACCCTTGCTGGACGACGGCGTCCCGCAGGGCCTTCTTGGATTCCCTGGACTCTTGGCCATCCGCCGTCCTTCACGCTTGGCAGGTGGCCGG
>Ga0207667_10002734_pt1 | contig 21808 bp, 22 predicted proteins | sample KBSCornC52_FD_184301 | JGI IMG/M metagenome (GOLD analysis project Ga0207667, IMG submission 184301) | Corn rhizosphere microbial communities from Kellogg Biological Station, Michigan, USA - KBS Corn C5-2 (SPAdes) (version 2) | ecosystem: Host-associated > Plants > Roots > Rhizosphere > Soil ...
TTCGATGAGGGCCTTGAAGGCGGCGAGCAATTCGGCGCCGAGGGCGCCGTCGACCGCGCGGTGGTCGCAGGCGCAGGTGACGGTCATGAACTGACCGACCTTGACCTGCCCTTTCTCGGCGTAGACGCGTTCTTCACCCGCGCCGACTGCCAGGATCGTGCCATGCGGCGGATTGATCACAGCGCCGAACTCGCGAATGCCGAACATTCCGAGATTGCTGATGGAAGTCGAACCACCCTGATACTCGTGCGGCGCGAGTTTCTTGGACTTCGCCCGAGCCGCGAAATCCCGCATCTCCGCCGAAATCTCGCGCAGCGTCTTGGTCTCTGCCGACTTGATCACCGGCGTGAAGAGCCCTCCCGGGATCGAGACCGCATTGGCGACGTCCGAGTGCCGATGACGCAACACCGAGTCGCCGGCCCAGGTGGCGTTCGCAGCCGGAACCTTTTGCAGTGCGAGCGCCCATGCCTTGATCACGAAGTCGTTCACGGAAATGCGGTATGTCGGTTTACCATCTTTCAGTGGCGCCGCAGCGTTGATCTTCTCGCGCGCCTCCATCAATGCATCGATCCGGCAATCGAGCGTCAGGTAGAAATGCGGCACCGTTTGCCAGGCCTCGGTGAGCCGCGCGGCGACGACCTTGCGCATGCCGTCGTTTGGAACGATGTCGTAGCTGCCCTCGTCGTAGAGCGCCATCACCTGCTGCTTGCTCATGCCGAGCGCGAGGCCCGCGCCGGCGGGAGCCGCCGAGGGCACTGCAGCCGGAGCCTTGAGCTGCGACTTGCCCGACTTCACTGCCTCGACGTCGGACTTCACCACGCGGCCGTGCGGGCCGCTGCCGGCGATCGCCGACACGTCGATGTTGGACTCTTTCGCGAGGCGCCGGGCGAGCGGCGAGGCGAAGACCCGGGCGCCATTGGCGGGTCTGGTGGCGGGGGTCAAGGCCCCCTCACCCCTCGCTTCGCTCGGACCTCTCCCCCCAGGGAGAGGTGTCGCTGCGGCGGCCCCCTGCCCCACCTCTCCCTTCGGGGGAGAGGTCGGCGCGGCAGCGCCGGGTGAGGGGGCCTTGGCCGCTGGCGCGGGAGCCGGTGCCTTTGCATCGGCAGCGCTTTCACCCTCGGTGAGCAGCACGGCGATGACGGCATTGACCTTCACGTTGTCGGTGCCCTCGGGCACGACGATCTTGCCGATCTTGCCCTCGTCGACCGCCTCGACCTCCATGGTCGCCTTATCGGTCTCGATCTCGGCGATCACGTCGCCGGAGGAGACGCTGTCGCCTTCCTTGACGTGCCACTTGGCGAGTTTGCCCTCTTCCATCGTGGGCGAGAGCGCCGGCATGGTGATGTTGATGCTCATGGCCGCCTCACTCGCCGATGTCTTCGTTCCAGAGTTTCGGATTGTTCTTGATGAACTCTGCCATCATGTGTTCGCACTTGGGGTCGTGGTAGTCCTTCACGTCGACGCCCGCGAGACTCATCACGTCCTGGAAGCCCTTGAAGTTCTTGCTCTCGGCGACGACCACCCGCGAGATGCCGAACTGGATGATCGTTCCAGTGCACATCATGCAGGGGCTCAGCGTCGTATAGCAGGTCACGTCGCGATAGGTCCGCTGCCGGCCGGCATTCTGGATCGCATCCATCTCGCCGTGCAGGATCGGATCGCCCTTCTGTACGCGCCGGTTGTGGCCGCGGCCGATGATCTCGCCGTTGCGCACCAGGACCGAGCCGATCGGAATGCCGCCTTCCCTCAAGCCCTGCTGCGCCTCTTCGTAGGCGGCATCGAGGAACTTGCGGTCGAGCTCGTCCTGCGTGTCGTTGCTGTTCATTCCATCAGCTCCGGTAGGTGACAGCGTTCACGGCGGCAACGACGTCGTCGACGTTGGGCAGCGCCAGCTTCTCGAGGTTCGCGGCGTAGGGCATCGGCACGTCCTTGCCGGTGACGCGGGTCGGCGGAGCGTCGAGATAGTCGAAGGCCTCGGAGACGACGCGGGCGGCGAGCTCGGCGCCGATGCCGTTCTGCGGCCAGCCCTCCTCCACCGTGACCAGCCGGCCGGTCTTCCTGACGCTCTCGACCACGGTCGCCGAGTCCAGCGGGCGCAGGGTGCGCAGATCGATCAGCTCGACATCGACGCCGGCGGCGACGAGCTTTTCCGTCGCCTGCGTGGCATAGCGCATGCCCATCGAGAACGACACCAGCGTCACGTCCTTGCCCGGCCGCGCGATGCGCGCCTTGCCGATCGGCAGCACGTAGTCGTCGAGTTTGGGCACCTGCCCGGTCGAGCCGTAAAGAATCTCGTTCTCGAGGAAGACGACCGGATTGTCCGAGCGGATCGCGGCCTTCAGCAGCCCCTTGGCATCGGCGGCCGAGAACGGCGCGATGACGTAAAGACCGGGCACGTGGCTGTACCAGGACGAGTAGTCCTGGCTGTGCTGCGCCCCGACGCGCGAGGCGGCGCCGTTCGGGCCGCGGAACACGATTGGCGCATGCACCTGGCCGCCGGACATGTAGAGCTGCTTGGCGGCCGAGTTGATCACCTGGTCGATCGCCTGCATGGCAAAATTCCAGGTCATGAACTCGACGATGGGACGCAGGCCGGCGAAGGCCGCGCCGATACCGATGCCGGCAAAGGCGTGCTCGGTGATCGGGGTATCGATGACGCGTTTGTCGCCGAACTCGTCGAGCAGGCCCTGGCTGATCTTGTAGGCGCCGTTGTACTCGGCGACTTCCTCGCCCATCAGGAAGACGTTGGGGTCGCGCCGCATTTCCTCGGCCATGGCCTCGTTGAGCGCCTGGCGCACGGTCATTTCGACCATCTCGACCCCGACCGGCAGGTCGGGATCGGCGGCCACCTGCAGCGTCGGGGCAGCCGGTGCTGCCGGGGCCCTGGGCGCCGGCGCAGGGGCTTCGGCGCTCCCCACCGGGGGTTCGGATTTGGGCGCACTCGGCGGCTTCGGGGCTTCCTCGCCGGGCGCCTCACCCTCGCCAAGGACGAGTGCGATGGGGGTATTGACCTTCACGCCCTCGGTGCCCTCGGGCACCAGCAGCTTGGTCACCTTGCCACTGTCGACGCTCTCGACCTCCATGGTGGCCTTGTCGGTCTCGATCTCGGCCAGAACGTCGCCGGGGTTGACGGTATCGCCCTCCTTGACCAGCCATTTGGAGAGCTTGCCTTCCTCCATGGTGGGGGACAGCGCGGGCATCAAAATGTTCGGCATGATCGGCTGTCCTCAGGCTTCGGCGTAAACATCGGTCCAGAGCTCGGAGGCGGCCGGCTCGGCGTCGTTGGTGGCAAAATCGGCGGCGTCCGTGATGATGGCGCGAACCTCGGCCTCGATCTGCTTGAGGCTCTCCTCGCTGCCGTAACGCTTCTCCAGAATGCGGCTCTTGACCTGCTCGATCGGGTCATGTTCGGCACGCATGGTGGTGACTTCGTCTTTGCTGCGGTATTTCGCCGGGTCGGACATGGAATGGCCCCGGTAGCGATAGGTCAGCATCTCGAGGATGTAGGGGCCTTTGCCGTCGCGGGCATGCTGGATGGCGCGCTTGGCCGCATCGAACGTCATGCGGATGTCCATGCCGTCGACCTGCTCGCCGGGGATGTCGAAGCCCTCGCCGCGCCGCGCCAGATTGGTCTGGCCGGAGGCGCGCTCGAGCGAGGTGCCCATGCCGTAGCGGTTGTTCTCGATGATGTAGACGACCGGCAGGTTCCAGAGCTTGGCCATGTTGAAGCTCTCGTACACCTGGCCCTGATTGGCGGCGCCGTCGCCGAAATAGGTGATGCTTACGGTGTTGTCGCCTTTGAACTTGGCGGCGAAGGCAAGGCCCGTGCCCAGCGACACCTGCGCGCCGACGATGCCGTTGCCGCCGTAAAAGCGATGCTCGTTGGAGAACATGTGCATCGAGCCGCCCTTGCCTTTGGAAAGGCCACCCTCGCGCCCGGTGAGCTCTGCCATCACCCCCTTGGGGTCGAGGCCCATGGCCAGCATGTGGCCGTGGTCGCGATAGCCGGTGATCTGTGCGTCCTTGTCCTTTTCGGACGCCATCGTGACGCCGGTCACCACCGCTTCCTGGCCGATATAGAGGTGGCAGAACCCGCCGATCAGGCCCATCCCGTACATCTGGCCGGCCTTCTCTTCGAAGCGCCGGATCAAGAGCATGCTGCGATAGGCGCTGAGCTCCTGGTCTTTGGTGAGTTCGGGGACGTTGGACAAAGAAGCGGATTTATCCGCCTTGGGAGCGGGCTTGCGCGCCATGCTGTTCTCCGGAAGCCGCAATTTACGGAAAGATAGCGCAAGGCGTCGGTCGATGCCAACTCGCTTGCTGCCTCAGCGGACCACGCTATCAGTCTATGCCGCTTTCGATTTTTGGCATTGCCTGATTTCCAGTTGATCCCATCTGTAAACCGCCAAGTGGTTTACCAGTCTCGGGATCGACCATGATCACCATGTCGCCGACGGTCGACATCGAGAGCATCGAGCGGGCCTTTTCGGTCAGGATGTCCGGATCGAGGCTCCTGGGATCGAACAGGGCGTTCTTCTGCCGGTAGGCGTCGATCTCGGCCTGCAGCCCGCCCGAGGTGACCTTGAGCCCATCGATATCGGCCATCATCGCCTTGCGGCCCTCGATGCCGAAATTACCGCTCAGCGCGCTCCAGCCCAGATAGCCCTGGAAGGCCAGCAAGGCGGCGGTCACCAGAAGCTGGCGCCAGACGGAGGGACGGCGAAGGCGGGTGGACATGCCGGCATCCTAGTCCGTCGTGGTTGAGGGGCGCTTAACAGGTCACCTACGCCGGCAGGTGTAGATCGGGGTCAGTATGTGGCGCTCGATGCGTCCGCCGAACGTGGTGGCGGCCATGTCGTGGAGGCCGTCGAGGATGCGCTCGCGCTCGCCTTCGGCCAGCACGGCGATGTGCGAGAAAGTGGCGTAGAGCGCCCTGACCTGCTCGGGATCGAACACGAGCGTCCAGCGCAGCAGCTCGAACTGCACGTCCTCGAACGAGCTGACCGATTCCAGGTCGGCCAGGCGGGCGGCACGATCGAGCGCGAAGTGCTGCTTGGGGCCGTTGGGGTGGGAGGGATTGCTGCCGAGCGGCGCGAGCAGCGACCGGGTGGCGTCGTGAAAGGGATCGGGCAGGTCCGGGTCGCCGAAAACGTTCCACCACATGGCCCAACGGCCGCCGGTTTTGAGCAGTCGGGCGACCTTGGCCAGCGCGGGGCGCTGCTCGACCCAGTGGAAGGCCGTCGCGGCACAGCCCAAATCGAAGCCGCCCTCGGCCAGGTCGGCGTCCTCGAACGGCGCGACCACGATCTGCAGCCGATCCGACGCGGTGCGATCGCGCAGCCCGGCAGCGAGGCGCGCATCCGGCTCGACCGCGACCAGCGAGCTCACGCCCGTCGCCAAGAGCGGACGCGTGGCGAGGCCGGTACCGGCCCCCACCTCGAAAGCGCGCGTGCCCGGGCCAAGCCGGCAGCGATCGCGCAGGAGCTCGAAGACGCCGTCGGGATAGCGAGGACGGGCGTCGTCATAGATTGCGGAGACCGCGCCGAAGGCGCTCCGGCCATCGCTCAGCGCAAGCGCCGGAGGCGGCCTGCGTATCAGGACGACGTCGTAGCCGTCGATCTCACCCGACTTGAGGACAAACGGCTCCATACCGCCTTCGTGGCGGAAGCCGAAACGCTCGTACAGCCGGCGCGCGCCGTGGTTGTGCTCCCACACATCGATGCGCACGGCAGGCGCGGCCACAACCTCGGGCTCCGCCAACGCCCGGCTCAGCAGTTGCGAGCCGATCTTCTGCCCCTGGAGCTCGGCCGTCACGTAGAGCCGATGGATGGCGACATCGCCGGTCTCCCCTGCCGGACCGAAATGCACGTAGCCGATGGCTCGGCCGCCCAGCCGCGCGACGAGCACCCGATCGCGAGCGAAATGCTCGCGCCAGCGCGCTGGCGAAATGGTGAGGTCCAGGTGGTGCGCAAGCTCGTCCGGCTCGAACTCAGCGCCGAACGTGTCGACATAGGTTTTGATGGCGAGCGCGGAGACCTCTTCGGCGTCTGCGGCGGACGCCTCCGAAATCTCCACGGGCATCAGTCCGCCAACGCCCGGAAGGCGCTCCGCCCGGCATACTTCGCGGCCGATCCGAGCATTTCCTCGATGCGGATGAGCTGGTTGTACTTGGCGATGCGGTCGGAGCGGCTGAGCGAGCCGGTCTTGATCTGCCCGCAATTGCAGGCGACCGCGAGGTCGGCGATGGTCGAATCCTCGGTCTCGCCCGAGCGGTGCGACATGACCGTGGTGTAGGCGGCGCGGTGCGCCATATCGACGGCGTCGAGCGTCTCCGAAAGCGAGCCGATCTGGTTGACCTTGACCAGGATCGAGTTGGCGACGCCCATCTTGATGCCGCGCCGCAACCGCTCGGTGTTGGTCACGAACAGGTCGTCGCCGACGAGCTGCAGCTTCTTGCCGAGGGCTTCGGTGAGCGCCTCCCAGCCCTCCCAGTCGTCCTCGGCCATGCCGTCTTCGATGGTGATCAGCGGGAACTTGCCCACGAGGCTTTCGAGGAAGCGGACGTTCTCGTCGGACGTCAGCGACTTGCCCTCGCCTGCCATCTCGTACTTGCCGTTCTTGAAGTATTCAGTGGAGGCGCAATCGAGGCCGAGGCATACATCCTTGCCCGGTTCGTAGCCGGCGGCGGTGATCGACTTGACGATGTACTCCAGCGCCGCCTCGGCCGACTTGAGGTTCGGCGCGAAGCCGCCCTCGTCGCCGACATTGGTGTTGTGGCCGTCGGCGTGCAGCGCCTTCTTGAGCGTATGGAAGACTTCCGAGCCGATCTGCACGGCCTGCGCCATGGTCTCGGCGCCGACCGGCAGGATCATGAATTCCTGCATGTCGATCGGGTTGTCGGCGTGCATGCCGCCGTTGATGATGTTCATCATCGGCACCGGCAGGATGTGGGCGTTGGGGCCGCCCAGATATTTGTAGAGCGGCAGCTCGGAACTCTCGGCCGCCGCCTTGGCGACCGCGAGGGAGACGCCGAGGATGGCGTTGGCGCCGAGCCGGCTCTTGTTGGGCGTGCCGTCGAGCTCGATCATGGCATGGTCGATGCCGATCTGGTCGAGCGCATCCATGCCTTCGATCTCGGAATAGATCTCGGTGTTGACGAAATCGACGGCCCTGGTCACGCCCTTGCCGAGATACGCCTTGCCGCCGTCGCGCAGTTCCACCGCTTCGTGCGCACCGGTCGAGGCGCCCGACGGCACCATCGCGCGGCCGAAGCTGCCATCGTCCAGAACGACGTCCACCTCGACCGTAGGGTTGCCGCGGCTGTCGAGAACCTGCCGGCCGGTGACGTCGATGATGGAAGACATGCGCGAAATTCCCTGTGCAATCGATTGCCGGGCTCTTCCTAGAGCCCTCTTGTGACAATCGGAAGAGGGACTGCGCAATTTTCGCGATGCCCGGCGGGGCAAACGAAAAGCCCTTCCGGCAAGCCGAAAGGGCCAGGGCAGAGCGATGGGCTGAGGGATCAGCAGCCAATCAGGCTCCACTTGCGGGCGAGGCGCTCGGAATTGGCCATCGACTTGGTCACCGCCAGGCACCACGCATAGTGCCCCGCATAGTCGAAGCTCCAGCGGGCACCGGTGAAGCCGCAGGAATCGGCGAGGTTCTGGCTCTCGGCCCAGACGGCCTGCTGGGCGTAGGCGTGGCAGAAGAACGGGTTGGCGGCCTGCGCCGAGGTGGTGGCGAAGGTGGCACCGGCGATAAGGATGGCGGCGGTCGTGAAGATCAGCTTACGCATTGGTCTCTCCTGTTGCGGACCCCGTTTCGGGGTGTTGAGAGCCGTTTTATGCGCCGGCGGTTGAACCCATACTGAGGGCGCCCTTTAGCTTTCCTTCAGGTCCGGAACTTCGACCTGACCGTTGGCAATGAGCCACGAAACGGCTTCCTGGACCGCCTGCAGCGACGAGTAGCGGGGCGAATGCCCCAAAAGCCGGCGGGCCTTTTCGATCGAATGGCTCGGGCTGCGGGAAATGTGCTCCCAGGTGGCCTGGGCGTCTTCCGGCCGCTGTGCCTGCCTCCACTGCTCGTACGGGGCAAAGCTCAGCTTCGGCTCGCGCCCGAACCAGGTGTACATCGCCGTCGCGTAGCCCTTGAGATTGAGCGCCTGCGGGGAGACCGCGTTGAACGCTTCGCCGACGGCGGCGGAGCGATGCGCAATGGCCGCCATCACGATCTGTGCCACATCGTCGGCATGGACGTGGTGCACGGTCTCGAGCCCGAAATTCGGCAGCGCGAGGTCGTCACCACGGGCGATCTGCGCAAACACGGCATCGTTGAAATGCCCCGCCGGGTTGAGCGGCGACCACCCGGGACCGACGATGTGGCCGGGACGAAAGACCGTCGCAGGGAACCCGGTTCGCCGCGCCTCAGCCAACAGCCAGGCCTCGATCTGCGCCTTGCGCGAACCGTACTCGCCGAACCCGTTGAGCGGCTGGTCCTCGGTTGCCGGCACCGCCGCATTGGCGCCGTACACCCAGATCGTGCCGCAGTGCAGGACGTGCTGGACCCGGCCACGTAGCGACTCGATCAGATGCTGCGTGCTCTCGAGCGTGAACGAGATCATGTCGATGACGATATCGGGATCGAGCGCCGCGATGCGGGGGCCGAACGTGCCCGCAGCATCCTCGGCGTCGCGGTCGGCGACGACCGTGCGGACCTGCCGCCAGGCGCCATTCGGTTGATACGGCGAGCGGGCGCCGCGCGACACGTTGACCACGTCGTGGCCGGCTTCCACCAGCCGCGGCACGAGATAGGTGCCGACATGTCCACTGCCGCCGATGATGATGACGCGAGCCATTCCCACTCTCCTTTTTTGTGCCGAGGCGATCACAAATCGTCCGGATCGATAAAACTGACGAGTCGACTGAGGTTAAATCGGCGTTAGATTTCTCACGAGGATGCGAGGGGACATCGGGGGATGTTGAGGGGGATTGTCCTGGCGGCCGCCATGGCGGTGCTGCTGGGTGCTGGCTGCGCGAGCGCGGCCGAGCGTTTCGGAAACTTCGTGGTCTATCCGGAGAGCGCCGACGTGATCGGCCTCGATGGCGAAATCGACACGAACATCATACACGAATTCCACGAGGCGATGGCGGCCCGACCGCACGCCAAGGTGGTCGTGCTGCAAAGCCGCGGCGGCTACGTCGACCAGGCTTTGGCACTGGCGGCGGAGATCCGCCAATTGGGGCTCAGCACCGCGATCCCGCGCTCGGCGAGCTGCTATTCGGCCTGCACGTTCCTGTTCTTTGCCGGTCGTGAGCACGTGGTGCGGGGCAATCTGGGCGTCCATCACGTCGCCCAGAGCGATGCCGAGGACGGGGTCGGCGTGTACGACGGCGACGTACGCGACGCCCTTGCCCGTTACGGCGCCACGGCGCCGGTGATCCGGGCCATGGTGAGCACGCCGCCCAGCGACCTGCATGTCTTCACCTCGCACGAAATCTCATCCTTTTCGATCAATCGAGGCTCGACGAGCTGCCTCGCAGCAAAATACGCCTCGATGTAGGTAACTGCTGCCGCCCTGCCGGCGAAACAACTCTGTCGTTCGAGTTTGATCCGGCAGGACGGGCGTTCACGACTACGCCCCGGCAATCACAAGCCCGCAATCGTGCTGGATTTTGCGCTCGAACGCGCCAAATTACAGCACCAAGCGCGGGCTAACCTGTCCCGAGGAGATTTCGATGATCAGTCTGACCAAGCTGGCCCAGGGCCTTGCGATCGCCGCGGTCATTCCGCTGGCCGCCCTCGGCCTCTGGACCGTGCCGAGCAGCGCCGAGGGCCTGCTGCCGGTCAACGCGCCGACGCCATCCGTCGACGAGCCCGCATCCACGGCTCCAACCGAGACCGCCGTGTTCGCGGGCGGCTGCTTCTGGGGGGTGCAGGGTGTGTTCCAGCACGTCAAAGGCGTGCAGAGCGCGATCTCCGGCTATTCGGGCGGCACCGTCGACAATCCGTCCTACGAGATGGTCGGCACCGAAACCACCGGCCATGCCGAGTCGGTGAAGGTGACCTTCGATCCCAAGGTGGTGAGCTACGGCAAGCTGCTGCAGATCTTCTTCTCGGTGATCACCGATCCGACCACGCTCGACTATCAGGGCAACGACCAGGGCACGAGCTACCGCTCGGCGCTGTTCGTGATGAATGACGAGCAGGCCAAGGTCGCCAAGGACTACATCGCCCAGCTCGATGCGGCGAAGATCTACCCGAGCAAGGTCGTGACCGAGGTCACGCCGTACAGGAATTTCTTCCAGGCCGAGGATTACCACCAGGACAACGCCTACACGATGAAGGTGAATCCCGGCTACCTCGCCTATTTCGACGAGCCCAAGATCGCCGACATGAAGGCCCACTTCCCCGACTTGTGGATGGACAAGCCCGTGCTGGTGTTTGCCTCCAACGCCTGAGCGTCCACGAGAACGCGCCCACTGGGCCGCCCTGCGGGGCGGCCTCTTGTTTTCAAAGCTGCGCTTCGATGGCCCCGGCCATATCGGCGGGCTGGACCTTGTCGCCGAAGCGGGCGACCGGCCGGCCGTCGCGGCCGACCAGGAACTTTGCGAAGTTCCACTCGATATCGGCGTCGTTAGAGCCTGGCGTGGCGCGCTTCAGCCACTTGTACAGCGGGTCGGCGTTCGGACCATTGACCTCGATCTTGCCGAACATCGGGAAGTCGACGGCATAGGTCAGCGTGCAGAAGCTCGCGATCTCCTGGGCCGTCCCCGGCTCCTGCTCCCCGAACTGGTTGCACGGGAAGCCGAGGACCACCAAACCGCGCGGACCGTAGGTCTTGTAGAGGGCCTCGAGCCCTTCATATTGTGGGGTATTGCCGCAGTGGCTCGCGACGTTGACGACGATCGCCACCTTGCCGGCGAAGTCGGACAAAGGCTCGGGTCCGCCAAGCAGGCGCGGCGCGGTGAAATCGGACAAAACGGGCATTTGAGGCTCTGACGCGGGAGGGAAGACGCCGATTATGGCGTATCGCGCTTGTGGGCGTCGATGATCTTTTCCGTGATCGATTTCTCGGCCGCCGCTTTGGCTTTCTCGGCCTTGGTCCGCCCGAACTTGACGCGGTTTTCGGCCGCCTGAGCGTCCTTGCCGGCGCGGGCTTTGGCCTTGCGGGCTTTGCTGAGCGAGAGGATGTCGGCCATCGGGTGAACTCGGGTTCGTCGGGAGCTTTGGCCGCGCGGTCCCGCCGGGTCAAGCGCACTCAGCGCGCATTCGTCGCTGAAGCACCGCTGGTTCCCGGCTTCCGCGCCTCGCCGCTCCGTGCGAGGGTCGCAAGAACCGGGGGAACCGATGCCACGTATGATGTCGCTCGATCATGTCTCGCTGCTGGTCCGCAGCCTCGAGGCGAGCACGAAATTCTACACCGAAGTGCTGGGCTTCCAGCCCATCCATAACGGCACCACTCTGCCCCACATCCGCTGGTTCGGCATTGGCGGCGTCACGTCGCTGCACATTACGCAGGGCGACTTCGCCGACACCAAGCTGCTGAAACCGACGCATTTCGCCGTCCACACCGACGATTTCGACGGCTTCGTCGCGGACCTGCGCGCGCGCAAAATCCCGTTCTGGGACTGGCCCGGACAGCAGGACAACGTCACCGGGCGGCCGGACGGATTCAGGCAGATCTACCTGCAGGACCCGGACGGGTACTGGATCGAGGTCAACGACCACAATCGGGACCTGGCGTGAGCCGGCGTCATTTTTTTGTGGGTCCAGCGACGACGCGCTGCGAAGCTCCCTCAGTGCGTATCGCCAGAAGCGTTCCCCGTCTTGCAAGTAATGCGAGGTGAAGGCGTCGCTACCCCAATGATCCCCAGTCATGGCCAGGTGGAGCCGTTCCCAGATTTTGCCGACCGCCTCGTATCTCGCCCGTCGCGACGTTATTGGCGCATTACACCAGCCGGCTCTGCTCCATCGCGGCGGCGATGAAGCTCGCGAACAGCGGATGCGGCTCGAAGGGCTTGCTCTTGAGTTCCGGGTGGAACTGCACGCCGATGAACCACGGATGGTCGGTGCGCTCGACGATTTCGGGGAGCGTGCCGTCGGGCGACACGCCGGAAAACAGAAGGCCGTTCTTTTCGAGCACCTTGCGGTACGCCATGTTCACTTCGTAGCGGTGGCGGTGCCGCTCGTTGATACGCGTCGAGCCGTAGATGTCGGCGACGCGGCTGCCGCGGGTGAGCTGCGCGGGATAGGAGCCCAGGCGCATGGTGCCGCCGAGATCGCCCTCGGACGAGCGCGTCTCCTTCTCGTTGCCCTTGGTCCACTCGGTCATCATGCCGACGATCGGCTCCTTGGTCGGGCCGAATTCGGTGGAGTTGGCGTTCTTGATGCCGGCGGTGTTGCGCGCCGCCTCGATGCAGGCCATCTGCATGCCGAAGCAGATGCCGAAATACGGCACGTCCTTGACCCGGGCGAAGCGCGCCGCCTGGATCTTGCCGCCCGAGCCGCGTTCGCCGAAGCCGCCGGGCACAAGGATGCCGTGGATGTGCTCGAGATAGGGCGCCGGGTCCTCGCGCTCGAAGATCTCGCTGTCGATCCAGTTGAGGTTGACCTTCACGCGGTTGGCGATGCCGCCATGCACCAGCGCTTCGCTGAGCGATTTGTAGGCGTCCTTGAGGCCGGTGTATTTGCCCACGATGGCGATGTTGACCTCGCCCTCAGGATTGTGGAGCCGCTGCGAGACGTCTTCCCACTGGCCGAGATCGGGCTCGGGCGCATCGGTGATGCCGAACGCCGCGAGGACTTCGCGGTCGAGCCCCTCCTTATGGTAGGCAAGCGGCACGTCATAGATCGACTGGACGTCGAGGCCCTGGATCACCGCGCTTTCGCGGACATTGGTGAAGAGCGCGAGCTTGCGCCGCTCCGAGGCCGGGATGGGCCGGTCGCAGCGGATCAGCAGGACGTCGGGCGAAATGCCGATCGAGCGGAGCTCGGCCACCGAATGCTGGGTCGGCTTGGTCTTCAGCTCGCCCGCCGACGGGATGAACGGCATCAGCGTCAGATGGACATAGACCGCATGGTGGCGCGGCAAGTCGTTGCCGAGCTGGCGGATGGCTTCGAAGAATGGCAGGCCCTCGATGTCGCCGACGGTGCCGCCGATCTCGATGAGCACGAAATCGTAGTCCTCGTTGCCCTCGAGCACGAACTCCTTGATGGCATCGGTGACGTGCGGGATGACCTGCACTGTGGCGCCGAGAAACTCGCCGCGGCGCTCGCGGGAGATCAGGTCGGAGTAGATCTTTCCGGTCGTGATGTTGTCACGCTTGTTGGCGTGCCGGCCGGTGAAGCGCTCGTAATGGCCGAGGTCGAGATCGGTTTCCGCCCCGTCGTCGGTGACGAACACCTCGCCGTGCTGCGTCGGCGACATCGTACCGGGGTCGACGTTGAGATAGGGGTCGAGCTTGCGCAGGCGGACCTTGTAGCCGCGTGCCTGCAGGACCGCGCCGAGTGCTGCGGAAGCGAGACCTTTGCCGAGGGAGGAGACCACGCCACCGGTGATGAAAACGTACCGAGCCATGGGCTTTCACCTCTAAGGGGCGCATTGGTGATTCGGAAGCCCGAAGCCGCCCCTGCTGGCTTCGTCCTTCCCTCGCTGGCCGACGCCGGCCGAAGCGGCCAGCCAAAACAAAAAGAAGAAGGGGATGTCGCCATCCCCTTCGAAACGCGTTGCGGTGACCCCGCTTACTGCGCCGGCGCGTTACTGGCCGGAGCGGGTGTGCTCGGCGCCGCCGAACTGACCGCCGGCGCGCTGCTGACGGCCGGAGCCGAAATCGCTACCGCCGGGGCACTGCTCGCCACCGCGCTGCTGGCGGCCGGAGCCTCGCTGCTCGCGGTCGACGCGCTCGGCGGCGCGCTCGCGGCACTGGTCGAGGGCGCGGCGGTCGTCGGCAACGCCAGACCCGGGTCGGTCGAGGCCGACGACGCGGGGGCTGCCGGCGTCGAGGCGCTCGAGGCACCGGCCTGCATCTGGCTCAGGGCGTCGAGCACGGTCGAGGGCGCCGAGCCGCCGGTGCTGGCCGCCTGGTTGAGAATGTTGTCGGTCCCGTGATCGAGCGAGCTCAGGATGGTGAGCGCGATCGCGGTTGCAAAGAACAAAGCCGCCAGAATAGCCGTGGTGCGGGTCAACAGGTTCGCCGAGCCGCGCACCGTCATCAGGCCGCCGGCGTTGCCGCCCATGCCCAGACCACCGCCTTCCGAGCGCTGGATCAGGATCACCCCGATGAGCGCCAGCACAATGATCAGATAGGCGACGAGCAGAACGGTTTGCATTGCGGAGGGGCTTTCGGGGACAAATCGGCGCGCTCATACACGCGGGAAGCACGAAATGCCAGCCGGTTGCGCCGATATTCGGACGCCCGGCAGGCTACTATGCGGCCGAGATAATAGCCGCGAAGTCATCCGCCAAGAGGCTGGCGCCGCCGACAAGGCCACCATTCACCTCCGGAATATGGAGGATTTCTGCGGCGTTCGCCGGCTTGAGCGAGCCTCCGTAAAGCAGCCGGATGCTTTCACCGCGGCCGCCGAACCGCGAAACGAGCAGGTCGCGCAGGCGCTTATGCATATCGGCAATATCCGCCGAAGTCGGCGTCAATCCGGTGCCGATGGCCCAGATGGGCTCGTAGGCGATGACGACATCGTCATCGGCCGCCTGGTCCGGCACCGAGCCGAGAAGCTGCCGCGCACAGACGCTGTTGGCTTGTCCGGCTTCGCGCTCGGTGCGGGTCTCGCCGATGCAGATGATGGGGGTGAGGCCCGCCGAAAGCCCGGCGAGCGCCTTCCGGCGCACCAGCTCATCGGTCTCGCCGTGGTCGGCCCGCCGCTCGGAGTGGCCGACGATCACCAGTTGCGCGCCGGCGTCGGCCAGCATCGGGGCGGCGAGGTCGCCGGTATGGGGCCCGGAGGCGTCTGGATGGCAGTCCTGCCCGCCGAGCACGATCCCGGCAGGCGCCGCGATGCGGTTCATGGCGTTGATCAGCGTCGCCGGCGGACAGATCGCGACCGTGCAGCGCGGCGCCGCTCCGGCCGTCAGATGGCTCGCGAGCTTTTCCACCTCCACGATCGAGGCCCGCAGCCCGTTCATTTTCCAGTTTCCGGCGATCAACGCGGTAAGATTCTGAGGCACTTGGCGGAAATCCTTGCTCTTGCGCGGCAACAGAGTTTGCCATAACCCCTCTCAGCCGTATCGTCACCCGCCGGAACCGCCTGCCCATGCTCAAATTGATGCGCCGCTTCGCCTCGACGTGGCTTGGCAAGCTTCTGGGCGGCCTGCTCCTGGTCGGCATGGCGGCGTTCGGTATTTCCAACGTGATTGTCGACCTCGGCTCGAACACCCTTGCCCGCGTCGGCGACGACGACATCACGACCGCCCAGTTCCAGCGTGCATATCAGCAGCAACTCAACCAGTTCGCCCAGCAGACCGGACAGATGCCCACCAACCAGCAGGCGATGCAGTTCGGCATCCCCGGCACGGTGATCGGCCAACTCGCGTCGGACGCTGCGATCAACCATCTTGCGCTGAGTTACGGGATCGGCGTCTCCGACGCTCAACTTGCCGTCATGGTGCGTAACGATCCGAATTTTGCCGGCAATCTGGGCACGTTCGACCGCGGTCAATTCGAATCCGTCCTGCAGCAGGCCGGCTACACCGAGGCCGAGTATTTCGATCTGCAGTCCCGCGCCGCGCGCCGCGAACAGATCGCGATCGGCCTCTTCGACGGGGTAACTCCGCCAAAGACCGCCGAAAACCTGCTCAACCGCTACCGCAACGACACCCGCACCGTTGAGTATTTCACGCTCAACGCGACGAGCGTGTCTGACATCCCCGATCCCACGGACGCCGACCTCAAGGCCTATCTCACGGCCCACCAGACAGATTTTCGCACCAAGGAGACCCGCACCGTCGACGTCATGGCGCTGACGCCGGATCTCCTCGCGACGCTGCCGGACTACCAGCCCAGCGAAGACGCCATCAAAGCCGAATACGACCGGACCAAAGGCTCGCTGACCAAGACGGAAAAGCGCGACATCCAGCAGGTGGTGCTCTCCGATCCGAGCAAAGAGCAGTTCTTCAAGCCCGGCACGAACTTCCTCGACGACGCCAAGGCCGCAGGCCTGACCCCGACCGATTTCGGATCGCTGGCAAAGACCGACGTCACCGACCCCTCGCTGGCGGACGCCGCGTTCGGCATTCCGAGCGAAGGGGGGTTCGCGATCATTGCCGGCGTGGGCGGCAAGCGCGTCGTCGGCGTCACCAAGATCGAAGGCGGCGGCACCATCAGCTATGACGAGGCCAAGCCGCAGCTCGTCAAGACTCTGGCGCTGGCCAAGGCCAAAGCCGCCTACGCGGACGTGCAGGACCAGGTCGAGTCCCTCCGCGCCGGCCTCAAGCCGATCAAGGACATCGCCGCACGGTTCAAGTTGCCGCTCGCGACCGTGGCGCTGACCAACGATGGCAGCGAGCTCTCGGCTTATCCGGCGATCGCCGAGGCGGATCGCCCGAAGGTGACGACGGCCGTGTTCGCGGCGAAAGAAGGCAAGCTGGCGCCGACCGTCGCCATTTCGGCGACCGACAATGTCTATTTCGACCTCACCAAGGTGGACCCGGCCCGCGACCAGACGCTCGATGAGGTCAAGGACAAGGTCAGCGCCGCCTGGACCGCCGCCAAGACCGACGACGCTCTCAAGGCCGAGGTGGCGGCGATCATCAAGGAGCTCGACTCCGGCAAGTCGTTCCAGGACGTGGCGAGCGAGCGCAACCAGTTCGCCACGATCAGCCCGCCGATCACCCGTGACGGCGACAAGACCAGCGTGCTGGGCCAGCAGGTGGCCGCGCAGATCTTCGCCTCGGGCGCCAACAGCTACGGCTCGACCGTCGACACCGACGGCGAGTATCTGGTCTATCACGTCACCGACGTCACCCCGGCGCAGGGCGAAGGCGACAAGAACATCGCCGACTTCCTGATGAATTCGCAGCGCAACGGGCTCTACAGCGAATTCATCACCGGGCTGCGCGACGAGCAGGGTATCAAGATCAACCAGCAAGCGTTGAGCCAGACGCTCAACCTTGATCAGCAGGCGCAGTGATGCGATGGCGGGCGACGGTTTCGAGAGCTTTGCAGCGGCCTACGACACCGGCCGCGCCCAGATCGTTTTCCGCCGCGTCGTCGCCGACCTCGAAACCCCGGTCGGCGCGTACCTGAAGCTCAGCGAGGGCCGGCGCAACACGTTCCTGCTCGAAAGCGTGCAGGACGGCGCCACCCGTGGCCGCTATTCGATGATCGGGTTCGATCCCGACATCATCCTCAGGGTCGAGGCCGGCAAGGCCAGCATCAACCGCAACGCGGCGCTCGCGGGCGGCACGTTCGAGCCGGTGGGCGAGCGGCCGCTGGATGCGCTACGCGCGCTGGTCGCCGAGAGCCAGGCGGACATCCCGTCGGGCCTGCCGTCCACGGCCGCCGGCATCTACGGCTATCTCGGCTACGAGATGGTGCGGCTGATGGAACGGCTGCCCGACCGGCACGACCGCGGCCTTGGCCTGCCGGACGCGCTGTTGATGCGGCCGACCATGCTGGCCGTGTTCGATACCGTGAAGGACGAACTCTACCTCACGGCGCCGGTCTATGTGCGCCCGGGCGTTTCGGCCAAACAGGCCTGGGAAAGCGCGCAGGCCAAGATTGACGAGGCGGTGGGCCGGCTCGGCCGCACCCTGCCCTACGCCGCGATGCCACCCGACATGGACAAGGTGGCGATCACCTCGAACACGACGGTCGCCGAATACGACGGCATGGTCGGGGCGGCCAAGGAGTACATCCGCGCCGGCGACATCTTCCAGGTGGTGCTGAGCCAGCGCTTCGAGGCCGATTTCACGCTGCCGCCGACCGCGCTCTATCGTGCCCTGCGCCGAACGAACCCCTCGCCCTATATGTACCTGCTCGAGTTCGACGGCTTTGCGGTGGTCGGCTCGTCGCCGGAGATCCTGGTGAAGGTCGAAAAGGGAAAAGTGACGATCCGGCCCATTGCCGGCACCCGCAAGCGCGGCGCGACGCCGACCCGCGACAAGGAGCTGGCCGATGAATTGCTCAGCGACCCCAAGGAGTTGGCAGAACATTTGATGCTGCTCGACCTCGGCCGCAACGACGTCGGCCGGGTGGCCAAGATCGGCACCGTGCGGGTCACCGACAAATTCTTCCTCGAGTACTACTCGCACGTGATGCACATCGTCTCGAACGTCGTTGGCGAGCTCGATGCGAGCAAGGACTTCGTCGATGCCCTGGCGGCCGGCTTCCCGGCCGGCACCGTGAGCGGGGCGCCGAAAGTGCGGGCGATGGAGATCATCGACGAACTCGAGAAAGCCCGCCGCGGCATCTATGGCGGCTGCGTCGGCTATTTCGGCGCCGACGGCACGATGGACACCTGCATCGTCTTGCGCACCGCTATCGTCAAGGACGGCCGGCTCTATGTGCAGGCCGGCGCCGGGATCGTGGCGGATTCCAAGCCGGAGCTCGAGCAGCTCGAATGCGAAAACAAGGCGCGCGCCCTTTTCAGCGCCGCCGAAGAGGCTTTACGGTACGCGGGAGAGGCACGGATCGGGCAATGAAACTCCTCGTCATCGATAACTACGACAGCTTCACCTACAACCTCGTGCACTTCCTCGGAGAGCTCGGGGCGGACAGCACGGTGTTCCGCAACGACAAGATCGATCTCGACGAGATCGCCGGGATGGCGCCCGAGGGGATCGTGCTGTCACCCGGGCCGGCGACGCCGAACGAGGCCGGCATCTGCCTCGCGGTGATCGAACGGTTCAAGGCGACGACGCCGATCCTGGGCGTCTGCCTCGGCCACCAGGCGATCGGCCAGGCGATGGGCGGCAAGGTCATCCGCGCGCCCGAGCTCATGCACGGCAAGACCAGCAGGATCAACCACACCGGCAAGGGCCTGTTCCGCGGCCTCAATTCGGGTTTCGAGGCCACGCGCTACCACTCATTGATCGTCGAGCGCGACAGCCTGCCCGCCGACCTCGAAATCACGGCCTCATCCGACGACGGGCTGATCATGGGCATGCAGCACCGCAGCTATCCGTTGCACGGCGTACAGTTCCACCCAGAGAGCATCGCCAGCGAAAACGGCCACGCGCTGCTGCAGAACTTCCTCAATCTCTCCCGCGATTTCGGTCTCAGGAAAGCGGCCTGATGGACATCAAGGGGGCACTGGGAAAGATCGCATCTCGCCAGGACCTGACTGGCGCGGAAATGCGTGACGTGATGGGCACCATCATGTCCGGGGAAGCGACGCCGAGCCAGATCGGCGCCTTCCTGATGGGATTGCGCGTCAAGGGAGAAACCGTCGGCGAGATTGCCGCGGCCGTCTCGATCCTGCGCGAAAAGATGATCCCGGTGGAGGCGCCGGACGACGTCGTCGACATCGTCGGGACCGGCGGCGATGGCGCCGAGACGTTGAACATTTCCACCGCGACGGCGATCGTGGTGGCGTCGGCCGGCGTACCGGTGGCCAAGCATGGCAACCGGGCGCTCTCGAGCAAGTCGGGGGCCTCCGACGTACTGCAGGCGCTCGGCGTGAAGATCGACCTCACACCGGAGCAGATCAGCCGCTGCATCAATGAGGCCGGGATCGGCTTCATGTTCGCCCCCGCGCATCACCAGGCGATGAAGCATGTGGGGCCGACGCGTGCCGAAATCGGCACCAGAACGATGTTCAACCTGCTCGGCCCGCAGGCCAATCCGGCCGGCGCCCGTCGCTATATGCTCGGCGTTTATGCCAAGCAGTGGGTCGAGCCGGTGGCGGCGGCGCTGCTCGCGAACCGCGCCGTCTCGGCCTGGGTCGTCCACGGCGACAGCGGCCTCGATGAGCTTTCGACGACAGGCCCGAGCTTCGTCGCCTCGATCAAGGGCGGCAACCTCACGAGCTTCGAGGTCAAGCCCGAGGACGCCGGTGTCGGGCGCGCCAGCCTCGCCGACCTCAAGGGCGCCGATCCGGCCTACAATGCCGGCCGGCTGCGCACCATGCTCGAAGGCGCCCGCGACCCCTATCGCGACGTGGTGCTGCTCAATGCCGCCGCCGCTTTCATCGTCGCCGGACGGGCCGACACGCTCAGGCTCGGCGCCGATCTCGCCGCGCGCGAAATCGACAGCGGCCGCGCCAAGGCCAAGCTCGAAAAGCTGATCTCCGTGAGCAACAGCTGATGGACAGGTGGACCGATTTCTTCGTCGCCGAAGTCGGAGCCGCCGCCGCCCTCGCCGGCCTGCTGGTCGTCGCCATGTCGATCAACCTCAAGGAGATCATGGCGATGCCGACGCTGCCGCCGCGCGCCGGCCAGACCCTGATCATCATCAGTTCATCGCTGGTGCTCGCGAGCCTCGCGCTGTTTCCCGACCAGGCGCCGATGGCCTTCGGCGTGGAGGCGCTGGCGACCGGTGTGGTCGTGGCGCTCACCGGCGCACTGCAGGTGCGCGCCCTCTTCGCCCGGCGGCAGGCCGGCGATCCGCTGTTCTGGTCGCTCTATCCGCTGCTGCTGGTGATTCTCACCGCCGCTCCGCCACTCGTCGGCGGCATCCTGCTGGCCGCCGGCAGTGAAACCGGCTTCTACTGGATTGCTGCCGGCATCATCGTCAGCTTCATCACCACACTCCAGGGCGGCTGGGTCCTTCTGGTCGAGATCCTTCGTTAGCCATGTCCGACATTCTGCAACGCATCGAATCCTACAAGCGCGAGGAAATCGCCGCCGCCAAATCTCTCCGCCCGTGGAACGAAGTGGTCGCCGAGGCGCACGATGCGCCGCCGGTGCGCCGCTTCCTGTCGGCGCTGCGCAAGAAGCGCGAGACCGGCGAGTACGCGCTGATCGCCGAGGTCAAGAAGGCGAGCCCGAGCAAGGGGCTGATCCGGCCCGACTTCAACCCTGCGGACATCGCCCGCGCCTACGAACTGGGGGGCGCGGCGTGCCTGTCGGTGCTGACCGACCGGCCCAGCTTCCAGGGCGCCCCCAACTACCTGATCGAAGCGCGAGCGGCCACGAACCTGCCGGTGCTGCGCAAGGATTTCATGTTCGAGACGTACCAGGTCGCCGAAGCGCGAGCCCTGGGCGCCGACTGTATCCTCATCATCCTCGCCGCAATCGGCGACGACACCGCCCGCTACCTGCTGGACGCCGCCGCCGAATGGCGGATGGATGCCCTGGTCGAAGTGCACGAGCAGGTCGAAATGGACCGTGCTCTGGCGCTGGGCGCCGAATTCATCGGCATCAACAACCGCAACTTGCGCACCTTTGAAACGACACTCCAGACGTCGGTCGACCTCGCCGGAGGCGTGCCCCGGAGCGTGCATCTGGTCGCAGAGAGCGGCATCGGCAACCACGCCGACGTGCAAAAGCTGCACGACCGCGCCGGCATCGGCACCTTCCTCGTGGGCGAAAGCCTGATGCGGCAGGAGGATGTCGCGCGCGCCACGCAGCTTCTGCTGTGGGGCGAAAAGGACCGCAATTGAGCGGCCGGCTGACCCACCTCAACGAGGCTGGCGAGGCCCATATCGTCGATATCGGCGCCAAGCCGCCGACCGCGCGCCGCGCTGTTGCCACAGCCCGGCTCGAGGGCAAACCCGAAACCATCGCGGCCATCCTCGGCGGCAGCCTCAAGAAGGGCGATGCGCTGGCGGTTGCCCGGGTCGCCGGCATCATGGCGGCCAAAAAGACCTCCGATTTGATCCCGCTCTGCCATCCCATCGCGCTGAGCCGCGTCGA
>Ga0207667_10002735_pt1 | contig 21802 bp, 17 predicted proteins | sample KBSCornC52_FD_184301 | JGI IMG/M metagenome (GOLD analysis project Ga0207667, IMG submission 184301) | Corn rhizosphere microbial communities from Kellogg Biological Station, Michigan, USA - KBS Corn C5-2 (SPAdes) (version 2) | ecosystem: Host-associated > Plants > Roots > Rhizosphere > Soil ...
AGGGGGTATCGGGTCCAGGGCAACGTACACGTTGATGCACGCCGGCTTGTCCCTGCCCAACGCGGTTCGTAGCGCTGACTCCAGCCCGGCGGCGTCTTCAACCCAGTAGCCATCGGCGCCGAAGGCCCGGGCCACGTCGTGATAGGCGCCGTTCTCGAGCACCGTGTTGGTGACACGATCACGCCCTACGGCGAGTTGCTGAAAGTGGAGCGTAGCTCCCCAGCTGCGGTTGTTCATCACGACCACAATGACGGGCAGGTTTTTGCGAACCAGGGTGTCGAATTCCGCGATGCTGTAACCCACGGCCCCATCGCCCGTCACGAGAATCGTCCGGCGACCAGCCGCGTGGCCGGCCAGTTGGCTGCCGATGGCGGTTCCAAAGCCCACACCCATCGAGCCCAGGTAGCCGTGGCAGAGGAAATCTCCCGGCCTGGCCCGGGAGATGACTTCGCTCAGCCAAAGATAGGTCAGTGCGCCGTCGGCGACCACGGAAGTGTTGGTGTCGATGAAGCGCGCGACGATCTGGCTAGCATGGAACGGATGCAGTCGCGCCTCCTTGGCACAGTCTGCGGCAACACGTTCGTATCGTGCGCGTACGAGCTCCCACACGGTGTGACGCCAGCCATTCAGATCCGGCCACTCTCTCTCGCCCGCCGCGGCATTCAAGGCATCCAGGGTCGCACGGACATCGGCCTGGATACCCAGGACGATAGGCTGCAGGCGGCCAAGCTCCCGGGCGTCCGGATCGACTTGTACGATTCGCGCTTCACGCGGCAGCAGTACACCGGACCCGTGTGCCGTGTTGAGGCCAAACCGCGTGCCGAGCTGCAGGATGGCATCAGGCGCCACGCCGCGGCTTTGGAATCCCCACAGACCTTGGACCAGTCCCCCATTGCCTTCTTTCAGCCCCGATAACAGGCTCAGTCCCTCATAGTCAGCAAACGCAGGTATTCCAGTCAGTTCCACGAAGCGCTGGAGCGAGCCGCCTGCCGCGCCACGCTTGGCTTCTGAGCCCACGACGATGACCGGGCGCTTGGCCATCGCAAGAACCTCCAACGCAGCCTCCAGCGCGCGGGGTTCGGGAGCCGCCCCGTGCGTGGGCTGCATTTTGGGTATGTGGACGCTGCCCTCCTCCACCGTTTCGGTCAGTACGTCCCACGGGATGTCGATCAGGACCGGGCCGCGCGGCGCTGAGTTGGCGATGCGAATGGCCTGGGCCAGCAGCCTCGGAATCTGCTCTGCGCGCACGATCCGCTGCGCCCACTTCGTGACTGGAGTGGCGATTGCCACCTGATCTATTCCCGCTTGCAGTGTGTTGGTTTCGGTATCGCGCAGCGATCCGGATCCCGTCAGAAACAACACCGGTGTCCGATCGAGAAACGCGTTTGCGATCGGAGTCATGACGTTCGTGAAACCGCCTCCGGCTGTGACTAACGCCACGCCCATCCGAGAGGCGACCCTCGCGTAACCCTCCGCAGCATGCCCTGCCGCCGCTTCGTGGCGTGTATCCACGATGGGCAATCGGTGGTCCAGGCATGCCTGGAAGATCGCATCGATGTGCGCGCCATGCAGGCCAAACAGGGTGTCTACGCCCGCTTCGAGGAGCGTGCGCACGACCAGCTCGCCGCCCGTGATATTAGCCATCGCGCCCTCACTTCTCTTTTTGGCAAGCATTGCGTAGCAGACCGACCTGTCCAATTTCGACTTCCACCACGTCGCCGTCGCGCAACCAGAGTGGCGGCTTGCGCTTCGCTCCAACACCACCGGGGGTGCCGGTCAGGATGACATCTCCCGGGATGAGGGTCATGAAAGTGGAAACGTAGGCCAGCAGCCGGGGAACGGGGAAGATCATCTGGCCGGTGTCCGAATGCTGTACCACCTGACCGTTGACCCGTGTCTCGAGCCCCATCACCTTGTCTTTCGGCAGCTCGTCGGTGGTCACCAGCGCGGGGCCCAGTGCTCCGGTGAGCGGAAAATTCTTGCCCGGCCCGAATTGATGCGTGTGGTTTTGCCAGTCGCGAACCGTGGCATCGTTCGCGCAGCACACGCCCGCAACGTGACTCCAGGCGTCTGCCTCGGCGATGCGTCGTGCGGTGCGCCCGATAACGATGGCCAGCTCGCCTTCGAAGTCGAACTGATCGGACTCGCGCGGGATCAGGAGAGCTTTGGCGTGCGCCTGGAGGGACTCGGCCACTCGCAGGAAGATGGTGGGGTGCGCCGCCACTGGCCGGGCTGTCTCCGCACGATGCTCCTCGTAATTGAGCCCGATGCATACGATGTGGGCAGGATCCGGTATGACCGGCAAGAGATCGACTTCGCTGATGTTGAAGTCGGCGGGCTCGGTGGCCAGGCGCGCCAACTGCCCGGGGCCGTTAGCGGCCAGGCAGGTCTTCAACGTCGGGGCTGTCGAGCCCAGACGTGCGAGGAGATCAACGACGCCCCCGCGCGCGGTCAATATCCCGTAGGAGACAGCATTGCCGCGACGATAGCTGATGAGTTTCATGTCGGTTTCACTTCAGATCTCAACTGCGCAGAATGGCCACGCCCCATTGATTGAGGGTCTCCATGCGGTGCTCCCATTGTCCGACGGGACGATCCTCGGCGCAGACCTCCAGCTCGGCGGAGATCTCTGCAAGGTTGCCATCGGGATCGAGGACCATGAAAAAAGTGTCGTTGCCCGGCCCGTGGCGACCGATTCCCCACACCAGCCTGACGGAACGGGCGGCGAGGAAGTCAGCCCAATCCCGTAAGGAGCTCCAGTCGCGTGTCTCGCAGGAAAAGTGATCGAAGCGCCTGTCCGGTGCCCGAAAGATAGCCAAGGCGTGGTGTTCCGTATCCGTGCGCAGGAATGCCGCTGTGAGCTCCCCCGCACTGTCGCGCACCAGGTCGGAAATCGTGAATGACAACTGTTGCGAGTAGAACTCAACGAGTTGCCCGGGGTTGGGTGTGCGAAGCGCATAGTGTTGCAAACGCGCCAGGTGCACTACGCCGCCCGCCGGCTCTGCTGTCGCAGGGATAGCCGTTGGGCCGGAGTCGGCCGGACCCGAGAAAGTGACTATCCGGCCGTCCGGATCGCGGAGGCTGAGCACCGCTGGACGTACCCCTTTCTCGTACACATGCGGCACTCTGCGAGCCTTCAAGTCCGATACGTACCGCTCGAGGCTATCGGCTTGCGCAAAGAGAAAATGCGACTCCAGCAGTTGGTGGGCCGCACCGCGCCGTATCCACAGCGATCGTTGTTGGCCCTCGCAGCGGTACTCATCCCCTTCGCTGGTGACGCTGTAGCCGAATGCCTGACCGTAGAAGCCGGCGACCGTCTCGGGTTGCGGGCTAGAAAGCACCAGGCGGTGTAGAACGGCGTCGATTGTCATCGAGTTGTATCCCGGAAAGCCGGACGCGGGTGCACGGCTGGCGCGGCGGTCGTGCCCAGGGTGCGCGCACCGCGCGGGCCATAGCGTCAGGTCGAGCCCAGAATAACCACAATTCCTATTTTATGATAATTTATTCTTCTGCTCAACGCGCGGCCATGAGCTTCGCCAGGGCTGCCTTGTCATCGATGGCCAGCTTGGAATAGACACTGCGCAGATGGTGGCGCACCGTCGCCGGTGCGATCCCGAGGCGTTGTGCCACCTCCTTGTGGGAGTTGCCGTCGGCGTAGCAGAGAGCGACGCTGAGCTCCCTGGAGGTGAGATCGTCGCAGGGTGCCCGGTTCGTCAACTCGATCAACACCTGGGGTGCTTGCCAGGTGAATTCGAGCCGCAAGGAACGACCCACAAAACGTGACTCACGGGCAAACAGCGGCTCGCGAACCGCAGGTGGGAGCAACGGGCCTCGCCAACCGGGCCACTCCCGCCGGACCGCGGTGTTGAATCCCGGTTCCATGGCATGAAGCACTCCACCCGCGTCGGCAACGGCAATCGAGGACGTGCTTGCGGCGCCGCGGGCACGGTGTCTCATGATCTGCTGACTGCGGTGCATGTGGAGCATCGCTCCCAGGTGCGGCATGAGCACCTGCAGAAATTCGGCGTCCTCCCGTGTGAACGGCTGGCGTGGATTTCTGCGCGCGAAGGACAAGAAACTCAACACGCCGGTCTGCGGCTCAGGCGTGGCGACGGAGAGGACTTGTGCCAGGTCTGCGTGCCGGCTCAGGGAAGCTGTGGCCCGGTTGGACTTCAACTCCGTCGGACCGAAGCAAACGGCTTTGTAGGGTGTCGCGGTCGTGCGCCTGGCCACCACGTTGTCCTGCTCGGTGTGGTTGAACAGCTCGGGCAGGTCCGCCGGCATGTTCCACAGGTAGGAGCCGGTGACATGGTGATGGCCATCGACCAGGTGGTCGGTGGCCCACCAGCAACAGTCAAACGGCAGGTACTTGCGCAGACGACGTAGAACCTGCTCATGAAACGGGCCTCCTTGATGCTCAACCGCCGCCGGATACAGCGTCAGGAGCAATTCGCTCCAGGCTGGGGCAGGGTGGCCCGGCAGCCCTGCACGGACATCCCGGCCGATTCCGGGCAGGGAATTCAGGTGGTTCAAATGAACGATCCTCCGCACGGCTGAGCCGACTAACATGGTCCTTCGGCCACGGAATCATTTTAGAGCAACTTTCGGGTGAGGGGGGCTGCCATGACATTTGTACGAAACGGTTGGTATTGCGCGGGATGGGGCCAGGACCTGGGTGCGACACCTCGGGCCATCACCATCATGGGCGAGGCCATCGTTCTATTCCGCGGGTCGGATGGGCAGGTGACCGCGCTGGCGGATCGTTGCCCGCATCGATTTGCCCCTCTGAGCGCGGGCAAGGTTATCGGCTCCCATATTGAGTGTGGCTATCACGGTCTGCGTTTCGATGCCGAGGGGCGCTGCGTCCACAACCCCCATCGGCCTGGCGCCATTCCGGCCGCAGCGCGGGTGAAGTCATACCCCGTGGTCGAGCGCGACACCACGTTGTGGCTTTGGATGGGCGCGCCCGAGCGCGCCGCAGCGGCGAGTATCCTCGACCTGGGGTCCTTCTGGGACCTCAGTGCACATTCGATCATCTACGGCTCGTTCACGCTCGAGGCCCATTACGAGCTGGTCCTCGACAATCTGCTGGACCTGTCGCATGCGCCCTATCTGCACGCCGGGACGTTGTCCAACGGCCCGGACGAGGTGTCTCAGCTGCGTGTCGAAACCAAACAGGAAGGCTCTGTGGTGATCGCAAACCACTGGGTCTCGGGCGTGGCTCCCACTCCGCAATTCGCGCCGCCCTGGAAGGCCCGCGCGCCAGTGGGAGATTTCCGCTCGAATATGCGTTGGTCGCCGCCGTGCAGCCTGCAGCACGATGTGGGTATCACAGAGGTTGGACGTGCGCCGCAAGACGGTCCCTACCTGCACTTTGCACATCTGCTGACACCTGCAACCGAGCGCGAGACCCACTATTTCTGGGCCGCCGCACGCAACTTCGATATAGGCGACGAAAAGGTGAGTGAAGCACTGCGTGCGGGAATCAGCAACGCGTTCATCACCGAGGACAAGCCGATGATCGAGGCTGTGCAGCAAAGAATGGGCAACCGTGATCTGTTTGAGCTCGAACCTGTGCTACTGGCCGGCGACAATGCTTCCGTACGGGTCCGCCGCGTACTCGACAAACTCCGCAAGGCGGAGCAAGCCGCGCCCTCCTCCGGCGCGGCTTGAGCGATGCTCGGGCGCACGCGCTCGTAGGAAAACAAGCTCGTCAGAACGAGCCTATCGAGAATAGGCATATGGGTGGAGAATCATTGTGCTACTCCACCCAGAGCCGTTTCGGCACCATGACCTCGCTCCGCACCCGTGGCTCGAGCGCGAGTCATGCATCATTGCGAAACATTGCACACACAGGTTCTGATCGTCGGTGGTGGTCCGGTCGGACTGGCTCTCGCCATCGAGCTCGGACTGCGTCACGTCACCTGTATTCTGATCGAGCAGAATGACCCTCTCGGTCCTCTTCAGGCACCCCGCTCGAAGATGATCAACGTCCGCGCGATGGCACACATACGCAGGTGGGGCCTGGCACAGGCGATCCGTGATGCCATTCCGCTTGGCGCCGATTATCCCTCGAACGTTATCTTTGCCACGCGACTGACGGGAATCGAGATTGCCCGATTCGAGAATGCGTTCAGTACCCGGCGGGGCGATGATGAGCGTTTTCCAGAAGGCGCGGCGTGGCTGCCCCAGTATCGGATCGAGGATATCTTCCGGGCCCGCGCCAGCCGGTTGAGCTCTGTCAACCTGTCGCTCGGCACACGGCTGGAGACCTACACGCAGACGAAGAAAGGTATCGAGGCCACTGTCACCGGCAAGCGCGGCACGCAGCGCATCGAGGCGGCGTACATCGTGGCGGCCGATGGCGCCCGCAGCACCGTCCGCACGCTTGCCGGCATCGCCATGGAGGAGGTTCCGAGCGCCTCGAGCAACGCGGCGAACATCAACGCACTGATACGAATACCCGGGCTGTTCAAACAGCTCTCGTTAGGTCCGGCGGTGATTTACCAGGTCCTCAACGGTGAAGTGTCCGCGGGAATGGGGCCATTCGACATCGATGACCGTTGGTTCATCAACGCCTTTCCGCAAAACTTTGCCGGAGCACCGGACGAGTTCGATCTGGTGGCTTTCACACAGGCCGCGGTGGGTTCCCCGGTGCCGGTAGAGGTGATCTGCAGGAGCAGCTGGTCGCCGCGGGCGCTTTTGGCGCAAGCCTACAGGCGGGGCCGTGTGCTGCTCGCCGGTGACGCGGCGCAGGTTCGGCCGCCGACGGGCGGGTATGGCATGAATCTCGGGATCGGGGATGCGGTGGACCTGGCATGGAAGCTGGCTGCCAGTCTGCAAGGCTGGGGCTCACCGGCGCTGCTGCACAGCTACGAGCTCGAGAGAAAATCAGTTCATCGGCGGGTGTTGCAAGAGGCGCTGGAGAACTATTCGTTCGTAGACTCGGTCCGCAACGCGCGGGTCCGACCCGACGATCTGGAGGCACCGGATGAGGTCGGAGAGCTCGCCCGGGCGCGACTGAAGGATCTCATTCAGCGGGAAAAGGAACGGGAGTACCACACGTTGGGTGTTGTTCTGGGGGAGCACTACGTGGGCTCTCCCCTCGTGGCATGCGAGCCGGGGACGCCACCCCGGCAGCATTTTCGAGACTATATCCCGAGCACCTATCCCGGCTGCCTGGCTCCGCATCTTTGGCTATCCGACGGTCGCTCACTCTATGACTTGTTCGGGGCGGGCTTCACGTTGATCATCGGGGGCCCGCGTGCTGCAAGTGCGGCCGGACGCTTCATCGCCGCCGCGAAAGAAAAGGCGTTGCCCCTGACGACCGTTCAGCTCGAGGACCGTCACGCACGCGAGCTCTATCCTACAGCGCTGACTCTCGTCAGGCCCGACCAACATGTCGCTTGGCGAGGTGATACGGCACCGGCCGATCTGGAAGCGGTGCTGGAACGAGCGCGCGGTGGGCGGTTGAGTGCCGCAGGCGCCGCATCGGAGCCCGCATACCACGCCGGGAGAGGGCCGTGACGCAATTCAGCAGACTCGATCTGGGGCACGTGGGGCTGTTCGTTCGCGACCTGTTGCGAATGGCCGCGTTCTACCGCAGCGTGTTTGGTTTTGTGGTCACGGATGCGGACTTCGATGCCGCCGACGAGCCACGCGCTATGTTTCTGAGTCGCAACCCGGAGGAGCATCATCAGCTGGTGCTCGTCTCACGGCCAGGCGTGGTGCCCGCCGCGAGCGTGGTTCAACAGATTTCCTTCCGCACTGCCTCTTTGGCGGAGGTCCGCCGCACCTATTTTGCGCTACGCGAGGAACAGGTTTCGCAAATAGAGCCCATCACACACGGCACGGCCTGGTCGGTCTACTTTCGCGATCCGGAGGAGAATCGCATCGAGCTGTTTACCGAAACCCCCTGGTACATCACTCAGCCGTTCGTCGCGCCAGTTGACTACAACAAAGCCGAGGATGTCATCCGTCGTGAGACGGAGGAGTTGTGTCGGGCGCAGCCGAGCTTTCGGATGATGTCTGAGTGGCGCGCGGAGGTGGCACAACGGATGCAACAGGCGGTTGCCGCGTTGGGAGCACAGGCGACTTAGCGGCCGCGAGCACCAAGGGTGAGTTGGAGCAGACCCCTGTCGACACGCTATCGGATCAGCCCTGAAGCGCGGCGCCATCCGTTCGCGCGGCGATGACCTGCTTCAGGCACTCGCAGAACTGTCCGACCTCCCGCTTCAGCGCCGCGCCGGCGCGCCGGCGCAGAATCAGGCCAATCGTGCGACGTTTCGCGCTCGGCAACTCGTGCAGGATTTTCACCCTGCGCTCTTTCAGGTCCGTCCAGAACAGGTCGCGTGGGATCACAGCCAGCCAATCCTGCTCACTCGAGAGCAAGGCCCGGATCAACGCCACGGAGGCGCTCTGCACCTTGGGATTCGGGATCGGCAAGCCCAGGGATTGGAAGACCTCGACCACATCCTGGTAGGGCTCGGCATCCGCAGGCGGTAACACCCAACGCCCCCCTGCCAGGTCCTCAGGTCGAACCCTGCGACGCGTCGCCAGCGGATGGCCGCGTCCGGACACGATGACCATCGTGTCCTGATAGATGCGCTCCTCCACGAGTTCAGCCGGAACTTGTGTGTTGCCGATGCGGCAAACCACGGCATCCAGGTCGCCGCGACTCAAGGCAGGCAGTAGCGTCTCCTTCATGCCCTCGCGCACACTGATGTGACACTCCGGGACGCGGTCGCTGAAGCGGGTAATGACCTGGGGCAGGATAAAGGCAGCGAGCGTCGGGTGCGCTCCGATGACGAGCGTCGTTGTGTTTTCCGCCTCCTGCAGCCGATCGAGCTCGCGGCGAGTCGAGTTAGCTTCCGCGCGGATATTCTTCGCCAACTGCACCAGCGTGCGCCCAGCCTCCGTCAGCTCGATACCCCGGGCATGCCGTTCCAGGAGCTTGACCTTCATCGAGAGCTCCAGCTCGCGCATCGTACGTGAGACCGCGGACTGCGCGACATGGCGCATCTGTGCGGCGGCGTTGATGCTGCCGCTCTCCGCGACGTCCAGCAGGACCATGATATGGTTGTAGTTGAGTCTCATCACATTGGGTACCTAACTCTCCCGCGCTGGGCCGCACCGCACGATTCCGCCCTCGCCGGTGGTCGGATTCACGATTGACTCGGTACTCACGAGCGCTCGTGCCCGGCTGCAGGCTTCCGGCGACGCACCAGGTCCGCGCCTTTCTCGGCAATCATGATAGTAGGAACGTTGGTATTGCCTCCGACGATGGTCGGCATCACCGAGGCATCCACGACGCGCAGCCCGTCGATGCCGCGGACGCGCAACGACGCATCGACAATGGACTCCTCGTCCATTCCCATCCTGCATGTGCCCACCGGATGTTGTCCCAGCCCCACGTTATGGCCGAGAAACTGGACGAGATCGGGGACGGCGGTGGCCGCCCCTCCCGGTGAGATCTCACGTCCAACGAGTTTTCGCAGCGGCCTCTGGCAATAGAGGTCCCGGACCATCCTGATTGCATGCAACATGCCCCGCATATCGTCCTCATCGCTGAGCAGGTTGTACTGGATGCGAGGCGGAGCCACTGGATCAGCCGAGCGCAAACGAACCCAACCGCGGCTTCTGGGGTGGAGTATTCCGGTGATCGCCACGTAGCGGTGCACCGGCGGCGCCGTGATGCCAGGAAACCAGGTGGCGGCATCCAGTCCGACCGCTGTGGCGACGATCTGGATATCCGGTTGCGGTAGTCCCGAGTGGGACTTGGCGTAGACGCTTGCATAGCAGGCATTCGTGCTGAACGGTCCGCCCCGCGTCGTGGCCCATTGCAGCGCGGCCCATATCGCTCGGTCCCAGCGCAGGTATTTGAGAAAAGTATTGCGATTGCGCGCCTGCCACACGATCGGAACGATCGGGTGCTCCTGGAGGTTGGCACCCAGCGCCGGTCGATCCAGCACGACAGGAATGCCGAACTGCCGCAGTCGCTGCGCGGGTCCGATGCCCGATAGCATGAGCAGTTTGGGTGATTGGATGGCGCCGGCACAAAGGATGATCTCGCACCTCGCAACGGCTTGCTCCAGGTGCCCGTGGCGGAGGTATTCGACGCCATGAGCGCGCTGCGCATGAACCAACACGCGCGTCACAACGCTTTGCGTCCGGACTGTCAGATTGGTACGGGATAGTGCGGGCTCGAGATAGCCTTTCGCCGTGCTCCAGCGCTCGCCGTCACCGACTGTGAGCTCGAGTGGGCTGACACCGGCTGGACACTTGCCGTAGGGATCCGGTGAGATCGGATGCCCCGCGGCAGCCGCACTCGCCTCGAAGGCATCGTAGTGAGCGATGGGGAGATCGACCTTGCTGACCCGAATCGGGCCACCCACGCCGTGGTACAGACTCTCCCCGCGCCAGCTGTGCTCCAGGCGGCGGAAATAGGGCAGGACCTCGGCGTAGCCCCATCCCTCGAGGCCCAGATCCCGCCAGTGCTCGTAGTCCGCGAAGTGCCCCCGGGTGTAGATCATCCCGTTGACGCTCGAAGAACCACCGAGCACCCGCCCTCGCCACATCTGCAGCCTCCTGCCTCCCAATGCGGGCTCCGGCTCGGATTCGTGTTGCCAACTGAAGCGGCGCCAGCGATGGACCTTGGCGAATGCGATCGGCATCCGCAAGGCGGGATGGCGCGCCGGTCCCCCAGATTCCAACAGCAACACGGACACGCCCGCATCCTCGCTGAGGCGGGCGGCCATGACGGCGCCTGCCGACCCCGCTCCGACAACGACGTAGTCGTATTCTGCGTGCGCGCTCATCAGCTGCAACGGCCCACTTCAACCCGTCTACGCGGCAATGGGATTGCGGCGCTGACGCATGTTTGAACGCCCCCTCGCTACGTACAATGACCTGGTGCCAACCGCTAAAACTCCCAAATTATGATAATATTGTCTCATTGACGCCGGCTTTGACAACGGGGGGCTCACAGATGACACAGATTTCTTCGGGCGAGGGGTTGCAGTCCGCAACGTCCTGGCTGGACGCCCGACGCTGGGGCGGCAAACTCTTCTACGGCGAGTGGAGCCACGCACACTCCACAATCGCCGTGCGCGAACCGGCGACCGGGGAGTCTCTCGGACAGGTGGGCGAATCCCGACCGGAGGATCTCAAGTCGGTCGTGGCGCGAGCCAGCGACGCTCAGGCCGGGTGGGCTGCGAAAACCGCGGAAGAGCGGGCAGCCGTGTTTCGGCGCACCGCGGCGGTCTACGAGGCCAACCGCAAGGAGCTGACCGATCTCATCGTCCGTGAGACCGGCGGGTTACGCGGCAAAGCGGAGATGGAGGTGCAAGGCTGTATCGAAGAGCTGTTGCACTCTGCTGCGATCCTGGTGCATCCGGAGGGGCATATCCTCCCCAGCCGGCATCCTGAGCGGCTGAGTCTCGCACGCCGTGTGCCGCTGGGTATTGTTGGCGTCATCGCCCCCTGGAACGTCCCGATGCTGCTCGCGATGCGCTCCGTGGCGCCGGCGGTCGCACTCGGTAACGCGGTCATCCTCAAGCCTGACCCCCAAACTCCCATTGCCGGCGGCGTCGTGCTGGCACGCGCTTTTGAAGACGCCGGCCTGCCCACCGGGGTCTTCAATGTGGTCAATGGCGGGGCGGCAGTGGGTGAAGCGCTGGTCGAAGCGAAGGGGGTGCGAATGATCACCTTCACCGGGTCTACTGCGGTGGGGCGGCGTGTGGGTGAGCTTGCGGGCAAGAACCTGAAGCGCGTCGCGCTCGAGCTGGGCGGCAAGAGCCCATTCATTGTGCTCGATGACGCGGATCTCGAGGCGGCTGCCTCGGCCGGCGCATGGGGTTCTTATCTGCACCAGGGCCAAATCTGTATGGCCAGCGGACGGCACATCGTGCTTCGCAAAGTTGCCGCCGAGTACGTCGACCTCCTCACGCGCAAGGCTTCGGCTTTGCCTATCGGCGATCCGTTCCGTCAGAACGTCGCTATCGGCCCTCTCATCAACGCCAAACAGCTCGCCCGGGTCGATCAGATCGTGAAGGACACCATCGCCGCCGGCGCAACGCTCATGACCGGCGGCACGCACGAAGGCCCGTTCTACCGGCCTACCGTACTCAGCGGCGTAAGGTCCGGAATGCCGGCCTACGACCTCGAAATTTTCGGGCCGGTCGCGCCGGTGATTGTGGCGGAGGACGAGGAGGAGGCTATTCGCATTGCCAACGACACCGATTACGGCCTCGCCGGGGCGGTCCAGACTGCCTCTCTCGAGCGCGGGCTGCGTGTGGCCCGGCGCATCCGCGCCGGGCTGGTGCACATCAACGACCAGACGATCGCGGACTACGCGGAGATCCCGTTTGGCGGCATGGGAGCTTCGGGCAATGGCTCGCGCTTCGGCAGCATGACCAACTGGGAGGAGTTCACCGAGTGGCAATGGCTGACGGTCGGCGGCAAGCCAACACGCTATCCGTTTTGAGCCTCGCCCGAGGTTGCCGGAATCACGAGCGGAAAGAGCTTGGATGCGAGCGGCACCCCCGGTTGTATCCGCGGGTCTTCCGGCAAGCTCATCGTTCCGGGTCGCGGATCGTAGACGGCATCGTCCCCACCCCAGCGGGTGGCCAGTGCCCGGCGCCGGCGATCGGAGGTGGCGTTGCCACGCGCTCCGTGCACCGTCAGCGCGTGATGAACGAGGCAGTCACCCGGCCTCAGCTCCCAGGTGATGAGCTCGAACTGACCCGGGCTCGCTTCGATGTCGGGCACCGGCTCGAACCCGGATCCGCTGAATTCCCGCGAATCGCCGCCGGCGGAGACGGGTTTGAATTTCTTCCCCCAACGGTGGGAGCCGCGAACGTACTGCACGACTCCGCTGTCCGGTGTCACATAGTCGAAGGGCACCCAGATCGAGCAGATCTGCTCTCCATCGACGGGCCAGTACGGCAGGTCGTTGTGCCAGGGACTCGGGTCCGGTGTGCCCGGCTCCTTGTTGAACAGGTGATCGTAGATGAACGTCACCGATCGCGAGCCCATCAGGCGCTGCGCGATGCGTGCCATGGGAGACTCGAACACGAAAGCGCGAAACTGCGGGTGGTCGCGCCACATGAACCGGCCGGAAAAGAATCGGCCGCCGCGGGAGAATGCGTTTGGATGGGCGAATACTTCCTCGGCGGCCGCTGCCAAGCGCTCCACCCAGAGGTCCGGCACGACGCCCCGCAAGCAGACAGCTCCATCGCGCCGATAGGCCGCAACGTCGGCGTCGGTGATTGCCAAACTCGCATGATTCACCATGCCTGCTGCTCCTCCTCCGGAAGGCTCCGCAGTCATGCTAGCCAGGCGCGGGCGAAGCGAACAGCACATAAATTAGCGGCGGTTATCGAATTTGTTGGGCTCACCACTCGGGACTGCAACAGTTGCTAGAATTGCGTGGCGGCCGCCCCCGGGGCGCGGCGGCGATCTTCCGCGTTTCATCGGTTTCATTGGGGACTTGCCGGGCCGCATAAGCATGACGGTTACACTGACATGACCACGTCCGATCGGGTGCTCGGGGTGCTCGGTCTGTTCACGCTCGAGGAGCCGGAATGGACAGTGGAGGACGCTGCGGCTCGTCTCGGTCTGGCGGTGAGCACCGCCTACCGCTATTTCCGCAGTCTCAGCAAGGCAGGCCTCATCGTGGCCTTGGCCACCGGTCGTTATGCCCTGGGCCCTGCGATCATTCAGTACGATCGGCAGATCCGCCTTCAGGACCCGTTGACGACTGCCGCGCAGCCCATCATGAAGCGCTTGACCGGGCAGCTCCCACCCCACACGGTCACACTGCTCTGCCGGCTCTTTCGCAGCCAGGTGATGTGTGTGCATCAGGAGTCGGCGGGGCGCCCGGACTTTGCAATCAGCTATGAGCGCGGTCGACCGATGCCACTGTTCCGAGGCGCTGCTTCCAAGAGCATTCTGGCGAACATGCCGCTGCGTGCGGTCAAGGCGGTGTTCCAGGAGCACCAGACCAGGTTCGCCCAAGCCAACCTCGGCCGAACCTGGGATGAGGTCAAGGAGCGCCTGCGCGAACTACGCTCTGCGGGAGTGTCCGTGACCCGGGGCGAGCTCGACCCGGGCATGTGCGGTATCGGGGTGCCGGTGTTCGAAACTAACGGTGTCGTCGTCGGAAGCCTCAGCGTGGTGATACCTGCCCAACATCTCGAGGCGCAACTGCTATCCGACATCACTCAACTGTTGCGCAGCGCTTCCGAAGAGGTGTCCTGGGCCCTTTCGTTGCGTGCGGGAGGCACCGGGAGCCCGGTGTCACCGCCTTCGGCCAAAGGGAAAGTTCCCTCAGCGCCACCAGAGCTCGGGCGCGCGAAACGGCGAGCAGTGCCGCGGGAGCTGAAGCCTGCACGTCGGCGGGCACGTGCATAGCATGGGCGAACCAGTGACACCGTTGCACGGCAAAGTTGCACTTGTGACCGGGGCAGGGTCGGGTATAGGACGCGAGAGCGCACTCGCTTTCGCGCGAGCTGGAGCACGTGTCACTGTGTCGGATATCAACGCGCAGAGCGCGGCCGAAACAGTGGATCTCATTCTGGCCGAAGGAGCGCAGGCCTACTGTGTACCGGCTGACGTCAGCCGCGCTGCGGCCGTCGCCGAGTTGGTTGCGAAGACCGTGGAACGTTTCGGTCGACTGGACTGCGCGCACAACAACGCGGGTATCGAGAGCGCACTGGCTCCAATGGCGGAGAGTGACGAGGCGGATTTCGATCGCACGGTCGCGGTCAATTTGAAAGGGGTCTGGCTTTGCCTTCGGGCCGAGATCGCTCAGATGCTCAAGAACGGCGGGGGTGCGATCGTCAATACGGCCTCGGTGGGAGGGTTGGTTGCGGTCCCGTCCGGTGGCGCCTACGCCGCGGCGAAGCATGGTGTTATCGGACTGACACGTACCGCGGCGATCGAGTATGCCCAGCAGAACATCCGGGTGAACGCAATTTGTCCTGGTCTCACCCGAACGGGTATGACCGATCGGCTCGCGCGAGCAAACCCTCAGGTCCTGTCAGCCATCATGCCGCCGATGGGGCGCATGGCCGAGCCCGGCGAGATTGCCCAAGCGGTCGTGTTCATGTGTTCCGATGGCGCGGCTTATCTCACCGGCCAAGCCGTGGCGCTGGACGGCGGGGCTACGGCGATCTGACAGTCCGGCGAGTGCGCTGGCCGCGAAACGCTACAGATCGAGTACCAAGCGGGGCGACAGCGAACGCGAGCAACAGGGGGTGAACTGATCATTCCGGGCTTGCTCGTGGGGCGTTAGAACCAGATCCCGATGGTCGGGTACGCCTGAGAGTACCCGTGTCAAACAGGTGCCACAAACACCCTGCTCGCAACTCAAGGGGACTAGCACAGAGTTCTCCGCGAGGACCTGGGCTACTGTCTTGTCCGGAGGCACGACATAGACAGCGCCGCTGCTCGCGATCTGCACCTCGAATGCACCCGAGCCCGGATCGATAACCGGCGCACTCTTGAAGGACTCGAAATGAATCTGACTTTCGTCCCATCGCGCACGACGGGCCGCATTGAGCGCCGCTTCCAGAAAGCCCCCCGGGCCGCAGATGTACGCTCTACGTCCCGCGGTTGTTTCAGCGAACACCTCATCAAGGGTCAGCTTTTGCGCGGGCGGTCCGTCGTCGAAGTGAAATTGCACGTTGCTCGCCAGAGCACCGGACTGGAGGCGCTTCATGAACGCCGTTCTTGTGGAAGAGCGGGTCCAATAATGCATCTCGAACTCGGCACCGACATAGGCGAGTCGCTCAGCCATACAGAGGATGGGCGTTACACCAATGCCCCCAGCCAAAAGCAGCGGTCTGTCCGTCGTGGTCTCGAGGGGAAAGTGATTGCGTGGCTCGCTGATCTGGATCAGGTCACCCTGGTGAACGCTTGCGTGCATCGCAATCGAGCCTCCCCGGGAAGCGGGGTCTCGCAAGACGGCGATTTGATAGAAGTCCAGGTCGAATGGCTTTGAGCATAGCGAGTATTGCCGGATCAAACCGCCGGGGATGTGGACATCGATGTGTGAGCCGGCGGTAAACGGTGGTAGCCGCCCTCTTTCGGGCACCAGCTCAAAACTGCAAATATCCTCGGCCTCGAGCGCCTTACGCGCGACACGAACCGCGATCACTCAAGGCTCCTGAGACGGGGGTTGGCAAACTGATCAGACAGTGGGACCCGACATCACGGGTCCGGATGACGCGCTCACCTTGGACAGGGCTCGCCGCATGGCTACCCGTGGGGCATCGGAGCGGATATCCACCAGCCAGCTCTCGCCGGTCTCTTTGACGCGCGCCTGTTGGATCTCCACAATCCGCTTGTCTTCCTCTAGCGCGGCTGTGATCTCCTCGATCAGGATTTCCGTCGCCTCCGGCTCATCCGCGCGATGGCCGTGAGCGGCCGACCAGAAGTAATGGCAAGTGGTCTCGGTCTCAGGTGTTAGGCAATGCAACAGCCGCAACGAGAAGCCGCCCTCGCGCCTGGCTGGATCCTCGGCTCCCGAACCCACGGCAACCGCGCCGTTCCACTGCAGAACCGCGCTTGGTGCCACGAATTCGAACTCTTGCCAGCGATCTACCCGCTCGGGCAGCGGGACGCTCTTTCGATAAGTCGGCGGCGGTGGGCATCCGGGCATCCATCTCTTGACGAAGACACCCCTGTCGGTCGGCCGCACCTCGGTCTTGGCCTCGATATGAGCTTTAGCCTCTCCACCGACATTCGCAGCGTGTACATAGGCCAAGTGGGTGAGGTCCATCAGGTTATCCGCGAGCATGAGATAGCTCGATTTGACGTGATAAACGCCGTGCCGGTGAGGCCAACGCTTGTCCTGATGGAACGGATAATCAATCAGGAGACGCGGGTCCGCGCGGGCGGGGTCTCCCATCCAGATCCAGATGAACTGGTCTTTCTCCACGACGGGGTAGCTGCGAACCTTGGCTTTGGCAGGTACCAGGGTTTGCCCGGGGATTTCAATGCAACGGCCGTCCGCAGCGAAAACGAGTCCGTGATAGGCGCACTGAAGGCCTTTTGAGAGGACGTTGCCCACGCTCAGGGGCGCGCCCCGATGGCAGCAACTGTCGTACAGCGCTGCAGGCTCCCCTTCCGCACTCCTGAACAGTACCACCGGTTGGCCGCAGACGCGCCGTGCAAACGGCGCTGAAGCGGTGACCTCATCGGACCACGCCGCCACGTACCAGGCATCTCCAACGAACATACACACCACTCCGGTGCGGCGGTCAAAGAACATCCCCCTCGTCAAGGGCGCCGCAACGGATTCTCTTGTACCCATAAGATACAAAATTGTCAACATATGCGAATTTTGTATATGATTCCTGCGGCGATGAATTGAAGCCGTGCCCGTGGCAACGTTCGGCAAGAGAGCATGACCGGATGAACGGAGTTGCCAGGCGCGCGGTGGGCAGCACTTCAACTCTCCGGGGCTCGCCCGAAGGAGCTCGCGGACGCAAGAACGGAAGATTTCGATGGCACTTCCCTGAAACTCTCACATCGAAAGGGGCGTCCTCCAAAATTACGGACCCGATATGTGGTGTTAGATCATGAGGGCGTCGTCTTCTTCAAAACGCAGGCCAACGGAAAGTCTCCTGCCGACCCGCTCTTCGCGACAGCAGATGGAAAGCCCTGGCGCCGCGACCAGTGGGCAGAACGGATCCGCTCGGCAATAGCGATGTATAACAAGGATGCTCAAGGTCAGACGCGTGTTCCGATGACAGCTTCTGCATATAGCTTCCGGCACGCCCGCATCAGCGAGTTGTTGCAGATCCACGGCGTAGATCCACTCATGTCGGCGCGCGAAATACTCTGCGCTTTGTGCGTCCGTTTGACTCGCGGAGGTCCCCACGAGATATCGCCATCGACCGCGTTCTGACTCGTATTCGAACCCAGTCTCCTTGCGAGACGAGTCGACGTCAAGGTCAGTGTAGAAGCACGTGTTTCGGGAGGGACACACCCAACAGCTCGGGTACGAACAGCGTCGGAGCAAGTAGTTGCGCCAGCTGCGCAGGGTTGGTCACGGCGGCGCTCGTACGCGCAACTGCTTCTGGTGCATAGCAACCCGAGTCCCTGATCTCCTCTCGCTGGCGGTTATAGCTTAGATACCAGTCGAGACGGCTGAATTGGCCGATTTCCCTCTGATTCGAAATGGCGACAAACTGCCCTTGGTTCCTATCACTTCCTGCGAAGCTCAGCGTTTCAATGCCTGTCGGATTTTGGCTGTTATAGAAGTTGGCATCCAGGCGCCATCGTGATCGTTGCTTGAATTCGCGCTCGAGGCTGAAGATTCCTCGCGTAATCTCCAAGACATCCTTCCGCGGCGAGCGAGCAGGATTATAGTAATCAAAGTTACCGTCGCGCTCGTGACCGGCTGACAGCGCCAGTTGGTAATCACTAAGTTTCTCGTTGACCATCACGCCGGCTCGCTCGCGGCCTTCATGACCGCCGCCGGCGCGCAGGGTGATACCTTGTGGGTCATCGCGGCCAAGTGTCCGGAAATCGATGCTCACGAGAAACGCGTTATCTCCATAGGCGGCCCCGTTCGGTCCCCGAGTGATCGTGATCCTTTCGACATCCTCCAGCGCGATTGGCAGCCGATTGAACTCCACATACTGGCTGTCGCCCACGAGGACGCTACGGCCGTTTATGCTCACTAGCATTCGCCGTACCTGTCGCGCAGCCGTTCCGTGATAACTCACGCGAGATTCCGCTCCAATATTGACTACTCGAAATCCAGGAATCGAGCGGAAGATCTCTGAGATTTTCAGGTAGCCCGCCTCGCGGATGTCATCCTGGGTGATCACCGTCACCGCTTCCGGAACTTCGAACTGCGAGTAGTCGAGGCGAGTGGCGTGGATCGCAGGTTTCAGGGCGCCGGGATCGGATAACATGTCATCGCTGGGCGCTCGGTCTGCCGCCATGCAGAGGTGAAGCCCACTCAGGCCACCAAACAACAACAGCCGTGCTGCACTGCGGAACATGTTCCCTTCCAACTTGGCTCTCCGAGACTGATAGTCCCTGATCAGCATGTCTACAAAAAAGCACTACTGCGCACTCCTGTCAATGACAATAGCGGCGAGCACGGGAATTCAACACAAACGATGCCTGTCACAGCGCAACTCTATACCTTCGTACATAGTTTGAAGTGTGTTGCACAGCGGTGTCGCAAGCCCAGCAGACGAAATCCAACGTCTGGCACTCATCTGAATAGGTCTTCCCTGAGAACAACCTCATTTCCCACCCCTCCTAGAGCAGCCGCCCGACGTTGTCCCGTTAGAAGCTACGCCGCGGCTCGCGCCTGGGCTCAACGTTTCGCCACCTAAATCTCGGTCGATTCGCGCGAAATGCCTAATAGTCCCGCCACACCCCCGGGCACTAACGTGCGTCGGCGAAGTTTGATCGAGAAATCTTTGAGGCTGGATTCCATGACGGAGATCCCAGAGAGAAAATCGCTAGCGCCGCCCGCACCCGCAGACAGGCGATCGAGATCTGTTAAGACAGTACTCGCCCAACAATCGACAAACGGCAACGACTCAGATGCAGCGCTGGCATTACCATCATTGCGATTTGACGTTCCTGAGGCCGCCCGCATCCTGAGAATGAGCCGCGCAGCCCTTTACCTCAGGATCAGCAGGGGCGCGATTAGGGCCCAAAAAGATGGAGCACGAACGTACATTACACTGACTGAACTCGAACGGTACGTCGCTTCGTGCGATTGAGCTTGGTTGCCTGGATCCTTCGGGTTCAGTGGCTCGATGAGGTCATACCTGTGATATTCTGATAGTGCTGCACCGCTCTTTTCCAATTCGGTTTTGCGTAAACAAGCCACCCGGCGCTGGCTCTAACCACCGCCCAAGGGGCCGGCCCCGAGCGGAGTTCCCCGTCGCCGCGCACCATCCCCACCGAGCTTCACGTTCTGCAAGGACGATCCTCGCTCACGGCCCGGCGCCCTGTACAAAGGAGGTACTTTGCCGGCGCTTCGCCATATGATTCTGAGCAAACGATTGAGAGCGACCACGCTATTTGTTGGACCGGTTTTCACGATTGGTGATATGTGGGCGGCGTGAGTGGTCGTGGCGTTATTGCCGTGACGATGGGCGCCGGTCAGAACGGCGGGTCGGGGAAGGAACGCGACGGTTGGGCTCGAGGGAGCAATTGTTGCAGTAGAGCTGCAGAGTCACGATACGTGATGGACCCCGGCGGAGGGGTACCCTATGTGGTTGTCACCAGGTCTGGTGGACGGCTGGTATCGCTAATAGGGGCCGGACCCGGATGTACTCCGAGGTCGCGTGTAACGTGAATGCCGAGACTAGCTGGGGGAAGACTTGGCTGCAGAGATCGTCAAGGCTCTGTCCGAGCAGACGGTCGTGGTCTCGGGTATTCAGGCCGCGAGCATCGTCCTGCCGCGCCTGGCTCAACAACTGACAGCATTTCGCCGGCAGCGCAAAGAAGTCGCGAAGGAGGTTGAGCGACTTGTAGTGGCGCCCCCTCTTTACCCGGTCCTGACGAGCATGCCGGGAGTCGGCGTCAGGACCCGCGGCCAGACTCCTGGTCGACGTCGTGTCCCGAGCGTTCGCCTCTGCGGCGCATCTGGCTGCCTCCGCAGGCCTGGCGCCGGTTACGCCGCGCTCCGGCACCTCCATCCGGGGAGAACATCCCTCCAGACGAGGAAGCAAGCAGCTTAAGCGCGCGATGTTCCTGTCCGCCTGCGCGATCCCGCCTCCAGAGCTTACTACGCGCGTAAAATCAGCCCGGAGTAAGCGGCATAACCAAGCCCTCCTCGCACTGGCGCGCCGGCGCCGCGATGTCTTATTCGCCATGTTGTGCGATGGGACGTTCTACAGCCCGCCACGCTGTGAAATGCCATTGACAACCACATACCCACTCCAACATAACTTCTCACATGAAAGTTGCGACATGCGGGGGAAATAGATCTCGTGAAAGCAGATAATAGCGAGCGTCGTGCTGTGCTATGGAGCACCTTTTTGCGTGCGTAACAAGAGCCTCAACAAGATTCTGGTCCTTACGCCAAAAATTGAATGTTGGCGTCCTACTTGAGCTCATCAACAACGTGATGCGCTTGCCACCGCAAGCGGTTCTGCACCTGCGACAGTTCCCACGTGCCTTCGTGCAGCCCACATACGATGTTCATCGCGTAGCTCTCCTGCAGAGCAGTAATCATTCTCAGATGCAAACCTCGCGGGGTGCCACCCACAAACAGCGTGGGCGCAAGGTGCCCGCTTTTCTTCGTCACCTTGACGGTCTTCCCGTTCGGATACCACTCGTGTGCCACTACCAGCATTCCGAGGAACGAGACCATGAGCTCAGGAAAAGGATTCATTGACTTGCACTCGTGCGCTGCAACCACATGTGAGCTCGAAACCCGAAAGAATGGGCGCTTTCCGGATGCGTAGCGCCGATCCGTGGAACTCTTAATATCCGCGCCCTTGACGATCACAACAATGTCTGGCGTAAAGCAAATCCGCTCATCCACATGTGACTCGATGCGCACTTGTTGCCGGATCTCGAACTCGCCATCGGGGCCGTCCGCCCGGATAAACGAGAAGTTGGCTGGATTGCCGTTGGGGGATGTGAGGTACCGATATTCGCCGTCGTTCGTCAAGTTCGCAGGTTGTAGCACATACTCATGGGATTCATAATATGTGAGTAGCGCGTGCAGCGAGCCCACCTCGAATGCGGCACTTAGCTGCCTTTCGGTTTGGCTTAAATAGTGTCGATGCTTTTTAGCAAAGTCCTCGGCCAG
>Ga0207667_10002737_pt1 | contig 21798 bp, 12 predicted proteins | sample KBSCornC52_FD_184301 | JGI IMG/M metagenome (GOLD analysis project Ga0207667, IMG submission 184301) | Corn rhizosphere microbial communities from Kellogg Biological Station, Michigan, USA - KBS Corn C5-2 (SPAdes) (version 2) | ecosystem: Host-associated > Plants > Roots > Rhizosphere > Soil ...
GGAGATCGAGCCGGCCAGCTGCAGGTGCGCGTCGACGTGGTCGGACGCCGCACCGGCGGTCACCGGCACTCGCGTGGCCGTGTCCGGCACTGACGCCCGCGCCGGCGCGACCGAACCGAGGACGACGCCTGCGACGACCCCGGTCATCGCGAGCGTGCCGCCGACCTGCTTGACGCGACGCCGGACCGGCGCCGCCTTCACCTTCGTTCCCATGATGTCTCCTCGAGTGCGAGCGCGTTCGCGCTGCGCTCACACTCGAGGAGATCGCTTGGGACGTACTTGCAGACGACTTGGGTCGCCGGCCGGTCAGCCGCTCCAGGCCACGCCGTTGTAGCACTGCGGCAGGAACCCGGTGCCCGAGAACGTATTGCGCCCGTCGAAGCACACCACGTAGTTACCGGGGCTCAGGCTGTTCACGCTGTACGTGCCGTCGAAGCTGGTGATGTTGCTGGTCACGAGGTGGCCGGTGGTCGTGAAGACCTCGACGTTCACGTTGGGCACCGGCGTGCTGCCGCCGAACTGCGTCGTCGTGCCGGCGATGCCACCACCGACGCGCAGCGCGATGTTCACCCCGGTGCGCTTCTGGCCGGCCGACAACGGCAGCTTGTGGGCCGAAGTCGGTACGGCGAGGCCGTTCCACGCGACGTCGGTGTAGCAGCGCGGGGCCCACCCGGTCCCCGGCGTCGGCGTCGGCGATGACGCGAAGGACGCGCTGGCGCACACGACGTAACCGGTGGACGACGCCGGCAGTCCCGTGACCGTGTACTTGCCCGTGGCGTCAGTGCTCGCTGCGCCGGCGAACCCGCCCGACGCCCTGAACACGCTCACCGACGCGAACTGCAGCGGCTGGCCGCCGGCCTTCTCGGTGATCCTGCCGGCGATGGAACCGAGCTTGATGACGGTCTTGGTCAGCCGGAAGTTGATGCCGGTGTGCGTCCGCGCCAGCTTGACGCTGACCGGGTTCGTGCCGGACGGGAGGCGGCCGCCGTTCCAGGCGATCGCCTTCCAGCACCGGCCGTGGTAGCGGACGGTCGGGGTCGTGCTCGTCGGCGCCGCGCACACGCGGTAGCTCGTGGACGCCGCCAGGCTGCGCACCACGTACGCGCCACTGGAGTTCGTCCCCGCGCTGGAGACGAAGCGGCCGGTCGAGCTGTACACGATGACGCCGTCGCCCCGAATCCCCTTGCCGGTGCCGGCGTCGACGACCTTCCCGGCGATCGCACCGCCGCGCGGCAGGGCCTGGTTCACCTTCGAGTGAACGCGGCCGAGCGCGACGGCCACCGTCGTCCCGCCGCTTGCCGTACTGACGCTGCCGTTCCACGACTTGTTGTGGTAGCAGCGGGAGAGGAACCCGGTGCCGCTCGTCGAGCCGAACGCGTTGAAGCAGACTGCGTACCCCTTCGCGGCGGCCGTGAGTCCCTTGACGAGGTAGGTGCCGGTGTTCGTGGTACTGCCGAAGAACAGCGCCTTGGTGGACTTGTTGTAGACGAACACCGACACGAACTTGAGCCCGGTACCGGTCGGCGAGGTGACCTTGCCGGCGATGGCCGCCGCCGGCGCCACGGTGAAGTTGATGTTGCCCTTGTTGCCGGCCGACAGGTTGACGAGCGTCGCGTTGCTCGGCACCTTGCTGCCGTTGAAGGCGGCGGTCTTGTAGCAGCGGCCCAGCCAGCCGGTGGTGTTCGCGGGGCCGAAGACGTCAAAGCTCCCGATGCACACCGCGTAGCTCTTCGCGAAGAGCCCGTTGATCTGGTAGCTGCCGTTGGTGACGGAGCCCGAGGCCACCGGGTGTCCGTTCAGGAATGCCGAAACGAACCCGTTGACCGGCTTACCCGTGGTCGTCTTGATCGTCCCGGAGATCCGGCGGGCCACGTGCAGGTGCCCGTCGACACCGGAGTGCGTGTTGCCCTGGGTGACGGCCACGTTCGTGACGCCGCTCGGCAGCCCGGCCTGGGCGCTGGCCCCGCCGATCACCACTCCCGCCACCAGCACCGACACCAACAGCAGCACGCGAGATCTCATCGCCGTTCCCCCGTCAGGCGGGTCCGGTGCCGGGCCCCTCCCGGCTGCGCCCGCCGTCCGGGCGCAACCTAGACCCGACGTCGAGATCGACTCCAGGCGTCGGCTGATAAACGACGCGCGATCTCTCACTCAACCATGGTCAAAGCGGGCAGGTCGGCGATGACGATGCCCGTTCGGGCATCGCTCAGCCGGTGTTGCGCAGCCCGGCCGCGACGCCGTTGATGGTCAACAGCAGCGCCCGCCGCAGCTGCGCCGGTACCTCGCCGTCGCCGACGGATCGCACGCGGGCCAGCAGGTCGACCTGCAGGTAGGAGATCGGGTCGAGGTAGGCGTCGCGCACCTCGAAGGTCCGTTTGAGGACGGGCGAGTTCTCCAGCAACTCCGCCTCGCCGGTAACGCGCAGCAGCTCGCCGACCGTCCGGTCGTGCTCGTCGCGCACGACGTCGAACAGCCGGCGCAGCTCGGGCGGCACCAGCGCGCCGACGTAGTGGGCCGCGATGTCCAGATCCGTCTTCGCGAGCGTCATCTCGACGTTGGAGGCGAACGTCCGGAAGAAGTGCCACTGCTCGTGCATCTCGGCCAGGACGTCCCCGAGCCCGGCGGCCCGCGCGGCGGCGAGCCCGGAGCCCACGCCGAACCAGCCGGGGACGATCTGCCGTGACTGCGTCCACCCGAACACCCACGGGATCGCCCGCAGCCCCTCGATGCCACCGCCGGAGTCGGGGCGCCGCGAGGGCCGCGAGCCGATGTTGAGCGAGCCGAGTTGCTCGACCGGGGTCGATGCGAGGAAATACGCCGGCAGGTCGGGGTCGTCGACGAAGGCGCGGTAGGCCGCGTACGCGGCGTCACTGACCAGCTGCATGCACTCGTCCCAACGCGCCAGCTGGGTCGCCGGTTGGCGCGGCGAACGGTGCAGCACGCTGCCGCGCAGCGTCGCCGCGAGGGTCAGCTCGAGGTTCTCCCGCGCGAGTTCGGGCAGCGTGTACTTGTCGGAGATGACCTCGCCCTGCTCGGTGAACTTGATCTCGCCGTCGAGCACGCCCCACGGCTGGGCCAGGATCGAGTCGTACGTCGGGCCGCCGCCGCGTCCCACCGTCCCGCCGCGGCCGTGGAACAGCCGCAGCCGCACGCCGTGCCGGGCCGCCACGTCGCGCAGCACTCGTTGGGCGCGGTGGATCTCCCACTGCGACGTCGCGATGCCGGCCTGCTTGTTGGAGTCGGAGTAGCCGAGCATGACCTCCTGCACGTCGCCGCGCAGCCGGACGATCAGCCGGTAGGTCGGGTCGCCGAGCAGGTCGTCCAGCACCTCGCCGGCGCGGCGCAGCTCGTCCACCGTCTCGAGCAGGGGGACGAAACCGATACGGGCGAACGGCTCGCGCGCGCCGCCCACGCCCGACCCGTGCACGTCGACCAGCCCGGCCTCGCGGGCGAGCAGCACCGCGGCCAGGATGTCGTCGGCGCCGCGGGTCATCGACACGATGTAGCTCTCGATCACCTCGGGGCCGTAGGTGTCCAGGGCGTCCCGGATCGCGGTGAACACGGCGAACGTCTTCGCGCCCGCCTCGTCCAGCGGCGGCGGGGAGCCGGCGAGCGGACGGCGCGAGCGCAGCTCCTTCGACAGCAACCGCATGCGGTAGTCGCGCGGCACGTCGCCGTAGAGCCAGGTCTCCTCGACGAGGCGATCGACGAGCTGCCCGACGGCCTGGTGGTGCGCGTCGGCGTGCTCGCGGACGTCCATCGTCGCGAGGTGCAGCCCGAACACCGCGACCGTGCGCTGCACCCGCGCCAACAGGCCGTCGGCGATCAGGCCGCCGGCGTTGGCCCGCAGGGACGCGGCGATGACGTCGAGCTCGGCCAGCAGCTCACCGGTACCGAGGTAGTCGCGACCGGGCTGGTGCGGTAGCCCCTCGTCGATCCGCCGGCGGGTGTTCACGAGCTTGGCCTTGATGCAGGTCAGCTTCAGCCGGTACGGCTCGGTGGCGTTGAGGATGCGGATGCGCGGGTCGACGTCGAGGACGGCCAGGTCGGCCTCGATCGAGGCGGCCAGCTCCGGCGCGGTCGCGACGACCGCGGTCGAGGAGGAGAGCTCGAGGATCAGCGCGTCGATCGCCCGGTCGATGGCCCGGCTGGCGACGTGGTGTTGCAGTCGTAGGACGTCACGGGTGACCTCGGCGGTGACGTTCGGGTTGCCGTCCCGGTCACCGCCGATCCAGGTGCCGAAACCGAGCGGATGCCGACCGGCGCCGAGCGCGCCGCCGCGGCGGTCCAGCTCGTCGGCCAGGTCGGTCACCAGCTCGGGGATGGTGTGGTCGACGAGGTCCTGCAGGTAGAACACGACGTTGCGGGCCTCGTCGAGCGGAGTGGGGCGGTGCTGGCGCAGCTCGTCGGTCTGCCACACGAGGTCGATCAACTCGGCGAGGTCGCGGTCCTGCCGGGCCCGGGCCGTGCTGCCCGGCGCCGTCGGGGTGGCCAGCACGTCGGCGATGCGGCGCAGCTTGGTGAGCACCGAGCGACGGGACGCCTCGGTCGGGTGGGCGGTGAAGACCGGACGGACGGCCAGCCGTTCGATCGCGCTCTCCAACGCCGCCGGGCCCTTCTCCTCGGCGACGGCGGCGACCGCCTGCGCCAGCCAGCCCTCGCCGGCCGGACGGCTACGCAGGCCCCGCACCCGGTCGACCTGTTCGGCCATGTTGGCCAGCTGGAAGTAGGCCGCGAAAGCCCGGACCAGTACGGCCGCGGTCTCGATCGGCTGATCGGCCAGCAGCGTCCGCGCATGGTCGCGGGCGATGTCGTCGCCGGCCTTGCTCTGCTTGGTCAGCGCGCGCACCCGCTCCACCAGTTCGAGCGCGTCAGCGCCCTGCTGGCGGACCAGCGACTCGCCGAGCAGGGCGCCCACGCGGCGGACGTCGGCCCGCAGTTCGGTGTCGTCGCGGTCGGCCCGGTGCTCGGACGAGCGGGCGGAGGAGGTTTCGAGATCGGCCGTCACGCGTTCCATTGTCCCGGGTAGCGTCGGAGCGCGGTTTGCTCGGACAACCAACCTTCGAAAGGCAACTTCATGCGCGTGCTCGTCACCGGCGGCGCCGGCTACATCGGCAGCGTCGTCGCCGCCCAGTTGCTGGCCACCGGGCACGAGGTGGTCGTCGTGGACGACCTGTCGACCGGGCACGCGGACGCGGTGCCGCCGGGCGCGCAGTTCCACCAGCTCGGCATCACCGACCTGGACCCGGTGATCGGCGAGTGGGGCATCGAGGCCGTCCTGCACTTCGCGGCGAAATCGCTGGTCGGCGAGTCCACCGAGAACCCGGCGCTGTACTGGCGCAACAACGTGGCCGGCACCGTCGCGCTGCTCGACACCATGAAGGCGTTCGGCATCGGCCGCATCGTGTTCTCCTCCTCGGCGGCCACCTACGGCGACGCCGAGCAGCAGCCGATCCGCGAGGACGCGCCGGCCCGTCCGACCAGCCCGTACGGCGCTTCGAAGCTGGCCGTCGACCTCGCCCTCACCGACTACTCGCATGCGTACGGGTTCGGCGCCGTGAGCCTGCGGTACTTCAACGTGGCCGGGGCGCTGCACGCGCCCACGGGGAGTTTCGGCGAGCGGCACGCGACCGAGACCCACCTCATCCCGAACGCCTTGCGGGCCGCCGCCGGCGCCGGCGAGCTCGCGCTGTTCGGCACCGACTACCCGACGCCGGACGGCACCTGCGTGCGCGACTACGTGCACGTCGTCGACCTCGCCGACGCGCACGTCCGCGCGCTCGGGGCCACGGAGCCGGGCCGGCACCGGATCGTCAATCTCGGCAGCGGGCGCGGCTTCTCGGTGCGCGAGGTGCTCGACACGGTCGGGGCCGTCGTGGGACGAGCCGTCCCCGTGGTCGAGCGGGAGCGGCGCGCCGGCGACCCGCCGGTGCTGGTGGCCGCCAACGAGCGGGCGCGCGCCGAGCTGGGTTGGGCGCCGGAGCGCGACCTCACGGCGATGATCGCCGACGCCTGGCGGTTCGAGAGCGGACGCCCCGACCGGCAGTAGCGACCGGCGCGAGCGCGGTGTGACGCAGGTCACACCGCGCGGTTTCTTGATCGTCTTTATCGTTCGGGAGAGCGATCGCATCTGCGAAATCCATGGTTGGACGGCCTGGATGCTGCGGATTTCGTCGAGTGCCCTTGGTCCCGCGCGGCGGTTGGGTAACGCAGGGCGACACCCCGGTGGCGGGTTCGCCGGGATCGTGACCCCCCGCGTCCACACCACGGAGCCGTTCGTGGAGAGCCGGCCGGGCGAATCGGCGAGGGGAAATGTGCGGGATCCGAACAAGCTCTGTCGGGCAGATGTCTTCTGAGGAAAATAAAAACCAGGCGACAGATCGGGGGAGCTGTCGCCTGGCTGCTGGAACTTTACGACCATGCTCGCGATTCGGCAAGTTATGCCGGGCGTGCCGCGCCGGCCGGCGCCGCCCATCGCCCCGCGGGGTCCCCGGCGCTCGCTGGAGGGGCCCAATCCTGGGCCTGGAGGGGTTGGCGACGTCCTCGCCCGTTCCGGCGCGGTCGGCGCCGGTCGCCTTGGAAAGACGCGCGGCGAGCGGGACCGGCGGGGTGGGCGTCCCATTCGGGCGGTCGGCCGTGACGGCCAGCCATACCGGAATGTATGCCCATGCTCGCCGCCGCCGGCACCGGACCCGATCGCGCGGGCCAAGCGCTAATCCAGCTGCCATTCTCGGGTCCCATTGAATGCTTTACCTCCGCGCAATACGTCAAATTGCGGAGTTTGCTTTCGTGCACGCCGTGTCAACAACCCAGGCGCCGACATCACGTGAACTTCACACGCGACAAACTGCCTCGTACCCGTGCGCTCCCGCCCGTAGATCCAGGCCCGTGCCGATGAAGTTCCGGCCGGCCGGGCGGTTCGGAGGATTTGCAGCGGCCCGAATTCGCGATATAAACATGGTTCATCCGGTGACGCGCTGCAGCCTCTCGAGGCTGATCACGGGTCGCTGGAGAATCGGGGGAACGGCCGTCAGCTCTTCGGGGTTCGGCGGCGAAAATCGGGGGAACAATGTACGTCGGGGGCCTCGGGGCCGCCGTCGGGGGAACCACGTCGTTGACCGGCTCTGCGCCGGGCGTCGCTGTTGTCGACGCTGACGTGACGCCCCGGCCGGCTCCGCACGAGCGGGATCAGTCGTTGGCGCGTGCAGCATCGGGGGCAGCACGCGCCGATCGATTCGCGCCGGCCGGTGGCGGGCACGGCGCGAGCGCCGTTCGCCACCGGCGGCCTTCGGTGCACCTCATGGTCGGCGACTTCGCCGCCGTCTCCTTCGCGGTCTTCATCGCCTACGTCGTGCGCTTCGGACCCGTCACCTCCGGCTCGGTCGCCGTCGACCTGGCCGCGGCGGCGATGTTCCCCGTGGCCTGGGTCCTCGCGGCGCTCGGGCACGGTGCGTACGACCGCCGCTTCCTGGGCTCGGGTACCACCGAGTTCCGGCGCATCGGCCGCGCGCTGGTGACCGTCCTCGCCGTCGTCGCCTTCGTGTCGTACGCCGGCGACCTGCGCGTCGCGCGTGGCTTCCTGATCGTGGTGACCCCGCCGGCGCTCCTGCTCACCATCGGGCTGCGCCTGCTCGCGCGGGACGTGCTGGTGCAGCGGCGTCGCAACGGCGCGGCGCTCGAGCCGGTCGTCGTGGCCGGCCGCGCCGCTTCGCTGCTCAGCCTCGTCGAGGCGCTGCACCGGGACCGGGCCGCCGGCCTGATCGTCGCGGGGGCCTGCCTGCCGGCCGACGAGGCCACCGATCCGGTCCTGATCGCCGGCCTCGAACGTCAGGGCGTGGCAGTGCTGGGCGATCTCGCCTCGGTCCGTGACGCCGCAGTGCGCTACGGCGCCTCGGCCGTCGCGGTCGTGGCCGGCGACATGAGCAGCGAGACCGTCCGCTCCATCGCCTGGGAGATCGAGGGCGTCGGTGCCGAGCTGATCGTCTCGAGCGGCCTGGCCGAGGTCTCCGGTCAGCGCATCCAGGTGCAGAGCGTCGGCGGTGCCCCGCTGCTGCGGGTCGACCCGCCGCGGTTCATCGGCCTCAGCTACCACCTCAAGACGGTGTTCGACCGGCTCGTTGCCGGCGTGGCCCTCATCGTTCTCGCGCCGGTGCTGCTCGCGCTCGCGGTGCTCGTCCGGACGACCAGCCGTGGCCCGGCGCTGTACCGGCAGGAGCGCATCGGCCGCAACGGCCGCCCGTTCCGCATGGTGAAGTTCCGCTCGATGCACGTCGGGGCCGACGAGCGGGTCGACGAGCTGATCGACCGCAACGTCGCCGAGGGGCCGCTGTTCAAGATCCGAGACGACCCGCGAGTGACCCGGGTCGGCCGCTGGCTGCGCCGCTTCTCGCTCGACGAGCTGCCTCAGCTGCTGAACGTCCTGGCCGGCTCGATGTCGCTGGTCGGCCCGCGGCCGCCGCTGCCTTCGGAGGTCGCCCTCTACGAGGGGGACGTCCGGCGCCGGCTGCTCGTGAAGCCGGGGCTCACCGGGCTGTGGCAGGTGAGCGGTCGAAGCGACCTCTCGTGGGACGACGCGGTGCGGCTCGACCTGCATTACGTCGACAACTGGTCGCTGTCGTTCGACCTGCAGCTATTGGCCCGTACGGCTCGGGCCGTGGTGCAGGCGAAGGGTGCCTATTGACGCGGGAGCGTCGCGTACGGGCCTGCTGCGGCGGGTCGTAAATCGGGGGAATCGGGGGAAGCAATGCGGATCGCACTCGTCGGCACGCGCGGCGTGCCGGCTCGGTACGGCGGATTCGAGACCTGCGTCGAGCAGGTGGGCCTGCGGCTGGTCAAGGCCGGCCACGAGGTCGTCGTCTACTGCCGCACCGAGGACGGTGCCGAGCGGCCGGAGACCTTCGAGGGCATGCAGCTGGTGCACCTGCCGGCGCTGCGCAAGAAGTCGCTGGAGACGCTGAGCCACACGGCGCTGTCGGTGCTGCACCTGCTGCGCCACAAGCCGGACGCCGCGATCGTCTTCAACGCCGCCAACTCGGTCTTCCTGCCGGTGCTGCGGGCCCGCGGCATCCCGGTCGCGACGCACGTCGACGGCCTGGAGTGGAAGCGCACCAAGTGGCAGGGTGCCGGCCGGCTCTACTACCGGATGGCCGAGTCGCTCGCCGTGCGCTGGTCGGATGCGCTGATCGCCGACGCGCAGGGCATCGCCGACTACTACGACGCGGAGTTCGACGCCCCGACCGACCTGATCGCGTACGGGGCGCCGATCCTGGACGACCGGTCCGACCGGTTGGCCGAGCTCGGCCTGACCAGCCGTGGCTTCCACCTCGTGGTCGCGCGCTTCGAGCCGGAGAACCACGTCGACCTGGTCGTCGAGGGGTATCGCCGCAGCGGGGCCCAGCTCCCGCTGGTCGTGGTCGGCTCGGCGCCGTACGCGGACGAGCACACCGCCCGTATCCACTCCCTGGCCGACGAGCGCGTGCGCTTCCTCGGCGGCGTCTGGGACCAGGACCTGCTCGACCAGCTGTACGCGAACTGCGCCACGTACCTGCACGGCCACTCCGTCGGTGGCACCAATCCGTCCCTGCTTCGGGCGATCGGGGCCGGCGCGGCGACGCTCGCCTACGACGTCACGTTCAACCGCGAGGTCATCGCCGACTCGGGCCGGTACTTCCGCACCGCCGCCGACGTTGCCCGCGAGATCGAGCGAGCCGAGGCCAGCCCGGAGCGCACCCGCCAGCGCGGGCGCCGCGCCCGGCAGCTCGCGGCGAACTACGACTGGGACGACGTGGCCGACAGCTACGAGCAGCTGTGCCAGCGGCTGGTCGCCGAGGGTGGGCGGCTGGCTCGCGGGCAGCGTCCGTCCGGCCGGCGCAACGGCATCGACACCGACGTGACGCTCGGCGGGCCGACCGTGGCCGCGCCGGTCGTGGACGTCGCCGCCCGGCTGGCCGCCTCGGCAACGACGGCGACCGCGGTGCCGGCGGAGGAGCCGGTCTCGAGCGTGCGGTGGGCCGGATAGGTGCGCGTTGTTCTGGTGCCGAGCCACCAACCTCAGCAGAATCGGGTCGGGTCCGTGACCGGGCCGGAATCGGGGGAGTTCACGGTGTCTCGGCGTATGCGCGAGCGCGCGCGATCAAGGGCCGTCCAGGGCAGTTTCCGGGTTCCGTCCCGCGCAGAGCGTGACGGCGGACGGACCGGAGCCCCCATGGACTGAGGAGCCGCGGCCCCACCGCGCGACTCCTCGGCGGCGCCCCTCGTGTCTTCACGGGGCCGCGCCGACCGGGCGGCGCGGGGCATGTCTGCGCGGCTTCCCCCACTGTGCACACGCCCCGCGCCGCCTCCTCATTGTGATCTCACCGTCGCCTTACGTCGCGGCGGGAGCCAGAATTGGCGACGAATCCACCGAAAGGACCGGTCGTGCCCACGGTGCTCGTCGCCCACCCCTCGGCTGACGTCTACGGCTCGGACCTGCAACTGCTCGAGTCCTTGGCCGGGCTGGCCGACGCCGGCTGGGACGTGGTGCTCTGCCTGCCCGAGCGCGGCCCGCTGATCGCGGCGGCCAAGACGGCCGCGCCCCGGGCCACGGTGCAGATCCGGCCCACGCCGGTACTGCGCAAGGCCTTGCTGCGCCCGCTCGCGTTGCTGCGGCTGATCGCGCGCCTGCCGGTCGATCTCGCTCGGGTGTTGCAGCTGGTGCGCCGCGTGCGGCCGGACGTCGTCTACGTCAACACGGTGACGATCCCGCTGTGGATCCTGGCCGCACGGCTGCGCCGCCGGCCGGTGCTCGTCCACGTGCACGAGGCCGAGCGGGACGTGCCCCGGCTGCTGCGCCTGGCCTTGAACCTGCCGCTACTTCTCGCCCGACGCGTGGTCGCCAACAGCCAAGCCTCGGCCGCGGTCGCCGCCGGCGCGGTGCCGCGCCTTTCCGCCCGCACCACCGTGGTGCTCAACGGGATCCCCGACACCGGCGCGGCCCCGGCGGAGTCGGAAGCCGGCCGGCTCGTGCTCGTCGCCCGGCTCTCGCCCCGCAAGGGGATCGACGTCGCGCTCGAGGCGGTCGCCTTGCTGCGGGCGGAGGGGCGCGAACTACGGCTCGAGCTGTGCGGCACGACCTTCCCCGGTTACGAGTGGTACGAGCAGCAACTGCGCGATCGGGCCGCGGAACCGGATCTCGCCGGCGCGGTCACCTTCGCCGGCTACGTGCGCCCGACCCTGCCGGCGTTGGCCCGGGCCTCGGTCGTGCTCGTCCCCTCGCGCGTCGAGCCGTTCGGAAACACCGCAGTGGAAGCACTGCTCTCGCAACGCCCGCTCGTGGCGTCGGCCGTCCAAGGGCTGGCCGAGATCGTGGTGGACGGCGAAACGGGCCTGCTCGTGCCGCCGGACGATCCGGCCGCGCTCGCCGCGGCGATCCGCCGGCTACTGGACGACCCGGAGGAGGCGGCGGCGATGGCCGCCCGGGGGCGCGCCGATGCCGTCGCGCGATTCTCGGTGGAGCGCTACCGGGCCGAGATCGCGGCCTCGGTGGCCTCAGTGGCCTCGGCGGCCCGGCCGACCGAACCCGAACCAGCGGGTGCACCGGGGGCGGCGGGGGGACCGGGTGCGTCCCCCGGGCGGCGAGCCGGCAACGACCGCGTATGAGATTCCTGTGACATGAATTGCCACATCTGATTACGCTGCGCTCGCATTGAATACGGTGGGTGAGCGAAGGTCGGGATCAAATCGGGACGTAGAGCATATTGGCCGGGCAAACGGTCCCGGCTGAACCCTGCCGAAGCGGGACGTTCGCACTGGCCCCAACCGCCTGCGGCAGTTAGGCTCTTGTTGGGCCGTCGTGCATTGCACCGGCGTATCGGGGGAATTGATTCGGGGGAATCAAGCGTGAGAGTTGGCTCTGCGCTGCAGCCTGTCCGCATTTGGGGCGTGGCTGCTGCATGCATCGCAAGTGCCGTTCTGGCGGGCTGTACTGGTGGGGGCGCCAGTACCTCGTCGGCGGCGAATGGCGGGACGAACGGCTCGGCCGTCGCGTCCACCTCGTCCGGGCAACCGGGGTCGGCGAGCTCCTCGCCGGCCACCGCGCCCACCGGGTCGAGCACGGTTTCCCGCGCGGCCAACAGCGGTCCCCGCGGCTCCATCCACCAGACCATCGCCGCGGTTCCCGTGTCGACGCGACCGGCCGTCGGGCTGTCCGACGTCGTGGCGATCAAGGGCATCCGGGTCTCCCTCGTCGGAGTCACCACGCAGCAGATCGCCGCAACGACTCCGGGCGAGCTGGCCGGCGTCGGTGCGGTCGTGCGGGTGCGAATGACCAACGGCACCGGCCGGGCGGTCGACCTGAGCTCGGCCTCGGTGACGTTCATCGACGGTCGCGGTCAGGCCGGCGTGCCGACGGTGGCGTCACCGGCCAAGCACTTCGCGGGCCGGCTCGTCGCCGGGGGGCACGCGGACGCCACGTACGTCTTCACGCTTCCGCAGGGCGTGCACCAGCCCGTCCAGATCTACGTCAGCTATTCAGCAGGGGCGACGATCGCCCACTTCCGGGGGGTCATCGCATGAATCGGGGGATTTCGATGAGCAAGGGCAATCGGCTGCAGTCAGCCATCCTGGCCGCGGCCGTGGCCACCGGCCTGGCCGTCGTGGGGGTCGTCTCCGGGGCGGCCTCGGCTGCCGCGGCGGGCACGAACCCGCCGGACATCCAGCAGCGCAGCGCCAGCACCGTGACCAGCGACGTCCTGCCCACCGTGCAGATCGACAGCGGCGTCGTCTGGGACACCACGATGATCGGTAACACGGTCTACGCGGCCGGCTCCTTCTCCAACGCGCGGCCGGCCGGCGCTGCCGCTGGGACGAACCTGGTGCCGCGCACGAACCTGCTCGCCTTCGACGTGACCACGGGCAACCTGAACACCTCGTTCGTGCCGAACATCAACGGCCAGGTCAAGGTGGTGCGCAAGTCGCCGGACGGCTCGCGCCTGTACGTCGGCGGCTCGTTCACCACGGTCGGCGGGGCCAGCCACTACAACCTGGCGGCGCTGAACCCGACCACGGGTGCGGTCATCAGCACGTTCAAGGCGCAGGTCGGTGGGTCGTACGTCAACGCCATCGCCGTCACGAACGACACGGTGTACGTCGGCGGTCTCATCAGCGCCGGCAACGGCGTTGCGCGCAAGAACATGATGGCGTTCGACCTCACCGGGCAACTGCTGGGCTGGGCGCCGACCTCTGACCTGCAGGTCGACGCGATGGTGCTGACGCCGGCGAGTGACAAGCTGATCATCGGCGGCCGCTTCTCGCTGGTGAACGGCGTCTCGCAGCGCGGCCTCGCCGCCCTGTCGCTGGTCGATGGGTCGATCCTGCCCTGGGCCGCGCCGGCCACCGTGATCGACGGGACGAGTTCTGGCAACGCCGGGATCTACTCGCTCAGCGCGGACGGCAACGCGATCTACGGCACCGGCTGGGTCTACGCCAACGCCGCGGCCGGAAACCTGGAGGGCACCTTCTCGGCCGATCCGTCGACGGGCAACATCAACTGGATCGAGGACTGCCACGGGGACACGTACTCCTCCTACTCCGACGGCACCCAGGTGTACACGGTCAGCCACGCGCACGACTGCTCCGGCATCGGTGGCTACCCGCAGGCCAGCCCGGCTCCGGGCAACCTGCGCCACGCGCTCGCGTTCACCACTGCCGTCCAGGGCACGCTGACCCGCAGCGACAACGTCAGCTCCACCTACAAGGACTGGAGCGGCGCCCCCGCCCCGGCCATGATCAACTGGTACCCGGACTTCGTCACCGGCTCCGCGACCGGTCAGGGTCAGGCTGCGTGGACCCTCACCGGCAACGGCCAGTACCTGGTCGCCGGCGGCGAGTTCCCCTACGTCAACAACCAGCTGCAGCAAGGCCTGGTGCGGTTCGCTCGCACTTCGATCTCGGGCGGTAACGACGCACCGCGCCTGCGCGGTTCGAACTCCACCTGGACGCTCAACGCCACGTCGCAGACGGCGGGCAACGTCAAGCTGTCGATCCCGCAGAACTACGACCGGGACGACCTGAACCTGCGCTACGACCTGCGCCGGACGGGCACGGCGACGCCGATCTACACCACGTCGTTCGCCTCACCGTTCTGGCAGCAGCGGCAGATCTCGTACACCGATACCGGGCTCACGCCCGGCCAGACCTACACCTACCAAATGACCGCGACCGACGGTGACGGCAACGTCGCCTTCAGCAATTCGGTGTCGGTGACCGTGAGCAGCACCGTGCTGCCGGCGTACGCGCAGGCGGTACTGAACGACGGGCCGGCGCACTACTGGCGCTTCAACGAGCCCAGTGGCACGTCGACCGGTGTCGACTGGGGCGGGTACAGCAACCTCACCGAGCAGTCCGGCGTCACCAACGGAGCGGCCGGTGCGCTGCTGAACGACTCCGACACCGCGGCGTCGTTCTCCGGAACCTCGACCGGCTCGGCCGTGAGCTCCACGCTCGAGACGGCGACGAACGTGTTCTCCGCCGAGGCGTGGTTCAAGACGACGTCGACGACAGGCGGCAAGCTCGTCGGGTTCGGCAGTTCCCTGACCGGCTCGAGCAGCAACTACGACCGGCACATCTACCTCGACAACAGCGGTCACCTGATCTTCGGCGTGTACAACAACACGACCTACACGATCACGTCGTCGGGCAAGTACAACGACGGTGCCTGGCACCAGGTGGTCGGCACGCTCTCCGCCAACGGGATGGCGCTGTTCGTGGACGGCAAGAAGATCGGCATCAACGGCGGGACGACGGTCGGCCAGCCTTACAGCGGCTACTGGCGTATCGGCGGTGACAACCTCAGCGGTTGGCCGGCGGCGCCGACCAGCAAGTACCTGTCCGGAACGATCGACGACGTCGCCATCTACCCGGCGGCGCTCACCCTGAGCCAGGTCAAGCAGCACTTCGGTTCGAGCGGTCGCACCACGAACGCCGCGGCCGCGCCGACGGACTCGTACGGCAAGGCCGTCTACGCCGACTCGCCCGACCTCTACTGGCGCCTGGACGACGCCAGCGGCAAGACCGTCGCCGACGCGTCCCTGGACAACAGCCCGGGTACCTACACCGGCACGGTGAGCTACCGGGTCGCGAGTCCCGTGACCGGCGCGAACGGCACCGGCGCGGGCTTCAACGGGACGAACACCACGATCGGTTCGCAGCAGTCCTTCGTGAACCCGACCACGTACTCCGAAGAGGCGTGGTTCAAGACGACGACGACCGCCGGCGGCAAGATCCTCGGCTTCGGGGACAAGGCGACCACGCTGTCGGCCAACTACGACCGGCACGTCTACATGCTGACGGACGGGCGGTTGCGCTTCGGCACCAACGGCACCGGCGGCATCGCCGTGGCCACGTCGAGTTCGGCGTACAACGACGGCGGCTGGCACCACGTCGTCGCCACGCAGGGCGCCGACGGCATGCACCTGTACGTCGACGGCCAGCAGGTCGCCACGAACGCGGCCACCACGGCGCAGACCTACACCGGGTTCTGGCGGGTCGGCGGCGACAGCGCGTGGGACGGCGTGAGCAACTACTTCAACGGCACGATCGACGAGGCCGCGTTCTACACGAGCGAGCTCACTCCGTCCCGCGTGATGGCGCACTACAAGGCATCGCCGACCGCGATCAACACCCCGCCGACGGCCGAGTTCACCTCGACCAGCACCGGGTCGACCGCGTCGTTCGACGCCTCGCCATCCACTGACGACGGCACCATCGCGTCGTACTCGTGGGACTTCGGGGACGGCAGCGCGGCCGGATCCGGGCTGACGACCTCGCACTCGTACGCCCTGTCCGGCACCTACCAGGTGACGCTGACGGTGACCGACGACCACAACCAGTCGGCGTCCGTCACCCACCCGGTGACGGTCAACGCGGCGCCGACGGCGGCGTTCACCTCGAGCGCCACGAACCTGACCGCGTCACTGGACGCGAGCGGGTCGAGCGACTCCGACGGCACCATCGCCTCCTACTCGTGGGACTTCGGCGACGGCACGGCCGCGGGCTCGGGGGTGACGGTCGATCACACCTACGCGACGTCCGGCACCTACGCGGTCACGCTGACCGTGACCGACAACGGCGGTGCCACGGCTTCGGTCACCCACTCGGTGATCACCAGCGGCTCGGTGCTGGCGGCCGACACGTTCGCTCGTACCGTCTCGCCGGGCTGGGGTACCGCGGACACCGGTGGTGCGTGGACGTTGCCGAGCTCGACCGGCTTCTCGGTCGCCAACGGCGTGGGACGGATCAGCATCGCCAAGGCCGGCACCGGTCCGGTCGCCTATCTGAACGGCGTCTCGGGTAAGGACCTCACGGCGACGATCGACGTGTCGTTCGACTCGGTGCCGACCGGCGGCGGTACGTGGGCGTACGTGTTCCTGCGGCACTCGAGTTCGGGTGACTACCAGCTGGCGATCAAGGTGCTGCCGACCTCGGTGACGATCTACCTGCGCAAGCTGGTGGGGAGCACGACCACCGTGCTGACGTCGAAGTCGATCGCGATGACGTACGCCGCGAACGACGTGCTGACGATGAAGGCCCAGCTCGTCGGGTCGTCCCCGACGACGCTTTCGGGGAAGGTCTGGAAGTCGGGCACCGCTGAGCCGGCGTACCAGATCACGGCCACCGACTCCGAGGCCGCGCTGCAGAGCGCGGGCGCCGTCGGGGTGCAGGCCTACCTGTCGGGCTCGTCGACGACGCTGCCCGTGGTCGCGTCGTTCGACAACCTCGAGGTTCGGCAGGCCTGACGGCCCCGCGCCGTCCTCCGGTCGACCGAACCGTCCGCCGCCCCTGTGCCTCTGGCGCAGGGGCGGCGGCGCGTCGACCGGGTGCGGCGCTCGCCGCCCGGCGCGAGACACTCGACAGACGATGACCTTGACGAACGAGCACCTCCCCGCGCCGGCCCGCCGCCTGGTGATCGCGGTGGCGACCTATCGGCGCCCGCACGACATCCGCCGCTGCGTCGAAGCGCTCACGGTGGAGCGGGCGGCGTTCCTCGACGCCCGCCGCGGGCAGCCGACCGAATGGCGGGTGCGGCTGTTGGTCGTGGACAACGACGCGGAGGGCGGCGCCGAGGCCGTGCTCGCCGACCGGGTCGGCCCGGAGCTGCAGTACGTGATCGAGCCGGCGCCGGGCATCTCCGCCGCGCGCAACCGCGCGCTCGCCGAAGCGGTCGACGACGACGTGCTCGTCTTCGTCGACGACGACGAGGAGCCCCGACCGGGTTGGCTCGAGCACCTCGTCGCTGCCTACGAGCGCAGTGACGCCGCCGCAGTGGCCGGACGGGTCGTCTCTGCGTTCAACGCCCCGCTCGACCCGTGGATCAAGGCCGGCCGGTTCTTCGAGCGCCGCACCCTGCCGACCGGAACGCCGATCACCGTCGCCGCGACCAACAACCTGCTGCTGGATCTCGCCGTCGTGCGCCGCCACGAGTTGCGCTTCGCCGACGCGTTCGGCCTGAGCGGGGGCGGCGACAGTGACTTCACCCGCCGGCTCGTCCGTCTCGGCGAACCGATGATCTGGTGTGACGAGGCCGTCGTCGTCGATCACGTGCCGGACGACCGGGCGACCCGCGAATGGGTGCTGGGCCGCGCGCGGCGCACCGGCAATTCGGAGGTGGTCGTCGGGCTGCGGATCGCCGCCGGCCGCCGCGAGCGAGCCCGTGAGCGGCTGCGAGCCGTCGTCCGGGGCGGGCTGCGCTTCGTGGGCGGGACGATCCAGTTCGCCCTGGGCCGGCTCACGGGCTCGATCACCTGGCAGGCAAGGGGCGCCAAGGCGCGCCGGCGCGGGCACGGCATGCTGCTCGGCGCGACCGGCCGCACCGTCGCCGAGTATCGCCGCGACACCGGGCCGCTGCGGGTGCTGGTCTCCTTCCCGCCACCCGGCCCGCGGACGAACCCCTACATCGCCCAGCTGGCCGCGGCCCTCAAGGCCGAGCCGGGCATCGAGGTGTTGCACTTCTCGTGGCGCACGGCGCTGCTCGGCCGGTACGACCTCGTCCACCTGCACTGGCCGGAGATCCTCGTGCGCGGGGCCAGCCCCGTCCGCGCGCTGAGCCGGCAGCTCCGGCTGGCGCTGCTCCTGGCCCGCTGGCGCCTCACCGGTACCCCGATCGTCCGCACGCTGCACAACGTCCGCCCCCACGACGGGGTGACCCCGGCCCAGCGGCGCTTGCTGGCGCTCGTCGACCGGCTCACCGTCGCAGCCATCGCCCTCAACCCGGTCGACGTCGACACCCAGTCGCGCCCGACCACGCTGATTCCGCACGGGCACTACGTCGACTGGGCCACGCGGCTGCCGGCGGCCCGGCGGGCGGCCGAGCCCGGCCACATCGTGTTCGCCGGGCTGATCCGGCCGTACAAGAACGTGCCGGCGCTGATCGCTGCCTTCCGCGACCTGCCGGATCCGGCGGCCCGGCTGCACGTCGCCGGCGAGCCGGCCGGCGGGTCCGTGGCCGACGAGCTACAGCGCGCGGCGGCCGGCGACGACCGCATCACCCTCGACCTCCGGTTCCTCGAGGACGACGAGCTCGCCGGCACGCTCGCGCGGGCGGCCCTCGTCGCGCTCCCCTACCAGGAGATGCACAACTCCGGCGCCGCGCTGCTCGCGCTCTCCCTCGCCCGCCCGGTGCTGCTGCCGGACAACGCGGTCAACCGCGAGTTGCGCGACGAGGTGGGAGCCCGATGGGTGCAGCTGTACCGTGGCCGGCTCACCGGGGAGGTCCTCGCCGACGCGCTGGCGGCCGTCGCCGACCGGGCGCCGGAGGATCGTCCCGATCTCGGCGCTCGGCACTGGACGACGGCCGGAGCCCGGCATCTCGAGGTGTACCGGACGGCGCTCGACGGCCGTTCGAAGCGGGTCGGCGCGTGACCGGCCCGGATGGGCGGCCCGGCGCCGCCCTCGTCGTGGTCAACTACGCCTCGCACGACCTGCTGCGGGCCAACTTCGCGTGGACGTTCGGCGGGGCGGCGCGCGTCGTCGTCGTCGACAACCACCACTCGCCGGCCGCCGCAGAGTCGATCACTGCGCTCGCCACCGAGGCCGGCTGGGAGCTGGTTGCGCTGCCGGACAACGCCGGCTTCGGGGCCGGGGTCAACGCCGGCGCGGCCCGGGCCCTCGCGCTCGGTTGCGATCCGCTGCTCGTCGTCAACCCGGACGTCCGCCTCACGGCCGCGGACGTCGCCGCATTGGCGAGTGCGGTTGCCGCCGATCCGGACGCGCTGGTCAGCCCGCTGGTCGTCGACGCCACCGGGCGGCCGTGGGCCCAACTCGGACGGGTCGACCTCAGGGGTGGGCGGTTGTTCACCGACGACACGGGGGACGGACCGGCCTGGCTCTCCGGCGCCTGCCTCGGTGTGAGCCGCCGTGCGTGGGAGCGGCTCGGCGGCATGGACGCGGACTACTTCATGTACTGGGAGGACGTCGATCTCAGCGTTCGGGCCGGGCGGGCCGGCCTGGGACTGCGGCTGCTGCCCGAGGTCCGGGTCGTCCATGACGTGGGCGGCACCCAGACCGCGGCGGCCGGCAAATCGCGCAACTACTACTACTACAACTGCCGCAACCGGCTGGTGTTCGCCGGCAAGCTGCTCACCGGCCGGCAGTTCCTGCGGTGGTTGCTGCTCACGCCGGCTGACGTCCGCCGCGTGACGACCCGGGGGCGGCCACCGTCGCGCTGGTTCCGCCTGCGCGCGGCGCTGCCCCCGTCGCTCGCCGGCTGCGCGGCCGGCTCGTGGTGGGCGCTGCGGAACTGGCGCCGCGGGCGGCGTCGATGACCGACGACGCCGGACTGGTCTCGGCCGACCCGGCCGCCCCGGCCAGCGACGCGGCTCCGAACCTCGGGCGGCGGGCCGCCCGCGGGGGATTCGCCGTGCTGCTGGGGCAGGGCGCCCGCATCGTCATCCAGATCGTCTCGGTGGCCGTGCTGGCTCGGCTGTTGAGCCCGAACGACTACGGGCTCGTGGCGATCGTGCTGGCGATCGTCGGCGTGGGGGAGATCTTCCGCGACTTCGGTCTCTCCACGGCGGCCGTCCAGGCGGCGGTCGTCACCGATCGCCAGCGCGACAAGTTGTTCTGGGTCAACACCGCCATCGGTGCGGTGCTCACGGTGGCGACGTTCGCGGCCGCCCCACTCATCGCCGAGCTGTTCAATCACTCGGCGCTCACGCCGATCACCCAAGGGCTCGCGTTCACCTTCCTGCTCAACGGCATGACGGCGCAGTACGAGGCCGACCTCAACCGCAGTCTGCGGTTCGCCGCGATGGTCACGGTCAGCGTGGGCAGCCAGGCCCTCGGGACGGTCGCGGCGATCGTCCTGGCCGCGAGCGGCGCGGGGTACTGGTCGTTGGTCGTCCAGCAGCTGGTGGCGGCGATGATCACGCTCGCGGCGTTCGCGGTACTGACCCGGTGGATCCCGCGGTGGCCGCGTCGGGACGCCGACATCCGCTCATTCGTGCGCTTCGGGATCGGCCTGGTCGCCACCCAGATCATCGGCTATCTCGACACGAACGTGGACACGATGACGATCGCGGTGCGGATGTCGCCGGTGCAGCTCGGCTACTACAACCGCGGCTACCAGCTGCTCATGCGCACGCTCGGGCAGTTGCGCGCGCCGACGACCTCGGTCGCGTTGCCGGTGCTGCGCGTGATCCGTGATGACGAGGCGCGGCTGGCCGACTTCCTGCTGCGCGGTCAACGGGCGCTCGGCTACTCCCTCGTCGCCGGCGTGGCGATCGCCGCCGGCGCCGCCGAGCCGATGGTCCAGGTGTTCCTGGGGCACCGCTGGGCGTCGGTGGCGCCGGTGTTCGCCTGGCTCGCGGTGGCCGGGGTCTTCCAAACCGTCTCCTATATCGCGTACTGGATGTATCTGGCCCGTGGCCTCACCGCCCAACTCGCCGGCGTCAGCGTGATCAGCCTCAGCTTGAAGATCGTCTGTGTGCTGGTCGGCAGTCAGTGGGGCATCACCGGGGTGGCGGCCGGATTCGCGATCGCCCCGGCGCTCGCGGCACCGATCTCGATGTGGCGCCTTGCCCGCCTCACCTCCTTCCCGGCTCGTCGCCTGTACGCCGGGGCGAGCTGGATCCTGCTCGCCGCCGCGGTGGCCGGGACCGCCGCATTCGGGACGACCCGGCTGATGTCGGCCGCGCCGCCCGTCCTGGAACTGGCCGTGAGCGTGCTCGCCGGCGCGGCCAGCTACGGCGTGCTGGCCGCGGTCCTGCCGCCCGTCCGGGCGGATCTACGCGACGTTCTGCGCATCGTGCGGGGCGCCGTGCGGCGGCGCGCTTCCTGAGGACGGGGCCGGGCACCGGCCGCGGATCCCGGCTCGCCGCCCTTGACCCGCCTACACTGGCGCCGACAGTTCGCCGGCGCGCACCCGATCGTGTTCTTGCGTCCTTCGTAGAGGCCCGCTCGACGCATCGTGATCGCGGCGAGTAGACGGCACGACGAGCCGGGAGGTAGGGCACACGGTGCTGACCCGACTCGTGCCGTCGGCCGGTTCCATCTTCGGCCTGGGCGCCGTCTCGTTGGCCTTCTTGCTGCTGCGAGAGCGTCCCCGGGTCCTGGTCGCGTCCTGGCTGGCCGTCATCTGTTTCCTCCCGTGGTGGATGGGGACGAGGGTGCTGACCTTCGTGCCGGTCGCCGTCCTCTTCACGCTCCTGACGCTCGTCTCCCTCCTGCCCGCGATGGTGGAGCGGTGGACGCTCGTCGACTGGACGGTGACGTGCTTCTTCCTGGTCTGCGCGCTGCCGATCTTCGTGGGCGGCTCGACGCGTTCGG
>Ga0207667_10002738_pt1 | contig 21789 bp, 18 predicted proteins | sample KBSCornC52_FD_184301 | JGI IMG/M metagenome (GOLD analysis project Ga0207667, IMG submission 184301) | Corn rhizosphere microbial communities from Kellogg Biological Station, Michigan, USA - KBS Corn C5-2 (SPAdes) (version 2) | ecosystem: Host-associated > Plants > Roots > Rhizosphere > Soil ...
ACAAGTATGACAAGAGGTTTAGAGTTTTGGACGAGTACCTGTCAGAAAAAGAACAGTGGGAGGCGCTCAAGCGCTGGATCCGCGAGAACGGCCTGTGGATCGTGGCGGGCGTCGCCGTGGGTGCCGTGGCTATCGGGGGCTGGCAGTGGCGGAACGCGCATACCGACAAGGTGAACGCCCAGGCCAGCGGCAAGTATGAGCAGTTGCTGCAGGCCTTTGGCCGCAACGACCAGTCGGGCGGTCTGGCGATTCTGGGCGAGTTGGAGCGCGACTACGCCTCGACCCCCTACCTCGACCAGGGCAGGCTGGCTGCTGCTCGCGTCTACGTGGACAACAAGCAGCTCGACAAGGCCGCCCAGGAGCTGGAGGCGGTCATGCAGCACTCCAAGGACAAACAACTCGCTCTGGTGGCGCGGATGCGCCTCGCGCGGGTGCAGATCGCGCAGCAAAGGCCCGACAACGCGCTGGCGACCTTGAATGGCGTGGATCCTGGCGCTTTTGGCCCGCTTTATCACGAAGTCCGCGGGGACGCTCAGCTGGCGAAAGGCAACAAGGCCGGAGCCCTGTCCGAGTATCGTGCCGCCCGTACCATGGATCTCGCTGCCGCCGGCGGCGGGGACAACTCCCTCCTCGACTTGAAAATCGCCGATCTCGTGGGGGATACGCCGCCTCTGGCGGCTGCAGCCAAGGCTCCGGCCACCCAAACTCAGGCAGCAAAGTAACATGCGACGACTGCGACACTGGCTGACAGTGGCGGCGCTGCTGCTCGTGGCGGCCTGCTCGAAAGACAAGGACATCGACACGCCGGCGGTGCTGGCCAAATTTCCAGAAACGCTGAAGATCGAGCGTGTCTGGAGCGCTTCGGTGGCGGACAAGGGCGCGAAGGTGTTGCGTCTGGGGTTGAATATCGCTGCCGAAGGGAATCGCGTCTACGCGGCGGGCTTCAAGGGCGAGGTGGTCGCCTTGGATGCCGCTTCCGGCCACGTGGTCTGGCGCACAAAACTGAAGAAGGCGCCGTTTTCGGGTGGACCCGGCGTGGGCGGCGATCTCGTGGCGGTGGGCACGAGCGAAGGTGAGGTGGTTGCACTCGAGTCTGCCAGTGGCAAGGTCCGATGGCGAGTGCGGCTCAATGGCGAGGTGCTCGCCGCGCCCGCGATCTCCGAGAAGGCCGTAGCGGTGCGCACGGTCGACGGCAAGTTGCGCGCGCTCTCACCTAAGGATGGTCACGAGCTATGGACCCAGGATCAGCAGGTCCCGCGTCTCTCACTTCGTGGCACATCGGGGCCCGTCATAGCCGGTGATCTCACGCTCTGCGGGTTCGATAACGGCAAGGTCATCGCCGTCAACATGAACGACGGCTCTCTGCAATGGGAGGCGACCGTAGCTCCCCCGCACGGCCGTACGGAGCTCGAGCGGCTCGTGGACGTCGACTCGACCCCGCATGTGGCGGGGAACGAGGTGTTTACTGTTGGGTTCCAGGGACGAGTGGCTATGCTCGCGCTCGATACCGGGCAAGTCTGGTGGTCCCACGACGCCTCCAGCTATAGAGGCATCGGGCTCGATGGGGAGGCGCTTTACATTCCGATGGCGGATGGTGAGGTCGTCGCCATGAGGCAGCGCAGCGGCGCGGAGCTCTGGCGTCAAAAGGTGCTATTGCATCGGGGCCTCTCGGGCCTCGCGCTGACTGACAATTCGGTCGTGGCTGCCGATTTCCAGGGTTACGTGCACTGGTTGGACAAGGCCACCGGCGAGTTGGCCGGTCGTACCCGTGCCAGCAAGCGGCGGGTGAGCAACGCACCGATTGTGTTGGGGGGCCTGGTGATCGTCATTGACGATGGCGGTAAGATCAGCGCATTCCGGGCAACGCCGATCGGCGGCGCGCGTGCTCAGCGCAAGATTCCCGCGGAAACTGCGACGCCAACTCCGGCGCCATCGGAACCGGCGGCGGCTCCAGTGCCAACGGAACCCGTTCCAGCTCCAGCGCCGACGGAACCGCCGCCGGCGCCGCCCGTCAAGCCGCAATAACACCAACAACCGGGGAGAGTAGGGTCTGCCCGCTGCCACACTATGCTCCCCGTTATCGCCCTCGTGGGCCGGCCCAATGTCGGCAAGTCGACGCTGTTCAATGTATTGACCGGCACCCGGGACGCCATTGTCGCGGACATCCCGGGACTGACGCGTGATCGGCAGTACGGTTTCGGCCGTGTTGGCCCGATCACCTATGTCGTGATCGACACGGGCGGGCTGGTCGAGAATCCGACCGGCATCGAAACACAGATGCGCGAGCAAACCGAGCGTGCGGTCGAGGAGGCGGACCGGCTCGTTTTCGTGGCCGACGTGCGCGAGGGGCTCACCCCGGCGGATCACTTCGTGCTGCGCGAGTTACGGCGCTCGGGCAAGCCGGTCACACTCGCTCTCAACAAAGGCGAGGGTCTCGATATCGACCTGGTCGCCGGCGACTTTCACTCCCTCGGACTGAGCGAGCCGGAGATGATCTCGGCGGCCCATGGGCAAGGCTGCGAGGCGCTCATGGAGCGAGTGCTCGAGGGCCTTACGGCGGAGGAGCCCGAGAAGGATCCGAGCGAAGGCGCGATCCGCATCGCCATCATCGGCCGGCCCAACGTGGGGAAATCGACACTGGTCAACAGGTTCCTCGGGCAGGAGCGCGTCATTGCCAGCGATACCCCTGGCACCACTCGCGACAGTATTCTCGTTCCATTCCGGCGCGATGAGCGCGATTTCGTGCTCATCGACACGGCGGGCGTGCGGCGCCGCTCCAAGGTGGAGGGGGTCATCGAGCGCGCCAGTGTCGCGAAGACACTGCAAGCGATGGACGCGGCGCACGTCGTGATCATGGTACTGGATGCGCATGACACGGTCGCCGAGCAGGATGCCAGCGTGTTGGGTCTGGCTCTGGAGCGCGGGCGCGCGCTGATCATCGCGGTCAACAAATGGGATGGCATCCCGATGGATCAGCGCGAGACGATCCATCGCCAGCTGGCTCTCAAGCTCGATTTTGTGCCCTTCGCTCCGCTACACTTCATTTCCGCACGGCACGGCACGGGAGTGGGCGAAGTCGTGCAGTCGGTCGTGCGTGCTTACGAGGCTGCGATGCGGGAAATGCCGACTCGCGAGCTGACACGCACGTTGGAGCACGCTCTCACCGTTCACCAGCCACCCCTGGTCCACGGCCGGCGCATCAAGCTGCGCTATGCCCACCAGGGTGGCAGGAATCCGCCGCGCATCGTGATCCATGGCAACCAGACGGCCTCCGTTCCGGATGCCTACACGCGCTACCTGGCCAACGTGTTTCGCAAGAAATACGATCTGTTTGCCACGCCTGTAGCCGTGGAATACCGCACGGACAAGAACCCCTTCCTGCGGGAGCAGCGGGTCAAGCCGCATCCCGATGCGAAGCCGAGCCGAAGAGGCAAACGCAACAGACGACGCTAACAGCACATGAGCGCAACAACCGCTACGCTTCCCAAACCTCACCGAGTGAGCCGTTTCGGCCCGGCACTCCCCCCGAGGACTTTCGCGGGATTCGCGGCGGCCATTGCGACCGTGGTACTGATCGCGTTCTTCGGCTATCACTCGCTCGATGACCAGGAGCAGAGCACCGCACTGACCGCGCACACCCTGCAAGTCATGCAGCGGATAGATGCGCTGCTGTCGAGTGTCAAAGATGCGGAAACCGGGCAACGCGGCTACCTGCTGACCGGGCGAGAGAGTTATCTGGAGCCGTACGATGTCGCGCGCGCCAACATCCCTGGGCAGCTCGAGGAGTTGCGCCGCCTGACGGCCGGGAACACCCGGCAGCAGGAGATGTTGGGTCAGATCCAGCGTTTCATCACGGATAAGCTGACTGAGCTGGAACAGGCGGTCGACTTCACGCGCGGCGGGAATTCCCAGGCTGCTCGCGATCTGATCCGCACCGATCGCGGCAAGGTCACCATGGATCGTATCCGTGATCTCGTGGCGCAGTTTCTCGAGTTGGATGGGCAGCTGCTGGCGAGACGGACCGAAGCGGCGCGATGGGCAACCGAGCTGACTGTGGTCATCACCGCAGGCGGCGCGGCACTGTTGTTCATTTTGATCCTGGCTTCCGGGGTCATGGCTTCGAGGGATTTCATGGGCCAGCAGACGGAGGCCTGGCTGCAGGCCGGCCAAGGCGGCCTGGCCGAGCGGATGCAGGGGGAGCAGCGGCTGGACGTACTCGGGGAAAACGTGCTGACCTTCCTGGGACGCTATCTCGATGCGCAGGTTGGCGCCATTTACATCGCGGAGCCCGGGGGCTGGTTGCGCCGCTTCGCCACGTTCGCACTGCCTTCGGCCCAAGATGACGACGCCAACCTGCTGCGCCCCGGGGACGGGCTGGCCGGACAGGCCGTGAAGGAGGATCGGGTGCTGGAAGTGCGCAATGTGCCGCCCGGCTATCTTCCCGTGACCTCCACGCTCGGCACGGGTAATCCAACACACCTCCTCATCGCACCGGCAAGTGAGAGTGGCAGGGTGCAGGCGGTCGTCGAGTTGGGTTTTTTCCGTCCCCTCCAGGCCGCCGACCGGGAGCTGCTGGGCCGTGTCCGCGAGTCCATCGGTATTGCCGTACGCTCGTCCAAGGATCGCACGCGGCTGGAGGAGTTGCTCGAGGAGACTCAACGTCAGTCCGAGGAGCTGCAGACACAACAGGAAGAGCTCCGGGTAGCCAACGAGGAGCTCGCCGAGCGCGGGCACACCTTGAAGGAATCGCAGGTGCGGCTGGAATCGCAGCAGACCGAGCTCGAGCAGACAAACTCACAACTCGAGGAGCAGGCGAGCATCCTCGAGAGCCAGCGCGATGAGCTGCAGCGCGCGCAGGCCGCGCTCAGCGAGCGCGCCGCCGAGCTGTCCCGCTCCAACCAGTACAAGTCCGAGTTCCTGGCCAACATGAGCCATGAGCTGCGCACGCCCCTCAACTCCTCGCTCATCCTCGCGAAGCTGCTGGCCGACAACAAGACTGGCAATCTCAACGAGGAGCAGGTGAAGTTTGCCCAGACCATCTTTGCCGCCGGCAACGACCTGCTCGCGCTCATCAACGACATTCTCGATCTGTCCAAGATCGAGGCCGGTAAGGTGGAGATTCGGCCGGAGTCGGTGAGTCTTGCGCGCACCCTGGAGGGATTGGCCCGCGAGTTCGAGCCACTGGCAAACGAGCGTCGGCTGGCTTTCACCTGCACACTCGAGCCGGGTACCCCGGAGCGGATTCATACCGATCCGCAGCGGCTCGGCCAGATTCTCAAGAACCTCCTGGCCAACGCTTTCAAGTTCACGTCCTCGGGGTCCGTTGCGGTGCGTGTCTCGGTCGGCGCCGCGGGGCAGGTGGCGTTCGCCGTTCAGGACAGCGGCATCGGGATTCCGCGCGACCAACATGAGATCATTTTCGAGGCCTTCCGCCAGGCCGATGGCAGTACGCATCGCAAATACGGGGGTACCGGACTGGGTCTTTCCATCTCGCGCGACCTCGCCCGGCTGTTGGGGGGTGAGGTGGTCGTGCAGAGCGAAGTGGGCAAAGGCAGTATCTTTACGCTTCGGCTGCCGCTCGAGTATGTCGGACCCGCTGTCGTAGAGTCGTCCGGCCGCGAGCGAGGGGCAGTCCGGCCCACAGTTGAGTTTCAGAGAGCCACTGGCGGGCCGGCTCTGCCTCCGGCCGAAGTGAAGGCAGCGCCTGCCGTCGCCGCCGAGCTTGCGCCGGCCCCCATCGAGGATGATCGTGCCCACCTGTCAGGTGAATCCCGAACGATTCTCATCGTGGAGGACGACCTGCGTTTCGCCGCGATCCTGCGCGATCTGGCGCGGGAGCAGGGTTTCCTCTGTATCGCTACTGATACGGCTGCGGATGCTCTTGCGTCCGTACAGCGATTCAAGGTGCATGCGATCCTCATGGACGTGAATCTACCGGACCGTTCCGGGCTCGAGCTGTTGAACGAGCTCAAACGCGGCCCAGGCACGCGGCACATCCCGGTGCATGTCGTCTCGGTGTCTGACTTCAGTCAACAGGCCCTCAGCCTCGGGGCCGTGGGCTACGCCTTGAAGCCTGTGAAGCGCGAAGAGCTGATGGGGGCTTTCGAGCGTCTGCAGAGTAAGCTACAGCAGGGCGTGCGCCGTGTGCTCGTCGTTGAAGACGACGCGCGTCAGCGGGAGAGTATCCGTCAGCTTCTTTCAAGCGAGGGCGTGGAGATCTCGGACGTGGCAACCGCGGCTGATGCCTTGGAGAGTTTGAAGGCAACAACTTTTGATTGTCTCGTGCTCGACCTCAGCCTTCCCGATCTGAGCGGTTACGAGTTGCTGGAGCGGATGGCCGAAACCGATGAGGTGTCGTTTCCACCCGTAATTGTCTATACCGGCCGCTCGTTGACCCGCGACGAGGAGCAAAGGCTACGGCGTTTCTCCCGCTCGATCATTATCAAGGACGTGCGTTCCCCGGAGCGTCTCCTCGACGAGGTCACTCTGTTCCTACATCAGGTCGAGTCGAAGCTTCCGATTGAGAGTCAACGCATGCTACGGGAGGCGCGCAGCCGCGAGGCCGTCTTTGAGGGGCGGCGCATACTCATCGTGGAGGATGATGTTCGTAATATCTTTGCGCTCTCCAAGGTCCTCGAGCCGCGGGGCGCGAAGGTGGAGATCGCACGCAATGGCCTCGAAGCCTTGCAGGTTCTGGAGCGCAGCTCGGTGGCTGCCGGCACCCATGTCGATCTGGTGCTCATGGACATCATGATGCCGGAAATGGACGGCCTCACGGCGATGCGCGAGATCCGCAAGCGATCCGAATGGCAGAAGCTGCCCATCATCGCGCTCACCGCCAAAGCCATGAAGGACGATCAGGAGAAGTGCCTGCAAGCCGGAGCGAACGACTACATCGCCAAACCGCTCGACGTCGATAAGCTGCTGTCGCTGATCCGGGTCTGGATGGCCCAGTAGGCTTTCCGTGAGGCAGGTAGTGATCAGCAGTACCTTCGATATCGAGCTGCCCTTGCTGCTCGAGGCGCTGTATCGGAAGTATCACTACGATTTTCGCGGCTACGCATTGGCATCGCTGAAGCGGCGCCTGACGCAGGCGATGGACAACTTCGGATGCAGTACGCTGTCGCAACTCCAGGACCGCGTGTTACACGAGCCGTCCCTGTTCCCGGTGTTGTTGGAGTTTCTCACCGTGCAGGTGAGCGAGATGTTCCGCGACCCGGCGTATTTCCGCGCGCTGCGCGACAAGGTCGTGCCGTTGCTGCGTACGTACCCTTCGCTGAAGGTGTGGGTGGCCGGATGCAGCGCCGGTGAGGAGGTTTATTCCCTCGCTATCCTCCTACAGGAAGAGGGTCTGCTGGAACGCTCCATCATCTATGCGACCGACATCAATGCCAGCGCGTTGGAGCGGGCGCAGGCGGGCATCTATGATGCCGCCCGCATCGGCGGCTTCACTGAGAACCATCGCAAGTCGGGGGCGCGCACGTCGCTGTCGGACTACTATACGGCCGCATATGGCAAGGCTGTATTCGACAAAGCGCTCAAGACCAACATCGTATTCGCCGATCATAGTCTCTCGACCGACAGCGCGTTTTCGGAGGTCCAGCTCGTTTCGTGCCGCAACGTGCTGATCTATTTCGATCGCCAGCTGCAGGATCGGGTCTTGGGGCTGTTCCGGGAATCGCTGTGTCGGAAGGGCTTTCTCGGCCTGGGTGCGAAGGAATCCCTGCGCTTTTCGGTGCACTCGTATGCGTTTTCCGACTTTGTCCCGGAAGATCGGATCTTCCGCAAGGAGGCTGCTTGAGCACTCTCCTGTCGCTCACGCAGGGCGTCGATGCGGTCGTCCTGGGCGCTTCGGCAGGTGGCGTGGAGGTGTTGTCCGCACTGTTTCCGAAGTTACCCCGGGAATGTAGCCTCTCGTTCATGGTTGTCATGCACATGCCGCGCGAGCGCCCCAGCTTGTTGCCCGAAGTATTCGCGACCCGGTGCGGGTTGCCGGTTCGCGAGGCGGAAGACAAGGAGCGCGTGCAGCCGGGTACCGTATATCTCGCGGCCCCCGACTATCATCTCCTGATCGACCAGGGTCCCTCATTGGCGCTATCGAGCGATGCGCCGGTGCACTTCTCGCGGCCATCCATCGACGTATTGTTTGAATCGGCCGCGGACGTCTATCGCGAGCGCTTGATGGGGATCATTCTGACGGGGGCCAATCGGGACGGTGCCTCTGGGCTGGCTGCGGTCGGGCGTGCTGGTGGTCGCACGGTGGTTCAGGAGCCGGGCAGTGCTGCGGCGCCTTTTTTGCCGGAGGCCGCGCTGCAGGAGGGCCCCGTCGACGCGGTACTGTCGCTAGCGGAACTACAGGAGCTCTTTTCGTACATGGGACCGGTGATGTTGCGGAGACCGCTCGAATGACCGTTCGGGTGAAGTGCCTGCTGGTCGATGATCTGGAGGAGAACCTCCTGGCTCTGTCGGCGCTGCTGCGCCGGGACGAGGTGGAGATCCTGCAGGCGCGCTCGGGAGCGGAGGCCCTGGAATTGCTGTTGGTCCACGATGTGGCATTGGCCTTTCTGGACGTGCAGATGCCCGAAATGGACGGTTTTGAGCTGGCGGAGCTGATGCGTGGCAGCGAGCGCACCCGCCACGTTCCGATCATTTTCGTCACCGCCGGCGTGCACGACCAGTATCGACTGTTCAAGGGTTACGATACCGGCGCGGTCGACTTTCTCTACAAGCCGATCGACCCGCACATCCTCAAGAGCAAGGCGGATGTGTTCTTCCAGCTATACCGTCAGAAACAACAACTGGCGCGCCAGCTGGAGGAGTTGACCACGACCTTGCGCCTCAACGAGTTGTTCACGGCGGTGTTGGGGCACGACCTGCGCAATCCGTTGAGTGCGATCCTGAATTCCGCGAATCTGCTGGAGCGGATCTCCACGGACGACGTGGTCAGGCAGTCAGCGACGCGCATGCTCAACAGCGGGCGCCGCATGAGCCGCATGATCGATGACATGCTCGATCTCACGCGGGCGCGGCTGGGTGGCGGTATCCCGCTGCGGCGCCAGGAAACCGACTTCGGCCAGCTCGTGCAGCGGGTCATCCAGGAGCACCAGGTGTCCTCCCCGGACCGTACTTTTCAGATCAATCAGGAAGGCAGCCTGTCAGGCTACTGGGATGCCGACCGCCTCGCGCAGGTGACATCCAACCTGATCGGCAATGCGCTCGAGCATGGGGAGAGCAGGGAAGCCATACTCGTGAATCTCAATGGGGCGCCCACCGATGCGGTCACCCTTGCAGTGACCAACAGCGGTGTTGTTCCGCCGGAGGTTCTGCCGCATTTGTTCGACCCATTTCGCGGCGGCCAGAGGCACGTTGGTCGTAGTGACGGTCTGGGCCTGGGCCTTTTTATCGTGCAGCAGATCGTGCTCGCCCACGGCGGACAGGTCGACGTCAAATCGGACTCCGGCCGGACGACGTTTTCAGTGCGGCTGCCCCGTCGGGCAGCTGACTCCTGACGACCGGGCGGAGCTCAACCCGAGCGGGTTTGCAGCGACGCGATCTTGACGCGCCACTCCTTCGGACCGGTCTCGTGCACGGAAGTGCCGGCCGAATCCACGGCCACCGTAACGGGCATGTCCTCCACCTCGAATTCGTAGATTGCTTCCATACCCAAGTCCTCGAACGCGAGGACTTTCGCGTGGCGGATCGCTTTCGACACCAGGTAGGCCGCGCCGCCTACAGCCATGAGATAGGCTGCCTTGTGCTTACGGATGGCTTCGATCGCGGTGGGACCGCGCTCGGCCTTGCCAACCATGGCGATCAGACCGGTCTTCGCCAGCATCAGGTCGGTGAATCGATCCATGCGCGTGGCGGTCGTGGGGCCAGCGGGGCCCACGGCCTCGTCGCGCACGGGATCGACCGGACCGACGTAGTAAATGACGCGGTTCGTGAAGTCGACGGGCAGCTGCTCACCTTTGGCGAGCATGTCGCTGATGCGCTTATGTGCGGCGTCGCGCCCGGTGAGCATTTTCCCTGACAACAATAGTCGCTGGCCCGGCTTCCAGGCAGCGACTTCTTCCTTCGTGAGGGTGTTGAGATCGACGCGGCGGCTACTCTCGGCATCGGCGACCCACTGCACTTTTGGCCATGCCTCCAGCGAGGGTGGCTCGAGTTTCGCAGGTCCCGTGCCATCGAGGCTGAAATGCGCGTGTCGAGTCGCGGCACAGTTGGGAATGATGGCGACCGGCTTGGAGGCGGCGTGGGTCGGGGCCGCCATGATTTTGACATCGAGCACCGTCGCCAGGCCGCCCAGGCCTTGCGCGCCGATGCCCAATGCGTTGACTTTGTGGTAGAGCTCGACGCGCAGTTCCTCCAACCAGCCTTTCGGTCCGCGTGCGATGACCTCCTGGATGTCGATCGGCTCCATGAGCGACTCTTTCGCCATGACCATGGCCTTCTCGGCCGTGCCGCCGATGCCTATGCCGAGCATCCCCGGCGGACACCAACCGGCGCCCATGGCAGGTACTGTTTTCAACACCCAATCGACAATCGATTCCGAAGGCTCGAGCATCACGAACTTCGACTTGTTTTCCGAGCCACCGCCTTTGGCCGCAACTTGCACCTCGACCGTGTTGCCCGGGACGATTTCGTAATGGATGACAGCCGGAGTGTTGTCTTTGGTGTTCTTCCGGGCGCCCTCCGGCGGGCTGACGATGGAGGCGCGCAGGACATTTTCCGGGTAGAGATACGCCCGGCGCACACCCTCGTTCACCATGTCCGCAACGCTGAGGGTGGCCGCGCCCGAGCCACTTGCCCAGCGCACATCCATGCCGACCTTCATGAAAACCGTCACGATGCCCGTGTCCTGGCAGATCGGCCGGCGTCCCTCGGCACACATGCGGCTGTTGGTGAGAATTTGCGCGATGGCGTCCTTCGCCGCCGGGCTTTGCTCGAGCTCGTAGGCCCGGCCGAGCGAGGTGATGTAGTCGAGGGGGTGGTAGTAACTGATGTACTGCAGGGCGTCGGCTACGCTCTGGATCAGATCTTCCTGCTTGATGACCGTCATTGCTAGCCTGGTGGCGTTGTGGGAAAGGCTATTTTAGCCCAGCTCGTCGACCAGATTCGTCCACTCGCCGTGCCAGGGGCGCGCCGGGCGGCCTGCGGCGCCATAATTGGTCGCAAATCGAGGCGAAGGGTATGCCTTATACGTTCCGGCCAATCACAGCGGAGGATCTGCCTATGCTAAGGCGTTGGCTGGCGACGCCCGAAGTCGTGCGCTGGTGGGGCGACCCGGTGCGTGAGGCGGCGCTCCTGGAGGAGGATTTGGGCGAGGCCGCCATGGTCATGCGGATCGTGAGCTTCGATGGCCGATGTTTCGCCTACGCCCAGGATTATGACGTTGGCAAGTGGCCGCAAAGGCACCTGCAAGACCTGCCGCCCGGGTCGCGGGCGGTCGATACCTTCATTGGCAAGCCGGACATGATCGGCTGTGGTCACGGGGCGGCCTTCATGCGGCTGCTCGCGCGGCTCCTGATCCAGGAAGGGGCTTCGCGCGTCGTCATCGATCCGGCCGTGGACAACGTTCGCGCGCGCCGCGCCTACTCGCGTGCCGGTTTCGCTGGGGAGAGTGTCGTCTCGAGCGACAGCGGTCCGGTAGTGGTTATGACGTTCAAGGACATACTCGGGCACAGCGGTGGGTGGCTCAACTGGAACTGGTGACCTGACTGCGGAGGAGCTTTCCTTCCTGGAGCTCGAGGGCTACCTGCGTTTGCGCTCCGTCCTGACGTCGCGGCAGCTGATCCAAATGCGAGAGGCCTGGGATAGCCTTCTGGAAGAAGGACGCCGCCTCAAGTCGAGCGGTAACGAAGCGCCCAGCGACGGACCTTCAGGGCTGGAGAAAGCACCGGCATTCGCTTGTTGTCTCGCTCACCCGCGCGTGATGAGCGCGTTGTCTGCCTTGCTGGGCGGCGATGTCATGTTGATCGGCATGCGGGGCCGCGATCCTCCGCAAGGACATGGCCGCCAGGGGTTGCATACCGACCATCCTCAGCCTGTCGAGGCTGCTCGGCAGATCATGGCCAACGTGTTTTGGGTCCTCGACGACATGGACGGTGCAAATGGCGCTACCCGCTTCGTTCCCGGCTCGCATCGCTTGCGCCAGCTGCCGCGTGGACAGTGGGCGCAGCCGCATGGCAAACATCCGCAGGAGCTGATCCTGGCCGCGCAGGCTGGCGATGCGATCGTTTTCAGCGCGCATGTCTGGCATGCAGGGTCGTTGAATAGCTCCGGGGCGCGTAGAAGGGTGGCCATCGCCCAATTCCGGCGGTCGGGCAGCTAGCATCATCGGCTCTCCAGTACAAACAGTCGCGAGCCACGCGCCGGATTCAGCCACGGTACCAGCCGGTCGAAGCGGAAACCGAGTTTCTCGAGAACTCGTATCGAGGCGAGATTTTCGGGGGCCGTCAGGGCCACGATGCGCGGGAGTTGCAGCGATCGCAGACCGGTGGTAGCGGGCACTAGTCGAGGACGGGCTTGATGTCGATCACAGGTGTGCCGTCGATCGCCTCGAGCGGCTCGACCAATAATCGATGACCCGAGATGTCCTGGACTGTAACCCGATGCAACCCCAACGGGTTCGGGCGATGCGGTGAGCGAGTCGCAAACACTCCCGTCAGAGAGTTGTGGGGGTCGCCGCGCGGGTGTACCTGCAATGTCCCGCGGTCGGCGCGATCCAGCCATGTGATCACGATGAGCTCATCCCGGGGCGCGAGCCCGCTCAGGCCGGCCACGAGAGCCGGATCCAACTCGAGCCAGGCTTCCGGAGCACCTTCGGAGCCTTGCCGGGGCGCGTCGGCGAGCTCCCGCAGCGTTGATCTGACGTGTCCGATCGGGCGTAACGAATAAGTCATTTTACGGTCCTCGCCTGCGCCGCATCTTCCAACAATGCCGCCGTGTCGTCGAGGCCCCGGTGGCGGGCGGCGTCCGCGGGAGTCTGGCCCACTGGATTGCGCCAGGTCGGGTCGGCGCCGAATGACAATAGCAGCTGGGCAACCTCGATAGCTTTGTCATCCCCGCCCGGTAGGCAGAACAATGGCGGCTCACCGGGGCGATCCTCGCGGTTAGCCCGATCCGGCTCTCGGACGAGCAACTCATGTAACCTATCCACCGCACCGGCAAAGCAGAGCCCGCGGAAGTTATGACTGTAGGTCGCGAGGAGCGCCACCATATCCGCCCGCTCGTGATATGCCGCATGGGTAAGAGGTGTTCCGCCATAACGCTGCTCGAAGGGATCGATCTCTGCCCCGCGCGCAATCAACAGGCGTGCGATTTCGGCTGCTCCGCAATCGGCCGCGAAGTGTAGGGCGCGAAAGTTCTGCTCATCGCCCACATCGGGTGACATGCCAAGATCGAGCAGGGCTGCCGCAATCTCAGCGCGGTGCAGGTGGATCGCGGCGAACATCGGCGCGGAATGCTTGAGAAACTCCGGGTTTCTCAGTGCAAGCCGACGGATGGTTTCGAGATTGCCCGCCGCCGCAGCAGCGAGAAAGGCTTCTTCTTCGGAGAGTTGGGGCCGGGTTGCACCGTATTGGACCAGGAGATCCGCCACCTCTGTGCGACCTGCGAGCAGGGCGTGCTTGATGACAGGCTCGCGCGAATAAAAGTTGATTCCGCGCGCGTCCGCGCCGTGCTCCAACAGCCAACGCGTTCTGTGGATGTGACCCGGCACTGCGTTTCCCAAGAGGTAGGCCAGGGCGCTCGGGATTTTCTCACCGCCCAGCTCTTTGGGTGCGGGGCCCGTCCATTTATGGGTTTCTCCGCGTTGTTCCGATTCCGACCAGAGCAGGTCGAGCCAGAAGGTCGAGTCCGGCCCGAGTGAGGTGTTGTAGAGCGCCTGGGGAGCGAAGGGATCCGCGCCTCGTGCGATCAGCAAGCGAGCGAATGCTTCCGCCGTCGGGTGCGCAGCCTGGCCAGCCTCACCTTCTCCAATGACCCCGACCAGCGCGTTGAACTCGTTGATACTGTCTGACCATCCGGCGTTGGGGTCGGCACCGGCATCCAACAGCAGTGTTGCGATAGAGAGTGCGTTGATGGACACGGCTTGGATAGGTAGGCGCGCGTACGCGAGCCGCAGCAAGGGAGTCCAGCCGTCGAAGGTGCTGTGGTTATTGGCGAGGGCTGGATTTTTCCGCAGGAATGCACGCACGGCATCCAGATCGTGCGCGGCTACCGCCGTATGGATGCTGTCATGGGCAATTTCAGGATTGCGCGCCAGCACGCGGGCGGCAACGACGCCGCGCGCAGGGCCGTCGCGCTCGTAGTCGCCCCACTTTTGTGTCGCAGGGTCAGTGCCGTAGCGGTTCACAGACTTCTCGAGGAAGAGGCGGACGCGCTCAGCGGACGTGCGCGCCCGGTCCTCGATCTCCAGTTTCAGCGCTGCCCAGGACGGGAAGCCATACTCGCGCGCCAGCGCGTGTTGAACTTCCCGAAGCTTCGGAGCGCCGGTGTGGTCGGGGAAAGCTTGGCGAAAACGGGCGAGGGCTTTGGCATCCTCGGCCGCCAGGGCTTTGAGCCAGCGTTTGGCCTCGCCGCGCAGGACATCGAGGCTGGAATGGGGCGACAGGGTACGGGGCATAAGACCTTCCTTCCGAAAAAACGCCTGATGTCCGCTGCACAGGCCGGAAGAAGGTTAGCGACGACCAAGGTCGAACCGATTGGGTGGGAGCAGGCTCCCTTGCCGCGGACAGGTGGCGCCCCAAGCGCACTGATGCGATCAGACAACAGACTCGGTCCGCTGTCAACATCGTTGACACCCAGGTCAATGCTCAGCGTAATTCGTCTTCCCACCGAAGTCAGGGGGTCCCTTGCGAAGACTTTGTGAATTATCCCGGCTCGTCGGTACCGTCATCACGCTCGCAATGGCGCTTGCGGCGCATGCCCAGCAGCCAAAGACCCATCGCCTCGAGGCAACGCCGTCCACGGTCGTCTACGGCTATTACTGGGCGGACGCAAAACCCGCGCTGCGTGTCGCTTCGGGCGACATCATCGATGTCGATACATTGCTGACCAATACGCCTGCCGGCCTGGAGAAGGCCGGTGTGCCCGCGCAGAAGATCCAGCCGTCGCTGCGCGCCATCGTCGATGAGCTTACCGGCGACCGAAAAGGGCCGGGTGGGCACATTCTCACCGGCCCTGTCTATGTCGAAGGCGCGGAACCCGGCGATGTGCTCGAGGTGAGGATGCTGTCGATCACGTTGGCGATCGACTATGGATACAACGGCTGCAAAGGCTTCCTGCCGGAAAACTGCGACCCGGGTGCACCGCCGTTCAAAGTGCTCACTTTGGACCGGACCCGGATGACCGCGGAATTCGTTCCCGGCATTGTTGTGCCGTTGCACCCGTTTTTCGGCAGCATGGGGGTGGCGCCGGCACCTGAAGCCGGACGCGTCAGCAGCAATCCGCCGGGCCGTCACGCCGGCAACCTGGACAATCGCGAGCTCGTCGCCGGAAGTACGCTGTACATCCCCATATTCACACGCGGGGCCTTGTTCGAGATCGGAGATGGCCACGCGGCACAAGGGGACGGAGAGGTCGACCAGACTGCCATCGAGACCTCGCTACGCGGGCGTCTGCAGCTCATCGTGCGAAAGGATATGAAGCTCAGCTGGCCGCGCGCGGAGACTTCCACCGATTACATCAGCATGGCCACCGATTCCGATTTGATGGTAGCTACAAAGAGTGCCATTCAGGAGATGATTGATTTTCTGGTGGAACAGAAAAAGCTGACTCGGCATCAGGCATACCAACTGGTGAGTCTCGCCGGCAACGTCGCGGTCACCCAGCTCGTCGACAAGCCGAACTACGGCGTGCACGTGCGGATGCCCAAAAGTATCTTTGTCGCGAACTGAGCTTTCACGAATTGTCGGGTCACGGGCGGGCACTACGTCCTTGGGGCAAGCTAGCACCAAGGAGATGCCTCGTGATCACCATTTCCGCACTCAAATGGGTTCCTGAATTTGCCCGAGGCCAGGTGCGCGATCTGCGCGTCCGTTGGGCACTGGAGGAGGCCGGATTGCCCTACCAGAGCCGACTCCTCGAGCAGGGTGACCAGGACAAGCCAGAGTATCGCGCTCAGCAACCTTTCGGGCAGGTACCGGTCCTGGAAGAAGACGGCCTGGTGCTCTTCGAATCCGGCGCGATCGTGCTGCATATCGGGGAACGCAGCGATACCCTTCTGCCCCGCGAGCCCGGCGCACGCGCCCGCGCGGTCCAATGGCTGATCGCCGCGCTCAATTCTATCGATCCGTTTATCCTGGAGGTTGTAGGGATCGATCTCTTCCACTCGAACGAGGAGTGGGCGAAGCTGCGCCGCGCGGGCGCGGTGGAGTTCCTCCAGCGCCGCCTCGCGGCACTGTCGCAAGCACTCGGAGATAAGCCCTTTCTTGACGGAGAGCGCTTTACGGCCGGTGATTTGATGATGACCTGCACCCTGAGGACGCTCGCTTATACCGACATCGTTGCCAGTCACAAGCCACTGGCCGCCTACGTCGAGCGTTGCACCGCGCGTCCGGCGTTCAAACGGGCGTTGGAGGCGCACCTTGCCGATTTTCGCAGCGGTCCGTGCGGGTCTGACTGATCATTTGTCAGTGCCAGCGGCCTCTCGGACTCACGCGGGCAAGATCGCGTCCAATGCTTCAATGACCCGCAAGATCTCCTGCGTCGAGTTGTAGTGCACGAAGGAGAGCCTGACGGCGCCTCGTTTTGGATCAACGCCCATGGCTTCCAACAGGCGCACGGCATAGAAGTTGCCGTTCCCTGCCATGCAGCCGCGTTCCGCCAGACGCCGAGCGACCTCCGCTGGCTCGATGTCGTTTGTAACGAAAGCTACGGTCGCGGCGCGCTCGTCGGAATTCGTGGGTCCGAGCACGCGAATGCCCTTTCGAGTTTGCAGATAGCCCAGCAGGGTGGCGAGCAGAGGTGCTTCGGCAGCCCGTAGCAAGTTGCGAACATTCCGCGGGCTGGCAGCGAGGTCTGTTCCGCCATGACGCTTGTCGAGCAGGTCGAAGTACTCGGTAATGCCCCGCGCGGCCGCAACCTGCGCGTGATCGGGCCCGGCGGGAACTAACCGCTTGGAGGTTTCGGATGCGTTGAAATAATGTCCCTCGTTGGCCAGGCGCTCCTGGAGCGAGCGGCGAACCACCATCAATCCCTGGTGCGGCCCGTAAGTTTTGTAGAGTGAGAAGAGGTAGATATCAACGCCCAATTCCCCCACGTCTGGCAGGCCGTGCGGCGCCCACGAAACTCCATCGACGACTGTGACGATTCCGGCGTCGCGCGCTGTCGCGGCGATCTGCGCGACGGGATTGATGTGTGCCACGATGTTGGAGGCGTGCGGAAAGGCGAGCAAGCGGGTTCGGTCGGTGAACAACTGCTCCAGGCGTGAAGAGTCGAGTGTTCCCGTCGAAGGGTCGACGCGCCATTCCTTGATCACCATGCCAGATGCCTGCAAGCGCCGCCAGACGCCTGAGTTGGCCTCGTGATCCTGATCGGTCACGATGATTTCATCGCCTGGACTCAACAGCTTGCTGAAAGCCTGTGCCAGCACGTACGTGTTCTGCGACGTCGACGGGCCGAAGTGCACTTCGTCAGGTGCTACACCGAGATAACGGGCCAGTTGAATCCGCGACGCGTCCATCCACTGCCCGGCCTCGGTCGATGCGCGTGAAGCGTAGTACGGTTGGACCTTCAACCGCAGGTAGTATTCGTGGAGACGGTTTACCACCGGGCCGCAGGGATACGAGCCACCGGCATTTTCAAGGAACGCCTGGTCGGCGAGGGAGGGTTGCGCAAATGCGGGGAATTGCGCGCGGACGAAATTCAGGTCCAGATGGGTGTCCATGCTGAAGTTCCTAGGGGTTTGTCGCCGGTGCTCAGGTAATGTTGTAACGCTCAACCGTGTTACGTGCCGTTTCGAGAACCTTGTCGCGCAGCTCAGGCGGCTCAACTACTTCAATATCAGCTCCAAATGATAACGCGAACTGTAGCGCTTCCTCTTCTGCGTCGAAGCGCACGCGGATCCGCACGCGACTTCCTTCCTCATGCTCTTCTTCCAGGCGCCATCCGCGATAGCGCGCCCACCGCATCACTGAGGGCGCGACGAGGAAGGTTGCGAAGTAGCGCGGTAGACGCTCGCGAAACTCCACCGTCGAGCTTTCCCAATATGTTGCGAGATCGAAGTTGGCCGGGCGGGTGCTGGGCTGCTCATCGAGCACGGCATCGCGAATGCGCGATACACGATACGTGCGCAGCTCATCGTTCCTCCAGGCGACCAGGTACCAGACACTGCCCCGCGCCACGAGCCCGAGCGGGTTGACCAGGCGCTCGCCGGGCTCGCTCAGGCCTCGATCGTAAATGAAGCGAACACGGCGCTCGCGCCACAAGGCATCGAGCAGCACGGGCAGACTTGCAAGGGACTGCGATGCTTGCCAGCCGCGCGGGTCGATCAGGATGGAGCGGCGCGCGCGCTCGGCTTGCTGTTGGCTGGCTGCTGGCAATGCGGCGTGAAGTTTGAGCCACGCCGTCTCCACGGCCGATCCGAGACCGAGCGCTGCGAAGAGCTGTGGAGGCTGCGCGACAAACAGCGCTTGGGTCTCAGCGGCTGTCAATCCCGTGAGCTTGGTTTGATAACCGTCCACGAGCCGCCAGCCTCCACCGGGGCCACGATCCGCAACGACCGGCACGCCAGCAGCCGAGAGCGCATCCATGTCGCGCAGTACGGTCCGTTCGGAGATCTCGAGGCGCTCGGCGAGGTCGCGTGCGGTGAGCCGCCCGTGAACCTGCAGCAGCAGAAGAGTCGAGATGAGCCGATCGGCGCGCACGACCCACGTTAGCAAAAATACATGACAACAGGTGTCGTATATGTGTTCTATGCTCCCCGCTAAACGGAGGGGTTCATGGCGAAAGCGCGATTGCGCCAACAGGCGGCGGCCGTCGGGGTAGCCGAGCATGGTAATTCGGCGGTGCTCGTCACCCTGGCGCCCGGTGGTGAGTTCCTCGATCGCCGGCACATCGACCTCACCCATGGCCTGCCGACCCACCCGTATCATCACGAAGGATCGTGGGCAGTGGGTCGTTACGTAAACAGCCCTTGGGCGCGGGCGATTTCGCTTCCCGACGCCATCGCGCTCGTTGAACGCGTGCGAGAGTCCGCCGCCCGCGGCGCGCGCGACTGTCTAGAGGCGCTGGCTTCGGCAGTGGGCCTGCCGATAGAGAGAATCGCAATCCGGGTGTGCCCCGAGCTTCCCCCCACGACCGAAGAGCGGATAACCGACACTCGGGCGGCCAACGTTGCTGACTCAGTTATGTATCGCGAGGCCCTGGCTATCGCTGCTGAGGCGCGCGGCTGGACCGTGCATTGGTACGACCGCGACCGGGTGTTTCCCGATGCGGCGGCGGCACTCGGGGGCAAGGATGTAGAGGTTTTCCTCCAAGCCATGGGGAAATCGATCGGGCCACCTTGGCAGGCCAAACACAAGCTTGCAGCCGCCGCGGCTCTTGCAGCGGGAGCGCGAAAATGAGCGGAACGGAACGCACATTAGCCCTTGCAGGTGCAGTGGCGGTGGTCGCTGGCGCAACGCGCGGAGCTGGCCGCGGAATCGCGCGAGCGCTTGGTGAAGCGGGAGCAGTTGTCTATTGCACTGGGCGTAGCACGCGCGGCCAGCCTTCTCTGTACAACCGGCCGGAAACCATCGAGGAAACGGCGGAAATGATCAACGCAGCGGGCGGGAGTGGGATCGCACTGCGAGTGGATCATACGGTCGAAGTCGAGGTAGCGGCACTGTTCGAGCGTGTTGAACGCGAGCAGGGGAGACTCGACATCCTCGTCAACAGCATCGCGGGCGAAGATCCACGTATGGAGGGATGGTCGCCGTTCTGGGAGACGGACCTCGCGAATGCTGAGGTCCTCGTACGACAGGCACTCCTCTCGCGCCTGATCACCGCAAAGCACGCCGCTCGGCTCATGATCCCGCGAGGTCGCGGGTTCATCGCAGAGGTGACGGAAAACGACCTTCTTTCCTCGAGCGGCGACGTGGTCACGCAGCTCTTGCGCTTCTCACATAAGGCATTGGCGAATATCTCTGCGGCCGAAATGCGCAAACATGGTGTTGTAGCAGTCGCGATCACTCCAGGCTTCATGCGCTCTGAGCGCATGCTGGAGTATTTCCACGTCACCGACGAGAACTGGCGCGATGGCGGGAAAGAAGACCGGAATTTCCTCGAGTCGGAATCTCCGCTGTTTGTTGGCCGCGCATTGGTGGCTCTCGCTACCGATCCCTCGATGCTGGAGCGCACGGGACAGCTCTTCAGCTCGTGGGAGGTAGCGCGCGAGTACGGGCTTACCGACGTTGATGGCCGGCGCCCTGACTGGGGAAAGCTGGAGATCGATTACTCGCAAGTTCCCCCGCCCATGCTCGATGCCATCAGGGACGGAGTCGAGGTGCAGGCCGCGTGGCTCGAGTTATTGTCGAAGCGGACCCGGGCTTTTCAGGCGGCGTTCCTGACACGAACAGCCAATAGCAGATGACGCATGGCCATAGGACACGTCTGGGTCGAGCTGGTCGGTGAGCTGGTGATAGCGCTTGGCTGACTGCTGATTCCCGCGCCGGCAGGAAGCTCCCCACGGACAGGGCGCTTCGTGCCGGCGATCTATGGAGCGGTTTGAGAGTCGTTACAGCGGCCCGGCGCTCAGTGAATTGAGCGTGTTTGTATTGTCATCCGTGTAGAAGACCAGCAAGTTGCCCTTCTTGTCCGCGGTTGCGGCTACGCCGAACAGGGCCGAGTTGTTTCCCATGGCGTCCACCACCAGGGGGTCCACGGTCTTGACGCCGACAACGCTGGCATTGACGGGGTTGATTTCGACCAGGTTGTTGTCGTTCAGATTCACGACCAGGATGTCGTGGTTGAAGGGATTGATCGCAATGCCGCCCGGGACGTTCAGCGGAGTGCCCTGGAAAATCGTCGTGCCCATGCCAGCCGATGTGTTGACCGTGCTCGCGTTCGGGATGGCGGCAATGCGGTTCATGGCTGGGTCTTGCGCGACGAGCACATCGGCAAGGAAGTGGTCGCCGACTCTGAGAATCGGTACCCATTTCAGGTCGATCTTGGTTGCGCCGCCATCCATCACGGATAGCTGGGCGATTGGCGTCACCTTGAAGCTGGGTGCGGCGCCAGGGAAGCGCTCCTGCACATCTACACGGAGCACTTTCGCATCGCTCTTGTTTGCCACGAAAAACGTGGCAAGCGGCGCGAAGGAATGGGCAAATCCGGTCGTCAAACCCCACGGATTGTTGAACAGGGGGTCGGTAATCGACATGAACAGCGAGCCGTTGCGATTCAGCACCTGCACGCTGTTGCCACCCTTGGAGTTGGCCACCAGGAGGCGGTCGCGATTGAACGACATTTCCGCCGGTCCATGGAGTCCAGCGGCCGCCGCGTTGAATTGAACTCCGGTCGAGGGGAATGGACGGAACTTGACGATCGTTGTTCCCACATCGTTTCCGATGTTGGAGACCAGGACCGTTCCGCGGGTGAGCTTGCCCATGTTTTCCGGGACGATGACGATCTTGTAGGGATCCGGATCGACCATGATCTCGTTCCCCTTGGCGTCACGTATGTTCTGCGTGCTGCCGATCTGCTGGATGTGATTCAGTCCCACTATCGTGGTGATGCGCGCCGCGGCGACATCGTAATCGTCATCATCATCGGAAGCGGCAAGCGCCACTGCGGCAGCCGAGGACA
>Ga0207667_10002739_pt1 | contig 21787 bp, 18 predicted proteins | sample KBSCornC52_FD_184301 | JGI IMG/M metagenome (GOLD analysis project Ga0207667, IMG submission 184301) | Corn rhizosphere microbial communities from Kellogg Biological Station, Michigan, USA - KBS Corn C5-2 (SPAdes) (version 2) | ecosystem: Host-associated > Plants > Roots > Rhizosphere > Soil ...
GTCGTGATCGGCACGCATCGGCTGCTCAGTGAGGGCATCCAGTTCAAGGATCTCGGCCTGCTGATCATCGATGAGGAGCAGCGCTTCGGCGTCGAGCACAAGGACGCGCTCAAGAAGCTGAAGACCAACGTCGACATCCTGGCGATGTCGGCCACGCCGATCCCGCGCACGCTCGAGATGGCGGTCACCGGCATCCGCGAGATGTCGACGCTGGCGACGCCGCCGGAGGACAGGCATCCGATCCTTACCTACGTCGGGCCGTACAGCGACAAGCAGGTGGCCGCCGCCATCCGCCGCGAGCTGCTGCGCGAGGGTCAGGTGTTCTACGTGCACAACCGGGTGGCATCCATCAACCGGATCGCCGCCCAGGTGTCGGAGCTGGTGCCCGAGGCGCGGGTCGCCGTCGCCCACGGCCAGCTGCCCGAGAGCGTGCTCGAGCAGGTGATCGTGGACTTCTGGGAGGGCAAGTTCGATGTGCTCGTCACTACGACGATCATCGAGACCGGCATCGACATCGCCAACGCGAACACCCTGATCATCGACCGGGCGGACAAGTACGGGCTGTCGCAGCTGCATCAGATCCGCGGACGTGTGGGTCGTGGCCGTGAGCGCGCATACGCCTACTTCCTCTACGACGACGACAAGCCGCTCAGCGAGCTCGCGCAGGACCGCCTGCAGACCATCGCCGCCAATAACGAGCTCGGCGGCGGCATGCAGATCGCCCTCAAAGACCTCGAGATCCGCGGGGCGGGCAACCTGCTCGGCGGCGAGCAGTCCGGTCACATCGCCGGCGTCGGATTCGACCTCTATCTGCGCATGATCGGCGAGGCCGTCAGCGCCTTCCGCGGCGACGTGGCCGAGGGGCAGACCGAGCTGCGGCTCGAGCTGCCGGTGGACGCGCACATCCCCGAGGAGTACGTCGAGAGCGAGCGACTGCGGCTCGAGGCCTACCAGAAGCTGTCGACGGCTGCCGCGCCGGCCAGCCCCGAGGATGCCATCGACTCGGTCGTCGACGAGCTCACCGACCGCTACGGCGAGCCGCCCGCTCAGGTGCAGAACCTGGTCGCGATCTCGCGGCTGCGCCGCATCGCGCAGAAGGCCGGACTGAGCGACGTCGTCGCGATGGGCGGCAACCTGCGCGTGGCGCCCGCCGAGCTGCCCGACTCGATCCAGGTGCGGCTGCAGCGGCTCTACCCGGGCGCGCGGCTGTTCGCGCAGGCGAACGCGATCAGCGTGCCGCTGTTCGCGGGCGCATCCGGCAGCGCAGCCGGAACGGATGCGCCGCACGACGACCCGCAGCTCATCGACTGGGTGGCGGGACTGCTTGCGGCGATCTTCCCGCCCCAGGTCGAGTCGAAGGAGCCGGTCGAGTAGCGCCGTAGGCGCGTATCGAGACCCCATGGCCGCACGCCTAACGTCCTCGCTCGCCCAGGCGATGGTCACGATGCTGGCCATCCTCGGCACGATCGCGGTGTGCCTGCTGATCGCCCCCATGCCCGGGCCGGCGGTGCTGGGCGCGATGCTCTGTCTGACCCTCTCTCGCAGCCAGCTCGAGCGAGACTGGCGCGGCCGCGTGGAGGCCGGCATCGCCCTTCCCGTCATCGGCCTGCTGTCTGCCGGTGTGGGACTCCTGCTGCTGAACCTGCGCATCGTGGGCGCGATCGTGTACGTGCTCGGGATGTTCCTCTCGATTTTCCTGCGTCGATTCGGCCCGGCGTCGCGCCGGATCGGGTCGTTGCTCGCGCTGCCGTTCATCGCACTGCTGGTGGCGCCCAACCCGGTGCCTTCGACGATTCACGGGCCGCTCGCGCTGCTGGTGCCCGCGCTCGTGGCCCTGGTGGCGTTCGCGTTCGTGACGGTGTTGCAGGCCGCTGCGATGGGCATCCGGATGCTGCCGCGCCCGCTGCCCGAGGCAGCCAACGCCCCGGCCCCGCAACGCCCGCCCGGGGCGAAGGGGCTGGACCCGTCCACACGTCTCGCGCTGCAGATGGCGCTCGCGCTGGCGTTGGCCTTCACGATCGGCTTCGTGTTCTTCCCGGACCGCTGGGCCTGGATCGTGCTCACGGTCGTCGTCGTGGCCGTCGGAAACACGGGTCGTGCCGATGTGCTCTTCAAGGGGATCCAGCGTCTGCTCGGGGCCGCGGCCGGCACGGTCGTCGCGCTGCTCGGGCTGACTCTGCCGATGATCGGCGGGCCCAACCTGCCCACCGTCATCCTGTTGCTGTCGATCGTGTTCGTGGCCGTGTTCCTGCGGCCGTTCGGTTACCTCTGGTGGGCGCTGTTCTTCACCCTCGCCCTGACCCTGCTGCAGAGCCTCGGAGGCCGGACCGAGACCGCGGCGGGCCCATTGCTCGGGGAACGGCTCGAAGAGATCCTGCTCGGCACGGCCATGGCGCTCCTGGTCGCGTGGTTCGTGCTTCCGCTGAAGTCGGAGGACACCGTGCGCCGCCGGATCGCAGATCTGCTCGCCGCCCTGCAGGGGCGGCTCGCGGAGCAGACCGCCGAGACGGCACGTGATCTGGAGGCTGCCGAGAAGGCTCTGGCCAAGGTCTCGCCGCCGTACGACGCGTGGCGCTGGTGGTTCCGTAGATCGAGCCGTCTGCGTGCCGCGCTCTGGATCGCGACCACCCGCGACAGCGTCGAGCTCGGTCGCGAGGGCGGTAGCCCGGCCGCCCGCACCGCCCTCGGGGAGGCGCGGCGAGCCCTGCGCGAGCCCGACGAGCTGCAGCCTGCGCTCGAGAAGCTGCGCGCGACCCTGGCGGGCGAGCCCGGGTAATCCCTCTCGTGGGCACCGCGAGAGGGAGGCGGTCACCCTTCCGCGGGAGAACGCGCGGGCGTCGTGTCGCGAGTCGGCAGCCGCCACACGCCGCCCACGACAACCGGGATGAGCACCAGGGTGCGCAGATCCACCAGGGCATGCAGCACGATGGGCGCGGCGATCGAGCCGGTCAGCACGTACAGGGCCGCGAACACGAGCCCGAGCAGGGTGGCGAACAGGATGCCGAGCGCGCCCTGGTAGAGGTGCAGCATCCCGAAGATGAGAGCCGCGATCGCGAACGAGAGCGGTGCGAGCCCGGTGATTCCGAAGAGCAGGGCCGGCAGGCCGAGGCGGAACAGCAGCTCTTCGAAGATGCCCGCCGAGAGCCCCAGCCCGACGCCGTACTTGAGTTCGGCGCGCACCCGCGGCAGCAACGACCGGATGTCGCCGACGGCCGGGATCGCGTCGACCCCGCCCTCGCCTGCGCTGCGGCGCAGCAGCAGCACCGGCGCGATGAGCGCGGCCGCCACGATGAGCACCGCACCGACCGAGACGATGGCACCGCCTGGCGTCCCCAGGTAGTCGCGCACCGCAGCGACCGGCCCCCAGCTCTGCGTTCCGGCCAGCACGGGCGACGCGAACGGGAACGCCGCGAGCAGCACGGCCGCGCTCAGCCCGCCCATGACGAGAGCCGACTCGAGCAGCCAGCGCGCATAGACCTTCTGCCGCGCCCGGGTCGAGGTCAGCCGCTTGAACCGCCGAAAGGTGTCTCGGCTGCGGGTCGCCGCACGCCAGACGAGCAGCCCGAGCACCACGAGCAGCAGGGCCAGCAGGGCGAATCGCATTCGGCCATTCTGCCGGGGGCGGGAATGTTGCGCGCGACATGGGTCTTAGGGTCCAGTGTGACGAATGCCAACGCGATGACAGGGGTCGGGCTCCGCTCGGAACGCGGGCCGGTGCTGCTCGCCATCATGGTGAGCACGGGCCTGGTCGCCATCGACGCGACCATCCTGGCGACGGCGGTGCCGTCGGTCGTGAAAGACATCGGCGGGTTCTCGGCGTTCCCCTGGTTGTTCTCGATCTACCTGCTCGCGCAGGCCGTCACGGTGCCGATCTATTCCAAGCTGTCGGACATGATCGGGCGCAAGCCGATCATCATCATCGGGATCGGGCTGTTCCTGCTCGGGTCGGTGCTCAGCGGAGTCGCGTGGAGCATGCCCGCGCTGATCGCGTTCCGCGCGGTGCAGGGTCTGGGCGCCGGCGCGGTGCAGCCGATGTCGGTCACGATCATCGGCGACATCTACACCGTGGCCGAACGCGCGCGGGTGCAGGGCTACGTCGCCGGGGTGTGGGCGGTCGCCTCGGTGGTCGGCCCGACGCTGGGCGGGGTGTTCTCGCAGTTCGCGTCGTGGCGCTGGATCTTCTACGTGAACGTGCCGATCTGCATCCTGGCCGTGGTCTTGCTGTTGCGCGGCTTCCACGAGAAGGTCGAGAGGCGGCCGCACCGCATCGACTTCGCCGGCGCGGGACTGCTCGCCGCCTCGACGGCACTCGTCGTGCTCGGCGTGCTCGAGGGCGGGGTCGCCTGGGCGTGGGATTCGCCCACCAGCATCCTGATCTTCGTGGTCGGCGCAGTCGCGCTCGCGGGGTTCATCCTCGTCGAACGGCGCGCGGCCGAGCCGGTGCTTCCGCTCTGGGTGTTCGGCAGGCGCCTGCTGCTGACCACCTCGCTCGTCGGGTTCGGCGTCGGCGGCGCGCTGATCGGGCTGAGCAGCTTCGTGCCCACCTATCTCGAGGGCTCGATCGGTGCGACCCCGCTGGTCGCGGGTCTGGCCCTCGCGGCGCTCACCTTGGGGTGGCCGGTGGCCGCGACCTACTCGGGGCGGCTCTATCTGCGGATCGGATTCCGGCTCACCGCTGTGATCGGCGCCGCCTTCATCGTGGTGGGCACCCTCGTGCTGGCCGCCTTCGGGCTCGCGCCCTCGCTGATCGTCGTCGCCGTCTCGTGCTTCGTGATCGGATTCGGATTCGGGTGGTCGGCTGTCCCGACCCTGATCGCGGCGCAGTCGAGCGTCGGCTGGGGTGAGCGAGGCGTCGTGACCGGCGCCAACATGTTCTCGCGCTCGATCGGCAGCGCGGTCGGCGCCGCGATCTTCGGGGCGATCGCCAACGGCGTGATCGCCGCGCACGGCGGCAACGAGAACGACCCGAGAATCGTGGCTCTGGCCTCCACGGGGGTGTTCATCGGGATCGCCATCACGGCCGTGCTCATCGTGCTGGCCGTGCTCGCCATGCCGAAGACGCCGGTGGCGGCATCCACGGCGGCTCCTCCGGCGACCGACGCCAGCGACGCCGTCATCGCCAGCTGAGGCCGGCCGGCCAGGGCCAGGATGGGCGCATGACCGCCTACATCGCCCCGCCCCGTCGCATCCCGCTCCTGCTGCGGTTCGGGCTGTGGATCTCGCGGCGCGCGACCGGAGAGGACGTGCTGCCCGCCCGACTGCTCACCTGGTACCCGCGGTCGGCGGTCGGAATCGGGACGCTCGAATCGCTGGTCGCCCGCGGCGAGGGCCGGGTCGACGACCGGATGCTGCAGATGGTCCGCATGGCGGTCTCGTTCGCGGTGGAGTGCCCGTTCTGCATCGGCTTCAACTCGCGCGGCTGGGAGAAGCGGATGACCGAGCACGAGCTGCACGCCCTGCAGGGTGTCGTCCCGCTCGACGAGGCGGCGAGCCTCACCCCGCTCGAGCGCCTGGCGATCGAGTACGCGCGCAAGGTGTCCGAGACGCCGCTGTCGTTCACGCCGGAGTTCGGCGAGCGGCTGACCGCGGTGTTCGGCGAGCGCGAGATCGTGATGCTGGCGACGACGGCGGCGCAGGTGAATCTGTGGGCGCGCACGATCCAGGCGCTCGGCTGCCCGCCCCAGGGGTGATGCGCGGGATCATGGGGTCATGACGCCGCATCCGCCGCTCGTGCCGAACGCCCCGCATCCCGAACTCGACGAGCTCATCGCGGTGCTCGAGAGGCTGCGCGCCCCGGGCGGATGCGTCTGGGATCGCGAGCAGACCCACGCGAGCCTCGTGCAGTACCTGGTCGAAGAGGCCTTCGAGCTGGTCGACGCGATCGAGGCCGGGTCGCGCGAGGAGTTGATCGAAGAGCTCGGCGACGTGCTCTACCAGGTGATCTTCCACGCCGACATCGCGGCCGAGGCCGGCGAGTTCACCCTCGAAGACGTCGCGCGGCACATGCGCGAGAAGATGGTGGCGAGGCACCCGCATGTCTTCGGCGACGTCACCGCATCGACCTCGGATGACGTGGTCGCCACCTGGGAGGCCGTCAAGGCCGTCGAGAAGTCGCACCGCACGAGCGTGCTCGAGGGGATCCCGCAGGGGATGCCGAGCCTCGCCCTCGCCGACAAGACCCTGGGCCGCGCGGCGAAAGTGGGGGTGGTGCGCGAGGCCGCCGTCATCCCGAGCACCGAGCAGGAACTGGGTGAGGAGTTGCTGGCAACGGTGGTCGCCGCCAAGGCGGCCGGGCTCGACAGCGAACGGGCGCTGCGGGGTGCGCTGAGAGCCCTGCAGTTCGAGGTGCGCGCCGCCGAAGCGGCTCGCGCGGGAGAATAGGCGCGTGGCAACCCAGGTCAACCCCCCGCGCGGTATGCGCGACTTCCTGCCCGTCGAGAAGGCGCGGCGCGAGATGCTGCTCGCCGTCATCCGCCGCAGCTTCCGGGCGCACGGCTTCGACGAGATCGAGACGCCGGTCATGGAGGACAGCGACCGTCTGCACGCGGGCCTCGGCGGTGACAATGAGAAGCTCGCGTTCGGGGTTCTGAAGCGCGGACTCACCCACGACGACCTGCAAGCCGCCGCCGAGCCGCTCGACCTGGCCGACCTCGGGCTGCGATTCGATCTGACCGTGCCGCTCGCGCGGTTCTATGCGAGCCACCGGGCCGAGCTGCCGACTGTGTTCCGGGCCATCCAGATGGCGCCGGTCTGGCGGGCGGAGCGCCCGCAGAAGGGCCGGTACCGGCAGTTCGTGCAGTGCGACATCGACATCATCGGCGAGCCGGGCATCGCGGCCGAGGCCGAGCTGCTGGTCGCCACGCTGGCGACCGTCGATGCGCTGGGGCTGCGCGACAGCGTCATCCGGATCAACGACCGCCGCCTGCTCGACGGCATGCTCGACACCCTCGGCTTCGAGTCGGGGGAGCGGGATGCCGTGCTCATCACGATCGACAAGCTCGACAAGATCGGGCAAGACGGGGTGATCGCCGAGCTGCGCGAACGGGCCGTGACGCCGGCCGCAGTGGACGCCCTCGAAACCTTCTTCCGCCGCCCGATGACCATGGAGTACCTGCCGTTCGGCGACCGGGCGATCCGGCGCGCGCTGCCCGAGGGGGCGGACGAGGGCGTGATCGCCGAGCTCGCCGCCCTGGGCGACGCCGTGCGCGCGGCCCGGCGCGGCCCCGACCTGGGGGCGGAAGAGCTCGGCATGCAGTCGGTGCTGCTCGAGTTCGATCCCTTCCTGGTGCGGGGCATGGGTTACTACACCGGCCCGATCTTCGAGCTGGCGCACCCGAGCGTGCCGTACTCGCTCGGCGGCGGCGGCCGCTACGACGGGATGATCGGCCGCTTCCTCGGCAGCGACGTGCCGGCGACCGGCTTCTCGCTGGGCTTCGAGCGCTTGGTCGATCTGCTCGAGATGGAACCGGAAGACGGCGCCCCCGCTACCGCGCTCCTCTACGACGACGACGTGCCGCTGGCCACCCTGCTCACCCTCAAGACCGAGCTGCTGGCGGGCGGCGGGCGGGTGCGGCTGGTCGAGCGGCCCAAGAACACCAGGTCGTTGCTCGAGTCGCTCGAGGCCGAGGGATTCACGCGATTCGCCTTCGTCGACGCGCGCGTCGACAACGTCGCCGAGCTCGAACTGCGGCCGCTCGGGGGCTGACCGCGCCCCACTAGAATTTCGATCACACCACTGTTCTCACACCACCATGCTGTTCCGAAGCTCATCCTGAAGGAGTCCCCATGTCTGCCATCGAGGCCGTCGGCGCCCGCGAAATCCTGGACTCCCGGGGCAACCCCACGGTCGAGGTCGAGGTGCTTCTCGACGACGGAACGGTGTCGCGCGCCGCGGTGCCGTCGGGCGCCTCCACCGGCGCATTCGAGGCCTACGAGCTGCGCGACGGCGACAAGAGCCGCTACCTCGGCAAGGGCGTTCTGAAGGCGGTCGACGCCGTGCTCGACGTGCTCGGCCCGGCCGTCGAGGGCTTCGAGGCCAGCGATCAGCGCCTGGTGGATGCCGAGCTGATCGCCACCGACGGCACCGACAACAAGTCCAAGCTCGGCGCGAACGCGATCCTCGGCGTCTCGCTCGCCGTCGCGAAGGCCGCGGCCGACTCGGCCGACCTGCCGTTGTTCCGCTACCTGGGCGGCCCGAACGCGCACATCCTGCCCGTGCCGATGATGAACATCATCAATGGCGGCGCCCACGCCGACAACGGCATCGACGTGCAGGAGTTCATGATCCTGCCGATCGGCGCCGAGAGCTTCGCCGAGGCCCTGCGCTGGGGCGCCGAGACGTACCACGCGCTCAAGGCGGCTCTGCACAAGAAGGGCTTCGCCACCGGGCTCGGCGACGAGGGCGGCTTCGCCCCGGATCTGAAGTCCGCGCGCGAGGCGCTCGACTTCATCGTCGAGTCGATCGGCGAGGCCGGGTTCACGGTCGGCACCGACATCGCGCTGGGCATGGATGTCGCATCCACCGAGTTCTTCAAGGACGGCGTCTACAAGTACGAGGGCAAGGACTACTCCTCGGCCGAGTTGACCAAGTACTTCGAGGGCCTGGTCGCCGACTACCCGCTGATCTCCATCGAAGACCCGCTGGCCGAAGACGACTGGGACGGCTACGTGGCGCTCACCGAGTCGCTCGGCTCGAAGATCCAGATCGTCGGCGACGACCTGTTCGTCACCAACCCGACCCGTCTGCAGAAGGGGCTCGACCTGGGCGCCGCCAACTCGATTCTGGTGAAGGTGAACCAGATCGGCACCCTCACCGAGACCCTGGATGCCGTGGCCAAGGCCCAGCGCGCCGGCTACACCGCGATCCTGTCGCACCGCTCGGGCGAGACCGAGGACACCACGATCGCCGACCTGGCGGTCGCGGTGGACGGCGGCCAGATCAAGACCGGCGCCCCGGCCCGCTCCGAGCGCGTCGCCAAGTACAACCAGCTGCTGCGCATCGAGGAGGAGCTCGGCGACGCCGCCGTCTACGCCGGTCGCTCGGCGTTCCCGCGCCACAAGTAGTCGTAGCGCGCCCGGGCGCGGGTCTGCCCGAAGTCCATTTCAGTACGCACGCAATTGAGGGCGAACTGAAATGACGATTGCCGGGCAACCTGCCCTCGGCGCCGACGGTGAGCCCCGTCGCGCAGCTCGTGCGCGTTCGGGCTTGATGTCAGCCCGCGTCGATCGCCTTCACGATCTCGAGCGCGACATCCGGGTCGACCGGGTAGCTGAACGCGAACGCGAGCCGCGTCGCGATGCCGGTGAAGCGTGAGCGCAACTGCGCGGCAACCTCCGCGGGCGAGCCGACCGCGCTGAACTCGGCGAGCATCTCGTCGGTGATCAGCCCGGCCATCTCGTCCCACTCGCCTCGACGGGATGCGGCGTTGAGCTTCTCGGCCACTCCCGTCCAGCCGTGCACCTCGAGCACACTCGCGTAGGCGGGGGTGCTGCCGTAGAACGCGATCTGCTTCTTGGTGGCGCGGATCGCGGCATCCAGTTCGCTCTGAGAGGTGCCGACCGCGACGAATGCGGGCAGGCTCACGCCGACATCCGACGCGTCACGCCCCGATTTCTCGATGCCGCGGTGCAGCGCGGGCAGGCTGACCTCGCGCAGGAACAGGGGCGTCGTGAAGGTGTGGGCGAGCCAGCCGTCGGCGACCTCGCCCGCCACCTCGGTCATCAGCGGGCCGACGCCGGCGATCGCGATGCGCGGGGCGCCGTGCGGGTTCGGTGCCGGAGCGAACATCGGGGTCATCAGGGTGTGCTGGTAGAACTCTCCCCGGTAGTCGAGCTTCTCGCCGGTCTGCCAGCTGTGCTGGACCGCGCGCACCGCGAGCACGAAGTCGCGCATCCGCGCGGCAGGCGAAGACCACGGCATCGAGAAGCGCCGCTCGATGTGCGGCTTGATCTGCGATCCGAGGCCGAGCATGAACCGCCCGTTCGAGAGCAGCTGCAGGTCGTTGGCGGTCTCGGCCACCGACATCGGGTTGCGGGCGAACGCGACGGCGATCGAACTGCCGAGCTCGATGGTCGTCGTGCTGCGCGCGGCGACCGCGAGCGAGATGAAGGGGTCGTGCTGCAACTCGGTGGCGCCGATGCCGTCGTAGCCGTCGGCCTCGGCCCGGATCGCGGTCGCCTCGAACTCGATCGGCCCGTCGTGCACGTCGCCCGCGGTCTCGAGGGCGAATGGGCGGTTCGGTCGGGTGGGAGCGGACGGCGCTGTCATGGCTCCAGGCTACGGGCACCACTCTCGCTTAGCCTGTTCCCATGGCGAGAGCGGGCAAGGCGGGCGGTACGACCGTTCGGGTGCCCGTCGCCATGCCCGAGGAGTCGCGGCCGGCGGCCTGGTTGCGCAGCTTCCGCCTGTCTGGGTTCGCCCTCTCGTTGCTGCTGCTCGTCGTTGCCGCCCTGGTGGTGCTCGCTCCCAGCCTCAAGACACTGGTCGAGCAGCGCCAGCAGATCGCCGCGCTGCAGACCCAGCTCGACCAGGCCAAGGGCGCCGTGAAAGATCTCACGGGCCAGCTCGACCGCTGGAAAGATCCCGCATACATCGAGTCGCAGGCGCGCAACCGGCTCTACTACGTGTTCCCCGGCGATGTCAGCTACCTGGTGATCGGTGAGAACAGCACTCCGACCACCCGCGACGGGCAGCCGATCAGCGACAAGATCCAGACCACGAAGGTCGATTGGATGCGCTCGCTGCTCTCGTCGATCTACACCGCGGGTCTCACCGAGCAGGCGCCGAGCCAGTTGCAGGGGCCGACTCAGGGAACGCCGACGCCCACCCCCACCACGACCCCAGGGGCAGGGGGATGACTCGGCCACCCTTCGACGCGCCGCGGGAGATCGATGTGGCTGTCGTCACCTCGCAGCTGGGCCGGCCCGCGCGCGGTGTGATCGGGATCGCGGCGCGCTGCATCTGCGGCAACCCCACGGTCGTGGCCACGGCGCCCCGACTCGATGACGGCACCCCCTTCCCGACCCTGTACTACCTGAGCCATCCGGCGGCGACGTCTGCGGTGTCGACCCTCGAGGCGACCGGGGTGATGGCCGAGCTCAGCGCCCTGCTGGTCGACGAGAGCGGCGCTCCCACCGAGCTGGCGGCCGCGTACCGTGCGGCCCACGACAGCTATCTGGCCGATCGCGAGAGCATCGAGGTTGTCGACGAGATCGCCGGATACTCGGCAGGCGGCATGCCCGACCGCATCAAGTGCCTGCACGCCCTGGTCGCCCACGCGCTCGCCGCCGGTCGCGGCGTGAACCCGATCGGCGACCTCGCCCTGGCCCGCGCCGACTGGACACCCGACCGCTGCGAGTGCGCTCAGCCGGGGCCGGGAGCACCGGAATGAGGCACCGAGCCCGCCGCAATCTCGGTGCGGTCGCGGCGGCGGGAGCGCTGGCGGCGGCTCTGCTCGCTCCGGCGTTTGTGGGGGCGACGCCGGCCATCACGACCACCTCCATGGGGGCGCCAGCCGCGACCGGCGACTTGGTGCGCAGCAAGGAGTACTGGCTCGACAGCTACGGCATCCGCTCGGCCTGGAACGTGACGAAGGGCGCGGGCGTCACCATCGCCATCGTCGACACCGGCGTCGACAGCTCGGTGGCCGAGCTGCGGGGTGCGGTCGCCGCCGGGGCCGACTTCTCTGGCTCCGGCACAGGCGGGGCGCCAGAGGGGGGCAGCGGCGACGAGCACGGCACGATGGTCGCCTCGCTCGCGGCCGGACGCGGAGCCGGCGCCAACGCGGGCGTGCTCGGGGTGGCGCCTGCGGCATCACTGATCTCGGCATCGGTCGGATTCGGCACGGGCGACGAGCACTCCGACCAGGAGATCGCGGATGCCGTCACCTGGTCGGTCGATCACGGCGCCCAGGTCATCAACCTGTCGCTGACCCGCAACACGCTCGACTGGCCCGAGAGCTGGGACAGGGCCTTCCTCTACGCCGAGGACCACAACGTCGTGATCGTCGCGGCGGCAGGCAATCGCGGCAGTGGCACCACCGAGGTCGGAGCCCCCGCCACGATGCCGGGCGTGCTCGGGGTCGGCGGCGTGACACAGAACGGCACGTCGAGCACCGACGCCTCGGCCCAGGGCATCACGCTCGGCATTTCGGCGCCCAGCGAGAACCTGGTCGGCGTGATCCCGGGCGGCGGCTACGTGCTGTGGGACGGCACGAGCGGGGCGGCCCCGATCGTGTCGGGCATCGTCGCGCTGGTGCGCGCCGCGCATCCCCAACTGAGCGCGGCCGACGTCATCAATCGGATCGTGGCGACCGCCCACGACAAGGGCGCCCCCGGTCCCGACTCCCTGTACGGCTACGGCCTGGTGGATGCGGCGGCCGCCGTCAGAGCCGACGTTCCGAGCGTCACCGCGAACCCGCTCGGCGACCTGCACGAGTGGGTGCGCATCAACCGCCGCGCCGTCGCGACGCCGAGCCCCGCAGCATCCGGAGGCACCATCGTCGCGCCGGCCCCGGTCGCCGCCCCGCAGCTGCAGAGCCCGGTCGGCACGCTCCTTCCGAGCCCCGTACTCTTGGAGGTGGTGGGACTACCGGTGCTGGTGGTGCTGCTCATGCTGTTCGTGCTCGTCGGTCTGATCGTGGGAGCCGTGCTGCAGTTCAGGGGGCTGCGCGAGAGGGATCGCCGCACCCGGTAGATTGGTCCCGCCACTTTCCGAGCGAGGAGACCCTTTTAACGTGCGCAAGATCCTGATCGTCGGCGGCGGCTACGCCGGTTTCTACACGGCGAAGAAGCTGGAGAAGTGGCTCCGCAGGGGTGAGGCGCAGGTCACGATCGTCGACCCGCTTCCGTACATGACGTACCAGCCGTTCCTTCCCGAGGTGGCGGCCGGGTCGATCGAGCCGCGCCACGCGGTGATCGCGCACCGCAGGCACCTGAAGAAGACCAAGGTGATCACGGCGGCGGTCAGCAAGATCGATCACGCGGCCAAGACCGCCGAGATCACGCCCGCCGTCGGCGAGCCGTGGACCGTCGACTACGACATCGTCGTGGTGACAGCCGGCGCCGTCTCGCGCACCTTCCCGATCCCGGGTGTCGCCGACCAGGCCATCGGCCTGAAGAACATCGAAGAGGCGATGTGGATCCGCGACAAGATGACCGACAACTTCGCCAAGGCGTCGAACCTGCCCGCCGGGCCGGAGCGCGATCGCCTGCTCACGACGGTCGTCGTCGGCGGCGGCTTCGCGGGCATCGAGATCTTCGCCGAGCTGCGCAGCTTCGCCAGCTCGCTGGTGGGCAGCTACCACCAGCTGGAGATGGATGACACGCACTTCCACCTCATCGAGGCGCTCGGCCGCATCATGCCGGAGGTGTCGCTCAAGACCAGCCTCTGGGTGATCAAGGATCTGGAGCAGCGCGGAGCGCAGGTTCACCTGAACACGCAGCTCGCCAGCGCGGTCGACGGCAAGGTCGAGATGTCCGATGGCCAGAGCTTCGAATCGGACCTGATCATCTGGACCGCAGGCGTCATGGCCAACCCGGTGATCCGCAACACCGACCTGCCGCTCGAAGAGCGCGGCCGTCTGCGCGTGCAGGCCGACCTGCGCGTCATCAACGACGACGGAGTCGTGCCCGATGCCTGGGGCGCGGGCGACGTGTGCGCCGTGCCCGACCTGACCGGCAACGGCGTCGGCGGATTCACCGTCCCGAACGCGCAGCACGCCGTGCGGCAGGGCAAGCTCATGGCGCGCAACCTGGTCGCCGACCTGCGCGGCGAGACTCCGCGCGAGTACTTCCACAAGAACCTCGGAGCGGTGGCCGGCCTCGGCCTCTACAACGGCGTGTACCAGAACGGCGGCATCGCCGTGAAGGGCCTCATCGCGTGGTTCATGCACCGTGGGTACCACGGCCTGGCGATCCCGTTCTGGGACCGCAAGATCCGCGTCTTCGGCAACTGGTTCCTCAACTTCTTCCTGCGTCGCGACCTGGTCGGCATTCCGGATCGCGACGTGCCGCGCGCGGCCTTCGACAAGTGGGCGGCGCGGCCGAAGGCGTAGACCGCGACCCGACGGGTTCGTCCCGCCTAGGGTGATGGCATGGATGCAGCCCGCCCGGCCTTCTCAGGCTCGATTCCCGAGGTGTATCAGAGCCTCATGGTGCCGATGCTCTTCGACCCCTATGCCCTCGATCTGGCGGATCGGGCGGCAGCCATTGCCCCGTCGTCGATTCTCGAATTGGCGGCAGGCACGGGCGTCGTCACCCGGCAGCTGGCACTCACCCTGCCGGGCGAGGCGACGATCACGGCGACCGATCTGAGCCAGGGGATGGTCGACGAGGCGGCCTCGCAGCCAACCGCTCGGCCGGTCACGTGGGCGGTCGCCGACGCCATGAGCCTGCCGTTCGCCGACGAGAGCTTCGATCTGGTGGTCTGCCAGTTCGGGGTGATGTTCTACCCCAAGAAGACCACCGCCTTCGCCGAGATGCGTCGGGTGCTGCGCCCAGGCGGCTCGGTCATCTTCAGCGTGTGGGACGGATTCGACGACAACGAGTTCGTCGCCGTCGTGGACGCCGCCCTTGCCGACTTCTTTCCCGAGAGCCCGCCGTCGTTCATGGCCGATCTGCCGCACGGCTACCACGATCCTGAGCAGATCCGTCGTGATCTCGCAGGGGGAGGCTTCAAGACCGGTGTGCGGATCGAGACCGTCACTCGGCAGAGCACGTCGCCAAGCGCCGAGGCCGCTGCCGTCGCGTACTGCCAGGGGAACCCGATGCGCCTCGAGATCGAACGGCTCGGCTCGATCGAGGCGGCGACCGCCCACGTGGCACAGGCGCTGGCCGCACGGTTCGGGAGCGGCCCGATCCACGGCCGGATCCAAGCGCAGGTCGTGACCGCGGTCCGCTGACCCTCTGGGAGCCGGCGCTCGGGTAGCGTGACCCCGAGCTCCCGTAGCCCAATCGGCAGAGGCAGGCGACTTAAAATCGCCTCAGTCTGGGTTCGAGTCCCAGCGGGAGCACCGTGGTCCGGATTCCTATTTCAGTTCGCGACCAATTGCGCGCGAACTGAAATGAGCGCGACGAGCATCTCGTCGTCGTCGTCGTCGTCGTCGCCGCCATCGCCGCCGCCGCCGCCGCGCGCGACACTGCTTGCAACTGAGCCGCGCGTCTGGGACAGTTGACCCACTTCGCCGAATGCGCCCGGATCGCGGGCAGAGCAGAAAGGGCCGTTGGTGTCCCGCATCCCCGCCGCCGAACGGCGTGCAGCGCTCGCGCACGCCGCGATGGCGGTGATCGCGCGCGACGGCGTCGCGGCGGCGACCACCCGGGCGATCGTGGCCGAGGCCGGGATGCCCTTGGCCAGCTTCCACTACGCGGTCGGCTCCCGCGACGAGCTTCTCAGTGACGTCATCGAACTGGTCGTCGCGGGCGAGGGGACCGCCACCCTCGGCTCCCTCGAGATCGACGCCCCCGATCTGCGCTCGGCCGTGCGTGCGACCTTCGGCGCGTACCTCGAACTGGTCCGCACCGACCCGGCTCGCGAGCAGGCGATGTTCGAGCTGACCCAGCATGCGCTGCGCACGCCCGCCCTCGCGAACCTGCCGCGCCATCAGTACAGCAGCTACCACGCGCTCGCGGCTCAGCTGCTCGAGGCGGGGGCGAAGCGCTACGGCGCCGAGTGGAGTCTGCCGATCGACGATCTCGCCCGCTTCGTCATCGCCATCACCGACGGCTTCACCCTGTCTTGGCTCGCCGATCGCGACGATGCCGCCGCCGAGCGCCTGCTCGAACTCGCCACCGACGCCGTCATGGCGCACACCCTGAATGGAGCATCCGCATGACCGCTGCACCCTCGGTACAACCCGCCGCACCGCTCTCGCCCTTCGCCGAACCGACGCGCCGGGTGCCCGGCGCCTGGATCGCGGTCTTCGCGACCGCGTGGCTGGGAATCTGGATGGCGCAGCTCACGCCCATCCAGCTGCTCCTGCCTCTGCAGGTGCAGGCGCAGCTGAAGGGCAACTACTGGGTCGACAGCGTGGTGGCGTTCGGCGTCATCTCGGCGATCGCCGGCGTGTGCGCGCTGATCGCGTACCCGCTCGCCGGAGCACTCTCGGACCGCACGACCTCGCGGTTCGGCAGGCGGCGCCCGTGGATCCTCGCCGGCGCGCTGCTCTTCGCGGTCGGACTACTGCTGCTCGGCCTGCAGAGCTCGCTGATCGGCATCGGGATCTTCTGGTGCGTCGCGCTCATCGGATTCTGCGTGCTGAGCGCTGCGCTGACCGCGACCATCTCCGACCAGGTACCGGTCGGGCAGCGCGGACTCGTCTCCGCGTGGATCTCGGCCCCGCAGGCGATCGGCACGATCCTCGGCCTGGTGCTCGTGACCTCGCTCGAGCTCACGCAGTTCCTCGGCTATGCGGTGATGGCGCTGATCGTGGTGCTGCTCGTGCTCCCCTTCCTGTTCTTCATCAAGGACGCGGTGCTCCCCGCCGAGACGCGTCCGGCGTTCACCATGTCGTCGCTCCTGGCGGGCTTCTGGATCAGCCCGCGCAAGTACCCGGACTTCGGCTGGACCCTGCTCGGCCGCATCCTGGTCAACCTGGGCAACGCGCTGGGCACCACGCTGCTGCTGTACTTCATCATGTTCGGCCTGCACCGCGAGAAGACGGCCCAGGACGACCTCATCTCGCTGACCCTCGTCTACATGTTCTTCGTGATCTTCGCGTCGATCCTGCTCGGCTGGATCTCCGACCAGAACGGCAGGCGCAAGGTGTTCGTGATCGTCGCGGCGGTGCTGCAGGCGATCGCGGCGACGCTGCTCGCCTTCGTGCCCGACATCGGCGTGACCTACGTTGCTGCCGGTCTGCTCGGGCTCGGCTACGGCTGCTTCCTCTCGGTCGACCAGGCGCTCGCGACCCAGGTGCTGCCGGATGCGCACAGCCGCGGCAAGGACCTCGGGATCATGAACATCGCGACGGCCGTTCCGCAGGCGATCGCTCCGCTGTTCGGCGCGTGGGTGGTCGCGGCGCTCGCCGGATTCACCGGGTTGTTCGCCCTCTCGGCGATCGTGGCCATCCTCGGGGCGATCGCGATCGTCCCGGTGAAGGGCGTTCGTTGATCAAGCTGGCACGACAGTCCGCGACGCCGTGGACCGACCCGGCGAGCTGGTGGCCGCAGCTCGACGCCGCGACCGCCGAACTCGATCCACCCTTCGCCGCGATCTCGGTCGAGGCCCTGGCCTGGAACGCCTACGCGATGCTCGACCGCGCGGCCGGCTCGCCGATCCGCGTGGCCAGCAAGTCGGTGCGGGTGCGCGCGGTGCTGGATGCGGTGCTCGCGCTGCCCGGCTACCGCGGCATCCTGGCCTACACGCTGGCCGAGGCGCTCTGGCTGGCCGAGACCCACGACGACGTCGTGGTCGGCTACCCGAGCGTCGACCGAGCGTCGATCGCCCGGCTCGCCGCCGACGAGACGCTCGCGCAGCGCGTGACGATCATGGTCGACGACGTGGCCCAGCTCGATCTGGTGGATGCCGTGGTCGCCCCGAACGGGCGCGCCCCGATCCGGGTCTGCCTCGAGCTCGACGCCTCGTACCAGTCGCGCGTGCTCGGCTTCGTCGGAGTGCGCAGGTCCCCGGTGCGCGAACCGGCCGCGGCGCGCGCCCTGGCGGCCGCCGTCATGGCGCGCCCCGGATTCAAGCTGGTGGGCATGATGGCGTACGAGGCGCAGATCGCCGGGGTCACCAACCGCGGCACCGGTCGCGGCACGATCATCCGGTCGATGCAGCGCGCCTCGGCGAAGGAGCTCGCCGAGCGCCGCGGGGCGGCCGTCGCGGCCGTGCGCGAGGTCGCCGACCTCGAGTTCGTCAATGGGGGAGGCACCGGGTCGATCGAGTCGACCCACGCCGACCCCTCGGTCACCGAGATCGCGGCCGGCTCCGGGCTGTTCGGCCCGCACCTGTTCGACGGCTACGTGCACTTCACACCCGCGCCTGCGGCATCGTTCGCGCTGGGCGTCGTGCGGCGCCCGACCGCCGACGTCGCGACGCTGCTGGGCGGGGGATGGATCGCCTCCGGCCCGCCCGGACCCGACCGCTTGCCGCAGCTCGCCTGGCCCCAGGGACTGCGGATGCTGCCCCGCGAGGCCGCCGGTGAGGTCCAGACCCCGGTCACCGGCCCGGCCGCGCGCGACCTCGCGATCGGCGACCGGGTGTGGATGCGCCACACCAAGGCCGGCGAGCTCGCCGAGCACGTGAACGAGTTCGCCGTGATCGAGGACGGTGCCGTGGTCGACATGGTGCCGAGCTACCGCGGCGAGGGGAAGGCGTTCCTGTGAGTGAGACGATGCGGCGCGCGGGAGCCGATTCCGCCGGCCCCGACGCCCCCGGTCTGCTCCGACCGGGCGGCACCTGGCGCAACTGGGGCCGGAGCGAGCGCACCACTCCGGTCTTCCGCGCGAACCCGACGAGCGTCGACGAAGTGGTCGCCGTCGTGCGAGCGGCACGCGAACGCGGGCTGACCGTCAAGGCGGTCGGAGCCGGCCACAGCTTCACCGCCATCGCGGCGACCGAGGGGGTGCTGCTCGATCTGGGCGGCCTCGACGGCCTGCTCGCGGTCGACACCGAGCGAGCCCGGGTGACTCTCGGCGCCGGAACCAACCTCTATCAGCTGCCCGCCCTGCTCGAGCCCTATGGACTCGCGCTCGAGAACATGGGCGACATCGACCGGCAGACGATCGCCGGGGCGACCTCGACCGGCACCCACGGCACCGGCGCCCGGTTCCGCGGGCTGGCCGCTCAGCTCGTCGCCGTGACCCTGGTCACCGCCGACGGCGCCGTACTGCGGGTCAGCGAGACCGAGAACGCCGAACTGCTGCCCGCCGTCCGGCTCGGGCTGGGCGCGCTCGGCATCGTGGTGGAGGTGACGGTGCAATGCGTGCCGGCCTTCCTGCTGCGGGCGGTCGAACATCCCGAGGGCTTCGACGAGGTGCTCGACGACTTCGACGCACGCGCCACCGGCGCCGACCACTTCGAGTTCTACTGGTGGCCGCACACCGACCGGGTGATGACGCGCACCAACACCCGCTTGCCCGGCGACGCGGAACGCCGCCCGGTCGGCCCGGTCGCCAACTGGGTCGAAGAGCGCCTGATGCAGAACGGCGCGCTGGCCCTCAAGTCGGGGCTCGGCAACCTGGTTCCGGCGCTGACCCCGCCGATCAACCGGTTCGCCACGCGCGTCTACGGCGATCGGGACTTCGTCGACCGTTCGTACGACGTGTTCACGAGTCCCCGCGTCGTGCGGTTCCGCGAGTCGGAATACGCGATCCCGCGAGCGGCCGTGCCGCAGGCGGTGCGCGACATCCGCGGTCTGGTCGAGCGCACGGGCTGGCGGCTCTCGTTCCCGATCGAGGTGCGGGTCGCGGCGGCCGACGACAACTGGCTGTCGACCGCGTATCAGCGCGACTCGGGCTACATCGCCGTGCACCAGTACTTCCGCGAAGACCACCTTCCGTACTTCCGTGCCATCGACGCGCTGCTGCGTAGCTATGACGGCCGGCCGCACTGGGGCAAGATCCACTTCCAAGAGGCGGAGGAGCTGGCCGCGCGCTATCCGAGGTTCGGCGACTTCGCCGCGGTGCGCGATCGGCTCGACCCGGATCGGCTGTTCGCGAACCGGTACCTCGAGCGGGTGCTCGGCGCGTGACCGCTGCGGCGCATCCCGGGGGAGCGGGGCCGCCCGATCCGCGCGCGATCGCCGCCCTGCTGCCGCCCGGCTTCACCATCGGGGCGGCCACCGCGGCGATCCAGATCGAGGGAGCGGCCGAGGAAGACGGCCGAGGGCGCTCCACCTGGGATGAGTTCGCCGAGCTGCCGGGGCGGATCCTCGACGGGTCGACGCCGCGGGTCACGGCCGACCACTACCACCGGATGACCGAAGACGTCGCCCTGCTGCGCGAGCTCGGAGTGGACGCATACCGCTTCTCGATCGCCTGGCCGCGGATCCAGCCGGATGGCTCCGGGCCCGCGAACCCGGCGGGCATCGCGTTCTACGACCGCCTGCTCGATGCCCTGCTCGAGGCGGGCATCCGGCCCACCGCAACCTTGTTCCACTGGGACACTCCCGCCCCGCTCGAGCGGCGCGGCGGGTGGCTGCGCCGAGACACGGCGGAGCGCTTCGCCGAATTCGCCGCGATCGCGGGCACGGCGTTCGGCGACCGGGTGGCCGACTGGGTGACGATCAACGAGGCCGTGACCGTCACACTCGACGGCTACGCCCTCGGTATCCATGCCCCGGGGCGCAGCCGGCTGTTCCGCGCGATCCCGGCGGCGCGGCAGCTCCTGCGGGCGCACGGCCTCGCCGTGCAGGCCCTGCGGGCGGTGCCGGTGCGCGGCCGCATCGGCATCACCAACGCGCACTCCCCGGTGTCGGCCGCGAGCGACTCCGCAGACGATCGGGCGGTGGCCGGCGTGTTCGACTTCGTGCACAACCGGCTGTTCGCCGATCCGGTGCTGCTCGGCCGCAGGCCCGAGGTGCCGACCGGCCTGCCGATACCCGAGCGGCTGGCCATCCGATGGCTCTCCCGCATGAGTCGCACCGACCTGACCACGATCGCCCAGCCGCTCGACTTCTACGGGCTCAACTACTACTTCCCCTCGCGCCTCGCCGCCGGCCCCGATCTGTCGGGAGCATCGCCGGACGGCGATGCCGAGGCGATGCGCTCCGTCCCCTTCCACCTGACCGCATGGCCCGAGTACCCGGTCACCGGATTCGGCTGGCCGGTGGCCCCCGACCAGCTCGCCGTGATGCTCGACGAGCTTCACGAGCGGTACGGATCAGCGCTGCCTCCGGTGGAGATCACCGAGGGCGGGGCGAGCTATCCGGATGCCGTCGGCGACGACGGCGAGGTCGACGACGACGAGCGGGTGGCCTACCTGGCCGCGCACCTGGCCGCGGCCGCGGGCTCCGAGGTCGACGTGCGGGGCTACTACGTCTGGTCGCTGCTCGACAACTGGGAGTGGGCGGCCGGGTTCACCCAGCGGTTCGGGCTGGTGCATGTCGACTTCGAGACCCTGGCGCGCACGCCCAAGCGCTCGTTCCGCTGGCTGCGCGAGGTGCAGCGGATCCGTCGCGACGCGGCACCGCCCGGCTAGACCTGCTGCAGCGCGTGAAAGGGCACAGCGCCGATCCGCGCCCGCCCGTTCAGCGCGCTGAGCTCCAGCACGACGGACACCCCGGCGGCGACCAGCTCGGCATCGGCGAGCAGCCCGAGCGACGCCTCGATCGTCCCGCCGGTGGCGAGCACGTCGTCGACGAGCAGCACCCGGGTGCCCGCGGGCAGCTCGTCGCTGTGCAGTTCGAGCGTCGCCGTCCCGTATTCGAGCGCGTAGTCGCGGCTCACGGTGGGCCGCGGCAGCTTGCCCGCCTTGCGGATCATGACGACGCCGGTGCCCGCGATCACCGCGGCGGCAGCCGCCAGTACGAACCCGCGAGCCTCCACACCGGCGATCACCTCGAACGACCCGGCGAACGGGGCGATCAACTCGTCGATGACCAGGCGCAGAGCCGCGGCATCCGCGAACACCGGGGTCAGATCGCGGAACAGGATGCCCGGGCTCGGAAAGTCGGGAACGACCGCGGTCAGACGGTCGAGGGCATCGGTCGCGGCGGTCACCGGTTCAGCATGCCACGGCGAGACGCGCGAACTTCCTGCCGGCTCTCGGCAAGCATCGAGCAAGCACATAGGCGGCGGCGGCTGCGCCACCATATGATGATCCGCATGGGTACCGCACTCCTCG
>Ga0207667_10002740_pt1 | contig 21785 bp, 20 predicted proteins | sample KBSCornC52_FD_184301 | JGI IMG/M metagenome (GOLD analysis project Ga0207667, IMG submission 184301) | Corn rhizosphere microbial communities from Kellogg Biological Station, Michigan, USA - KBS Corn C5-2 (SPAdes) (version 2) | ecosystem: Host-associated > Plants > Roots > Rhizosphere > Soil ...
GGACGAGCCGCAGGTTGCGGCGGAGTAGCCACCCTTTTTTCATCATTCCCGCGAAGGCGGGAATCCATGAGGCCGGTGCCAAAGGCGACCGCCTGCTCATCGCCAAGACGGCTGGATTCCCGCCTTCGCGGGAATGACGAGTGGGGGTGAGAGTTACCGCTCGCTCTCGAGCGCTGCCGCTTTATCCACCAGCGTCAGCCACCGCGTCTCGGCCACATCGCGCGCGGCGCGGTCGGCTTCGATCCGCGCAGTGAGCTCGGCAAAGCGGGCGGGATCGCGCGCGTAGAGATCCGGGTCGGCGAGCTGTATTTCGGCTTCGGCGATCGCGGCGTCGAGCTGCTCCACCTGGGCCGGCAGCAGGTCGAGATCGCGCTGGTCCTTGTAGCTGAGCTTGGTCTGCACCCTGGGCGCTGCGGCTGTCGGCGGGGCGGCGGCGGGTGCGGCGGGGCGGGACGGCGTCGGCGGGCGGCGACGCCGCGCGTCCCAATCGGCATAGCCGCCGGCAACGACGTCGACCTTACCCGATCCGTCGAGCCCGACCGTGATCGTCACCGTCCGGTCGAGGAAATCGCGATCGTGGCTGACGATCAGCACCGTGCCCTCGTAATCGGCGATGACCTCCTGAAGCAGGTCGAGGGTTTCGAGGTCGAGGTCGTTGGTCGGCTCATCGAGCACCAGCAGATTGGACGCGCGGGCAAATTCGCGCGCGAGCAGCACCCGCGAGCGCTCGCCGCCGGACAGCGCGCCGACGCTGACATCGGCGATCTCCGGATCGAACAGATAGTCCTTGAGATAGCCCTCGATCCGCTTGCGCGTGCCCTGGACCTCGACCCAGTCGCCGCCATCGGCGATGATGTCACGCACCCTTTTGCCAGGCTCGAGCAGCGCGCGCTGCTGGTCGATCGTCGCGCCCTTCAATGTCTTCGACAGCCGCACGCTGCCCTCGTCGGGCGCGATCTCGCCGGTCAGGATCTTGAGCAGCGTGGTCTTGCCGGTGCCATTCGGGCCGACGACGCCGATCCGGTCGCCGCGCTGGATGCGCAACGTGAAATCGCGCAGCACGACATGCTCGCCGAAGCGTTTGGTGACATGCTCGGCATCGATCACGATCTTGCTGCGGACATCTTCGCTCTCGATCGCGAGCTTGGCCGCGCCATGCTCGCCGAGCATCGCCCGCCGCTGGACGCGCATTTCCTCCAGCTTGCGCAGCCGGCCCTGGTTGCGCCGCCGCCGCGCGGTCACGCCGCGCTGCAGCCAGTGCAGCTCGATCTTGAGCTTGGCGTCGAGCTTCTCGGCGGCGCGCGCCTGCTCCTCAAAGACCGCCTCGGTCCAGGCCTCGAAGCCGCCGAAGCCGATCTCGGCGCGACGCAAGGTGCCACGATCGAGCCACAGGCAGGAGGAGGTCAGCCGCGTCAGAAAGGTCCGGTCGTGGCTGATGACGACGAAGGCGCCGCGATAGCGCTTGAGCCAGTCCTCCAGCCAGTCGATTGCGCCGAGATCGAGATGATTGGTCGGCTCGTCGAGCAGCAGCACATCCGGGTCCTGCGCGAGCGCGCGAACGATCGCTGCGCGGCGCCGTTCGCCGCCGCTCGCGCTCACCGCCGGACGCGACAGGTCGATGCCGATCTGGCCGGCGATCGAATCCGCCTGATGCGCCGCCGGCGCATGGTCACCGGCGAGGACGAAATCGCGCAGCGTGGCATGGCCGGCCATCACCGGATCCTGCTCGAGCAGAACGACGCGGGTGCCGGGGCGGATGGTGCGGCGACCTTCGTCCGACTCCAGCAAATCGGCCAGCAGGCGGAGCAGGGTGGTCTTGCCGACACCGTTGCGGCCGATCAGCGCCAGCCGGTCGCGCTCGCCGATATGCAGGTCGAGGTCGCGGAACAGCCAGCCCGTGCCCTGAATCAGGCCAAGTCCTTCATATGACAGGATGGGTGCGGACATCGCGCAACAGTGCTCGGATTCGCGCGGTAACGGCGCATTCATGGCCTATTCAAGCCGGTAGGCCTATGCAACACAGCATGCGGATGGCCGCTCGTCTTTTACTTGCCGCCGGACTTGTCGCGTCAGTGTGGACGCCGACGCCGGCGCTCGCGGGTCATCGCGATCAGGATGACGCCTATGAAAACGCCCGTACCGGGCGCATCCGGCCGTTGCCCGAGATCGAGCGGCGTGTGTCGCGGGACATGGGCGGGGCAGCCTATCTCGGCCCCGAATATGACGCCGGTTCTGATCGTTACAGGCTCAAGTACATGCGGCAGGGGTCGGTCATCTGGATCGACGTGGACGGCCGCACCGGGCGCGTTGTCGGCCATACCGGCCGCTGACCCGCCGCTTCACCAAAACCTGCGCCCTGCTATAGTTATCAAATAATACGCCGTTGGCGTGGGATCGAAATAGGAGCGGTAGATGCGCGTCTTGATCGTCGAGGACGAACCGAATCTCGGCCGGCAGCTGCGCGCGACGCTGGAAGGGGCGGGCTATGCGGTCGATCTCGCCACTGATGGTGAAGATGGCCATTACCTTGGCTCGACCGAGAGCTATGACGCGATCATCCTCGACCTCGGCCTGCCCGAGATCGACGGTCTGACCGTGCTCGACCGCTGGCGCAAGGAGGGCAAGGATACCCCCGTGCTGGTGCTGACCGCGCGCGACAGCTGGTCGGACAAGGTCGCTGGGCTCGACGCCGGGGCGGATGATTATCTCGCCAAGCCGTTCCAGACCGAGGAGCTGATCGCCCGGCTGCGTGCGCTGATCCGCCGCGCCTCGGGCAACGCCAGCTCCGAGCTGACCGCCGGCGGCGTCAGGCTCGACACCCGCTCGGGCAAGGTCACGCTCAACGGCGAGCCGGTCAAGCTTACCGCCCAGGAATATAAGCTGCTCAGCTATCTGATGCACTACAAGGGCAAGGTGGTCAGCCGCACGGAGCTGATCGAGCATATCTACGATCAGGACTTCGATCGTGATTCAAATACGATAGAGGTCTTCGTTACGAGAATCCGCAAGAAACTCGGGGCGGACGTCATCACCACCATCCGGGGTCTCGGCTATTCGCTTGATGAAGACGCCGCCTGACGAGGTCCACTCGTCGGATTTGACCTCGGCCGGCCGGCTGAGGTTGGCCGCACGGCTGAGCTGGCAGGCGGGCTCGCTCACCCGTCGGATGATCGGCACCGCGGCCTTCTGGATCGTCATCCTGCTGCTGGGCGGCGGTGTCGGCCTCGACCGCGTGCTGAGCGCGGCGGTGACGCGCAATTTCGATTCCCAGCTGAGCTATGTGATCACGGCGATGATCGCCGCCGCCGAGCTCGGCCCGCAGGACGAGGTCCGCTTCAACCGCTCGCTCGGCGACCAGCGCTTCCTCGAGCCCTATTCCGGTCTCTACTGGCAGGTCTCCACGCCCGGCCAGGAACCGTTTCGCTCGCGATCCCTATGGGACCGCGCGCTGGCGACCGGCACCAACAAGGACCTCAAGCTGCACGTCTACGACAGCGGCATGTTCCACAATGAGAAGCTGCGCGTGCTCGACCAGAATGTCGTCCTGCCCGGCTCCAAGGCGAGCTTCCGCTTCCAGGTGGCCCAGTCGCGCGCCAGCCTCGACGCGCAGATCGCCGCCTTGCGCGCGACGCTCGTGCGCTCCTTCGCGCTGCTCGGGCTCGGACTGATCCTGATGTCGGGCCTCCAGACGGTCTACGGGCTCTGGCCATTGCGGCGGGTGCGGCGGGCGATCGTCGATGTCCGCTCCGGCATGGCCGATCGCGTCGAGGCACAGACCCTGCCGTTGGAGATCCGCCCGCTGGTCGACGAGCTCAACGCGCTGCTCGCGCATAACGAGCAGCAGGCGGAGGAAGCGCGGCGTCACGCCGGCAATCTCGCCCATGCGCTCAAGACGCCGCTCACGGTGATCAACAATGCGGTGATGGCGCAGGACCCTGGGCTCGGCGAGATCGTCCTGCGCGAGGCGGCGGTGATGCGGCGCCAGGTCGATCACCATCTCGCGCGCGCCCGCGCCGTTGGCCGGCGGGCCAGCGGCCAGGCGCGGACACCGGTCTGGCCAAGCCTCGAAGCGGTCGAGCGCGCGGTTGCCCGGATGTTCGAGGATCGCGTGACGATCGACCTCGCCGGCGATCGCAGCGCGGTCGCCCGGGTCGAGCGCCAGGACCTCGAGGAAATGGCCGGCAATCTGATCGAGAACGCCGCCAAATATGGCGGCGACCGCGTCTTCGTCACGGTCTCGCGCACGCCGGGGGACGGGCCCGCCGGGCCGGGCTTCATCGACATCATCATCGAGGATGAGGGACCCGGCATTCCCGAGAGCGACCGCGCCCGCATCTTCGAGCGCGGCGCCCGGCTCGACACGACCAAGCCCGGCACCGGCCTCGGCCTCGCCATTGTCCGCGACGTCGTCCAGATCTACGGCGGCTCGGTCTCGCTCGAGGAGAGCGAGGATTTGGGCGGGCTGCTCGTCAGGCTGCGGCTGCCGGCGGCGGCCTAGAGTCCGATCCCGCCATCGACGGCGATCTCCGCGCCCGTCACATAGGCCGCATCGTCGCTCAGCAGGAAGGTGACGACGCCGGCGATGTCGGCCGGCGTGCCGATCCGACCGAGCGGGATCGCCGGCTCGTTGGACCGCATGCCCTCGGTCAGCATCGGCGTGTCGACCGCACCAGGGTGGACCGAATTGACCCGGATGCGATCGCGGCCGAGCTCGGCGGCGGCGACCTTGGTCACGCCGCGCACCGCCCATTTGGTCGCGGAATAGGCGCCGGTGGTCGGAAAGCCGCGCAATCCCGCCAGCGACGAGAAATTGACGATTGACCCGCTGCCGCTCGCCTTCATCGCATTGGCCGTGTGCTTGATCCCGAGCACCGTGCCGCGCTGGTTGACCGCATAGAGCCGGTCGAGATCCTCGATCGCGATATCCGTGACCAGATCCTCGCTCATGATCGCCGCGGTGTTGACCAGGCCGTCGAGCCGGCCGCCCCATTCGACGACCTCGGCGACGGTATCGCGCCAGCCCTGCTCGTCGGAGACGTCCTGGGTCGAGAAGCGCAGGTTATTGCTCGCCGGCAGCGGCGGATCGGCCGGGCGCAGATCGGTCGCGGCGACCTTGGCGCCTTCGTCGAGCAGCCGCTTGACGATGCCGCGGCCGATGCCGCCGGCCGCGCCGGTGACGAGGATGACCTGGCCTTCGAGCCGTCCCGACATGCAGTGCTCCTGGGTGTTGGGCCTCAGCCGGCGCGGACGCGCTCATGGTGGCGGATGACCTCGTCGATGATGAAGCGGAGGAATTTCTCCGAGAAGTCGGGGTCGAGATTGGCCGACCGCGCCAGCTCGCGCAGCCGCGCGATCTGCGCCTTCTCGCGCGCGGGATCGGCCGGCGGCAGCCCGGCTTCGGCCTTATAGGCGCCCACCGCCTTGGTGATCTTGAACCGCTCGGCAAGGATGAAGACGAGCGCCGCATCGATGTTGTCGATGCTTTCGCGGTAATGGGCCAGCACCTCGTTGCCCGCCATTCTCATCTCCTGAACCAGCAGCTTAGGGGACGCCTTTTCGGTCGCATGGAACCGGCTGGCAAGCCCATGCGCTTGCCTTTCTCGCCCCCGCGCTGCACAGGCAGCGCGATACATTGTCGCTCAGGCCTGATTTGTGACCGCCACGATCCACCCGATTTCGGACCGTCGTCCGCCCTCGCTCGATCCGCTGATCGCGCTGGTCGCGGCCGACATGAATCACGTCAATGCCGTGATCCTGGAGCGGATGCAGAGCGAGATCCCGCTGATCCCCGAGCTCGCGGGCCATCTCATCGCCGGTGGCGGCAAGCGCATGCGGCCGATGCTGACGCTCGCCTGTGCCCGGCTGCTCGACTATGCCGGCACGCGCCATTTCCGCCTCGCGGCGGCGGTCGAGTTCATCCACACCGCGACCTTGCTGCACGACGACGTCGTCGACGGCTCCGGCCTGCGCCGCGGCCGCCGCACCGCCAATGTCATCTGGGGCAATCCGGCGAGCGTGCTGGTCGGCGATTTCCTGTTCAGCCGCTCCTTCGAGCTGATGGTCGAGGACGGCTCGCTGCGGGTGCTCCGGATCCTGTCGCAGGCGAGCGCGGTGATCGCCGAGGGCGAGGTCAACCAGCTCACCGCACAGCGTCGCATCGGCACCGGCGAGGACGCCTATCTCGACATCATCGCAGCCAAGACCGCGGCGCTGTTCGCCGCCGCCTGCCGGATCGCGGCGGTGGTCGCCGAGCGCGAGCCGGAAGCCGAGGACGCACTCGCCACTTATGGCCGAAATCTCGGCATCGCCTTCCAGCTGGTCGACGATGTGATCGATTACGCCAGCGATGACCAGACGATGGGCAAGGGGCGGGGCGACGATTTTCGCGATGGCAAGGTGACGCTGCCGGTGATCCTTGCCCAGGCACGCGGCAGTGCGGCGGACCAGACCTTCTGGCGCGACGCGATCGAAGGCCGACGGACCTCCGACGAGGATCTCGCCGAGGCGACCGCGCTGCTCCACAGCACCGGCGCGATCGACGACACGCTGGCACGGGCGCGGCTTTATGGCCGCCGCGCTATCGACGCGCTGGCCGGCTTCCCCCGCGGCGTCGCCCGCGAGGCGCTGTCCGAAGCGGTCGAGTTCGCCATCGCCCGCGCCTATTGAGCGCCGCCAAGGCTGACGTTCGGCCGGCCGAACGCTAAGCCGGTCCGATGACCCTGCCGATCGACGCCGTTCTGCCCGAGCTGCTGGCTGCGCTGGCATCGGCGCCCAATGCCGTGCTGGTCGCGCCGCCCGGGGCGGGCAAGACCACGGCGGTCGCCCCGGCGCTGCTCCAGGCGGATTGGTGCACCGGCCAGATCCTGCTGCTGTCGCCGCGCCGGCTGGCGGCGCGCGCCGCTGCCGAGCGGATGGCGAGCCTGGCCGGTCAGCCGGTCGGCGACCGCATCGGCTATGCGACGCGAATGGACAGCCGGTCGTCGCCGGCAACGCGGATCATGGTGCTGACCGAGGGCATCTTCCTCCGCCGCATCCAGGCCGATCCCGAGCTCGCCGGTATCTCCGCGGTGCTGTTCGACGAAATCCACGAGCGCAGCCTCGACAGCGACTTCGGGCTCGCCCTCGCGCTCGACGTCCAGACCGGCTTGCGGCCCGACCTGCGCATCCTCGCCATGTCAGCGACGCTCGACGGCGCGCGCTTCGCTGCTCTTCTCGGCGATGCCCCGGTGATCGCCAGCGAAGGGCGCAGCCATCCGCTGACGCTCAACCATGTCGGCCGCAGCGACGCGCCGATCGAGCAGGCCATGGCCGCGGCCATCCGCCGCGCCATCGGGCAGGATGAGGGCGGCATCCTCGCCTTCCTCCCTGGCGTCGCGGAGATCGAGCGTACCGCCGCACAGCTCGAACAATTGCCCGCCGATGTTGTGCTGCATCGTCTCCACGGCAGCCTCGATCCGGCGGAGCAGCGCGCGGCGATCGCGCCGCCTGTGCCAGGAACCCGCAAGCTGGTGCTGGCGACGAGCATCGCCGAGACCAGCCTGACGCTCGACGGCGTCCGCATCGTCATCGATTCCGGGCTGGCGCGCCGGCCGCGCTACGATCGCGGCGCCGGCATGACCCGGTTGGTCACCGAGCGTGCCAGCCAGGCGGCGGTGACCCAGCGCGCCGGCCGCGCTGCTCGGCAGGCGCCGGGGGTGGCCTATCGCCTGTGGGAAGCCGCCGCGACCGTCGGCCTGCCGCGGTTCGATCCGCCCGAAATCCTCGAGGCCGATCTGTCGTCGCTGATGCTCGATCTGGCGATCTGGGGCATCGCCGATCCGGGCGTGCTGCGCTGGCTCGATCCACCGCCGGCCGCGGCGATCGACGAAGCGCGCGCGCGGTTGCGCAGAATCGATGCGCTCGACGCGGACGGTCGCGTCACCGCCCATGGCCGGGCGATTGCGACGCTGCCGCTGGCGCCGCGCCTCGCCCATATGCTGATCATCGCGGCGCAACAAGGAGCGGCGTCTGAGGCTGCGGTGGTCGCGATGCTGCTGTCCGAACGCGGCCTGGGTGGCGCGGATGCCGACCTCGAAACCCGCCATCGCCGCTGGCGCAATGAGCGCGGCCGTCGGGCCGATGCATCGCGGGCGCTCACCAGGCGCTGGCAGACGCTTGCCGAGCAGGCGGTCGGCGATCGCGCGCGCGACGCCGAGCCGCTCAGCCTCGGCGCCTGCGTCGCGATCGCCTTTCCCGATCGCCTGGCGCGAAATCGCGGCGGCAGCGGAGAGGACTGGATCTCGGTCGGCGGCCGCGGCTTCCGGCTCGACCCGACATCCTCGCTCGCCCGCAGCGAATGGCTCGCCGTCGCCGAGACCGCCGGCGTCGCTGCCGGCGCGCGCATCCTGTCCGCCGCGCCGATCGAACAGGCCGAGGTTCAGGCGCTGTTCGCCGCGCAGATCGTCGAGGAGCGCAGGGTCGCCTATGATCGCGCCGCCAATGCCGTGCGCGCGACACGACGGCGGCGGCTCGGCGCGATCACATTGGGCGAGGGGCCCGACGATGCGCCCGATCCGGCGGCGATCGCCGCTGCGCTGGCTGAGGCGGTGAGGCGCGAAGGTCTCGACCTGCTGCCCTGGGCGGAACGAACCCGCCGGCTGCAGGCACGCGCGGCCTTTGCCACCCGCCATGACGCGTCGCTGCCGGCGATCGATGATGCCGCACTGATCGCAACGCTGGACGACTGGCTGCCGCCGCTGCTCGAGGACTGCCGCCGCTTCGACGAGATCGCGCCGGATGCGCTGCACGGTGCGGTCGAAGCGATCCTCGGCTGGCCGGGCACGCGCCAGGTCGAGGCGCTCGCGCCGGCGACGTTCGCGGCACCAGCCGGCGGCCAGCATGCCATCGCCTATGACGATCCGGTCGGCCCCGTCGTCGAGCTCAGGCCGCAGATGCTGTTCGGCCTGACCAGCCATCCGACCGTCGGCCGCGGCGTGCCGCTCGTGCTGCGGCTGGTCTCGCCGGCCGGACGGCCAATCCAGACGACCACCGATCTGCCCGGTTTCTGGGCCGGCTCATGGGCCGCCGTCGCACGCGAGATGCGCGGCCGCTACCCGCGCCATCCCTGGCCCGACGACCCGGCCTCGGCGGTCGCCACCACCAGGACGAAGCGAGCCAGCCATCCACCCAATTAGTTCCCCTCCCTTCAAGGGAGGGGCGAGGGGTGGGTTGGCGCGACAGCGCCACAGCTCCGACCGCGCAGAGCTGACCGGGCGAACCCACCCCCAGCCCCTCCCTGGCCCAGGGAGGGGAGTTCATTGCCTTGACGAAGGCCGCCGCGCTGCGGCAGGGACGCGGCCGATGGCGGCACGGATTTATCAGCGGGCGAAGAGCAGCATGCAGTCCGGCAAGGCGCGGGCGAGCAGCTGGATTCTCGAGTTCGAACCGGCCGAGGCCAAGCGGCCTGATCCGCTGACCGGCTGGGCCGGCTCCGGCGACGTCCAGGACCAGGTCCAGCTTAGCTTCGACACGCTCGATGCGGCGCGCGCCTATGCCAGCGCCCACGGCCTGGAGACGCGGGTGATCCCGGCCAACCCGTCGCAGCTCAAGCTCAAGACCTACGCCGACAATTTCTCGGTCGGCCCGGTCATCCCGGTCGGCGAAGACTAGCCTTCCGCAAGGATGCTGCTGGCGAGCAGCGTCAGCAGCTTCACGTCGATCATCACCCCGGCCGCGCGCTGCGCCGCAATGAACGCCGGCACCTCGTCGAGCGCGACGCGGTGGACGGTGATGTTCTCGTCGCCGGTGCCGCCGCCATCGGCGATCCGCCGCACGCCCTTGGCACGCACCAAGGTGAAGGTCTCGCCGACCATCCCGGGCGATGAGGCGAATTTACCGATCTGCTCGATGCGATCGGCGGTGTAGCCGGTTTCCTCCTCCAGCTCGCGCAGGGCGGCGGTCTCGATCGCCTCGCCGGCGGCCTCGTCGCCGACCAGCCCGGCAGGCAGCTCCAGGCAGTTCGCGCCGAGCGGCACGCGATATTGCTCGACGAGGAGGACATGGCCGTCGTCGATCGCGAGGATCACCGCCGCGCCGATCGACCGGGTGCGCAGGACATATTCCCAGCGCCCGTCGACCTGCACCTGGATGTAGCGGCCGCTCCAGACCGTTTGCGCATCGCTCACAAGGTGATCACCCGATCCGGCAGCTCATTCTTGTCGTCGTCGCTGCGCGGGCAATGGACCGCGAGCACATCGCCGATCTGGCCAACCGCGGCGACCATCCCGTCGCCGGCGCGGCCGTGGCGGACCGCCTCGACCAGCGTCGTCATCGCGACTTCCCAGGCGGACTGGTCGACCCTGGCGAGGATGGTTTCGTCGACCACCAGCTCGGCGCGCCGCTCGGCCAGCGACAGGTAGAGCAGGATCGCGGTGCGCCCGGTCGTCCGCCCGCGGCCGGCGGCGCGGAACAGGTCGACCGCGCGGCGGCGGACGCGGCGGATCGCGGTGCGCTTGGGGATCAGCCGGTCGCGCAAGGGCCGGATCGCGAGCAGCAGGCGGACAACCAGAAAGGCGAGGATCATGGCGCCGATCAGCAACGCAATCTGCCGCCCGCGTTGATCGACCTCGCCCCAGCCGCCAGCGAGCAGCACGATCCGGTCGTAGACATGATCGGGCAGCAACGCGACGAGGGCGACGGTCAGCAGCATGGCGAGGATCGCCCAGTGCAGCGCGACGTCGTGATAGGCGTCGGAGCGTTCGGCGACGATCGTCACGATCTCGCCGGCGCTGCGCTTCTCCGCGGCGGTGACCGCGGCGCTGATCTGATCGCATTCGGCTTCGCTCAGCATCACCAGCCTCCCGATGCGCCGCCGCCGCCGAACGACCCGCCGCCGCCGGAAAAGCCGCCGCCACCGCCGCCGAACCCGCCAAAACTGCCGCCACCGCTGCTGCCACCGCCGAAGCCCGGGCCCCCCAGCACCACCGGCCCCGAGCGGCCGAAGCGGCGGCGACGGAACAGCGGCAGGACGAGGAAGCCCATGATCACCAGCCAGATGATCAACGGCGCGATCGATCCGCTCTGATCGCGCGGGCGCTTCGCCGCCTCGGCGGCATTGGCCCGTGCCTGATCTTCGGGCAGGCGCAGCTGGCTGACGATCGCGGTGGTGCCGGCGATGATCCCCGCCGCCATATTGCCCTGGCGGAACTCCGGCAGGATCTGGGTCTGGATGATGACGCTCGACAATGCGTCGGTCAGCACCGGCTCGAGGCCGTAGCCGACCTCGACGCGGACCTTGCGCTCCTTCGGCGCGATGATCAGCAAGGCGCCGTCATTGCTCTCCTTGGAGCCGATCCCCCAGGCCCGGCCGAGACGGTAGCCATAGTCCTCGATCTCATAGCCCTGGAGATCCGGCACGGTGACGACGACGAGCTGGCGCCCGCTGTCCTGCTCGAGCTGGGCGAGCTGGTTGGAGATATCCTGGGCCTGCTCGGCGCTGAGCAGATGGGCGTCATCGACCACCCGCCCGGTCAGCTTCGGAAATGTCTGCGCTATCGCCAGCGAGGCGCAGATCAACAGGACGAACGCGGCCGCAAGCGCAGGAACGCGGCGAAATGCCGACATCAGGTCAGAAGCTCACCGTCGGCGGTGCCGCGGCGTTGGGCGCCGTCGCGGTGAAGGGCACCATCGGCTTGGCGCCGTAGATCACCTTCGCGCCGATGATGTCCGGGAAGGTGCGTATGCGCGTGTTATAGGCCTGGACCGCGCTGTTATAGTCGCGCCGCGCGATCGAGATGCGGTTCTCGGTCCCTTCGAGCTGGCTCTGCAGCGCGAGGAAGTTCTGGTTCGACTTGAGGTCGGGATATTTCTCGACCGTCACCAGCAGCCGGCCGAGCGATTGTGACAGCGCACCCTGGGCCGCGCCGAAATTCTCCAGCGCCTTGGGATCGGTCAGCTGATCGCTGGTGACGGTGACCGAGCTCGCCTTGGCGCGTGCCTCGGTGACGCCGATCAGCACGTCCTTCTCCTGCGCGGCATAGCCCTTCACCGTCGCGACCAGATTGGGGATGAGATCGGCGCGGCGCTGATACTGGTTCTGGACGTCGGCCCAGCGGGCCTTGACGGTTTCCTCGGCGGTAGGGATGCTGTTGATGCCGCAGGCCGAGAGCGAAAGCGCTGCTACCGGCGCGAGGAGATAGGACAAGCGGCGATCGGCCATCGGAGATTCCCTTGCGAGATCGTGAAGGCGCAGAGTTAGGCGCTCGCACGCCAGCCCGCAATCTCGACGACAGGAGGACGGGGCATGTTCAAGGATTTCAAGGCGTTCATCAATCGCGGCAACGTCCTCGACCTGGCGGTCGCGGTGATCATCGGCGCGGCCTTCGGCAAGATCGTCTCGTCGCTGACCGACGACATCATCATGCCGGTGATCGGCAAGATCTTCGGCAATGTCGACTTTTCCAATCATTTCGTGCGGCTCGGGCCGCTGCCCGCGGGATATGCCGGCTCGGTCGACAATTATGCCGAGCTCAAGAAGGCGGGCGTATCGCTGCTCGGCTATGGCAGCTTCATCACCGCCGCGGTCAACTTCCTGATCCTTGCTTTCGTCATCTTCCTGCTGGTGCGGGCCGCCACGCGGGTGATGGAGCAGCCGAAGGTCGAGGAGCCGGCCGCCGAGCCGACCGACGTCCTGCTGTTGCGCGAGATCAGGGACGAGCTGCGCAAGCGGGGGTGACGCTCGCTCCCTGTAACTCCCCTCCCTCTACCAGGGAGGGGTGAGGGGGTGGGTAGGCGCGCAGCGCCAGCGCGTAATGGCGAACCAGCGTCACTCGCGAAGGCCCACCCACCCCAACCCCTCCCTCAAGGGAGGGGCGGAACTCCGGCTACTCCGTCCAGTCCAGCCCGATCTCGCGGAAGAGGTCGCGATCCTCGTCCCATTTCGGATCGACCTTGACGTGGAGAAACAAATGGACCGGCTTGCCGAGCAGCTCGGCGAGCTCGCCGCGCGCCTTGCTGCCGATCTCCTTCAGCCGCGCGCCACCCTTGCCGAGGACGATCGCGCGTTGGCTGTCGCGAGCGACCAGGATCTGCTGGTGGATCGCGACCGAGCCATCACGACGCTCCTCATATTTCTCGGTGCGCACGCCGCTGGCATAGGGCAGCTCCTCGTGGAGCTGGCGGTAGATCTGCTCGCGGGTGAGTTCCGCAGCGAGCATCCGGTCGGTCGCATCCGACACCTGCTCGGCCGGGAAGTGCCATTCGCCCTCGGGCATGCGCGCGGCCAGGGCGCGTTTCAGATCGTCGACGCCGTCGCCGGTCAGCGCCGAGATCATGAAGCTGTCGGCAAAGCCGATGCGGGCGTTGAGCGCGGCGGTTGTCGTCAGCAGCTTGCCCTTGTCGGCGATGTCGACCTTGTTGAGCACCAGCAGCTTGGGCTCCGGCCGATCGGCAAGGCCCTCAAGGATCGCCTCGACCCGCGCGCCCGGATCGACCCGCGCATCGACCACCAGTGCGATCGCGTCGGCATCGACCGCCGAACCCCACGCCGCCGCGACCATCGCCCGGTCGAGCCGCCGGCGCGTATCGGTGAAGATGCCGGGCGTATCGACCAGCACGATCTGGCTCTCACCCGCTATCGCGATGCCCATCATCCGCGCGCGGGTGGTCTGCGCCTTGGCGCTGGTGATCGCCACCTTCTGGCCGACCAGCGCATTGACCAGGGTCGACTTGCCGGCATTGGGCGCACCGACCACCGCGACCACGCCGCACCGCGTCGCGCTCATCGGATCTGCTCCAGCAGTGCCGCCGCCGCGGCGGTTTCGGCCGCCTGTTTGGAGCCGCCATCCGCCACGGCGCTGCCAACACCGGCGATCTCGACGGCGATGGTGAAGCGCGGCGCATGGTGCGGGCCGCTGCGGCTCTCGACGCTGTAGACCGGCTGCTTATGACCGTGCGCCGCCGCCCATTCCTGGAGCGCCGCCTTGGGATGGCGCGACGCGCTGCTGACCCCTTCGAGCTGCGCCGCCCAGGCCGAGCGGATGAACTGGCGCGCGATATCGAGGCCGCCGTCGATATGCAGCGCCCCGATGAGCGCCTCGACGACGTCGCCCAGCACATTATCGCTGTCGGCAGCACCATCGCTGCGCGCCTGCTTGCCGAGACGCAGATGCGGCTTGAGGCCGATCGAGCGGCCAATATCGGCGCAGGTCTCGCGCGCAACCAGGGTGTTCAGCCGGCGCGACAGCTGGCCTTCGTCCTCCTCGGGAAAGCGATCGTAGATCCATTCGGCGATGACCAGCGCCAGCACCCGGTCGCCGAGAAACTCCAGCCGCTGGTAGTCCGGTCCGCCGCGGCTGGGATGGGTCAGCGCCTGCACGAACAACGCCGGATCGCGCGGGGCGTGGCCGAGTGTGCCGAGGATCCAGTCGCGCGGCAGATCGGTCATGCGATCGACCCGATCCGCGACCAGCGCGTCGCCGTGACCCAACGCCATGGCCGCCACCAGCTGGCGGTGCCATCGCTCGAGAACCAGATCGCCAGCGCACGACCGGTCAGATCGCCCCGCGCGACATAGCCAACGCCGCCGGCCTCGCCCGGGGCAAAGCGGCTGTCGGCGCTGTCGTCGCGATTGTCGCCCAAGACGAAATAATGCGCCGGCGGAACATGGAAATCGATCGTGTCGTCCGCTGCGGACATCCCGCCCGGCTGCAGAATCTCGTAGCTCCGCCCATTGGGCAGCCATTCGCGGTAGCGCGGCAGGCGGCAGAGGGCGCGCGCCTGGTCGCGACAGGGCGCCCGGCCATCGGTCAGCCGCCGGCGCTGCATCGGCACGCCGTTCAGCACCAGCCGGCCGTGGATCATCTGCACCCGGTCGCCCGGAAGGCCAATCAGCCGCTTGATATATTTGGTCGCGCCAGCCCTGAAGATGACGACGTCGCCGCGGTCCGGCCGCCCCCAGCGCGCCGCGAACAGCTGATCGCCCGGGAGCAGCAGCGGCTGCATCGAGCGGGAGGGGATCGAAAAGGGCGCAATGACGAAGGATCGCAGCGCCAATGCCAGCAGCGCCGCTCCGGCAAGCACTGCCGGCGAAAAAAACCGGCGGCTGACTAGGCTGGTAGCGCGCGCGTCGACCATCGCCCGGCTGTTCCGCCATGGCGCGGGTGAGGTCAAGGGCGCTTACTTAACGGCGGCGCACGCTTTGCCGGCGAGGTTGCGCCTCCTATGAGGGGGCAGGATTCGAAAGGCCGAGGAATGACGCGCGCGGCGGTGGAACGGGCCTGGGGCGAGTTGAGCAAGGTCGCGCCGCGCCGCCTCGCCGAGCTGTTCGATGCCGAGCCCGACCGGCTGGAACGACTGGCAATCGACCAGGCAGGCCTGTTGCTCGATTTCTCCAAGACCCATCTCGATGCCGCACTGGTTGCTGGCTTCGTCGCGCTGGCCGATGCCGCCGGCTTCGCCGAGGCGCGCGCCGCGCTGCTGCGCGGCGACGAGATCAACGCCACGGAAGGTCGCGCTGCCGAGCATCCGGCGGAGCGCGGCATGGGAGCGCCGGACAGCGTTCAGCGCGCCGCCGTCCTGCACGAGCGCATGCGCGCGCTGATCGATGCGATCGAGGCGGGCGCGCTCGGCCCGGTCTCGCACATCCTTCATATCGGCATCGGCGGCTCGGCGCTCGGGCCCGAGTTGCTGATCGAGGCGCTCGGCGGCGACAGCGGACGGTACGACACGGCGGTGGTGTCGAATGTCGACGGCGTCGCGCTGGAGGCGGTGCTCGACCGCTTCGATCCCCATGCGACGCTGGTCGTGATCGCCTCCAAGACCTTCACCACCGCCGAGACGCTGCTCAATGCCAACAGCGCACTTGGCTGGATGGCCGAAGCCGGGGTCGCAGACCCCTATGGCCGGGTCGTCGCGCTGACTGCCGATCCCGATGCGGCGGTCGCCTTCGGCGTCGACGAAACCCGCGTGCTGCCGTTCGCACAGAGCGTTGGCGGGCGCTATTCGCTGTGGTCGTCGGTCGGCTTTGCCGCCGCGCTCGCGCTCGGCTGGAACGGCTTCCAGGAGCTGCTCGAAGGCGCCGCCGAGATGGACCGGCATTTCAAGCTCGCCGCACTGGCGGAGAATGCGCCGGTGCTCGCCGCCTTTATCGATCTCTACTATGCGGTGCTGCGCCTAGCGGAGACGCGGGCGATCTTTGCTTATGACGAGCGGCTGCGGCTGCTGCCGGCCTATCTCCAGCAGCTGGAGATGGAATCGAACGGCAAGTCGGTGACGATCGACGGCCAGCCGATCGGCACCCCAAGCGCCGCGATTAGCTGGGGCGGGGTGGGGACGGACGCGCAGCATGCCGTCTTTCAGTTGCTCCATCAGGGCACGCATCTCGTGCCGGTCGAGTTCGTCGCCAGCATCGAGCCCGGCGACGGGCTCGACCCCGCCCATCACCGCATGCTGCTCGCCAATTGCTTCGCCCAGGGCGCGGCGCTGATGGCCGGCGCCGACGCCGAGGACCTGGCGCGTCGCTTCGCCGGCGATCGCCCGTCGACGACGATCCTGCTCGACCGGATCGATCCGGCCAGACTGGGGGCGTTGCTCGCCTTCTACGAACACCGCACCTTCACCGTCGCATCGCTGCTCGGCATCAATCCCTTCGACCAGTTCGGCGTGGAGCTGGGCAAGCGCATCGCCAAATCGATCGAGGCGGGCGAGGGCGGCACATTCGATCGATCGACCCAGGCGCTGATCGCCCGCGCCGGGCTGGACTGAGGAGCTCCCGTGAATTTCGATTATGATCTGTTCGTCATCGGCGCGGGCTCAGGCGGCGTCCGCGCCGCCCGCATCGCTGCCGGCCATGGCGCCAAAGTCGCGATCGCCGAGGAATATCGTGTCGGCGGGACCTGCGTCATCCGCGGCTGCGTGCCGAAGAAGCTGCTCGTCTACGGCTCGCATTTCGCCGAGGATCTCTCGGATGCGCGCCGCTTCGGCTGGATGGTGCCCGACTGCGATTTCGACTGGACCGTGCTGCGCGACAATGTCCTGGCCGAGGTCGACCGGCTCGAAGGGATCTACAGCGACACGCTCGGCAACAATAAGGTCGAGATCATCAGGGAACGCGCGGTGCTTACCGGGCCGCAGGAGATCTATCTCGCCGGCGGTCGCACCGTCACCGCGCGGATCATCCTGATCGCCACCGGCGCGACCCCCGACATCCCCGACGTCCCCGGCGCGGAGCACGGCATCACCTCGAACGAGGCGTTTCATCTCGAAGCCGTGCCGAAGCGCATCGCGATCGCCGGGGCGGGCTATATCGCCAATGAATTCGCCGGCATCTTCCACCAGTTCGGCGCGCAGGTAACGGTGCTCAATCGCACCGACGTGATCCTGCGCGGCTATGACGAGCAGATTCGCGACCGGCTGCTGCAGATCTCGACGGTCAAGGGGATCAACTTCCGCTTCCACGCCGTCTTCGAGCGGATCGAGAAGCAGGCCGACGGCTCGCTGCTGATCCACTGCAAGAAGGGCGAGCCGCTCGCGGTCGACACGTTGATGTTCGCCACCGGCCGCCGGCCGAATGCGCGCGGCATCGGCCTCGAGGACATCGGCGTGAAGCTCGACGAGGAGGGCGCGGTGGTGGTCAACGAGGACAGCCGCTCGTCGGTCGAGTCGATCTTCGCGGTCGGCGACGTCACCAATCGCGTCCAACTGACGCCGGTCGCGATCCGCGAGGGCCAGGCCTTCGCCGACACCCAGTTCGGCAACAAGCCAACGCGGGTCGACTATGACTGCATCCCCTCTGCGGTGTTCAGCCACCCGCCGATCGCCGCGGTCGGCATGACCGAGGGACAGGCCCGCAACCGGCTGGGCTCGGTCAAGACCTTCACCAGTGATTTCAGGGCGATGAAGAATATCCTTGCCGGCCGTAATGAGCGCTCGCTGTACAAGCTAGTGGTCAATGCCGCGACCGACGTGATCGTCGGCATCCACATGATCGGCCCCGACGCGCCGGAGATCCTCCAGGCCGCGGCAATCGCGGTCAAGGCGAAGCTGACCAAGGCGCAATTCGACGAAACCATCGCGCTGCATCCGACAATGTCGGAAGAACTGGTCCTAATGCGCTGATTCTTCTTTCTTCGTCATTCCCGCGTAGGCGGGAATGACGAAGTGGGACGGGGGCAGCGCCCGCGCGCCTCAACCCACCCGGTTCGACACCAGCTCGTCCACCACCGCCGGATCGGCGAGGGTCGAAGTGTCGCCGAGATTGCTCGTGTCGCCCTCGGCGATCTTGCGAAGAATCCGCCGCATGATCTTGCCGCTGCGCGTTTTCGGCAGCGCCGGCGCGAACTGGATCGCATCCGGCGTGGCGATCGGACCGATTTCGTGGCGGACCCATTGCACCAGCGTCTTGCGCAGATCCTCGTCCGGCGTGACATCGGCATTGGCGGTGACGAAGGCATAGATGCCTTGGCCCTTGATCTCGTGCGGCATGCCGACCACCGCCGCCTCGGCGACAGAGGCATGGGCGACCAGCGCGCTTTCGACCTCCGCGGTGCCGAGCCGGTGACCGGAGACGTTGATCACGTCGTCGACCCGGCCGGTGATCCAGTAATAGCCGTCCTCGTCGCGGCGGCAGCCGTCGCCGGTGAAATATTTGCCGGGATAGGTGGTGAAATAGGTGCTGATGAAGCGCTCGTGATCGCCCCAAACCGTGCGCATCTGCCCGGGCCAGCTGTCGAGGATGCAGAGATTGCCGCTTGTCGCGCCCTCGAGCAGCTTGCCCTCGGCATCGACCAGCGCCGGTTTGACGCCGAAGAAGGGCTTGGTCGCCGATCCTGGCTTCAAGGGGATCGCGCCGGGCAACGGCGTGATCATCGCCGCGCCGGTCTCGGTTTGCCACCAGGTATCGACGATCGGGCAGCGGCCTTCGCCGACAACGCGATGATACCAGCCCCAGGCCTCGGGGTTGATCGGCTCGCCGACCGTGCCGAGCAGCTTGAGCGATTTGCGGCTGGTCCGGGTGACGTAATCATCGCCCTCGCGCATCAGCGCGCGGAGCGCCGTCGGCGCGCCGTAGAAGATCGACACGCCGTGCTTGTCGACCACCTCCCAGAAACGCGACGCGCTCGGCCAGGTCGGGATGCCCTCGAACATCAGCGTTGTCGCGCCATTCGCGAGCGGTCCGTAGACGACATAGCTATGGCCGGTGACCCAGCCGACATCGGCGGCGCACCAGTAGATGTCGGGCGCGCGGTAATCGAACACCAGATCGTGCGTCATCGACGCCCAGACGAGATAGCCGCCGGTCGTGTGCAACACGCCCTTGGGCTTGCCGGTCGAGCCTGAGGTGTAGAGGATGAACAGCGGCTCCTCGGCGTTCATCACCTCGGGCGGGCAGTCCTCGCTCGCGACCGACAGCGCTTCGTCCCAGGGCACGTCCCGGCCGGGCTCCAGCGGCACATTGGCGCCGGTATGCCCCACGACCAGCACATGATTGACCGAGGGGCATTGCTGCACCGCCTCGTCGACGCTCGCCTTCAACGGGATGAGCTTGCCGCCGCGCCGGCCCTCGTCGGCGGTGATGACAAGGCTGGAATCGCAATCCTGGATGCGGCCAGCGAGCGCATCGGCCGAGAAGCCGGCGAAGACCACCGAATGGATCGCGCCGATCCGCGCGCAGGCGAGCATCGCGATCGCCGCCTCGGGGATCATCGGCAGGTAGATCGTCACCCGGTCGCCCTTGCCGACGCCGAGCGCCTTGATCGCATTGGCCGCGCGGCAGACCTCGCGGTGCAGCTCGCGATAGGTCAGCTTGCGGCCGTCGGTTTTGGGATCATCCGGCTCCCAGATGATCGCGATCTGGTCGCCGCGGGTACCGAGATGACGGTCAAGGCAATTGGCTGCGACGTTCAGCGCGCCATCGGCGAACCAGCGGATGTGGAAGTCCTTCTGGTCGTAGGAGGTGTCCTTGACCTGGGTGAAGGGGGTGATCCAGTCGACCCGCTTGCCATGCTCGCCCCAGAAAGCGTCAGGGTCGCTGACCGACGCCTGGTACATGCCGGCATAGGTCTCGGCGTTGATCTTGGCGCGGGCGGCCCATTCGGCCGGTACCGGGTAAACCTCATCCGTCATTGATTTGATCCTTCCCCGGCCATGTCATGCCGTCGGCGCGTGACGCGGGCAAGTCTCAGCCGCGGGCCCGGGCGATGTACATGTCGATCGCCGTCTCCAGCACGGTGATCGGGACGGAGGCGGCGCGGATGATCGCGTCGTTGAAGTCGCGCAGGTCGAAGCGCGGGCCGAGCGCCTGTCTCGCCTTCTCGCGCAGGCGCAGCATCTCGATCTGGCCGATCTTGTAGCCGCAGGCCTGACCGGGGGTGGCGCAATAGCGGTCGATCTCGCTGGTGGTGCTGTCGAGCGCGTCGCCGGTATGCTGGTGCATCCACGCGATCGCCTGCTCGCGGGTCCAGCGCAGCGAATGGAGGCCAGTGTCGACGACCAGCCGCACCGCGCGCAGCAGCTGATCCTGGAGATAGCCGATGCGGCTCAGCGGATCGTCCCTGTAGACGCCGATCTCGTCGGCCAGCTTTTCGGCGTAAAGCGCCCAGCCTTCGACATAGGCGTTGAACTGCATCAGCGAGTCGATCAGCGGCACCTCGGCAGCATGTTCGGCGAGATAGGCGCCCATCCAGACGTGGCCGGGAATCGCCTCATGCGCGGTCAGCGTGCCGAGCGAACGGCGCGGCCAATTCCCCATCGATTTGAGGTTGATGTAATAGATCGCCGGCCTCGAGCCATCGACCGCCGCGAAGTTCATATAGCCCTGCGGCGCACCATTCTGAATGTCGACCGGCACGCGCTTGACCAGCACCGGCGCCTTCAGGTCGAGCCGCGACAGCTTGGCCATGCGCGGGCGCATCGCCGCGATCAGCCCGTTGATATAGTCGAGCAGTTCGGCGCGGCCCGCGTCGCTGTCGGCGAAGAACTGACGCCGGTCATGGCCGAGCGCCACCAGCCGCTCGCCGACGCTGCCCTTGGTCATCCCCTGGCCGCGCAGCAGCACCTCGATCTCGGCCTCGATCGCGCGGGTCTGCTCCAGCCCGATGTCGTGGATCGCCTTGGGGCTGAGCTCGGTGGTCGTGCCGACGCGCAGCAGCCAGGCGTAATAGGCATCGCCCTTCGGCAGCCGCCACACCCCGGCGTCATGGCTCGGGCGCAACGCCTTCAGCGTCGCGATCTGGCGGTCGAAGGCGGGATAGACCTGCTCGGTGACGATTCTCGCCGCGCGGCTTGCCCAGTCCCCGGGGAGGTTCGCTGCCTTGGTCTTGCGATCAAGCGAAGTCACCATGCGCTGGCTCGCCACCGGCATCGCCCGCGCATCGTTCAGTTGCTTGAGGATGTTGCTGACGATGAAATCGGGCGGGGTGACGCCGTGGCCGGCGTCGGCGCGGACCCGATCATTCTCCTGGTCGAGCTGGGCGGCGAATCCCCCCAGCCGGGCAAGATAGGCGTCGGCATCATTGGCATTGGCGACGCGCTGCTTGGAATCGAGCAACTCGGGCAGATTGGCAAAGGCGCTGCCGCTCTGGTCGACGACATAGGGCCCGGCGCTCTCGTTCATCGCATCGCCGAGGCCATTGCGGCCGAAGTCGAAACCGTTCCCGGCATGCCCCAGCTCCAGCGCATAGCCGACGCTGTCGTGGAGAATCTGGTCGTGCGGATCGAGCGAGGCGCGATCGATCGCGCCGAGCCGGCGGGCATAGCCCTCGAAGAAGGTCGCGCGCTTCGCGATGCCGGCCCGCGAAAGGTCGTCCAGT
>Ga0207667_10002742_pt1 | contig 21772 bp, 15 predicted proteins | sample KBSCornC52_FD_184301 | JGI IMG/M metagenome (GOLD analysis project Ga0207667, IMG submission 184301) | Corn rhizosphere microbial communities from Kellogg Biological Station, Michigan, USA - KBS Corn C5-2 (SPAdes) (version 2) | ecosystem: Host-associated > Plants > Roots > Rhizosphere > Soil ...
CAAGTCGCCACCAAAGCTTCGACCAGCACCAGCACGCCGAGCGTGCCGGCGGCGAAGCGGTGGGTTTGTTCGCGCCACGCCTTGTGGGTTTCCACCGGCCGATTGGGGAACGCCTTGTCGGCCTTGGCCACGGCAGCCGGCTTCACCGGCCAGGTGACACGCCCGTAGCAGGTCGGCCAGTCGGGGCACGACAGCCCGGCGTTCGACAACCGCACGAACGAACCGTACATGATCAGGAAAAACGCGAGCACGCACGCCACCCACGCCAGCACGCGCAAGGGAAGACTGGCGGCCGGCATCACAGCGCCACCTTGACCGCTTTCTTGAGATCCTGCCGCAAACCTTCCGGATCGAATCCGGCGGTGTAGTGCAGCATCGCTTTGCCGCTCGGCGTCACCAGCAATGCGCTGACCGAATCGGACGGCGTCGGACGCAGGTCGTCCAGCGCGTGCGAAGAAGTGGTCGCGAGCGTCCAGACCCGTTCGAAACCTGCGACGGCCGCGCCCTGCGGCGGCTCACCGAGGTACACCAGCCGCAACTTGTCGGCTTGCCGGTCGAGCGTGATCTGCACGCGATGGACCAGGTCGAGCTGGCGCAGGCACTTTTCGGCGCAGCCCGGTCCCGGCAGCGCCACCAGCGTCCATACGGCATCGTGGTTGTCGAACGTGAACGAGGTGCCGTCCGCACGTTGCACCGGCACGCCGGCGAGATCGCGTTCCGGCTGGATGCGCTGGCCATAGCTGCGGCCGTGCGGCACCCAGCCATTCAGCGTGAGCCCCAGCATCACGATCACCGGTACCAGGAAGATCGCGACGATCAGGCCAGCCTGCAAGCGGCGTCGATTGCGCAAATTCATGATGGAACCTCAAACGTCAATGTACGTGAAAGTCTGTGTGCCTGCCCCGGATCGAGGGGTGGAACCATTGCGCAGCAGTGGCTTCGGGGATGGGTTATTCCTCGTCCGTGGCGACTTCATCGTGCTTGACACGATGCAGCACGACGAACATCACGATCGCGGCTAGCGCGAAGCTGAACCACTGCAACGCGTAGGCGCGGTGGCGGGCGGGTGGCATCACGTTGGCCGTCCAGCTGCGGATATAGGCGCTGTGTGGATCGGGATCGATCAGGAGGACATCCGGATACACGCGGGTGTGCAGATCATCCGCGATCAACCGCGTATCGATCCACGTCACCAGCTTGGGCCAGGTTTTTTCACGCACCAGCGGATTGCCGCCCAGCTTCAGGCCCGGCAACGGTGGCGGTGCGTAGATGCCGGTGAGCGTCACCGGCTGATCGGGAATCGGCGGAATGTCGGGCAACGTGGTCGAGTCCGCGCCCATCTTGGCGAGAAAGCCCAGATTCACCAGCAGGGTTCGCGTCGAAGCTTCCGGCAGGAACGGCACGAACACCATCACGCCCAGCCGTCCCGAGCGCATCTGGTCGTCCAGCAGATACACGCGATCGCCTTGCAGCCGGCCGGTGACCTTGACGTGCGGATAGGCATCCGGCGCGCGTTCGGCGCGCGCGTCGGAAAGACCGACCAGCGACGCGGCCGCGGCGTTGTGGAAACGCGCCAGCACCGTCTCCTTGTAGGCCGCGCGTTCGAGCTGCCACACGCCCAGCGCGCAGAACACCGCCACGCCGAAGAGGGTCAACAACACCGCGAACGGACCGGGACGCCGCAACCGCATCATGCCGCGCACATCGCCGGCCGCGTAGGCCGCGACGCTATAATTGCCCTTTCCGCCCGCACCATACCCATGACGTTCGCCACTCTATACAAGGCCGTACTGGTCATCGTGTTTCTGGTGGTGATTTTCGAACTGGGACAGGCGCTGTATTTCATGATGACCGACCGTACCGGCAGCAACCGTACGGTATGGGCGTTGACGCGGCGCGTCATCTTCTCGGTGCTGCTGTTCGCGCTGATCGTGATCGGTATCGTCACCGGCATACTGCATCCGCACGGGGTGTACGTGCGCTGAGATTGAGGACTGCGACCCGTAATTATCGCAAAGTCTGGTCAACCATGCGATGTGCAAGGGCGGGCAACCGAAGCAATGACCGGTCGGTAAAATCCGCGCGAAAGCACGAGGCCGCGGCGGGTCCTGCCGGCGCCAGATCCATGGTCTCCGATCCCGCTCCTTCCAGACTGTAGACAACAAGAACCGGCCCAAAGCCAAACCACGTCCGCGAAGCGCCAATACCACGACCTTTTCGGCCGCGAGGGTGATCGCGGCTGAGGGCCGTCCTGCGCAACGCTACTTGGAAGGTTGTACGCCGGACGCTTCGTGGCCCGGAGGCGCGCCTGGTGCAACCAGGCCAAGCCTGGCGGCACGCGCGTCGATTTCCTTGTCGAGCGAACGTGCAGTGGCCAACTCGGCGTTGCCGGCATCCGTCTGCCCGCTGTGCAATTTCGCCAGTCCAAGGCCGTAATGCGACCACGCCGTGTGTGGTGATTGCGCGAGGGCCTGCTGATACGCCTTGATCGATTCAGCGTAGCTGCCCATCCGTAGATACACCATGCCCATACTGTCCAGGTAAGCCGCGCGGTCACCGTCGCGTTTGATGGCTTTGCGGCAATCGTGCAGCGCATCTTTCAGTGCCTGGTTGGCCAACGCGCGCGCCCAGCACCGCTCGTTGAGCGCGCCGCCCAGCGAAGCGTCGTCCTCATGTACGCGAATCCATGCGTCCAGCAAAGGCAGGGCGTTGGCCGGCTCGCCGATGGCGACATAAAGCGACGCGATGGAACGGGACTGCATCGAACCGGGTGGCGCAAGCTTTTGCGCTGCCGCGAGATCCGCCGCGGCGCCGGTTTCGTCTTTTTTCCTGTAACGCAGCCGGGCGCGCAGCAGCGATGCATCGAGATTCTTCGGATCGATGGCCAGCGTCTTGTCCAGGTCGTCCAATGCCGCTTCCGGCTGTTTCTGGGCGAGCAGGATGCGGGCACGTATCAAGTGATCGTCCGCACTGTCCGGATCCAGTCGGATGGCCGCATCCAGATCGGAAAGCGCGTTCGCGAGTTCACCACGAGCCCGACGCGCTTGGCCGCGCAATGCATAATCGGCCGCCGTCTTCGGTTCGCCCGCGGCATCGTTCGCCGCGGCAGCGGCCGCCTCATGCGCTCCGATCGAGGCGGTGTCCAGCGAAAACACCCGGCCACCGTTGTACGTGAAATAAAGCTTGCGCTGGCTATTGGCGATATACATGTGATGGGCCAGCATGAAATCGACGCCGAGGATCATGTCGGTTGAGCCATCACCGATATTGCCGTCCATGACCAGCATCTCGCTGTGCCGGATCGTTTCGGTGCCGACCGAGAACGTGTCGATGGGCACGATCCATGATTGATATGTTTTGGCCCCGATGCCGTGGACAGGGCCACCTGCCTTCACGCCCGGCCCGTGCAGATCGATGCCCACGCGTTCGGCGGCCCGCCGGTCGAGCAGGGTGGCGACGGCACCGCTGTCCAGCAAGGCGCGGACCGTTTTGCCATCGATCGTCACGTCGACGAAACTGCGCCGGTCGTTCAAACTGACGGAGGGATGCAAGTCGGCAACGTTGTAGGTGCCGCCGCCCTTGACCCAATAAGCCAGCGCCGACTTGCGGCAGCCCTCCGGCTTGAACAGCGTCACCTTGCCCTGCGCGAGGTCGATTTCAAGATCCGCGAAATCGAGCAGATTGGCACCCAACGATGCCTGGCCTGCGTCCGACCCGCCGACCACGAAATCGATGTTGTGCAGATCCGTATCGAGGATGCCGAGATCCTTGATCTTGGTCACTTCCGCAACGGCGGAGCCGCCGATTCCAGCCACGCGGAACCCGAATGGCGCGGGGGAAACCTTCAATCCCAACGCACCGGCATTGGCGTGCGACATGAAGCTGAAGAATGCGCCGGTGTCGATCGCGAAGCGCGTCACCGCGCCGTTGACCTTGACGAGCGTGGTGGGCCGTTCGCCGAGCATCTCGACAGACAGCGTGCCGTATTTGGCCAGCGTGCACTTGGCTCGCACTGGACCCGCGCAGACGAGCAGTGCGCAGGCGGCCAGCCAAAGCCATCGTGACGCTCCGCGTTCCATCGAGCCCCCGCGCCGTGGGCGGCGTGCCCTGATTCAACGAGAGACCTTCAATCGGTGCCGAGCAACCCGTACGAAGGTGAAACGGACCGCGGCACGAAGCTACAGGATATACACGAACAGGAACAGGCACAGCCAGATCACGTCCACGAAGTGCCAGTACCACGACACCGCCTCGAACGCGAAGTGGTTCTCGCGGTTGAAGTGCCCGCGCAGGCAACGCAGCCACATCACGATCAGCATGATGGTGCCGAGGGTGACGTGCAGGCCGTGGAAGCCGGTGAGGATGTAGAACGTCGCACCATAGATGCCGCTGTGCAGCGTCATGTTGAGGTGCACGTACGATTCCCAGTACTCGTACGCCTGGCAGCACAGGAAGGTCAGGCCCAGCAGGATGGTGAGGCCGAGGAACCCGATCAGGCGCTTGCGGTTGCCGATGCGCAGGGCGTGATGCGCGATCGTCACGGTAATGCTGGAGGACAACAGCAGCAGCGTATTGAGCAGCGGTATCCCCCACGGCGAGCCGGCGATGAAGGAACCGCCCACCGCCTGCGGACCATTGGTCGGCCACGTCGCCGAGAAGCCCTGCCAGATGTAGGCGTTGGTGATGACGCCCTTGTCGCCGATGCCGCCAAGCCACGGCACCACGAAGGTGCGGATGTAGAACAGGCCGCCGAAGAACGCGGCGAAGAAAAATATCTCGGAGATGATGAACCACATCATCCCCATCCGGAACGAGGTATCCACCTGACTGTTGAAGGTGCCCTTCATCGATTCCCGGATGACGTTGCCGAACCACCCGAACATCATGCCGATGATGGTCAACGCGCCGAGCGTCAGGACGATCTTGCCGGACAGGTCGTGACCATTCAGCCAGTTCGCCGCCCCGGCCATGAACAGGAACATCCCGATGACCGCGATGATCGGCCAGCGGCTCTTGTGCGGGACGTAGTAAACGTTGGCGTCAGGTTGGTTCATTGGACGGTTCCGGTTCTCGTGACTGGCGTGGCGAAGGCTGGGTCAATGCAGGATTGGAATTTGTGAAAAGTGACCCTGTACGAGGCTGGCGATGAAAAACGCGAGCGCGAGTGCGCCGATGATCCACGCGGTGCGGCGCGAAGCAGCCTTGCGGCGCGCTTGCATTTCCATCGCCACGTCGGCCCGATCCCCCACCGGCTTTTCCACATCAACTTTTTCGCTCGTTCGAAGCATGCTTGCTCTTGTTGAAAGTCAGGCCATGGATGGCCGTTCTGGTGCCTGTTCCGCGGAATCGCTGAAGTGGCTCCATCGCTTCCCCACAGCAGCGATCACGGATGATCGCAAACTTTCCTCAGGGCATGGATGCCCGTTCTGGTGCCTGTAACCCGGATCGTTGGTTCACCCTTGACCCCAGTGCAGCAGGATCAGGGATGATCGCAAAATCAATGACTCACGTCGCCGTGCGCGAGCTGGCTGTCGTCGATCACCGGCGGCACCGTGAAGCTGTGGTGCGGCGCCGGCGACGGCAGCGTCCACTCGAGCCCGTAGGCATGTTCCCACACCCGCGAGGTTGCCTTGGCCTTGGAGAAGAACACGCAGTGGACCACCACGCCCACCAGGATCAACTGGCTGGCGCCGAACCAGAAGCCACCGATCGAGGACACCATGTTCCAGTCGGCGAACGCCACGTTGTAATCGGGAATGCGGCGCGGCATGCCGGCGAAGCCCAGGAACTGCTGCGGGAAGAACAGCACGTTCACCGAGATCACGCTGGACCAGAAGTGCAGCTTGGACCAGAAGGTGGAATACATGTGGCCCGACCACTTGGGCAGCCAGTAGTACACCGCGCCGATGATCGAGAACAGCGCGCCGCCGACCAGCACGTAGTGGAAGTGCGCGACGATGAAGTAGGTGCCGTAGTACTGGAAGTCGGCCGGCACCAGCGCCATCATCACGCCGGAGAAGCCGCCGATCGAGAACAGCACGATGAAGCCGATTGCCCACAGCATCGGCGTTTCGAAGCTGAGCGAGCCCTTCCACATCGTGGTGACCCAGTTGAAGATCTTCACGCCGGTCGGCACCGCGATCAGCATGGTCGAGAACATGAAGAACACCTCGGCGCCCAGCGGCAGGCCGACCGTGAACATGTGGTGCGACCACACGATGAACGACAGGAACGCGATGCACGCGATCGCGTACACCATCGCCTTGTAGCCGAACAGCGGCTTGCGCGCGAAGGTCGGCACGATCTCGGAGATGATCCCGAAAGCGGGCAGGATCATGATGTAGACCTCGGGGTGCCCGAAGAACCAGAACACGTGCTGGTACATCACCGGGTCGCCGCCCGCGCCGGCGTTGAAGAAGTTGGTGCCGAAGAAGCGGTCGAACAGCATCATGGTGACCGCGCCGGCCAGCACCGGCATCACCGCGATCACCAGGAACGAAGTGATCAGCCACGACCAGCAGAACATCGGCATCTTCAAAAGATCGAGGCCCGGCGCGCGCAGGTTCAGGATGGTGGCGATGATGTTGATCGAGCCCAGGATCGACGAGATGCCCATCAGGTGGATCGCGAAGATCATGAACGCGATCGACTCGCCGCCCTGCAACACCAGCGGCGGATACATCGTCCAGCCCGCGGCCGGCGCGCCGCCCGGCATGAAGAACGTCGAGAGCAGCAGGATGAACGCGAACGGCAGGATCCAGAACGACAGGTTGTTCAAGCGTGGCAGCGCCATGTCGGGCGCGCCGATCTGCATCGGGATCATCCAGTTCGCGAGGCCGACGAACGAGGGCATGATCACCCCGAAGATCATCACCAGCCCGTGCATGGACGTCAGTTCGTTGAAGAAGTAGGGCTGCATCAACTGCATGCCCGGCTCGAACAACTCGGCGCGGATCAGCATCGCGAAGCTGCCGCCCACGAACAGCATCAGGAACGAGAACAGCAAATACAGCGTGCCGATGTCCTTGTGATTGGTGGACATGAACCAACGCTCGAAGAAGCTTTGGTGATGCTCTTCGTGATGGATGGCTTGCGCTGTGCTGGACATGGTGCGAATCCTCTAAAATGCCTTGCTGCTTCTGTTACTGCATCAACCCTTGGCCGGAACCGGCTGCTGCGGTTCCACCCGCGCGGTGCGCGCGGCCTTGTCAAGCGTCGCCGCGTTCTGCTGCGCGGTCAGCCATGCGTTGAACTCCTCGCGCGGCAACACCTTCACCACGACCGGCATCGCGCTGTGGTCCTGGCCACACAACACGTAGCACTGGCCGAGATAGGTGCCGGGCTTGTCGACCTTGGCCCAGGCGTCGTTCATGATGCCCGGAATGGCATCGCGCTTGGCCGCGAAATCGGGCACCCACCAGCCATGGATCACGTCGTCGGCGGTGATCAGGAAGCGCACCTTCACGCCGGCCGGAATCACCAGCGGGTGGGTCACGTCGAGCAGGTAGTCGTTGCTGCCGTCGGGCGCCTTGATGCTGTAGGGACTGATGCCGGAATCGAGTTGACGCGCGGCGTTGCTGTCCGCAGCGAGGCGCGAGTAGATCGTCGGCACCTTGGTGACGGGCTTGCCGTCGTAGCTGATGTAGTCATAGCGCCACAGCCACTGGTAGCCAGTGACCTTGACGGTCATCACCGCATCGGTGGAGTTGTACATCTCGCGGGTGAGGAGGGTGGCGGGCGCGGCAAGACCGATCAGGATCAGCACCGGCACCACCGTCCAGCCGATTTCGAGCAGGGTGTTGTGGCTCCAGGTTTCGGCCACCGCGCCTTTGGAGCGGCGGAAGCGGACCATCGCGATGAACATCGCGCCGAAAACCAGCACGCCCAGCGCCACGCAGACCCACAGCGCGGCCATGTGCAGATTCCAGATCTGCTGCGACACGGGCGTCGCGCCCTTGGGCAGGTTCATCTGCCACGGAACCGGGTTGGCGGCAGCAGCCATCGAGACGAGCAGTGCACCGAAGGCGGCACCCGCCCCCACGATTCGCCGCTTGCAATTGCTGGAACTCATCGTCATCACACCCCGGATAGCCTGTTGTCTGTGTTGTCCACGCGTCGCATCAGTTGTCGCGCCAGCCGCTGCGGCCGGACAGCAGGGTCTTGAGCCATCGCGACAATTGCATACGCTCGTCGTCGCCAAGGCATTGCCCCACTTCCTGCTCGCGTCCCTGCGCGGCCAACACCACGTGCCTGTGGCCATCGCCGCGTTCCAGCACCCGCACTTTCACCCACGCCGCGGGAAACGTGCTGACGGCACGGCCGCGCGACGGAAGCTGCTCGATTCGGAGGTGATCCGTACCCAGCGTGATGCGCTCCCTGCGATCCCCGCTGCGCCACACCAGCCAGAACGCGATCGCCACCACGGGGATCTCGATCAGCGCGAACAATGGCGCGAACACGTCGCCACTCCACGCCGCCAGTGCTGCAACAAGCAACGCCGCGATGCACACTTCCCACGTCAACCGGCGAACCTGGCTGCGGCTGAGCGCCCGATTGGGCGCCAGCAGCAGCGTCACCTGTCCGGTTTCGGCAGCCACCGGTAGACGTGTGATCATGGACATTCACGGTACCGCAATTCGGGAATCATAAGGCCGCGCGGCCATTGCAGCAAGAATAGCCCGACGGCGCGGGTGGTTTCTGCCGCGCGTCATTGGCTGCATCGTACGCAAGACGTACAATGGACGGTCACGCTTCGAGTTGCCGTCATGGCCGAGATCCTTTCCCCCGAGTTGCCGCCGCAGCCATCGCCGACGCGCGCCCGCATCACCGCGGCATGGTCGCGCGAGGAGAACGAAGCGGTCAACGAATTGCTGGCGCAAGCCGAGTTTTCCGAGGACGCGCGTGCGCGGATCGAAGCGCAGGCCGCCGAACTGGTCACCCGCGTGCGCGCCAAGCAGGATCAGCGCAGCGCCGTCGCCGCCTTCATGCAGCAGTATGACCTGTCGAGCAACGAAGGCATCCTGCTGATGTGCATCGCCGAGGCGCTGCTGCGGATTCCCGACAGCGAAACCGCCGACCGGCTGATCCGCGACAAGCTGACCGAAGCCGATTGGAAGAAACACCTCGGCACCAGCAAGTCGGTGCTGGTCAATGCCTCGACCTGGGGCCTGATGCTGACCGGCCATCTCGTCACGCTGCCCGATGCGACGCGAAGCGACTACCAAGCCGCGCTGCGTCGCCTGGTCAACCGCGCCGGCGAACCGCTGGTGCGGCTGGCCGTGCGCCAGGCCATGCGCATCATGGGCCAGCAGTTCATCATGGGGCGCGACATCAAGTCGGCGCTGGCGCGCACGCAGCGCAACGGCAACGCCGCGTATCGCTACTCGTTCGACATGCTGGGCGAAGCCGCGCTCACGCAAACCGCCGCCGACATGTATCTCGGCGCGTACCGCAATGCGATCGACGCGGTGGGCCGGCACCCGAAAGCGGGCGACGTGCTGGAAGCCCCGTCGATTTCGGTGAAGCTGTCGGCGCTGCACCCGCGCTATGAAGTCGCCAAGCGCGCACGCGTGCTGGACGAACTGGTGCCGCGCCTGCTGGACCTGTCGCAGCAGGCGATGGCGCGCGGCATCGGCTTGACGGTCGACGCCGAGGAAGCCGCGCGCCTCGAACTATCGCTGGACGTGCTGCACAAGGTGTTCACGCACCCGTCGCTGGAAGGCTGGAGCGGTTTCGGCCTTGCGGTGCAGGCTTACCAGAAGCGCGCACCGTTCGTGCTGGACTGGCTGGCCGAAACCGCGCGCGCCGCCGGGCGCCGCTGGTGCGTGCGGCTGGTGAAGGGCGCGTACTGGGACGCCGAAATCAAGCTGGCCCAGGAACTGGGGCTGTCGGGCTATCCGGTGTACACGCGCAAGCCGAACACCGACGTGTCCTACCTCGCCTGCGCGATGGCGATGTTCGAGGCCGGCGCCGACCTGATCTATCCGGAATTCGCCACCCACAACGCGCACACCATTGCCGCGATCCATCACATCGCGCGCGGACGTCCGTTCGAATACCAGCGCCTGCACGGCATGGGCCAGGAACTGTACGACGAGGTGATCGGCAAGGATCACCTGAACGTGCCCTGCCGCGTGTATGCGCCCGTCGGCAGCCACAAGGATCTGCTGCCTTACCTGGTGCGCCGGCTGCTGGAGAACGGCGCCAACACCAGCTTCATCAACCACGTGGTGGACGAGTTCCTGCCGATGAAGCAACTGGTCGGCGACCCCTGCGAAGTGGTGCGCGGATTTGCCTCCAAGGCGCATCCGCGCATTCCGCTTCCCGTCGACCTCTATGGCGAGCTGAGGAAAAATTCCATGGGCGTCAATCTGTCCAACGACAACGAACTTGCGGGCCTCGCCGAGGCCGCCAACCGACATCCCGGCCCCTGGCACGCCGCACCACTGGTGCCCGGCGCCATGCCGGAAGGCAACACGGTGAAGGTCACCAACCCCGCCGATCGCCGCATCGAAATCGGCACCTGGCGGGGCGCCAGCGAGGCCACGGTGCAGAAGGCACTGGCCAACGGCGTGGCCGCACAACCGGCGTGGGATCGCCTGCCGGCGGCCAGCCGCGCGGCGATCCTAGAACACGCCGCTGACCAACTCGAAGCGCGCCGCGGCGAATTCATCTCGATGTGTGTGCGCGAAGCCGGCAAGACGCTATCCGCGTCGATCGCCGAAGTACGCGAGGCGGCCGATTTCCTGCGCTACTACGCAACCATGGCGCGGCGCCTGTTCGGCCATCCGGAAACCCTGCCCGGCCCGACCGGTGAAACCAACGAACTGTCGCTGCACGGCCGCGGCGTGTTCGTGTGCATCAGCCCGTGGAACTTCCCGCTGGCCATTTTCACCGGCCAGATCGCGGCCGCCCTGGTGTCGGGCAATGCCGTGATCGCCAAGCCGGCCGAACAGACCACGCTGATCGCGCACGCGATGATCAAGTTGCTGCACGCAGCCGGCATTCCGGCCGACGTGCTGCAGTTCGTGCCCGGTGACGGCGCGGTGGTCGGTCCGCTGCTGACTGGCGACAAGCGCGTCACAGGCGTGGCCTTCACCGGTTCGACCGAAACCGCGCGCGCCATCAACCGCGCACTCGCCGGACGCGATGCGCCGATCGCCGCGCTGATCGCCGAAACCGGCGGGCAGAATGCGATGATCGCCGATTCGTCCGCGCTACCCGAACAACTGGTAAAGGACGTCGTCGCCTCGGCGTTCGATTCGGCCGGACAACGCTGTTCGGCCAGCCGCGTGCTGTACGTGCAGGACGTGGTCGCCGACAAGGTCATCAAGATGCTGGCCGGCGCGATGGACGAATTGAAGGTGGGTGATCCGGCGTTGCTGTCGACGGACGTCGGCCCGGTCATCGACGACGACGCGCTCGGCATGCTGGACAAGCACGCCGCGAAGATGGACAAGCTGGCGAAGAAGATCAACCAGGTCGAACTGGGCGAGGATTGCGCGCATGGCACGTTCTTCGCGCCGCGCGCCTATGAAATCCCGTCGCTGGAATTGCTGGAGCGCGAAGTGTTCGGCCCGGTCCTGCACGTGGTGCGCTGGAAGGCCGGCGACCTGGACAAGGTGATCGACCAGGTCAACGCCACCGGCTACGGCCTCACCCTCGGCATCCACAGCCGCATCGACGAAACCGTGGAGTACATCACTGCCCGCATGCGCGTCGGCAACTGCTACGTGAACCGCAACCAGATCGGCGCGATCGTCGGCTCGCAACCTTTCGGCGGCGAAGGTCTTTCCGGCACCGGTCCCAAGGCCGGCGGTCCGCATTATCTGTTGCGCTTCGCGACCGAACGTTCGCTGTGCATCAACACCACCGCCGCGGGCGGCAACGCGAGCCTGCTCACGCTGCAGGATTGACGGCCGAACCTTTCATGCACGAACCGCCGCGAACCTGCTTCGCGGGAGCGCCCGTGCATTCACGCTGAACGTTCCCTGACGCGTATCGCCGCGTTTGTCGAACGTTCATTTGCGATCGCGATTGCGGATGAAACCGACCCGAGTCTGAACCGGGTGGCGGCATGCGGTTGCGCCGGCTCCGCCGGCATCGTTACGGTGGAACTGCGGTGGTTCGGTCAACGCCGCGCCCTCCTCAATCACCATGGAACATTCCAATGAACGGACGATTTCACCGGTCGAGTGTTGCCCTAGCAGTGAGCTTGGCGATGGCCATGTCGGCACCGGCCGCGCTCGCACAGACACAGCCTGCAACGCCGCCGCAGACCCCTCCCGCCGCCACGGCAACCCAAGGCGACATGGGGCCCGCCCCCAACGACACCGAGCTGAAGCACTTCGCGCAAGCCATCGTGGAAGTGCAAGGCATCAAGGATTCCGTGCAACCCCAACTCGCGGCCGCGAAGACGCCCGACGACCGCACCAAGTTGCAACAGGCAGCCGAAAAGAAAATGGAAGCCGCGGTCGAGAGCAATCAGCTTTCGCCCCATCGCTACGTGCAGATCGCGACCCTGGTACAAACCGACAGTACCGTCCGTGCCAGAGTCCAAAAACTGCTGCCGCCGCAGCCACAACCGAAGTCATGACGCGCGCGGCGCCGCCCGGCCGACAGCGCCGGGCGCGCGCCGTTCCCTGCATGGCGCTTGAAGAACCTCCCGGACCGGATCGTCGCCACCGGCGGTAGGGCAACGTGGCATCGGGACGCATCGCGCATCAATCCCATCGCGCATCAATCCCGAATAGACTCCCGGCCGGATGACGCGAGTCCGGCTCATGGTTGAGCTGGCCACCGACCGGTCATGGCCTCACAGGGGAGCGCGAAATTGGGTAGCACTCAGTCCGGCTGCTGGGATTTGCATCGGGATTTGTTGCTACGCGGGTGGCACTACGACGCACGGCGACCGAGGCGCGGTCGGGTTTTCGCAGCGCTCGTACTTTGCCGCGAAACCCTCTGATGATCTGCAAATGGGTGTCGTGCTTGTCTGGCGCAATGATCGCGATGGCATGTCTTGCGCCAATGCGCAGCGACGCGTCAGCGCCCGACCCGCCCATCGTGACAATCGACAGCGGCCCCGTGCAAGGTGTCGAAGAGGACGGCCTGACGGTCTACAAGGGACTGCCGTTTGCGGCGCCACCCATCGGTGCATTGCGTTGGCGCGCACCACAGACTGTCACTCCATGGCGCACCGTAAAAGTGCTGGACCATTTCGGTCCGGACTGCATGCAAAAGGGCATGTATCCGCCGGACGCGCCTGCCGGGCCGACCAGTGAAGATTGTCTCTATCTGAATCTTTGGGTTCCGCCGCACGCGTCCGGTGAGAAGTTACCGGTAATGGTATGGATTCACGGCGGAGGCCTCGACAACGGTTCGGGCTCGATACCGCTGTACCACGGCAATGTCCTGGCGCAGCGCGGCGTCATCGTCGTGACATTCAACTACCGCCTCGGCGTATTCGGATTTCTGGCGCTGCCGGGGCTCGCGCAGGAATCGTCCACGCACACCAGCGGCAACTACGGGTTGCTGGACCAGGTCGCCGCGCTGAAGTGGGTCCAGCGCAACATCGCGGCATTCGGAGGCGACCCTTCGCGGGTCACGGTTTTTGGCCAATCCTCCGGCTCGATCGCGATCAGCGCGCTCAGCGTCTCCCCGCTCGCGAAAGGACTGTTCCGCCATGCGATCGGCGAAAGCGGCGGCCTGCTCGAGCCCATGCAGTTGGCGAACAACCTGACCGCGAAAGGCGCGCAGGCAGACGGCGTGGCCTTCATGCGACGCGCCGACGCACCGTCTCTCGCGGCCTTGAGAACGATGCCGGCGGACGCGCTGCTGAAGGTGCCCTTCACCCCCGGCATCATTCTGGACGGCGAAGTCGTCGACCGGCCGCCCGCGCAAGCCTATCGCGCGGGCGCGATCAATGCGTCGGCTTTCATGATCGGTTCCAATCGCGACGAAGGCACGATTTTCCTCAAGGAAAAACGCGTCACACCCGCGAGCTACAACGAGGTGCTGGGCCACGATTTCCCCGCATGGCTCATCAAGCTTGCCGCGCCTTCGCCCGGACCCACACCGCAAACGGCGTATGCCGCGGCGGCACGCTTCGAAGGAGACATCCGGTTTCGCTGGGACATGTGGACGTGGGCGCGCCTGGCATCCAAGGCCGCCAGACCGGTCTATCTCTACCAGTTCGATCATCCGACGCCCTGCTCGCCGAATGAAGGCTGCACCGACGCGACTCCACACGGCGCTGAAATGGCCTACGTCTTTGGCCACGATCCACGCCACCCGTGGTCAAAGCAGGACCAGGCTTTGTCGAACCTGATGGTGGCGTGCTGGACCGACTTCGCCAAAACGGGTTCGCCGGATGGCTGCGGACTGCCGCGCTGGCCGGCATTCGGCGTCCGGCCCGTGAAGATGATCATCGGCGAGCATGCGCAACTCGCAGCGATGCAGCCCGACGCGACCCTGCGGCGACTGGATCGTCTTTACTGGTTTGCGGGCATCGCCACGGCACATCCGGTTTTCACCATCGTCATTGCCGGCGTCGTGGTGCTTCTGATTGCGAGCGGCGGAGTCTGGCTGCTGGTCCTGTTGGGCCGACGCTTGATGCGCAGGACAGGCCTCGCCTGAAATCTTGGCGAACGAAGCCGCGGTCCTGAATGAGTGATCCTTCGCGGCGCTCCCATCGGCTCGTCAATGCCAGTCAGAAAATCCGGCTCCCGGGAGGAAGCCGGACCGAACCGCGCCTCGGCCGAGGTCATGGCAAAGGTATCAAAGATCAGCCGCAGGAGTGGCGGCGGCGACAATTGGAGCAAACAAAAAGCAACATCAAAACGGCAAACACGCTTGGGCCGATCGCGAATATCTTCATGTGGGCCCTGACTGCTGGTTTGCGGACGCGAAAAAATGAGCATTGCTGGCCCGATGCTTTCGACGCAACAAGCCGTGTGGTGCTTCGCATGGGTAGCGACAAATTCGCTACGCGCTGGCGCTCAATTGGCGTTCCGGGTTATCTGGATGCTTTGAATTGCACGGCGACTCAATGCTGCTGCAATTGCAGCCCATTTGGAATGGTCCGAGCCACCCTCATCCAGTTGCTGTGCGGTGTAACCCGTCGGCGCAAGGCTCTCGGCATAGATGATCATCAGCTCCTTGCGTTTCGTCGCATCGAGCAGATGCACCAGACGTACCCACATCAGATCACCGCGTTGGTAGCCGTGTGAGGCGAGCAGGGAATAAAAATGCTTGCTGTCGGTACCGGGTTTGAGTGGCTTCGGCGACGTAACCCCAATGTCTTCGTAGAAATCCAAACCACCAATGGTGACGTGCTTCGGAGAGTCATAGGTGAAGTGCAGGTCGGGGTGACCGGGCAGGTAGCCTTCGAACTGGACCCAGATGTACTTGCGGATGTGTCCGTCTTTTCCCGCGTCGGCGAAAGCAAAGAGTTCTGCCGCATCAAAAGCTCCCAGCTCGGGTTTGGAAAAAGCGAACTGGTCCGAGCCGACATAGTGAACCGAGTCCGGGAGCTTGATGCTGACGGCGGGATCGCGCCGTGAAACGACGGTATGGCCAACGACGAACCGCTCGGCAGCGGCCGCGTTGCAGTTGGGCAACAGCCCGAGAAATGCACTTGCGACAAATACCATCCACACAATACGCATACAACCTCCGGAGAATAGGGAGAAGCTTCGCGCGGGCAGCCGCGCGCCGGACACGGCCGTCCGCCCGTAACCACGATTGCATTCACCATGCCATGCGGAAATCCGCAAGAGACGCCCGGAAAATCCGGCGACTACGCACCCCGGCACGCCAGCATGGGTGTCCGCGGACAGTCCGGGGACACCACGGACACCGACCCGCCAAACAAAAACCCCGCCGGGAAGGCGGGGTTTTCGTGTTGCAGCGGTTTGCCGAACGAGGCGATCAGAATTTGTATTGCATCGAAATGCCGAACAGGTCACCGGAGTTGTCGAAGCTGCCGACGAGGTTATCGCCGGTCGCGCTTGTGTCATTGACGTTGCCGTCGTTGACGAACAGGTGGGTGTAGCCGATGTCGAAGCGCAGGTTCGGCACCGGCGTGTAGCCCGCGCCCACCGAGATCCACTTGCGGCCGCCATCGGGAATGCGCGGATCGCGCGAAAAGTCGCGGGTCGGTGTCTGGTCATAGGCGACGCCCGCGCGCCAGGTCCACTGGTCGCTCATCTTGTATTCCATGCCGACCGAGCCGAACAGGGTGTTGCGCCAACCGTAATACTGGTTGATGTCGGGCTGGTAGGGATTGGCGAAGTCGATGGCGAGACTCTTGAACGAACTCCAGCCGGTCCAGCCGAGTTCCGCGCCCCACGAGACCGGGCCAAGCGTCTTGTGCCAATAGCTCAGTGACGCGGTGGCGGGGGTCGCCAACTGGCCACTGGCTGCGCTGTTCTGGAACACCGGCGGCACGCCGGGTTGCGACAGCACGAACTGCACGCTGGCCGGCACCGTGAAGTAGGCCGTACCGCTTATGTCGTGGTTGATCTTGGCGTGGTACGCAAGCGCGATGGTGTCCTGCGTGGTCGGCTTCCATTCGGCGCCGACCGCCCAGCCCCACTTCCAGTTGTCGCCACGCATGCGCACCGCACCGTCCGCGGATTGCGGCAGGAACGTCGGAGCCAAGCCGAACGGCGGCGCCGCCAGTACCGCACCGAGGTTGACCGCATTGCCGAGATCGATCGTGGTCTTCTGCGCGATCACCGAAAAGCCCAGCGAGAACTGTGGCGTGATCGCCCACGCCACCGACCCGGTGAAATCCATCGACTTCACGCTGGTCTTGAGCGCCTGATAGCGGCCCATCCAGCCGGCGTCGTATTCGGTGGCAAGGCCGAACGGCGCATTGACGCCGAAGCCAAGGCGCCAGTTCTCGGCGATCGGCGCGATGAAGCTGATCGCCGGCACGCCATGCACGCCACCGCCGTTGCCGCCATCGCCACCGGAAAGCGGCTGGCCGATCGCGTCGGTGCCGCTGCCATGGAATTGCGTGCTCACGTTGATCGCGGTGGCGTCGATCTGCACCGCGTAAGTGTCGAAGTCCACCATCGCGGCCGGGTTGTTCATGACCACCGAGGCGTCGTTGCCGGCGGCTTCGCGGCCGGCGTAGGCGCGGCCCATCGCCTGCACGGTGTTCTCGCTGATCTGGAAGCCGGAGGCGGACGCAACCGGGCTGACGAGCGCCCCGGCCACGGCCATGCTCAACGCGGCGAGCGCCAGGCCTGCAAACCCCGGCGCGGTAATCGAATGCTTGCTCATCGGTGGATCTCCAGTCGTGGGTTTTTGACGGTCTGCCGGCCTCGGAGGCCACGCCCGTGCGTATTTCATACGTTTGTATGAATTTCGTTACGCCGACTATCGCAGTTTGGAATGAGCCGCGCAAGCCCGTACATCAACTGTCGATCACCTGGCTTAAAGGCCGCGGTTTTTCCGAAAAGCCGGAGCGATTCGGATCCCCCGGAACGCACTTCGCTGCAAATCCATCGCACGAATCCGGACTGGCACACTGGCCGCGTGAAGGCGTTGTGGTCGATACATACACATTCCCTATACTTGGGCGTCTGCCGCATGAGCCTGTTATGCCCGCCAAGCCCCGCCGCCGGCCGCCGCTTCTGAAGTCGCTGCCCTGCTTTCTGCCTTCGCTGGTCGCGGTGTTGCTCGCGATCTGGATTCCACCCTCGTGGGAACGCTATTCGCTGGTGTTGCTGCTGCTCGGCGCTTCGCTGTCGATGGCGGCCGTGTGCCACGCGATCGGCTTCGGCTGCGAACCCTCGTTCACCCGCACCGTGATCCGGCGCGGCCCGCCACACCTGATCGCGCTGGCCGTCCACACCGCCGTGGTGTTCCTGCTGGTGGCGTGGCCGCTCGCGGTACTCTCGCGCACGCCCTCGCTGGCAGCGGCGCTGGGGCTGGCCGCGTCCCTGGCGATCGCGCTGGTGGTGTTGTGGCGGTTGTGGCCGGTGTTCGGGCTGGTGTTCGAATGGGACGATGCATTTCCCGCCGGCGCGGAACATTCGTGGATCACCGCCGCACTGGCGCGCAGCACCACCTTTGCGCGGCATTTGACGCGCGGGCGTGACCTGTTTCTCACGCACTTCCTGCCCGCAGCGCTGGCACAGCTCGCGATCGCATTCGGTGCGTTGAGCCTCGCCGGGATCGGCGCCAACCTGCCCGATGAAATCCGCACCGCCGCGCTGTTCCTGTTTGCGGTGGTGGTACTGCCGGTGTGTTCGTTGATCGTCGCCGACCGCACGCTGCGCCTGCTGTTCGGCGGACGCAGCCAGCGCGTACCGCCATCACCTGCCGACACGCCGCCATCGCGCACACCCGATCCGGAACCGGAAGCGGCGCCGCCCGCCGATACAACCGATCGCGACGATATCACGCCGCATGCGGCGGCGCCCGCGCCCAGCGAACCGACGCTGCCGCAGGCGACGCTGGACGAAGGCCTGCTCGATGCGATTCGTGCCGGTGATGTCGCCGCCGCCAACGGGTGGCTCGCGCGCGGCGCAAATCCGGACGCCGCGCCGGCTGCCGGTGCGCGCGACCAACGTTCCGCGTTGGTGCTGGCGGCCGAATTGCCGGACACGAGACTGCTGCGCGCCCTGATCGGCAAGGGTGCGCACGTGAACCTTCCGCACGCGGGCCTGACGCCGCTGCTGGCGGCGACGCGCTCGTGCAGCCACGGTCGTCCGGAAACCGTCACCACCTTGGTCGCGAATGGCGCCGATCCATCGTTGCCTGATGCCGACGGCAACACGCCGCTGCACCACGCGGCGTTGTGCGCGGAAGCGGCGGTCGCGGCAATCCTCATCGACGCGCAGGCACCGCTGGAAGCGCGCAATCGCAACCAGGCCACGCCGCTCGCGGTCGCCGCGGGCGCCGCGAACTGGCCGTTGCTGCGATTCCTGGTCGAACGCGGCGCGCTCGCCGACACTGCGCTGCCCGCGGCAGCCGGCATCGCCGATGACGATCCCGAAGGCGTGCAGATCCTGCTGAAGTACAAGGCGCACGTGAACGCGGTCGACGCCCTGGGTGCGAGCGCGCTGGCGCACGCCGCGCGCGAGAACCACGCGCAGATCGCAGGCATGTTGCTGGATACCGGCGCCAACGCCGCGAACGCCGATCGCTATGGCACCACGCCGCTGATGGAAGCCGCACGTGCAGGCGCCACCGACATCGTGATGCTGCTTGCGGAAAAGCAGCCGGACGTGCACGCCGCCGACCAGCACGGCCGTACTGCATTGACGCTCGCCTGCCAGTCGCCACGTACGAATGCCGAGTGCCTGCGCGCGCTGCTCGGGCTCGGCGCCGATCCGCAACGCAAGGGCAGTGACGGGCGCAGCGCGATCGATCAGGCCTCCGCGGCGGGCCGCTGGGACCTGGTTGCGCTGCTGGACCCCAAGGCGCCGCTGCCGGCCAGCCACGCGCAGGCGAGCCAGCCGGAAGCCGGCGCAGACACGCCAGCGCACCTGCTCGATGCGTTGCGCTTCGATCACTGGAAAGTGATCGCACGTTTCGCCGAACGGGTGCGGAGCTGGCCCGAAACGGAACTCGCGGCGCTGTACCTGGACCTTGCCGACCACGCCGATGCCACCCCGCGCGCCTGGTTGCTGGAACACGGCCTGGCTGCCGAAGCACGTCTCGACGACGGCACCCGGCTGTTCGACGCGCTGCTGGACCACCTGCCCGGATCACGCGCGGCCACGCGCCAACTGCTGGACGCCGGCGCGACGCCGGCCGGTGCGGGACGTTTCGCACGCGCGTTGGCGCGCCTCGATGAGACGAACGGGAATGCGTCGCTCGCGCTGGCATTGCTGGAACGCGGCGCCGACCTGTTCGGCGCGGATGCCGACGGCCGCACGCCGCTTCACCATGCCAGTCGTCCGGCCTTGCTGCCGGTACTGGATGCGATGCTCGCGCGCGGCGTCGACCCGAATGCGCGCGATCGCGCCGGCGCGACACCGTTGCACGCGGCACTGGACGCAAAACCCGAAACCGCGTTGCCGCTGGTGAAATCGCTGATCGCGCACGGCGCCGATCCCGAGCGTCCCGCGGCCAGCGGCGAAACGCCGCTGGGACTGGCCTTGGCGCGCGGCGCGACGCCACTCGAGCATTGGCTGCGCTGGATTGGTTGGCCGCTGCCCAAGCGCCCGCTGCGCGACGCCGACCTGCCTGCCGCCGCGGCCGATGCCGATGCGGTCGCGCGACTGCTGGAACTTGGCCTGCCGGCCGACGCGCGCGACGAGCGCGGCGCCACTGCGCTGCTGCGCGCAAGTGGTGCGGGCGCGCTGCAAAGCGTGCAACGATTGCTGGCTGCGCATGCCGATCCGAGGCTCACCGTCGATACCGGCGCCTCGCCGCTGTCGGCCGCCGTCAGCGCCCGCCATGCCGACATCGTGCGCGCGCTGGTATCCGCGGGCGTGCCGGTGGACGAACGCCACACGGATGATGTCACCGCGCTGATGGTCGCTGCCGCACTCGGCCACGCCGACATGGTCGCCTGCTTGCGCGAACTCGGCGCGAACGCGACGCTCACCGATGCGGACGGCCACACCGCGCTGCATGCAGCCGCACGATTCTGCTTCGACAGCCGCGACAGCCTGCGCTGCCGGCGCCTGCTGGACGCGTTGCTTGTCGACGACACGTCGGTGAATACCGCCGACCGGCGTGGCGCCACCCCACTGCTGATGTTGCTGGGCGTGCATGTGAAGCCGGGCGCCGAGTGCGACGGCACGCACCTGGGTGCACTGCTTCCAGCACTGCTGGACGCCGGTGCGGACATCCGGCACGCGGACGAACATGGCGTCACCGCAATGCACGCCTGCGCGATGCACGCCCTGTTCGAACCCGCGCGCGTGCTGCTGACGCGCGGCGGCGAGCGCGATGCGCGCGACTGCATGCAGCGCACGCCCGCGGAAGTAGCGCGGGCACTGGGCTACGTCGATCTGGCGCTGGAGCTGTCGCCGCGCCGCAGTGCGCCACTCAATGCACAGGTGGTGACGCCGTTGATGACGCATCCGAGCAATTGAATGTCGATAAAGTGCTGTCCTGCACTTTATCGATACGACGAGTCCGGTAGGCCCGGGCTCGTCTTCGCCGGATCAAGCGCTTGATCCGCGGCGGGTCATCCCTGACCCGCACTGACTAGGTGCTTCCCACCTTGTCGGCGTTTTCCGGCTGCGCCTGCGCCCGCGTGTCGGCTTCGAACAGCCCCTGCAGTTCCGCATACGCCTCGCGCGTGGTCTGGCGCAGCGCCACGTCGTCGTCGTACACGAGGTGCTGGTCGTGCAGCAGCTTTTCGTCGTGCTCGCGGAACAGCTCAACGATCGCACGGGCCTGCTCCTTCTCCACGCCCAGCGCCTTGAGCGCCAGGCCCGCCATCTTCAGGCTGGAGTAGAACGTTTCACGCACCACGTCGTCGGGGTCGCTGGTCAAGTCCATCAGGCGGAACGCGTGCTGGCGATTGCGTGCTCGCGCGATGATCTTCAGGTGCGGAAACAACCGACGCACGATGCGCGCGGTGCGCACGTTCGCAGCCGGATCGTCAGTGGCCAGCACGAACACCTCGGCCTTGCCCGCGCCGGCCGCGCGCAGCATCTCGGCGCGGGTGGGATCGCCGAAATAGATCTCGGTGCCCTGGAAGCGGCGCGACAAATCGACCTGCTCGACCGAGCTTTCCAGCGCAACAAAGGGAATGTTGCGCGCGCGCAGCAGCCGGCCCACGATCTGTCCCACACGG